>Ga0075424_100006351_pt1 | contig 11380 bp, 10 predicted proteins | sample SoiMethybrSBSTD3_FD_75301 | JGI IMG/M metagenome (GOLD analysis project Ga0075424, IMG submission 75301) | Bulk soil microbial communities from a Populus tree surrounding site in Tennessee, USA - Soil MetaG P. TD hybrid SBSTD3 | ecosystem: Environmental > Terrestrial > Soil > Tree plantation...
ACCATCCGCGCGCCGATCGACGGCATCGTCGGCGCGGCGCAGCTCAGCGAAGGTGCGTTGGTGGTGCAGAACGACACGACCGCGCTTGCGACCATTCAGCAGATCGATCCTGTCTATGCCGATTTCACCGAACCGGTCAGCGAACTGATCCGCCTGCGCCGTGCCTTCGAGAGCGGTGACCTCGAGCGCATCTCGCCGGACGCGATCAAGGTGCGGCTAATGCTCGACGACGGCACGCTGTATCCGATCCCGGGAAAGCTGCTGTTCTCCGAGGCCAAGGTCGAGGCCAATACCGCGCAGGTCACGCTGCGTGGCGAGTTCGCCAACTCCAAGCGCGAATTGCTGCCGGGCATGTATGTCCGGGTCCGGATCGAGCAGGGCATCGACAACGATGCGATTACTGTCCCCCAGCAGGCGGTGCAGCGCAATTCCGGCGGCGCCAGCGAGGTTTTCATCGTCAAGGACGACAACCGCGTCGCCCCGCAGCCGATTCGCACGGGCGCGATGCAGGACGGTCAGTGGCTCGTCACAGAGGGACTGAAGGCCGGCGACCGCGTCGTGGTCGAAGGCTTCCAAAAATTTGTGGCCGGCGACAAAGTCAAACCGCAGGTCTGGGCCGAGGCGGCCGATGCCTCCAATGACGTGGTAACGTCGCAGTCGGTATCGATCCAGCGGTAGAGGGCATGCCGAGCTTCTTCATCGACAGGCCGATCTTCGCCTGGGTTGTCGCGCTGTTCATCTGTCTCGCCGGCGCGATCTCGATCCCGCTGTTACCGGTCGCGCAATATCCGATCATTGCGCCGCCCTCGATCTCGATCTCGACGAGCTATCCTGGCGCGTCGCCCGAAAACCTCTACAACAGCGTGACGCGGCTGATCGAGGAGGAGCTGAACGGCGCCTCCGGCAACCTCAATTTCGAATCGACCAGCGACTCGCTCGGCCAGGTCGAGATCACCGCGAACTTCGTGCCGGGCACGGAGACCAGCGCAGCCTCGGTCGAGGTGCAGAATCGCCTCAAGCGCATTGAGGCGCGACTGCCGCGCGCCGTGATCCAACAGGGCATTCTGGTGGAAGAGGCCTCCAGCGCGGTGCTGCAGATCATTACGCTGCGCTCGACCGACGGCAGCCTAGACGAGGTCGGCCTCGGCGATTTCATGATCCGCAACATCCTGGGCGAAATCCGCCGCATTCCCGGCGTCGGCCGCGCCACACTCTATTCTACTGAGCGCAGCTTGCGCGTCTGGCTCGATCCCGCGAAGCTTGTCGGCTTCGGCCTCACCGCCGACGACGTCACTAGGGCCATCAACTCCCAAAACGCGCAGGTCGCTTCCGGCAGCCTCGGAGCCGAGCCGAGCACGTCCGAGCAGCGCACCTCCGCGCTGGTGCTGGTGAAGGGCCAGCTAGACTCGCCGGAAGAGTTCGGCGCGATCATCCTGCGTGCCAATTCCGACGGCTCGACAGTGCGGCTGCGCGATGTCGCCCGCATCGAGATCGGCGGATTGAGCTATCAGTTCAACACTCGCCAGGACGGCAGGCCGACAGCGGGCCTTTCGGTGCTGCTGTCGCCGTCCGGCAATGCGCTAGCAACTGCAAGCGCGGTCGAGGCTAAGATGAAGGAACTCTCCCGCTTCTTCCCGGCCAACATCGCCTATGACATTCCCTACGACATCACGCCCGTGGTGAAGGCTTCGATTGAAAAAGTGCTGTCGACGCTGGTCGAAGCGGTGGTGCTGGTGTTCGTTGTCATGTTTCTGTTCCTGCAAGACATCCGCTACACCATTATCCCGACCATCGTGGTGCCCGTAGCGCTGCTCGGCACCTGCACCACGCTGATGCTGGCGGGGTATTCCATCAACATGCTGACCATGTTCGGCATGGTGCTTGCGGTCGGCATCCTCGTTGACGACGCCATTGTGGTGGTCGAGAACGTCGAGCGCATTATGGCTGAGGAGCTATTGCCGCCGAAGGAGGCGACGCGCAAGGCGATGTCGCAGATCACGGGCGCCATCATCGGCATCACGCTGGTGCTGATGGCGGTGTTCGTGCCGATGGCGTTCTTTCCCGGATCGGTCGGCATCATCTACCGGCAGTTCTCTGTGACGATGGTCGCCGCGATCGGCTTCTCCGCGCTCTTGGCCCTGTCGCTGACGCCTGCCTTATGCGCGACACTGCTCAAGCCGGTCGGAGCGGGTCACGGCCAGCCGCGCAGCGGTCTGTTCGGCTGGTTCAATCGCGCACTCGATGGCGGCCGCAGCCGCTATTCGCGCGTGGTGCAAGGCGTGCTCAAGCGCACCGGCCGTCTCATGATGATCTATGCCGCGCTTCTCGTCGGGCTTGCCTTCGCGTTCATAAGCCTACCCGGCGGCTTTTTGCCAGTCGACGACCAAGGCTTTATTACCACAGACGTGCAAACGCCCTCGGATTCCTCCTATGCCCGCACCGAAGCCGCGGTCGAGAAGGTGGAACGATATCTCCTGGCGAAGTCGAGCATAGATAGCGTCACCTTCCTAACCGGCTTCAGCTTTTCGGGCCAGGGCATTAACACCGCTCAGGCCTTCATCACGTTGAAGGACTGGTCGGAGCGTGGGCCGAAAGAATCGGCGGCTGTCATAGTCGCTGACATCAACCGCGATCTCGCCTCGATCCGAGACGCAAAGATCGCGGCGCTGCAACCGCCGCCGATCGACAATCTCGGCAACTCCTCGGGGTTCAGCTTCCGCCTGCAGGACCGCGGCCAGAAAGGCTATGCCCAACTGATGCGCGCGGCCGAGCGGTTGTCCGCCGAAGCCAATGCGGGGCCCATCCTGCAGAAGGTCTATATCGAAGGTCTGCCGCCGGCACCGCAAATCAACCTCGTCATCGACCGTGAGAAGGCCGGCGCATTCGGCCTCACCTTCGAGGACATTAACAACACCATCTCCACCAATCTCGGGTCGAGCTACATCAACGACTTCCCGAACCGCGGGCGCATGCAGCGCGTCATAGTGCAGGCTGACGGCCCGAACCGCATGAACGCCGACGACATCCTCAATTACAACGTCAAGAACAGCAAAGGCCAGCTGGTGCCTTTCTCAGCCTTCGCCACAATCGAGTGGGCCAGGGGCCCGACTCAGATCGCGGGCTTCAATTATTATCCGGCGGTGCGCATTTCGGGCGAGGCGAAGCCAGGCTACACCTCGGGCGATGCGATTACCGAAATGGAGCGCTTGGCCTCCAAGCTGCCGCGCGGTTTCGGCTATGAATGGGCTGGCCAGTCGCTGCAGGAGAAACTCTCCGGCTCGCAGGCACCCTTCCTGCTCGCGCTGTCGGCGCTTGTCGTATTCCTGTGCCTCGCCGCGCTCTATGAAAGCTGGACCATTCCGCTCGCGGTGCTGCTCACGGTGCCGCTCGGTGTCCTCGGCGCGCTGGTGGCCGCGACGATGCGACACCTGCCGAACGATGTCTATTTCACCGTCGGACTCATCACCATCATCGTCTCGCCGCCAAGGACGCGATCCTGATCATCGAATTCGCGAAAGATTTGCGCGTGCAGGGCAAGCCGCTGGTGGAGGCAACGGTGGAGGCCTGCAGCCTGCGGTTACGCCCGATCGTGATGACGGGCCTTGCCTTCATCTTTGGCGTGGTGCCCATGGTGATCGCTCATGGCGCGGGCGCCGCGAGCCAACACGCGCTGGGCACCGGCGTGATGGGCGGCATGATTGCGGCCGTCATCCTCGCGCTTCTGATGGTGCCGGTGTTTTTCGTCAGCGTGCAGCGCGTGCTGGCGGGGGACCGGGAGAAGGTAGCGAAACAGGTCGAGGTTTATGGACCGCCGGCGCAGCCGTCGCCCCCGGAACTAGCACGAGCCCTGGAATTCGCCGCTGAGCGGCCTTCCGATGGAGGGCTACCAACCTAGCGCCTAAGCTAGAAACGAATTCAGCGAATTCGCTTTGCCCTGCAAACGGCATTCTAAACTTGACAAAGAACTCGCTTTAGAGGTCCAGAGAAATCGATGGGACGGCCATCATCCTGATAGTTTGCAATTCCGAAAACCGGGTTCAAGTGCTCATGTGATAATATCCCGGTCTTGATTAGAGGGACGGTTGTGAGCCCCAATGCTATCGGCAATGGCGCGATGCTGCTGGACTGAAGCGTTGCTCGACACATGGGCTTCGCAGGGCGAGTGCTGTGGCGATGGCCGAGAGCGGGACGACGGCGCCGGAGCTGTGCCCTCGACAACCCGTTCGGCACGAGGCTGTCACCCATGTCTTAGGTACGCTCTGTTACCTATGTCTCCGGGCCGGACACGTTGGGCGGTGGCGATCCCAGCAGGTCTCGAACCTGAAACCAGACCGTTATGAGCAGCTTTGTCCTCAGCCGATGAGGAGGCCGAGGAGGGACGACGGCATCCGTCCCGGCAGGGAGTTTTGGTTAGCCAGTTGTCAAAATAATCCTTATGCTACAATAATCGAATTTGGGCGCGTGGAAGTGGCAACCCCATTGATTTTGCTGGGTTCTCGCCTTTCCCTTGGGAGCGCCAGCTCGATAGTACTTCGCTGCGGCATTCGGCTCAGGATAACGACAGAGAATAAATCTAGAAAAAGAACGCCCGGGCTTCGGGGGCGTGGGAGCGCTTGAGATTGGCCGCGGGCGGCTGGGGATCGTCAAAACTGTTTCCGCTGCGCCTGAGGGAACGAAATCAGCGGCGAACGCGAGCCTCCTGATCCAGCCGGGCCGAGAGCTGCGACCTGTAAGGCGCGGTTAGCAGCAGCAGAAAGAGCGCCTTGTTAGCTTCGTATCTTGCCGCCGCTCGGCTGGGTTCTGAACCCAACATGACGGTGTTTCCTTCAGTCGAGCACAAGCACCACCGCCACCTTCGGCCACGTTTCTTCAGAATCACGTCGAAGACTGGAAATCGATCAACCATGGCAACCCGCGACCGCGCCAAAAAGCTTCGGAACCATCCTCAATAACAAAGCGCAGAAACGTTAATTCCAGCTTCAGACGACATTGTTCTTAGAAACTATCAAGGAAGTAATTTGAAACCTAAAACATTTTTGAATTAACTATATGGTTGAATACACCACTTGGCATCTTCCCAGTCCGAGCATGCTCTGGGTTCATGCCTTGATAGCAGAAGGCATTGCCGAGATGTCACCCTCAAACAGGGTCGCGCTTTTTATCGATGGCGCCAACATCCATGCGACGACCCGGGCGCTTGGCTTCGAAATAGACTTCAAGCGTCTACTGGCTGAGTTCCAGAACCATGGAACGCTCGTGCGCGCATTCTACTACACGGCGACCATCGAAGATCAGGAATACTCAGGGGTCCGTCCACTGATCGATTGGCTGGACTATAACGGCTATACCGTCGTCACCAAAGCGACGAAGGAATTCGTTGACGCAAGTGGTCGTCGCAAGATCAAAGGCAACATGGATATCGAACTTGCTGTCGATGCCATGGAATTGGCCGAGCACATCGACCAGCTATTTTTGCTTTCGGGTGACGGAAACTTTCGTTCGCTGGTGGCGGCTGTGCAACGTCGCGGCGTTCGCGTCACGGTCGTCTCGACCATCGCCACCCAACCGCCGATGGTCGCGGATGATCTGCGACGGCAGGCCGATGCCTTTGTTGATCTCAGGGAACTTCAGACTAAGATCAGCCGCGATTTATCAGAACGGTCGGCACGCGAACCCCGATCAGATGTCCGCGCGGTAGGAACCAAGGCATGAATGACACGATACTGGCTTATCTCATTTCTCTCGTAATAATCGGCACCGGCGTATGCTGGATCGTGGCGGGTACGAACTCGACTGCGCCCCTCGGCTGGATTTCTCTCGGCGTTCTGACTATCGCTGTCGGGTTGATCAGCTTTTTGACCGAACTTCGGCATAGGACCCATTGACCCGAGGGCCGGTTCCAGGCGCGGATCTGTCTTTGATAAAAGACTAAGGAACGATGTCGGTGCCGCGACGGGAGGCGTCCCGAATTCTCGTTCGTCGACCTCAAAGCACAGATGAAACGATTGTGGCGAGCAGGATCGCCATCCCCAAATACGCAAGAGCCATGAACCAAGTTTCGAGCGACACGATGGTGAGGCTCTTCGCCTCGATCGCGGGGGTGTTGATTTAGGTCAATACAACCTGGGAATGATCGTAGCTTGGTCAGGAGACGCGAGCAAAGCGGACGGTCCTATTTCAATAAGAAACGGCGCTGTTGCCAGCGCCGTTCCGGTGCACCGTGGATCGTGCCCACTTCGACTGGCGCTGGCGGGAGCGACCCGCTCTGGCTCTGCTGGCGTGGGAAGCCTGCACGCGATCCAATTCCAACCCTACGCCTTATCGAAGGGTAGACAAAATTAATTTTAGGCAAGCGGCTATTACCCAATCGCGGCACGCACGGTAGAATTGAAAAATAGTTCCGTCGGGAGCGGACCAATGACGAAGTTCAAGATCGAACCGCATTTTCGCCTGCAGGAATGGGTGGCCGAGGAGAAGGGCTACTTCCGTGACGAAGGCCTCGACTATGAATTCAAGGAATTCATCCGCTCGACCGAGGGAGCTCATCATGTGACGAGCGGGCACAGCGGCGCCTTCCAGAGCATCGAGAAAGGGCGCGAATCCAACATCACCTGCGCCTGTCATTGGACAGTGAATGTCGCCGCATCGAGGGGCCACACCAAATTATTTGCGGATGCCTACTCGGTGGCGCCATCTGGCATCTTCGTGCACGGCGACTCAACGATCAGAACACCTGTCGATCTCGCCGGCGTGCCTATCTCCGTCGGATTTCAGTCGGGCAGCCATTACGCGACCATCCAGGCGCTCGAAGGCTATTTCGCGAAAGACCAGATCAAGCTGTCGTTTGAGGAAGGCATGCTGTTCAGCCGGATGGAAGCTTTCTTCGAAGGCCAGACGCAGGCAGCGACGCTGTTCGGCGGGCCCTACTACTTCGCCGAGCAGCTGGGCTATCGCAAAATCATCGACACCACTTTCATGATCGGCGCGATGGTCAATGGTGACCCCGACATGCACGACGTCAAACGCTATTTCCGCGCGCTGCGCCGGGCTCAGCGGGACATCGACTTGCGGCCGGAGCTGTATACCCACTACTACAAGATGGAGTTTCCCGAGCGCTTCCACGCAGCGATGGATACGCGCCGATGGGGACCGGGCGAACGGATCGTGTTCGAGCCGTACACCCGTGAGTCTTTTTCGCAATCCTTTGACTGGATCGCGCGACACGAGATCTTCGAAGCGGGTAGCATGGGCTGCGGCGATTACGACAAGTCGATCGTTTCGGTCGGTCTCGCCTGAGCCGCGAGTGCGACCCCCTCCGCAGTCCCACACGCGCGCGCCATCTCCTGTGCGCCGCCAAGAAGTTTGGCGTTGACCCGGCCGCCGGCGAACAGCGTGTTGTGTAGTGCTGCCGTCGAGGCTGAAGACGCCGCGCGTGAAGCGCGCGCTTCTCGCGGCAAAGTTTATTCCATCCAATGAAACGCACCCTTGACTCCATCAACGACGAACTGCGTGGCGAAAGCGGCGAGCAGGATTCCCAGCAGGCGCGCAATCACGATATTGCCGGTGCGGCTCAGGATGCGGGCAAGCCGGTCGGCAAGCAGAAACGAAAGAGCCGACGCGATCGCTACGACGACGATGATGCTGACGAGCGGAGGAACCACATGGCGTTGCCGCCGGTGCGGCTCGCAAGCAGCAGTGTCGCCGTGATCGCGCCGGGCCCCGCGATCAGCGGAATCGCAAGCGGAAAGGCGGCGAGATCGGCCACTCTTTCGCGCGCCGCGGTCTGAGCTTCCCGGCTCTCCTGCCGCAGATGCTCGCCAAAGATCATGCGGGTCGCCACGCCGAACAGAAGGATGCCTCCGGAAATCTGGAACGCCGACAACCCGATCCGGAGCTGTGCCAAAAACCAGTTTCCGAGCAGTGCGGTCACGACCAAGATCGCGGCGGCTATTGCCGAGGAGCGCAACGCGAGCGAGCGCTCCTGCGCTCCATCCAGACCGTGCGTGATGGCGATGAAAGCGGGTGCTAGCCCGATCGGGTCGATCACCAGAGCCAACGTCACAAACGACGACGTGACGTAATTCAGCATTGTTCTTCTTCCGCGCTCGCGAAGACCCTCGTTCGCATTGGCGCCTCATCGAACGAACTCGTCAACGCCGTCCATCGTCAGGATCGCAGGGAGAGCCATGCATGACAACCTGCGCAGAACAGGCTCATCTTTGGCGTTGGCTTTGTTGTTTTTGCCGCGACGTCTGGGGCCGGAGGCGACCAAGCGAGCCGCGGGACGCCTTACGGCCTGACGTAAGGGAACGGCTCCTGGCGTGACGAATCAAGGTTGGCGGTCCGTCGGGGCGGAGCGGGCGACGTGGTCTCGACGAGACCGCGCGATGATCGCAGCTTCTTGTCGGTCATCTGCTGGGCGGGTTTCGTCCGGCTCGTTTTTTCGATGCGCTTGGCGCGCGCGAGGTCCGCGAAGGCGCGATCATATTTTTGCATGCGATAGAAAACGATGCCGCGATCGATATAGGCGGCGGCGAATTTCGGATCGAGCTGGATCGCATGGTCGAAGTCGGCAATCGCACCGTTCAGGTCGCCGTTTCGATAGGCGATGATGCCGTGCTCGCGATAGGTGCGCGCGCCGACCGGCGTCGGGGTGAGATCGAGCGGCGGTCCGATGTTGGCCGCGGGCGGATCGCCGATACTGGGCTGCAGCGTGACAGCAACCGGCACAATCGGATCCGGTGGGAGTTCGATACTCTCGAGCTTTTCGGCGCGCGCGATCTGGAGCGGAGGTTCTGGCAGCGCCACAGGGGGCTCTTGGACGGTAGCCGGAAGTTCCGGGATCACCGCGGCGGTCACGGTCTCAGTCGTTTGTTGCACGGCTGTCGTCACGGTCTCGGTCGATTGGCGCATCGCAACCGTCACGGCCTCCGTCGACTCGCGCACGGCTATGGTCGCGGCCAGAGCTGACTGGCGCAGCGCGGTCGCTGCCGAGTCGGTCGATTGACGCGCGATGGCGGCAACCAGGCCAATCGGCTCGCTCCACTCGTCGGGCATCTGCGAGAGCGCCAGGTATCCGCCGGCAATCGCAGCCGAGGCGACGCAAAACGCGATGGCCCCAGAGGCAACCTGATAAACCGTATGGGCGACGGCGCGCTTCGACAATTGCCGCTGTTCCTGATCAGCAAGGTCGAGCAGATGGTCGTAGGCTGCGCGCTGCTCCGAATCGGCAAGGATCTGATTGGCGCGAACGATCTGGCGGAACTTCAATCCCGCCTCGGGGTCGCCCGGGTGAAGATCGGGATGAACCCCCTTGACGGCACGACGGAAGGCGACTCTGAGTTCTTCGGCATCATCACGCGGAAGAGCTCCGAGCAGATCGTACAGCGTCTCCATCGTCGCTCTCACGAGTACTCTACTCTCTCCACCGAAATTCCCGCCGAGAAATTACCTGTGGAGAACTATGCGCTGATGCTGTGGATCGTGCTGGGGGAGCGCGGCGAAAAGATGACTGAATTGTGCAGCTTAGGCAGGTTGCCTTGAGAAAGACGAGCCGGCGACCAAATTGCTAACGCAGAGCGGCCTGGGCCTCGCAGCGGTTGGCCGCCTGAAGACGGTGCAGCCGCTCGCGGACGGTCTTTTCTGCGTTTTGATAGCATTGCCGCTCGTATTCGATCTTCAGCCGCGCCCATTGGTCCGGGTCGATAGTCTTCAACTCGGCGCGACGGAAGACGCAATCCGGCGCGGATTGCGGCACAAGCAGTGCGGGTTCGGCTCTGCAGCTTTGGGCACGGGCCGCAAACGACGCTGCGACGGTGGACTGGCTCGGCTCCGGCGACGATGATTGTGCACATCCAGACAGCGCAAACGCGCAACCGGCTGCCGCAAGCAGGTGCATTGCCGCCAGGTGGCGGACGATCCGCTGTTTTATTCCGGATGCCTCGCGCATCGCCTGATCGGGCCTCGCTTGCGTGATCGCAACTCGTCACGTCCTGCAATCGCGCCTGGGCCGCCGACCAAGCGGCGACACTATCGAAGGAAAACTTGAACCGAGCTTTAATGATCAAAGTTAAGCGAACGCCAATCGACGCCAGGCTGGACCATGAGAGAGAAACGGTACGTAAGCCGCGCACCGAGTGTGACACCGCGCACATAATCGTCAGTGCCTCCTTCGTACCCTCGCCAAACGGACCAATGCACTCCGTGTTGCACTCTGCTTCTGGCGAGAAGGGAAATTCAGATGAAAAAGCTCGTTTTGACTGTCGCGACGGTTGCCGTATTGGCGTCGGCCGCGAGCGCGCCGGCGGACGCGCGTAACCTCATGCGCATGAAGCCGAACGCGGCCGCGGTTGCACTTACTGCCGCCGCAGCAGCGATTGCGGCTGACTCCTACTTCTACGGGCCCTCGTATGGCTATTACGTTGCGCCCCCGCCACTCGTCTATGGTGCGCCGATCCACATTCCCGCGCGGGCCGGGCTCGGCTACGGCTATCGGTTTTGATGACCACGAAGGATGGCTCGCAGCGTCAGCCGCGGCCATCCTCTAGTCTCGAGGCAGAGCGTCGCCAGCCCGTGGCCGCATCTCCGATGCTGAAGCGTGCCTTGCTGGTCATCTCGAATATTTGCGAGGTCGAGCTAGACTCCGAGACCTTCAGACCGCCGATGCCGCAAGGGGTCTGGAAAGCGATCAGGAGACGAGGCCGCGGGTGTTGCGCACAATCCGTTCCAAGATCGGCGGAGACCCGGAACCTCGGCCTTTTAGGCGGCCGTTTCCCGTGACGACACCTTGTTGAATGCGATAAGCTGTCGGAAATCATGCGGCCAGCGCGCTCGCAAAATTGCGGCGGGAGGGAGCGCTTGATCGCCTACCGCTTCAACGCATTCTGATAAGACGTGTACCTAACTGGCAAAGGGGATTCTCGATGCGCAGGTTCTTTGCGGTGCTCGCGGCGCTTTTGACGCTGAGCCTCACCAATTGCGGCTATAATACCATTCAGACCAATGACGAGCAGGTCAAGGCCAACTGGTCCGACGTCGTCAACCAGTATCAGCGCCGGGCCGATCTTGTGCCCAACCTGGTCAGCTCGGTGAAGGGCTTTACGCAGCAAGAAAAGGACGTGCTGCTTGGGGTCACCAATGCGCGCGCCAAGGTAGGAAGCATCCAGGCGACGCCCGAGGTGCTGAACGATCCCGCCGCATTTCAGAAATTCCAGCAGGCGCAGGGAGAACTCTCGAGCGCTCTCTCAAGGCTCCTGGTCGTGACCGAGAACTACCCGCAGCTCAAGTCGGACGCGCTGTTTCGCGACCTGATGTCCCAGCTCGAAGGCACCGAGAACCGCATCACGGTGGCGCGCAACCGCTACATCAAATCGGTGCAGGA
>Ga0075424_100006353_pt1 | contig 11376 bp, 9 predicted proteins | sample SoiMethybrSBSTD3_FD_75301 | JGI IMG/M metagenome (GOLD analysis project Ga0075424, IMG submission 75301) | Bulk soil microbial communities from a Populus tree surrounding site in Tennessee, USA - Soil MetaG P. TD hybrid SBSTD3 | ecosystem: Environmental > Terrestrial > Soil > Tree plantation...
TCCGCGATCGCGCATTCAATTCGTCGTAAACCGCATCGGCACGGTCTGTCCAGCCAGCCCGTTGAAACGCCGCACCGAGTGCCATCATGAGCCACGGATGCCGCCCGTTGCGCGACAACAGCGGAGGAATCTCGTTCACCATGTCGCTGGCATTGCCGCCGAACGCCACCGCGTTGACTTCGCTCCACACCACCAGGAAGGAGCTCGCGTCCAGCTCGCGCGCCCGCTTCGCTACGGCCAGCGCCTCATCGAACCGTCCGGCGAAGCCGAGAACGACGGAGAGTGATGCGTGAGCGTAGGCGCTGAGCGGGTCACGCGCGATGACCGCAGCCATCTCGTTCACGGCCTCATCGAACGCCGCACGCGTGTAGCAGATGTCGAACGCAGCGCGCATCGTGCGCGCCTCGAGGTCTGTCCGGTCCAGCTCCAGCGCGCGCTCCCACGCCGCTGTCGCACGGTCCGCGTTGAATTCGATGCACGTTGCCACGAGCGCGCACGCCGTGAACCCGGCAGCGAGATTAGGGTCATGCTGGAGCGCTGACGCGGCAGCCGACTTCGCGCGCTCGGCAATCTGGTCGGGCGGCAAGACGCCCCAGAATCCGGCGAGCACCAACGCCTGGGCAAGATAGGCGAACGCCGGCGCAAACTCGGGATCGAGCGCGACGGCTCGCTCAAGCTTTTCGATCGCAATGAGCAACGACGTACCGCGGTGTTTCATCAACGCGCGCGCCTTGAGGTATAGCTCGTACGCTTCGAGGTTCGATGTCGAGGCCCTAACGAGCGATTTCGCCTCGATACCGCGAAGCGCCGCCGCAAGGCGACCCGCGATCGCCGTCGCGATCTCGTCCTGGATCACGAAGATATCGGTCAGCTCACGGTCGTAGCGCTCCGACCAGAGGTGATACCCGTCATGGACGCTGACGAGCTGCGCGGTGATGCGCACACGGTTCCCTGCCCGCCGCACGCTTCCCTCGAGGACCGCATTGACATTCAGCTGTTCGCCGATCGCGCGGAGATCGTGGCTCTTGCCCTTGAACATGAACGATGAAGTGCGCGCCGCGACCCTCATCCCTGGGACCTTTGCAAGGGCATTGGTAATCTCCTCGGCCATACCGTCGCCGAAGAACTCGTTCTCAGGGTCGCCACTCATGTTCGCGAACGGAAGCACGGCGACCGATGCGGTGGTGTCGAGCAGTTCGCTCCCTGGACGCGCCGGTGCGCTCAGGGCCTCGACGAATCGTTCTATCGATGTGAAGCGCTCGTTCGGATCGCGCGCCATGGCTTTGAACAGCGCGCCGTCCAGATGTCGAGCGATGTCAGGTCGACGGCTCGCGGCTCGCGGCGGAGGACGCGTGAATCGCCTGACGAGTATCGAGTCCACCGACGGGCCAGCGAACGGCGGCCCTCCGGTGAGCATCTCGAATAGCACGCAGGCGAGACTGTACTGATCCGCGCGCCCATCGACGTGCGGATCGGCGGATGCCTGCTCGGGGCTCATGTAGGCGGGCGTACCGACCGAGAGCCCCGCACCCGTTAGGCGGTCGCCTCGCGTCAGGCCGGGTGCACGAGCAATCCCGAAGTCGGAGACGAGCGCGTGGGTCACCCGGCCTTCGCCCGGGATCCCGGCAAGTAAGATGTTTTCCGGCTTGATGTCACGATGGATCACCCCGTTCGCGTGCGCGTAGGCGAGCGCATCGGCCACCTCGCGCGTAATCCGCAGCGCCTCGGCCGTGTCGAGCGCCTTCTCACGCTCCAGACGAGCCCGCAACGACTCACCCACCACGAGTGGCATTACATAGTAGAGGACGCCCTCATCGCTCCCCGAGTCGAAAAGCGGGAGGATGTTCGGGTGCGATAGCTTGGCGGTGGTGTGGATCTCGCCCAGGAACCGCTCACTGTCGACGGACGCGGCAACCTCAGGGTGCAACACCTTCACCGCCACAGACCGGTCATGGCGTTGGTCGCGGGCCTGGTAGACCGTAGCCATCCCCCCTGATCCGAGCTCGCGCTCGACGCGGTAGCGCCCGGACAGGGGCTTCGTCAGACGTGGATCTAGAGTCATCTCGAGGCAGGGAGTGAAGAAGGAGCCTACCTCGAAAAGTGACGGTGTTGGGCGTGGCGTCAACGGCGTCACGCGACCGCCGTCTAGTCGCGAGGGCGCATTCTGTTGAACGCCCGCGGGCGCGCTTCGGTCACGACGTGAGGTCGTCCCGCAGCAGCATGCGCGCCTTCACCCAGTCGCGCTCCACCGTCCGCACCGTCACACCTAACGACTCAGCAATCTCTTCGTTGGTCATGCCGCCGAAGAATCGGTACTCGACCACGCGCGCGAGGCGCCCATCCACCCGGTCCAGCCGGCGAAGCGCTTCGTCAATCTGCAGCAGCGCGCCCGGCTCGTCGTCCGACGCGATCATGTCCTCGTCGAGCGTGATCAGCGGCTGCTTGCCGCCGCGCTTCGCGGCCACGCGTGCCTTCGCCCGGTCGGCCAGGATGTGTCGCATCGCGACCGCCGCGAGCGCGAGGAAATGGGCTCGATCGTTCCATCGTGCGCGTGTCTGGTCGACGAGCTTGAGGTACGCCTCGTGAACCACGGCCGTCGTCGCCAGCGTGCTGATCTCACCCCGGGCACGACGATGCCGGTGCGCGATCTCACGGAGCTCGTCGTACACGAGGACCGTGATGCGATCGAGCGCCTCGCGATGGCCGCTCCGGAGCGCTTCCAGCAGATCGTGATGGGCTTTCCCGGTGTCCATGGTGCGCCGCTCGCGACCAGGCCAGACAACCCCATGTCGGGCTCTCGCCGCGGATTGTCGTTCTCTCAATAGACGGCCGCACTGCGCCACCTTCGGACGCAGAACATGACCGCCGACACGGACCATCGCAACGCGCGACCTGAGCGTCCCACCAATGCAAACCAGAATCTCGCCGTTTCGGCTCGCCTTTCAACTCGTGCCCGTCGCGCTGGCCGTGGTTTCGTGCCGGGAGCCTGCAGGCCCTGATGCGAAACGCACCACACTCTCACCGGCTTCTTCGACGCAGCTCACCGGGACGGTGGGGACTTCGGTCGTCGAAGCGCCTTCGGTTACCGTCCGGGACGCGAGCGGCAGGGCAGTCGCGGGTGTCGCCGTCACGTTCAGCGTGAGGAGCGGCGGGGGCACGATCCGGACGCCTCGCGTCGTGTCGAGCTCGGACGGGGTCGCGCGCGTGGCCGCGTGGACGCTTGGTACTGCGCCGGGACCGAACACGATCGCGGCGATGAACGCTTCCGGCGATTCCGTCGTTTTCGCCGCCGACGCGGTCGCGGGGCCGCCATTCTACCTGTTGAAGGTCGACGGCGGCGACGGACAGCGCGCTCAACCGGGAGCCGCGTTAGGTGTTCGGCCACGGGTCAGGGTGCTCGATGTCTACGGCAACCCGCTTTCGGGGATCACGGTCACGTTCGCCGTGGAAGCCGGAGGAGGGTCCGTGTCGGAGGCCGAGGCGGTCAGCGACACGGCCGGCATCGCCGAGTCCGGAGAGTGGGTCCTCGGGTCACCGGGAATTCAGCGGATGGTGGCGCGGGTCGGCCAGCTCGTGTCCGAGCCGTTCACCGCAAAGGCAATAGCTCCGCCCTTCACGTGTGCTCCATATACCGGGTTGCCGCTACTGGCCACGTTCCGGTCCGAGCTTACGGCAGTCAGCTGCAAGGACGCTCAAGGCCGGTCGCTGGAAGCGTATACGATCGTCGTAACACAGCATAACGCCTACGTCTTCACGGTGACATCGGCGGAATTCGACACCGACCTCGAGCTGCGAGACGCTGACCTGGTCGAGGTAGCGAAGAGCGACGACCGCAGCACGATGACGAACTCGCGGTTCAAGGTGCTGCTTGGACCGGGCACCTATTCGCTCGTCGTGTCATCATCGAAGCTCGGAGCGACGGGAAGCTACGCCCTGTCCTACGAGCAAGCTGGCACGAACGTGGAACGCTGCGAGGAGGCCTTCATCGCTCGCGGGGTCACCGCCCGCGGCGTCGTGGAGGAATGGGACTGCAGCAGTTCGACTGACGTGTTCTGGGACCGATTCCGCATCTATCTCCAGGCGGGGAGCTCGGTAGAGATCCTGGTGAGGGACTTGGGCTACTCGGGCCCGAACATCGAGCTGCATGCACCGGACGGGAGCTACGCCACGGTTGGCCAGGGCCGGGACTACCTGACGAAGCTAGTGTACACAGCACCGGTGGACGGCTACTACACGGCGCTGGTCGGACTCCTCAATGAATACGGCGTCGATTACGAGATCTCCGTCCGATGACAGGGAGGAGCATTGATGTCACGCGTTTCGCTCTCGGTCACGGCGACTGCGTCACGACGCTACACGGACGATTCATTGAACCGTGAATGAGGCGGTTGTGACGTACCGGAGCTATCGCTGCGTCACGCGGTTTCTCAGCACGCCCACGCCTTCGATCTCGACCTCCACCGTGTCACCCGCCTTCATCTGCTTCGTCGTGCCCGGGGTTCCGGTGTAGATCACGTCACCGGGCATGAGCGTCACGTACTGGCTCACATAGCTCACAATGGTAGCGATGTCGAAGATGAGGTCCTTCGTGCGCTGCGACTGTACTACCTCGCCGTTCAGGCGCGTCTGCAGCAGCAGGTCGTCGTAGTTGAGCCCCGTCACGATCGCCGGGCCTAACGGGCCGAACGTGTCGCTCCCCTTCGCGCGAAACCACTGGAGGTCAGCGCGCTGCCAGTCTCGCTCGCTCACATCGTTGCCGGCCGTCACGCCGAAGACATACGACTTCGCATCCTCCTTCGACACCCGCGACGCCTTCCGCCCGATCACCACCACGAGCTCGCCCTCGTAATGCACGTTGTTCGCGTCAGGCGGGATCACGATCTCCTCGCCCGTCGCGATGATCGACGTCGGCAGCTTCGCGAAGAGTCCGGGGTACGTGGCCGTCGGACGCTCGCCCAAGTGGCTTTTGTAGTTGAGCCCTACGGCGATGACCTTGCTCGGCGTGACGGGCGCGAGAAGCTTGACGTCGCTCAGCCTCGCCGACGTTCCGGTCCGGCGCGGGTTCGAGAACAGCTCGCCGCTCAGCTCCTGCACCTGGTCGCCCTCGAGAATTCCGTAGGCGACACGCCCGGCGTGCGAATAGCGCACGTACTTCACGGGTTGCTGCGCGGCGGCGGTGTCCATGGCGACGAGCGAGCCGAGGGCGAGAAAAACGAGAGGGCGCATTGGTGCAGTCCCGGGAGTGATGGCGGAAAGTATGCTTGCGCTCCGGCGCACTCGCTAGGCGAAACGCCCCGAGCTGCCTTCGATACAAGCGCGTGGACTGCAGCGCCCTTCTCCGAGTCTGGTCGCCATCCCGAGCCGGCAGCGAGGGATCGCGATCATCCCGACCGAGGGCCCTCTCTCAGGACGCTCGCGATCCTTCGGCTGACGCCTCAGGATGACAACAGTACCGGCGACGACCTAATACCCGCGATCGCGGTCCACCGTCCGTGTCGGCAGTTCCCCGCGCTCGATCTCGTCGAGACACTCGAGGAACCCGGCAACCGCACCTTCGGCCGTCGTGAGCCCCGAGATGTGTGGCGAGATCATGACGCGACGGTCGTCCCAGAGGGGCGACTCTGGCGGCAGTGGCTCGACCGTGAAGACATCGAGGGCCGCTCCCGCCAACCAACCCTTCTCGAGCGCCTCCGGAATTGCCGCTTCGTCTACGGTGGCGCCACGTCCGGCGTTAATGAGCACCGCACCGCGGCAGGCGCTCAGGATGTCGCGCGAGATGAGCCCACGCGTCTCTGGCGTGAGCGGGACCGTGACGATCAACCAGTCGGCCGTCGCGGCGAGCACGCGAAGCTCCGACACCGGTGACATGGTCTTGAATCCTGCCGGATTTCCCTTGCCCGACCGCGACACGCCTTGCACGTCGGAACCTAACGCGCCAAAGAGCCGCGCGATGTGAGCCCCGACATCGCCGGTGCCAACCACGACCGCCCGCGACCCGCGAATGTAGCCAACCTCGCGCGGCGACCACTCGTGCCGCCCCTGACACTCGGCCAGGTCGAGGATCTGCTGCCTCAAAGCGAGTGCTCGCGAGAGCGCCCACTCCGCGATGTACACGCCGAACGACTCCGACGTTCTCGTCAGGAGGATGTCGCGAGACAGCTCGTTAGGGTACAGCCAGGCATCGACGCCGGCGCCGGTGCAGTGTACCCATTGGACGCTACCCATGGTCGCCAGCGGAGGGCGCAGAAAGCCGACGTACGTGTCAGCCCACGCCAGATCGTCAGCCGTGACGTTGCCGGTCGAGCTGCCGCGGATCTCGAAGTCGCGGCGTGCGCTGCGGAGTCGGTCCGCGAGCTCGGCATGCGCCCGCGCGCCGATGACGACTCGGTGCGGTTTGGGAAGCTTGATCAATTGTGCCTGTGGATGCCTAACGATTCACATCCCGGGTGTCGGCCCTGCCGCGAGCAGCGCGAGCGTCCGCTCGGCCACTTCCTGCATCTGTCGCTCTCGCAGCCGCGCCCAGCGCGGGAGTCGGAGCGCGTTGACCGCGATCGCGCCAGCTCCCATGCTCGCGATCGCGAGCATGCCGGGGAAGGCATCCGGATTGCCACCCACCGCGAAGGCAGTGACGATGCTCATCACGATCGCGACCATGCCCACGCGATTCATGGCGAAGCCATCGGCCTTGAGCGTGCCGAGTCGCAGTCGGTAGCCGGTTCGCGTGGGCTCGACGACCGCGTGGAGGTTGTTGTTCCACCACATGCGCGTCTCGCCCTCGGAGCCTTCGTTGCCCCACGCGCGGAACGTCGCGCGCAGATCGGCGAGAACGACCGACCACTCACGATCGGTCAGCGGCCGGGGAATCTCGACGATGTGCGAGGCGGATACGGGCATCCCGAAATCCGTGCGACGTGGAAGCGGCGGCAGCCTGTGCTCGAGTGCGGCAGCGGCTTGCGCGATCCGTTCGGGAGCGATGCCGACTTCCCGTCCGATCTCCTGCAGCTGGGCCAGCGTTAGGCCGCTGCGCGATGTGGGATCCGCGGGTTCCTCACGCGGCGCAACGGGCGTGGCGGCCTCGAAGATCGCGGCGACCTCGTCGTCCGTGTAACGACGCTCGTCTGACATGACCTGCTGCCTCAAGCCGGGATGACACATGAATCCTGTCGTCCGGTCCGCCGGAACGCAAACGTGACGCCGCCGCGCCACAGTCGAGCGGCAGCACCGCCAGGTGCCCAGTCGGTGCGAACCGCTCCGGCCGCCAGCGCTTACGCACTCACTCGACGAGCGCCGAGTGTGCCAGCGGCGTGCGATGCATCGGCCGTCGCACGCCATGACGCCACGAACAACGTGCCGAGCGTGAGGTCGAGCAACCCGAAGAAGAGTACCGAGCCGGGGATCTGTCCCTGCACGAAGAGAATGATGGCCGGCACGCCGAACGCCAGCTTCTCGAGCACGGCCGGGATCATGAGCGGCCGGTATCGCTGGGGATCTCGGCCGATAAGGAGAAATACGAACTGCCATGCGACGGCCACGCCAATAAACCCGTAGAAGTACTCGAGATGCGTGATCTCCGGCGGGGTATCGCGACCGATTCGGGCAGCGAGAAAGTACTGCGGCACGAGAACGATGAGTCCGTAGATGCCGGCGACGGTGAAAACCCTTCGTGCGAATCGATTCATGGGAGCCATCCCATTGGTGAACGGTCTATATATGGGCGCCGAGGCGAAGGTCCACCGGCGCAAATGGACTGTATGCAGCGAGGTCCGTCCAGCATTGAACGAATCGGCAGGGCCGCGGCGGCCACATTCCGACGGTTCGACCGTTTCCGGCGCCGTACCGAGCCCTCCTTGCTCGTCACACCAGCGAAACCGATCCACCCGCGCGTCCCGCACGATCTTCGATTCGGCGTAGCTCCAGGACGAACGTTGGCTCCTGAGTCCCCAGTCGATGCGCGGTGATCGCCTCACGGAGACGGCCGAAGCGCGCGTTCCGGCGGAGCACCCATTCGCGGACGTAGTAAAACCCGATGACTGCTATCACCGTTGTCGCGAACGCGATCCGCCAACCAGCGAGTGGCCCGAGAACGGGAAACAGCAATAGCAAGGCAAGGCCGACGAGACAGCCACTCCGTGTGACGCGCTCGTAGTATCGAAGCGCGTCCTTCCCGACGATCGACTCGAGGTCGCGCTCGGACCGAGGCGTCGCCTCCTGCTCCTCGTCCGGAGGAGTGTAGCAGCGGAGGAGGTAGTCGCCCGGTGGAACCGACAGTGCGCGACTCGCCAGCGCCGGGTTCGGCTTCCGTGCCCGGTAGTGCTCGACGCCGTCGACGATCAGCGTTCCGGACGGCAGCGCGAGCACGAGCTCGTCGCCGAGTGGCGTTAGGCGCTGCTTGACGTCGGCGGGGACGGGCTCGTCGATGTACACGTCGACGGGCCCGCCGCCGTCGGCGCCGGTGTGGAGGACAAAGAGGTGTCCCTGCTCGGCGTCGGCGTCGAGGGTGTCGGAGAGTCGCTTGTACTCTTCGGCGGAGAATGACTGGGCGCCACGGCCCGCGTCCCATGCGCCGATCATGGCGACGTCGGTGCCGGCGTCGACTCGTGCTTTCATGCCCGCGGGATCCGCCGTTCAGCCTCGGCCATCACGAGGCCGAGGAAGTCGAGGGTTCGCACGAACGCCTGGCGGTCGGCGGGCGTGCGGACTGACACCGCCGGGTTGGGGCGCCCGCCCCACGCGCTGTCGATGAGGTCCGACCACTGTTCTCCGAGCGTCGCCTTCGCCCACTCGGCCCCGGCGCGTTTGGAACCCGGACGGCCAACGACGAGGTCGTGAAGCATGCGTGCGTAGTTGAGCACGATGTAGCCCTGGTAGAAGCGGTTCGCCCACGGCTCCGGGTTCGCGAGGATCTCGCGTCCCCATCCGAGCATTGTCGCGCGAATCTCGTCGCGAAGAACGGCGACTGGAATCGGATCGACCAGCGTCGCGGGATCGGGCCCCGCGAGCGAGACGCCCGCTTCGCGAACTACCTGCCTCACGAGGATCGTGTTGCAGTGATCGGACCTGACGAGCGACCGGCTCCCGTGGTCGAGATACCAAAGTGGGCTACCGCGCTGAGCGACGTCACGAAGCACCGCTGCGGGGAAGTACGATCCCTCGAGGTGCTTGGCCCATTCGGACTGCATGTCGTAAACGCTGGCGTGGAGTGCTTGCAGCGCCTCGACCTGTGGCTCGGACAGCTCCTCGCGGATGACGACGATGAAATCGACGTCACTGTGCTCGTCGAAGTCACCGACGGCAAAGGAGCCCTGGAGGTAGGCACCGATGAACGTGTCGCCTAACGCGTGCTGAACTGCTGTGACCAGCACATCGAGCACGGTATTGAGATCGTCGTATGGGGTCATTCCCTGGCGGGCAGGCCGGCTCGCTCCGTTCACAAGCCGAACGATCCTCGTCCCCGCGGGGACGACTGTCATCCAAGGTAGACCTTCTCGTTGTACGAGGCCAGAACCAACGAAGTTCCGGTCCTGGATCCTCGATCTTGTTAGGCGATCGGTTGCACGTTCGCGTCAGCCGGTCCACCCTCCGACCTGGGCGCATGCGACCGATTCTCCTGCAGGTGGGCAGCTATGTCGTCTACTCCCACGCCCTGTTCGTCGCGCTCGGGATAGTGGTCGCGCTCATCACGACGTGGCGGCTCGCGGCATTCGCCGGCCGGGCCGACCAGGACCTCCTCATCATCGTTGCCGGTGGGCTCGTCGGTGCGGCGGTCCTCGCGCGCTACGGCCTCGTCTTCCGTTATCTCTCCCAGGCGCACGACCCTTCACTCCGCGGGTTTCTGGACTACAGTGGCAAGAGTCTCCTGGCCGGACTTGCGGGCGCGTATGCGGAAGTCGTGATCACGAAGCGAATCATTGGTTACCGCCGCCATACCGGGGACCTACTCATTCCCGGTGCGGCGCTCGGGATCGCGATCGGCCGGATCGGCTGTTTCCTGGCAGAACGGCCGGGTACCGTGACGACGCTGCCGTGGGGTGTCCGAGTGTCCCGCGACGCCGCCGCTCGCATCGCCGATTGTCCCGCCTGTGCGAGCGGCGCCGCGATGCACCCGTCATTCCTCTACGAGGCCGCTTTCCTGGGCGTCGCCGCGTGGGTGCTGTTCCGCATCGCGGAGCGGCGCACGTTGCCGGTCGCTTGGATGAGCGAAGGCGACATCTTCAAGGCGTTCCTGCTCGCGTACGGCATCTTCCGTTTCTTCGTCGAGTTCGTCCGTGGCAGTCCCGTGATGGCGTTAGGCCTGAGCGGATCACAGCTCACGGTGCTGCCTGGCGTGGCCGCGCTCCTCGTCTACTTCGTCCGTCGCCGGAACGCGAGCCGCGTCGCGCTTGGCCACAGTCCCCGCCTGACCACCGACGCGACCTAATCCAGGAGACACGAATGCCCGTCGGAATGCCGCTCCGCGACGAGCGGGTCCTGCGTTATGTGACCGCCTTCTGCCCCGACTGCCACGCCGAGCGGCCGTCGCAGGACCTCTCGAGCGTCAGGCGCCTGTCCGGATACCTCGCGGAACGCGATGGGAAAGCATGGCTGGTGCGCGGTTGCCCTGTCCACGGGCGGGTGACGACGCTCTACGACGAGGAGCCCGAGATCCTGCGGTGGCTCGAGCAGTGGACGGCGCCGACGAAGGTCCACACGCCCGACACTCCCGGCAACTTCGATCCCGTTCCACTCGCCTACGCGCGCGGTCTCGGCGAGATGCAGACGCAGCATACCTGCATCCTGCTTGAGGACGTAACGGCGGCCTGCAATCTCACCTGCCCCACGTGCTTCGCGGACTCGGCGCCGAGCGTGCACGGCTTCGTGCCGATGGCCGAGGTGCTGGCGAATGTCGACACGCGCCTCGTGCGTGAGAACGGGCGGCTCGATGTGGTGATGATCAGCGGCGGCGAGCCGACGATCCATCCCGATCTGATTCCGCTCCTCGAGGCGTTGCTGGAGCGCGACGTCCAGCGAATCGTCATCAACACCAATGGCATCCAGATCGCGCGCAACGACCGACTCGTCGCGTTCCTCCAGCGCCACAACACGCGCATCGAGACGTATTTCCAGTTCGACGGCTTCCGCCTCGAAACCCACCGCGCCCACCGCGGTGCCGACCTGCGTCGTGTCAAGCGCGAGGCGATCGAGCGGTTGAGCGCGGCCGGCGTGTTCACCACCCTCACCATGACGGCGTCGCTCGGCGTCAACGATGACGAGATCGGCGACGTCATTCGGTACATGCTCGAGACGCCGTTCGTCGGCGGCGTGTCGATTCAGCCGCAGTTCACATCGGGCCGGTCGCCGGCGCTCGACGCCCTGCATCGCCTAACGCATGGTGGAGTG
>Ga0075424_100006354_pt1 | contig 11375 bp, 10 predicted proteins | sample SoiMethybrSBSTD3_FD_75301 | JGI IMG/M metagenome (GOLD analysis project Ga0075424, IMG submission 75301) | Bulk soil microbial communities from a Populus tree surrounding site in Tennessee, USA - Soil MetaG P. TD hybrid SBSTD3 | ecosystem: Environmental > Terrestrial > Soil > Tree plantation...
CCGCGGCACGGGCATCTCGGGAGCGCTCGCGTGCGCGCGCACCGTCAGCTCGTGCTCCGGATCGTCCGGACGGGCTACGGGATGCGGAATGTGGTAGCGATCGGCCAGGGGCAGCGAGGCGGCGTGCGTGTTGGGACGGAACTCGCAGCGGATGCGCCCCGACACGCCGGCCACGCGCGGGACGGTGAGAGCCATCATGCCGTCCTGGCGTGGGACGTCCGGCTGCCAGCCGACCCACCCCACCGTGTAGCCGTGGCGCATCAGGAAGCCGTTGCCGAAGTCTTCACGCGTGGTGGGATCGTTCGAGCGCGGCGTGCTGTTGAACATGCCGAGGGCGATCTTCCGCCCCCGATTGGGCACGTCGAGGAGGAGACGCCGATTGCCGCCGCCTAGCGGGCGCAGGAGAGCGAAGTCGGCCGAGCACTCCACGTGGCCCCGAGCGCTCCGCGGCGCGAGGGCGAGGTCGACGATGCTCTCGTGGACGCGGGCCGCCGGATCCACGGCGAAGTGGAGCGTGCCGACGATCTTCTCGTAGGGACCGGCGGCGCCGAAGGGGGCGCCTCCGAGGACGGGCTCGCGTCGGTCGATCTCGAATCTCGTCACCGCCATGGCAGCCTCCCTCCGCCCTCAGCGGGCGGCGATGTCGCCCACGACCTTGACCCGCGTGCGCAGCGAATTGCCCGGCAGATAGGCCAGCGGCAGGTCCTCCACCTCGACCACCTTGAGTCCGCCCGGCGCGGCGCCCGCGCGCACCGCGCGCTCCTCGGCGATGCCGCGCGCCTTCGCGATGGCCTCCTCCCGCGAGAGACCCTGGAAGATCTGATCCACCTCTCCGCTGACCTGGGCGATGGCTGCGCCCACGGCATTGGCCACCGCCTGGTGCGGCACGTGCACCACCTCGGAGACGCCGGCCAGGTGCTCGGGGATCACGAAGCAGCCACCACCGACCGCGATGAGGGGCACGGGCGCCGCCTCCGTCTTCATCCGGTCGATCCCCTCTTCGAGCATGTCGCGGATGCGCTCGAGCGTCTCCTCGATGAGCGCCTTCGAGAGATCGGCCACGCGCGTCCGCTCGCCCAGCTCGAGGAGGCCGGCCGCCACGCCGATGTCCGTCACGGTGAGCTCGGGCCCACCGAAGACGCGCGCACGCTCCGTCAGGCGGTAGCCGACACTGAGCGGCCCGACGGCAAGCGGATCCGCGGTGACGTGGCTCCCGCCGCCCAGACCCAGCGAGAGGAGATCGGGCATGCGGAAGAGCGTCCGCACCCCGCCCACCTCGACCACGTTGTTGGCCTCGCGGGGAAACCCGTGGCGGAGGGCGCCGATGTCCGTGGTCGTCCCGCCCACGTCCACGACCAGGGCGTCCTCGCGCCGCGACAGGAAGGCGGCGCCGCGCATGCTGTTGGTCGGTCCCGAGGCGAAGCTGTACACGGGGAACTGCCGCGCCTGCTCGGCGAGCAGCACGGTGCCGTCGTTCTGGGTGATGTACAGCGGCGCGCGAATGCCGCTCCGCTCCAGCGCCTCGATGAAGCCCCTGGTCGTCCGGCCGGCCAGATCCACCAGGCACGCATTGAGCAAGGTGGCGTTCTCGCGCTCGAGGAGGCCGATCCGCCCGAGCTGATGCGAGCAGGTGATGGAGAGGCCGGGACACTCGTCCTGGAGGATGCGCGCCGCCTCCTCCTCGCACGACGGATTGAGCGGAGAGAAGACGGAGGCGATGCCGACCGCGCCGAGATCCCGTTCGCGAATGCGCTTCGCGGCCTGGCGCACCGCCGCGGTGTCGAGAGGCAGGATGGGGCGGCCATCGTACTCGTGCCCGCCCTCGACCATGAACACCTCGCCCCGCACCAGGTCGGCGAGATCCTCCGGCCAGTCCACGAAGGGGGGTAGCGAGGCGCTCGCGGGGAGGCCGATGCGGAGGGCGGCCACCGGGGTGAGATCGCGCCGCTGCACCACGGCGTTGGTGAAGTGCGTGGTGCCGATCATGACCGCGTCCACGGCAAGGGCCCTGCGCTCGGTGGTCAGGAGGCCGAGCGCGGTGACGATGCCGGTGGTCACGTCGGGCGTGGTCGGCGTCTTGGCCGCGTGTACGATGCGGTCGTTCTCGAGGAGCACGGCGTCCGTGTTGGTGCCACCCACGTCGATGCCGATGCGCCGCATCAGGCGAACACCGAGACGAAGTCGAGATCGTAGCCGAAGGCGCGCGGCCCCACGTGCTCGAGGCCCTTCGGGGTCAGCAGCACGGGTGGGGCGGGCAGCGCGATCACCGAGGCGCGCTGGCCGTAGCGCAGGGTCTCCGTGCCGATGGCCTCGCCGGACACGGTGTCGATCACGCAGATGAGATCCGGCGTCATGGCGCGCGGCCGGCCATCGAGCCACGCCACCGCGAACTCATTCTGGAAGGCGAGCCGCATGGTGTGACCGCGGTAGTCGTCGAGGCCTTCGATGGTCGCCGTGCCGCGCAGGAAGCCCTCGGTGGCGCGGCGGTCCACGTCCTGGAGCTTGCCCGCGAAGAGACGCTGCCCTCCCTCGCTCGCCAGCACCGCCTCGATCGGGTCACGATGGGCGCGGCGGGCCGCCCGCACCGCTAGGCCGATACGAAGTGCCTTGGAGGTCGAGTAGAGGATGCCGCACTCCTTGACCTCCTTGCCCGTGCGCGGCGCCTTGCAGGTGGAGGCGATGGAGCCCACCGCCACGCAGGCGGTGCGGGAGAGCCGCTCCATCCACTTCCAGGAGGCGGCGCGCGCCACCACCACCGCGTTGTCACGCACGTCCACCAGGGTAAGCGGATACATCTGGAGATTGTGGATGGCGAAGCTCGTCATCTGGGCCTCGGGAAAGGCGCGGCCCATGCAGTCCGCGTCCACCACGGGCAGCCCCAGCAGGGCCGCGGCCATGAAGGGCTGGAGCGAGTTGCCCCCGCCGATCTCGAGGGACATGACGGCGCGGAAGGAGCGCCCGATCACGTCCTCCATCATGCGGACGGCCTGGGCGATGGTGTGCGGGTCGGTCAGCCGCTCCTGCCCGACGAGCGGCGCGCCCATGTTGGAGACCACGGCCACGCGGTCGTCGTCCGCGAGCTCCATCGGGTCCATGAGGGAGACGACGGTGCCCTCGCGGTAGAGCCGGCGCAGGTTGAGGAGGGCGAGGTATGGGCTGCCCCCGCCGCCCGTGCCGAGGATCCAGGCGCCGATGGCGATGGACTCGATCTCGTCGAGGCTGACGGGGCGAGGAGGCATGGGCCTAGAAGCCGGCGAACTCTTCGAGCCCCATGAGCCGCGCGATGCCGAGCACGAGCACGAGGACGACGCCGATGGCGAAGGCGGACACCGCGGCCGCGGTGGGGTCGAACGAGTACTTGAGATAGGCGAAGAGCTCGATGGGGAGCGGAGTGAGCCGGGCGCTCGTGAGGAAGAGAGAGAGGGTGAAGTTGTCGAAGGAGATGGCGAAGGCGAAGATGGCGCCCGCCACCACGCCGGGCTTGATCACGCCCAAAGTGATCTCGAAGAAGGCGCGGAGGGGCGAGGCGCCCAGGCTCTGCGCCGCTTCCTCCAACGCCCCGTCGAAGTGATAGAGGGTGGCGGAGGCGGTGCGGATCACGTAGGGCGCTGTCACCACCACGTGGCCCAAGAGCAGCGCCCAGTAGGACTGCGCCCAGCCGAGCAGCGTGAAGAACTGCAGGAGGGCGACGCCGGTGAGGATCTGGGGCAGGAGCAGCGGGGACATCACGAAGGCGTTGAGGGCATCGCGCCCCCGGAAGCGCCCGCGCACGAGGGCCACGGAGGCGGGCAGCCCCACCAGCACGGAGAGCACGGACGTCCACGCCGCGAGATGGGTGGAGAGCCACAGCGCCTGCATGAACTCGCGCCGGGCGAAGAAGTTGGCGAACCACTTGAGGGAGAAGCCCTGGGGCGGAAAGGTGAAGTAGTTGCCGGCATTGAAGGCGGCCGCCACCACCACCGCGAGCGGAAGGAGAAGGAAGACGTAGACGGACACGACGGCGGCCCGCAGCATCAGCGGATGCCCTGCAGCGCGCGCTCCGTCGCCCGGATGTAGAACGCGATGAGGAGCACGCAAAGGGCGAGGAGGACGAAGGCGTTGGCGGCGCCGAAGGGCCAGTCGAAGACCGAGAGCATCTGCTCGTAAATGATCATGGGCAGCACCTGCACCTTGAAGCCGCCCAGGAGGATCGGCACCACGAAGGAGCTGATGGCGAGCGAGAACACGAGGAGCGAGCCCGCGAGGATGCCGGGCAGCGACAGGGGCAGCGTCACCTCGAGGAAGGCGCGCGCGGGCGAGGCGCCCAGGGTCATGGCCGCTTCCAGCAAGTGCGGATCGAGCCGCTTCAGCACGCCGGTCAGCGACAGCACCATGAAGGGCAGGAAGACGTGGAGGAGGGCCACGGTGACGCCGAAGCGGTTGTACATGAGGGGCAGCGGCTTTCGGATCCAACCGTGCTCGATCAGGGTGGCGTTGATGAGGCCGCGGTCGGCGAGCAGGATCATCCACCCGTAGCAGCGGATGACGATGCCCACGAGGAGCGGCGAGAGCACGAGGACGAGCAGGAACGGCTTCAGCCGGCTCCGCGTGCGCGCGAGGTGCCAGGCGAGCGGATAGCCCATGAGGAGCGCGGCCACCGTGGCGATGGCGCCCAGCACCAGGGTGTCGCCGAGCACGCCCAGGTAGAAGGTGTCGGAGAAGAAGCGCGCGTACTGCTGCAGGGTGGGCTGCCAGGTGACCTGGCCGAACGACTCGCGGGCGAAGCTCGTGATGAGCATGAGCACGAGGGGCGCGCTGAAGAAGACCACGAGCAGCACCACGAGCGGGCCAAGGAGGAGCACGGCCGGGGCCATCGATCAGAGCCCGCACAGCTCGGCGATGACCCGCGCCACGAGCAGGTTGGCCACGAGCACGGGCACCCCGAGCTCCTTCTGGAGCATGTCGCGGGTCTGGCGACGGAACCCGATGCAGTCCATGACCACGAGGCCGGCCCGGCCCTCGCGGAGGGCCGTGGTGGCGCGCGCGAGGGCCGTGGGATCGTGCTCCTCGTAGGGGGATAGCGGCGCCACCACTGCGTCGAAGCCCACCTCGCGCCAGCGCGCCTCCGTCTGGGGCACGTGGGGAACGGACGGCGTGAGGACGCCGAGGCGGCCTTCCCAGGTGAGCCCGCGCAGGAGGCCGAGGAGGATCTCCTGCGGCTCCACGAGGGGCCGGTGCGCGCGGAGCGGAGGGAACACGCCGGTGCAGAGGATCGCCGTCATGGCCACGCCCGCGGCTTCCAGCTCGTCCACACAGGCCTGCACGCGGGCGACCACGTGGCGCTTGGCCACGAACACGCTCTGGCCGTCGGCCAGCCGCGTGACGAGGATGTCGTCGCCGGGCGCGGGGGCGAGCGCGGCGATGGCCTCGCGCGAGAGGCCATCGAGAGCGCCGACCTCGCGGATCCGGATGCCCGGGCCGATGATCTCGACCATGTCGGGCACCACATCGACCCTGGGCGCCTGCCCGATGGTGATCATGCCGACGAGTGGAGTCATGGGCGGACCTCTAGCGCTCGAGGACACGCGCGTCGGCCGCAGACCAGCCGGCCCGCACGCGGGTGCCCGGATTGAAGCGGATCTGCCCCAGCTCGACCGCCTGGAGCTCGAGCCCTTCCTCGGTGCGCAGCACGTAGCGGACGGTCTCGCCCTGATAGACCACCTGGGCGATGGAGGCGGGCACCATGTTGTCGGCCTGCCCCTCGGGCTCGAGGCGGACCCGCTCCGGCCGGAGCGCCACCGTCACGGAGGCTCCCGCCCCGCTCGGCGCGGCGGCCGTGCGCACGCGCGATTGCCCCCACGCCACCTCGTGACCGCCGAGGGCGCGCGCGGAGAGCAGATTGGTGTTGCCGATGAAGCTGGCCACGAACACGGTGGCGGGAGACTCGTAGATGTCGCGCGGGGCGCCCACCTGCTCGAGCCGGCCGCCCCGCATCACGGCGATGCGGTCCGACATGGTGAGCGCTTCGTCCTGGTCGTGGGTGACGTAGATGGTGGTGATCCCCACCTCGCGCTGGAGCTGCTTGAGCTCGAGCTGCATCCGATCGCGGAGCTGCTTGTCGAGGGCGCCCAGCGGCTCGTCGAGGAGGAGCACGGCCGGCCGCGTGACGAGGGCGCGGGCCAGGGCCACCCGCTGCTGCTCGCCGCCCGAGAGCTCGCGCGGATAGCGGGCGCCGTGCGCGGGAAGCTGCACGAGGGCGAGGGCCTCGACCACGCGCCGCTCGATCTCGTCACGGGACACGCCGGCCATGCGAAGGCCGAAGGCCACGTTCTGGAAGACGGTGCGGTGGGGAAAGAGGGCGTAGTGCTGGAAGACCATGCCCACGTGCCGCCGGTGGGGCGGCACCTCGTTCACACGCTGCCCCCTGATGAAGACGTCGCCCGCCGACGGCTCCACGAATCCCGCCACCGCGCGGAGGCTCGTGGTCTTCCCGCAACCGGAGGGGCCGAGGAGCGTGAAGAACTCGCCCGCCTGCACGGTGAGGGAAACGCCGTCGAGGGCCAGCGTCTCGCCGTAACGCTTGACGAGGCCGCGGAGCTCGATGTCGGGAACGGCCGGGATCGCGCTCAGCGGAGCTCATTGTTCCAGCGCTCCGTCCACTGGGGCCGCTGCCGCGCCACCTTGGCCCAGTCGAAGAGCACGAGCTTGTCCACCTCGGCAGGGCCGCTGATCATCTTGCGCGCCACCTCGGGCGGCAGCTTCACCGTCTTGTTGGTGGGACTGAAGAAGAGCTCGGTGGCGAAGGCCGCCTGCACCTCGGGCGAGAGGTACATGTCCACGAGCTTCCACGCGAGCTCCTTCTGCTTGGAGCCCTTGGTCACCTGGATGACCTGGTCCAGGATGGGCTGCCCTTCCACGGGCGCCGCCCAGTCCACGGGGATGCCGCGCTTCTGGAGATCGTAGGTGGAGCCGTCGTGGAGGACGGCGATGACGACCTCCTTGGACTCGAGGTACTTCTCCATGGTGCCCGTGAAGTCCACGAGCTTGGGCTGCATGCGTTTGATGGCCGCGATGCCCGCGTCCACGTCGAAGTAGTCCTTGCCGTAGAGCTTCGAGGTCATGAAGAGGAAGTTGATGCCCAGGGTGTTGCCGATGACATAGGTGCCGCGGCGGCCCACGTAGGCCTCGTCCCACAGGTCCTTCCACGAGGTGGGTTTCCGGGACACCGCGTCGGTCCGGTAGGCGATGCCAATGCGCGACCAGAAGATGGCCAGGCTGGTGTCGCCGATGAGCGCCTTGTCGTACACGTTCTTGATGTTGGGGGCGAGGGTCACGTTGCGTGGATCGAAGAAGCCCCGCTCGCGCGGGATGGGGAAGGGCGGCTCGTTGCCCATCACCACGTCGAAGGGCGGATTGTCCGGCCCCGCCGCCATGAGCTTGGCCACCCACTCCGTGGTGATGCCGGTGACTAGCTCGATCTTGACCCCGTGCTGCTTCTCGAAGGGATCGATCAGGGCCTTCTTCATCACCTCCGACCACCGGCCGCCGTAGCCGGTGACCACGAGGGTCTTGGGCTGGGCGGGGGTCGGGGGCGCGCCGGCAGGCAGCAGCAACAGCGACACGGCGACGGCGGCGAGCAGCGAGACGAGGCGACGCATGAGACTCCTCCCGGGTTCTGGCGCTCGGTGCGCGGGAGTGTAACACGGCCGATGGGGGCCGGGCGGCCCGCGTGACGTTGACAAGGCAAAGTGCGTACGGCAGACTCCGCGGCAACCGGAGCGCGACCAGCACGCGAGTCGCGTCCCTCATTCGACGGCAGCGGGAAGGAGATCGGGATGGCAAAGCCGGATGCCCAGGGTGGAGTGAGTCGACGCAGTTTCCTCGTGGCCGGTGCGGCCACCATGGCCTTGCCCGCCGCTCTCGCCTCCGCGCAATCGAAAACGCCGCGCACGGGCGGCACCTTCATCTCCGCCAAAACGACGGAAGCCCCCAGCCTCGAGCCGAACCTCGAGCAGGCGCTTTCCCGCCATCGCCTCGACCCGCTCTTCTACAACCGGCTCGTGGAATGGAGCGCGGACGGCAAGCTCGATCCGTCGCTCGCCCAGTCCTGGACCACGAGCGCGGACGGCAAGACGTGGACGTTCAAGCTGCGCCAGGGCGTGAAGTTCCACAACGGCCGGGAGTTCGTGGCCGACGACGTGAAGTACAGCTACGAGCGCGTGCTCGATCCCAAGCTCGGCTCGGGCGGACGCGGCTACCTCTCCGCCATCGAGCAGATCGACGTGGTGGACAAGCACACCGTGCGCATCATTACCAAGCTGCCGAGCGCGTCCCTCCTTGCGGGCATGGCGGGGAACTGGTCGTCCATCGTGCCGCGCGAGATCCCTGATTTGCGCCGCACCGCGGTGGGCACGGGTCCCTTCGTCCTCCAGGAGTGGGTGCCCCAGAGCCACATCAAGGCGCGGAAGAATCCCGACTACTGGGACAAGGGCAAGCCCTACGTGGATGCCGTGGAGATCAAGGTCATCCCGGACGAAGGCAACATCATCGCCCAGCTGCGCACGGGCAACATCCACCACGCCCTCCTCGAGGACAACAAGAACTACCTCCTCGTGAAGGACGACAAGCGCCTGATCGCGCTGCGCTCGCCGCGCCTCGGCTTCGACATGGTGAACGTGAACCACGGCCGCAAGCCGTACACGGACGTGCGCGTGCGCCAGGCCCTCGCCCTCGTGGTGGACCGCAACGAGGTCCTGCAGGCCGCGGCGGCCGGGCTGGGCTCGATCACCGGGCCGCTCACGCCGGCCATGAAGCCGTGGGCCCTGCCCGTGGAGACCTTCAAGGAGTGGTACACGCCCAATCCCGAGCGGGCGAAGAAGCTCCTCGCCGAAGCGGGCCACCCGAACGGGTTCAAGACCACCCTCAAGGTCATTCCCACCTTCCCCACCATGGTCGCGGGGGCGCAGGTCATCGCGGCCCAGCTGAAGAAGATCGGGGTGGACGCCCAGATCATCCAGGAGGAGTACGGGGTCTGGATCAAGGCCATCACCAAGCCCACCTTCGACTTCGACCTGACGATGAACATCACCAACGGCGACGCCGATCCCGACTCGCTCCTCTACCGGCGCTTCCACTCCGTGGAGAAGCAGTGGAACAACGACGGCGATCCCGAAATCGACACGCTCCTCGACCAGGGCAAGCTCACCATGGACCAGGCCAAGCGCAAGGACGTCTACGACAAGGTCCAGCGGCTCATGATCGAGAAGGCCATCCAGGTGTGGACCTTCGCCCCCGACATGATCGACGTGACGCAGAACTACGTGCACTACGCGCAGCACTTCACCACCAACTACTACGGCTTCCGCACCGTCTGGCTGGAGCGCTGAGCGGCGATCCCGGCCGGCGTCGTGACGTAGCCCGGCGCTGATCGCCCCGCCTCATCATGCGCCGCTACGTCCTCCTGCGTGTCGTCTCCATCCTCCCCACCCTGGTCGGCGTCAGCATCGCCGTCTTCCTCATGGTGCGGCTCATTCCCGGCACGGTGGTCGACCAGATCATCGGCACCGAGGGCACGTACAGCGAGGAGACGGTGCGCTCCCTGCGCGCCTTCTTCGGGCTCGACGCCCCCGTGCACGTGCAGTATGGGCGCTGGCTGTGGTCGGTGCTCCACGGCGATCTGGGCACGAGCTGGCGCACGGGCTTGCCCGTGCGTCAGATGATCCTGAGCCGGCTGCAGGTGACGGCGGAGCTCACCCTGGGCGCCATGGTCGTCGCCATGCTCGTGGGCGTGCCCCTCGGGATCCTCTCCGCGCGGCGTGAGAACACCGCCCTCGACCACACGGTGCGCATCAGCAGCCTCTTCAGCCTTTCCATCCCGGTCTTCTGGCAGGCGACCATGCTCATCCTCGCCGGCTCTCTCTGGCTCAACTGGGCGCCGCCTGTCGATTTCGTGAGCCCGCTCGCCGATCCGGCGCGGAACTTCGCCATCATGGCGTTGCCGAGCCTCGTCCTCGGCACGGCCACCGCCGCGGTGTTCATGCGCATGACACGGTCGTCGCTCCTCGAGGTGATGGGCCAGGACTTCGTCCGCACCGCGCGGGCCAAGGGACTCTCCGAGCGCAGCGTGGTGTGGGGGCACGCCTTCAAGAACAGCCTCATCCCCCTCATCACGGTGGCGGGCATCCAGATCGGCTATCTCCTCGGGGGCGCCGTGGTCACCGAGGAGGTCTTCACCCTGCCCGGGGTCGGCCGCCTGCTCCTGGGCGCGGTGGTGCAGCGGGACTATCCGCTCGTACAGGGCACCATCCTCTTCATCAGCGCGCTCTTCATGCTGAGCAATCTCGCGGTGGATCTTCTCTATGCCTCCGTCGACCCGAGGATCCGCCGTGGATAGCGTGGTCGCCGCGAGCCCGCCCGCCGCGATGTCGCGCTGGCGCGCGGGCCTCCAGCCCACGCTCCGTAATCGCCTCGTCGTCTTCGGGGGCATCCTCGTGCTCGCCCTCATCGTGCTTGCCGTGTTCGCGGGCGTGATCGCGCCGTACGACCCGACGGAGATGAAGGTCACCGACGCGCTCAAGTCGCCCTCGTGGGCGCATCCCTTCGGCACCGACCGCTTCGGCCGCGACATCCTGAGCCGCACGATCTACGGCAGCCGCATCGCCTTCGGCGTGGCCGCCTCGAGCATCGGCATGGCCCTCGTGGTGGGCGGCCTCCTGGGGCTGATCGGCGGCTACTTCGGCGGCTGGCCGGATCTCGTCATCGGCCGCGTCATGGACATCTGGTTCAGCTTCCCCACGCTGATCCTGGCCATCGGCATCGCGGCCATGCTGGGGCCCGGACTCGACAACGCGGTGCTGGCCATCGCGGTGGTCTATGCGCCGCTCTTCAGCCGGGTCGCGCGCGGCTCGGTGATCGCCGAGCGCGCCAAGGACCACGTGGTCGCCGCCCTCGGCATGGGCGCGGGCGCGCCGCGCGTGGTGTTCCGCCACATCCTGCCCAACATCGCGGCGCCCCTCATCGTGCAGGCCTCGGTCAGCCTCGCCTACGCCATCCTCACCGAGGCCTCGCTGAGCTATCTGGGGCTGGGCACGCAGCCCCCGGATCCCTCGTGGGGGACGATGCTGAACGAGGGGCGCACCTACCTCGAGACGGCGCCGTGGATGAGCATCTTCCCCGGCCTCGCCATCATGCTGGCCGTGCTTGCCTTCAACCTGTGCGGCGACGGCTTGCGGAGCGTGCTGGATCCACAGCTCCGCGGCCGCTGACCGCCTAACCTGGCCTCCTCACGGGCGCCGCATGTGCAACCGGGGCGGGTGGCGGCGGGGGCGGGGGAGCGCTCCGGCGGAGTGGGACCCCCTCGTCCTGTGCGCCGCCCGCAGGGCGGCGATTCAGGCGAG
>Ga0075424_100006356_pt1 | contig 11374 bp, 9 predicted proteins | sample SoiMethybrSBSTD3_FD_75301 | JGI IMG/M metagenome (GOLD analysis project Ga0075424, IMG submission 75301) | Bulk soil microbial communities from a Populus tree surrounding site in Tennessee, USA - Soil MetaG P. TD hybrid SBSTD3 | ecosystem: Environmental > Terrestrial > Soil > Tree plantation...
CCCGAACGGCTGCCGCCATGGCTCCGAGGGCGCGATTTTTCTGGTCTACCGGTGCAAGCGCCAGCGCCCGCGCAGCCGCGCGGGCACGCCGGCCGATTTCGCCCATGGCGGCGGCAATATCGCTAGATCCCTCGATGCTCTTGAGCGGCGCGCTCATTCTCGCAAAAAGCCCGTGAAAACCCTTGTCCTAGGGGCACTTCCTAACACGTCAGGTGTCGGCCCGCGAGGTCAGCTGACTGCGCGCATGGCAGGTTCGACCCTGGGGATAACGTGGACAATCGGTGGTGTCATGCAACGGTTTAACTATCTGCACATTGCAGTGGCAGGGTGCGGCATTCCAGGAGGTAGTCATGGCGTACAGTTCAGGCCGTCTTCCCAGCCGGTTTCCTGTCGGCACCAAGTTCGTGATCGAAGGAAAGCGTCGCGGGGAAGGTCAGGTGCAAGTGTTCAGCCGGTATCTGGAATTTCCCGACGGTACGTTCCTGCCGTTGCCTGCCCGCCCTGCAAAGCAAAAAGCGGTCGCTCCTGCGCGCCGCCCGCGGCGCTCGCGCTCGCGGGCCCATTGACCCAGCCATATCGGCCAATGGCCTAGCTCTTGGTTCGCCCCCGGCCACTGGCGGACCGGGGCGAGGCCGTAAAACCGGACTCGGCCAGTGACCTAGCCTGAGCGCGAAAACCCCAACCACCGGTGGGCTGGGGCTGACGGGCGATCGGTCAATCGCCTTTTTCACGTGTGTCTGAGCAGGTAACGCGCTGCGGCGCGGCCTGGTTCCTTAAGCGTGCGCTATTCGCCTCCGAGAACCAGATCGTCGCGGTGGATCATCTCGGTCCGGCCAGTGTAGCCAAGGATCAGAAGCACGTCCGCCGACGAGCGTCCTTTGATCTTTTCGGCGTCGTCGGCGTCGTAGGCGACGAGCCCACGGCCGACCTCGTGCCCGTCCGGCCCCCGGACCACAACCGCATCACCACGCCCAAAGCCGCCCTCCACCTTGATCACGCCTGCCGGCAACAGGCTCTTTCCGCTTCGCAGTGCGCGCACGGCACCCGCATCGATCATCAGCGCACCGCGCGGCTCGAGCGATCCCGCAATCCATTTCTTGCGCGCGGTTACCGGGTTTGCCGGAGTCAGGAACCAGGTGCACGGAGCTCCATTCGCGATCGTCTGCAGTGGATGCAGCACGCGGCCGGACGCGATCACCATATGCGTGCCGGCAGTGGTGGTGATCTTGCCGGCCTCGATCTTGGTCAGCATGCCGCCGCGAGCAAGGTCAGAGCCGGATGCGCCGGCCATCGCTTCAATATCGGGCGCGATGCGCGCAACGATAGGCACCAGCTTGGCACCGTTCCCCGCTATTGGCGGCCGATCGTAGAGTCCGTCCACGTCTGAAAGCAGCACGAGCAGATCGGCGCTCATCATAGTGGCGACGCGGGCAGCGAGCCGGTCGTTATCGCCGTACCGGATCTCGGTGGTCGCTACCGTATCGTTTTCGTTGATCACCGGCACGCTTCGCCATTCGAGCAGCTTCGCGATCGTCGAGCGCGCATTGAGGTAGCGGCGCCGCTCTTCGGTATCGCCGAGCGTGACCAGCACCTGGCCGGCGGTGAGCGAATGGGCCCCAAGCGCCTCCGACCATGCGCGTGCAAGCGCAATCTGCCCGACTGCGGCCGCGGCCTGGCTGTCCTCGAGCTTGAGCGCGCCCGGCGGCAATTTCAAAACGGCACGACCGAGCGCGATGGCGCCGGACGACACGACAAGCACATCGCATTTTTGCCGATGCAAGCCAGCAACGTCGGCCGCGAGCGACGCCAGCCAATCGCGCTTGAGGCCGCCGGCGGAGGAATCCACCAGCAACGACGAGCCGACCTTCACCACGATGCGGCGGAAGTCCTTGAGCAGCGGCGTGTTCGACATGATCCCGGCGACAGCATCATTGAGCGCGCCGGTTGTCTAGCACGTCAAAATTAGTCCGTCAGGATCGAGTCACCGCCGGATCGATCGAATCCGGCAGCCTTATGCTTTCCCGGTTAATGCCAGTTTCACCCGTTCCGGCGTGAACGGAACGGTCCGCAGGCGTGCACCGGTGGCATTGTAGACAGCATTGGCGAGAGCCGGGCCCACAGTCGTACACGCCGCCTCGCCGGCACCGACCGGTTTTTCCGTCGGTCGGTTGATCAGCTCGATGTCGATCTTCGGCACGCCGGGGAATCGAAGGATCGGATAGCTCGCCCAGTCGACGCTGAGAACGCGCGAGCGGTCGAACATCACCTCTTCCATCAACACGCGGCTTATCGTCTGCAGAATGCTGCCCTCGATCTGCGCGCGCACACCGTCCGGATTGATGATTAGCCCGCAATCATGCGCGCAGACCACGCGTTCAACCGTGATGCGTCCGCTTGCGCGCTCGACGGCGACTTCCATGCCCATGCCGACGTAGCTTTCGCTGTGCTTGTAGCGGATGTATGCGACGCCGCGTCCGCGCGCTATCGCGTCATTGGTACTCGCGAGCTGGTAAGCCTGCGGCTGCCATTTCATCATGGCTGCAGTGCGCTTGATAACTTCGATTGCGCGCGGATCCTTTAAGCCGCGTAGGCGGAATTCGACGGGATCGACGCCGGCCGCAGCCGCAAGCTCATCGACGAAGCTTTCCACCGCGAAGCAATTTGCCGGCTTGCCTGGCGAGCGGATCGGCGCCGGACGTAACGGCGCGTCCTTGAGCCAATGCGCAATCACCTGGATGCTTTCGGCGGAATAGGGCGGGTCACCATTCTGCGAAATCAGGCCGGTGTTCAGTCCCGGCACATGTTCGAGACCGGCCGCTTCGGGCGCCAACAGCGGAATATTCGGCAACCCGCGCGTCGTTTTCGGAATCCACATTTCGGTGCGCCAGTCGAGGATGCGGCCGTCGGACGAAACGGCGCCTGAAATGCTGAGGAGCTGCGGTGGGCCTTTCGGATCCCAGCCGAGCTCGTCCTCGCGTGACCATTGCACGCGCACAGGACGTCCGGTGGCGCGCGACAGAATCGCCGCATCAGCTGCGGCGTCCTCGTGACCGTTCATGCCATAGCAGCCGGAGCCCTCGAGGTAGATCATCCGCACCTTTTCCTTGGGGAGGCCAAGGAATTTGGCAAAGGTCGTCTGATTGCCGTGGGTTCCCTGCGAGGCGGTCCACACTGTCGCGGACTCGTTATTCACATCGGCGACGGCGCAGGACGGCCCGATCGATGCGTGGCTTTGCATCGGCCAATAGTATGTTGCGGTGAGCGCTTTTGCGCCGTCGGGCCGCTGTGCCGCAGGGCTGCCCTTGTTGACCAGGGTTTCATCGACAATACCGGGTTCGTTTCGCAACGACTCGACGAGCCCGTTCTGCGACGGCAAGCCGGTTCCCTCGCTCCACTGAGCGCGCAATGCACGCGACGCGCGCACGGCGTTCCACTCGTCGTCGGCGACCACGGCAAGCAGGTCCTTCACCCGCACGATTTTCGCGCCGGGAATATCCTTGACCGAGCTTTCGTCGACGGACACGAGTTTCGCGCCGACGGCTGCAGCCCGGATCACGCGAGCGTGCAGCATGTTCGGCACCGCAAAGTCCTGCATGTAGAGGTGGGTACCGAAGCACTTTGCCGGAACATCCGGCCGACGCAGAGGCTTCCCCACGATCGTGTAGCTCGCAGGATCCTTCAGCGGCGCTTTGGGATCGAGCTTGAGATCGAACTGCTTGCCGGCAATCAGCTCGGCAAATGACATGCCGGCGCCGCCGGATTTCGGCCGCACCATGCCGCCGGCCGCTTCGAGATCTTCGGCTTTGGCGTTGAGTCGTTGCGCGGCGAGTTCGACGAGCGCCTTGCGGGCGGTTGCTGCCGCCTGCCGGATCTGCACGCCCCCGACCTGAATCCCGTTTGAACCGGACGTGCGGCCCTGATCGGGAGTGAGCGCGGTGTCTCCTTCAATGAACGTGATCTTGTCGACGTCAATGCCGAGTTCTTCGGCAGCGATTTGCGGCATCGCGATGCGCAGCCCCTGGCCCAGATCGACTTTGCCGCAGAACAACGTGACGGTGCCATCGCCGTTGACCGACAGGAAGGCATCGACTTCCTTGGAATCGAGAACTCGCTTTGCCACGGCGGTGGTTTGCGCGCGGACGCGAGAGGGGATTCCCGCGAGCGCGAAGCCGACGGTGATCGCTCCGCCTTTAAGGACGGCGCGGCGGGAGACGTTGAGAGTTTTGACCTGTGCGTTCATGTCAGCCTCTCTGTCCGGTTGCCGCCATGACCGCGCTCAGCACCCGCACATGCGAGCCACAACGGCACAGGTTACCGTCGAGCGCCGATCGGACATCTGCTTCATTTGGCGTCTTGTTGCTTTGCAGGAGCGCGGCAGCACTCATAATCATCCCGTTTGTGCAGTAGCCGCATTGAGGTACCTGCGCATTGATAAATGCAGTCTGGAGCGGGTGCGGCTTTTCAGGGGTGCCGAGCCCCTCAAGCGTCACGACCTGTTTTCCCTGCGCATCGGCGACCGTGGTCTGGCACGACCGCGCCGCGGCGCCATCGACGATGACCGTGCAGGCACCGCACTGGCCAAGTCCGCAGCCGAACTTGGCAGCGGTCAGTCCGAGCTCACGCAATACATAGAGAAGTGGTTTGTCGGCATCCGTCGTGTCGACGGTTTGCGCATTGCCGTTGATGCGCAAATTGAAAGTCGCCATGTCGCCGCTCCGTTTGCCCCGCGGGACGCGTTAAGACGCCCTCTACTATGGCTGAGGGGCGTGGGGCTGCCTAGGCGGGGTACGGCTCACAAAAAGTTGTCCGGCTCGTTGCTCTGCCGGACCGCACCACGCGCGACATTTGCGCTTGGACTGCGGAGAAATCGGATAGGCCCTCAATTGGCGTGCGTGGTACTATGACGCCGAGGGCGAAGCGATGCGGCTAGCGGTCTATGGTGCCGTGCTGGTGATTGCTCTTGGCAGCGTGTTGCTGGGGCTCGACCGGCTTCCGGCCCCGATGTCTCCCATGGTGGACACGGCGGCAGGCCTGGCCGCGGCGCCGGCTCCTGCTTTGCAAGCTCCCGCCGCCCAAGCTTCGCCTTCAGTCCCCAGTGCGACGATTGGCGCGCCTATTGTTCCACCGGCACTTGCCGCGCCTGCAAGGCCTGCTGCTCCCGTAACGGCCGGAGCTGCCACGCAGGCAGCGGCGCCGGTCGCTGCGTCCGAACCGGAGGCGCGCTGCAATGTGGACGCCTGCACTGCGGCCTACCGTTCGTTCACTCGGTCCGACTGCACCTATCAGCCGAGCAACGGGCCGCGGCGGCTTTGCACAAAATAGATCCCCCAGATTGAATTTTGGCGGTTCCGTTTGAGGGACGCCTGGAACCGGCGCGATAAGGCCGGCGTTTGGTTTGAGCGCCACACCTCACGCGGGGCCGAACCATGCAATTCCTCGTCTACCTGACTATCCTTATGGTTTCGGTCAGCACCGTGCTGCTCGAAGTCCATTGGCTCACCACCCCGCCGCCGCAGCCAAAGGCGGCTGTGCAGGCGTCCGCGCCACCGCCGCGTCCCAAGGTTGAGGGTCCGAATGCGGAGCTCAGCCCCATTTATCCGAAGAAACTGGAACCTGTGCAGCCAACGTCGGCGGCTGCCAACACCACCGCGGCGAAGGTTGAAACCGGCCAGAAGCCCCCAGTGGAAACCACGGGTGTCGCGACTCGCGGCGACGATTCAATTAGGTCCGCGAGCGCCCCACCGCCGGACAATGCGCAGAATGCGCAGGCATATGCCGCACCGCCAAAACGGAATGCGCCTGACGAGGCGACCGCGTCCAATAATCGCTGCGATGTCCAGGCCTGCGCGAGCGCCTATAAATCGTTCCGCGCTTCGGACTGCACGTACCAGCCGTTGGACGGTCCACGGCGCGTGTGCGGCAAGGCTCCTGAACAGCGTGCCGACCGCGCGCAAAGAGACGAGCCGCAGCGCCGGTCCTGGAGCCGGCGCGAGGATTCAGGTGAAGTGGATCGAAGAACGCGGTGGCGGGTCTATGATGCGGATGACGACGACACGGACGACGCAGTCCTGTTCCGCAGGAGCCGCCGCTGGTAGACGCGCTTTCTAGTAGATCACCACTGACCTGATCGATTTGCCTTCGTGCATGAGGTCGAAGGCATCGTTGATCTTGTCGAGCGGCATGGTGTGCGTGATCAGGTCGTCGATATTGATTTTGCCTTCCATGTACCAGTCGACGATCTTGGGTACGTCCGTGCGGCCACGCGCGCCGCCGAATGCGGTGCCGCGCCAGACGCGCCCGGTAACCAGCTGGAATGGACGAGTCGAGATTTCCTGGCCGGCTCCGGCGACGCCGATAATGATGCTTTCGCCCCAGCCGCGGTGGCAGCATTCCAGTGCCTGCCGCATCGTCTGCACGTTGCCGATGCATTCGAACGAAAAATCAGCGCCGCCGCCGGTGAGATCGACTATCGCCTGCACGACCTTGTCGCGGCCGACCTCGTCCGGGTTGACGAAATGCGTCATGCCGAATTTCTCGGCCATCGCTTTTTTGGCGGAGTTGGTATCGATACCGATGATCTTGTCGGCGCCCACCATGCGCGCGCCCTGGATGACGTTGAGACCGATGCCGCCAAGGCCGAACACGGCGACATTTGCTCCCGGCCATACCTTCGCGGTGTTGATGACGGCGCCGACACCGGTCGTCACGCCGCAACCGATGTAACAGATCTTGTCGAAGGGCGCGTCCTCGCGGACCTTCGCCAGCGCGATCTCTGGAAGCACCGTGAAATTCGCGAACGTCGAGCAGCCCATATAGTGAAATACGGCATCGCCGTCGCAACGGAAGCGGCTGGTGCCGTCCGGCATCACGCCTTTGCCCTGCGTTGCGCGTATCGCTGTGCAGAGGTTTGACCGGCGCGACAGGCACGTTTTGCATTGCCGGCATTCGGGCGTGTAGAGCGGAATGACATGATCGTCGGCTTTCAGTGTCGTGACACCGGCGCCGACCTCGCGCACAATTCCCGCGCCTTCATGGCCGAGAATCGCCGGAAACAGGCCTTCCGGATCAGCGCCGGATAGCGTGTAGGCGTCGGTGTGGCAGATGCCGGTCGCCTTGATTTCGACCAGTACCTCGCCCGCTTTCGGGCCTTCGATGTCGATGGTCTCGATGTCGAGTGGTGCGCCGGCCTTCCACGCAACCGCGGCACGGGTCTTCATTCGTGCGTTCCCCCAAATTCCAATCTACACCGCTTCTTTTGCCTTGGATCTGTCGGCCGCATCACGCGCCTTGTCGATTATCTTCAGCAAAGCACGCAATGCCTCCTGCACGCCGTCGCCCGATTGTGCGGACAACACGAGTGGCGTTTTCTTGCAGGCTTTCTTGAGCTTTCCGGCCTGTGTCTTGATCGCGTCTTTCGTCAGGGCATCCGACTTCGACAGCGCGACAATCTCCGGTTTGTCGATAAGGCCGTGGCCGTAGGCTTCGAGCTCTCCGCGCACGATTTTGTAAGCTTCGCCGGCGTCGTCGCTCGTTCCATCGATCAGGTGCAGCAATACGCGGCAGCGCTCGGTGTGGCCGAGGAAGCGATCGCCGAGCCCGAGGCCTTCATGCGCGCCCTCAATCAATCCCGGGAGATCGGCGAGGACAAATTCGCGTCCATCGACTTCGACGACACCGAGCTGCGGATGCAAGGTCGTAAAAGGGTAGTCGGCGATCTTCGGTTTAGCGGCACTGACCGCCGCGAGGAACGTCGATTTACCGGCATTGGGCAGGCCGATAAGTCCCGCATCGGCGATCAACTTGAGTCGCAACCGGATGGTTTGTTCCTCACCCGGCTGTCCGGGATTGGCGTGGCGTGGTGCCCTGTTGGTTGACGACTTGAAATGAGCATTGCCGAAACCGCCATTGCCGCCTTCGGCAATCGTCACGCGCTGTCCGACTTCGGTCAGATCGGCAAGCAGGGTTTCACCGTCCTCTTCGTAGACCTGCGTGCCGACCGGCACTTTCAAAACGACGTCCTTGCCGTTGGCGCCGGCCCGGTCCTTGCCCATGCCATTGCCGCCGCGCTGCGCCTTGAAATGCTGCTGATAGCGGTAGTCGATCAATGTATTGAGGCCGGTAACGGCCTCGACGACGACGTCACCGCCGCTGCCGCCATCGCCACCATTGGGCCCACCGAACTCAATGAATTTCTCGCGGCGGAACGACACGCAGCCGTTCCCGCCTGCGCCGGACGCGATATAGACCTTGGCCTCGTCGAGAAATTTCATGGTCGCCGATATAGCGCGTCGCGGGGTGTTTCGCACCTAGCGTGCGGGCAGGAAATGCGTCGTGCCGTCTTGCTTGATCCGGTCTAAAAGATCGACTTCCCAGGACAGATAGGCATTCATGGCGGCCTCGTGATCGTTCGGCCGCTCATAGGGCTTGAGCCAGACATCGATTGGGTCGTCAGCCATTTTTTCGGCCGTGGAGAGCGGAAAGCCGGCTGCAGCCCAGGCCGCATTGCCGCCTTTGAGCCAATGCACGGGCGATGGCGTGAGTGCGCGGGCCTCTGCAACCGCGAGAGCGGCCAGCACACCGTCTTCGGACGTGAGGATGACGGCCTGCCGCGGCGGGATTTTCGGCAGCGCCTTGTCGAGACGGCCGCGGATGGCGAACCACGCGCCGGGGATGTGGCCGCGCCGGTAGTGCGGGCTGGCGGAGAGGTCGATCACTGAGACGTTGTCGATCTCGAGCACCTTCGAGGGCTCGACCGCTGCGTCTGAAGGAATTGAGCCGAGAATGGGAGCGGGTGTGTCGGTTTCACGACCTGCCTCCGGCAACACGAAGATGTCCTGCCAGCCCATTTGCTTGAGCCACGATGCGGTCATCAATGCGCGTACCTCTTTGTCATCACTGAGCACGATGCGCGCGCCGTGCACGCCAGCATAGATGTCGGTGGCCTGCACGAGCTGGCCGCCTGGCGATGAAATCGCGCCGGGGTAGTGGCCTGCCTTGTATTCGGCCGGATCACGCACGTCGAAGACGTAAGTCGTGCGCGTCGCGTCTCTCCGCCATTGTTCGACGGTAGCGCGATCGACGCGGGTGACGCTGAACCTGCGTGCAACCTTTTCCGCGGCGTCCCTGGCCCAGGCGATGCTCGCGCTCGACACGTCCGGTGCGCGGTCGGATTTTCCGGCCGCGCAAGTGAGCCCGGCGAGGTGCCAGCCCATTGTGCCATTGCGCAACGCGACGACTTTGTTCGGTATGCCGGCATTGATCAGTGACTGGGCGCCGATGATGCTGCGGGTTCGTCCGGCGCAGTTGACGACGATCGTTGTGTCAGGGGAGGGGGCGATATCGCGGACCCTCAGTACCAGCTCGGCTCCAGGCACATTGATGCCGGTCGGAATCGAAATACGCGAATATTCATCGAACGGCCGGCTGTCGAGCACTTTCAAATCGCCGCCGCCGCGCATCATGGCATCAAGCTCGGTCGCGCTTACGCTAGGCGTTTCGCTGTCGTGCTCGACGAATTCACCGAACGCCTTACTGGGAACGTGCACGCCCGAAAACGTCACAAAGCCAGCCGTCTCCCAGGCCGCAATGCCGCCGTCGAGACAGGAAAGATCGCTGTAGCCGGCATCGGCAAGGATAACTGCGGCGCGTTCCGCAAGGCCGTCATTGTCGTCACAGAGGACAATACGGGTTGATTTGCGCGGCACCAGTCGAGCGAAACGCAATTCCAGCCGGCTGAGCGGCACATTGCGCGCCCACAAGAGGTGATTTTGCGAGAAAATGAGTTCCTCGCGCACGTCGACCAGCGCCAGCTCCTTGCCGTCGTCGAGCATGGCTTTTACGGCGACAGCAGAGACAGGGCGTGGCGTCACTTTGGCGGTGGGTGCCTGAAGGTTCACGTCGCCCGCTGCGCGTACATTTTCTCGACCTCGCCGGTCTTCAGGTCGACCCTGATACGGTCGATCTTGTCGAGATTGGTTCCAGTCACGCGCACGAAACGCGCGTAGTCGGGATAGTCGATTGAGTGGATGGTGCCATCTTGATAGATGCCGGCTTGACCGGGCATCAGCCGGTATTTTTTCGCCGGCTTGAGTTTTGCGTGCTTGGGGTCCTTGCCATCATCCTCGCGCGTCCACTCGATCATGTCGGTGTATTTGCTGGCCTGGCCGTAGATCGCCCATGAATCGCCATGGTCGTGCGGCGGCGATACGCGCGCCTTGTCGTTGATGTGTGCAAGAATTTGGAAACCGAGCGACGGATCTTCGTAAAGGACCTTCAGCCCGCGCGGAACGTTGTTGCCGCAGAATTCCTCGATGAAATCCTTGTTGGCGAGCAGGCGTTCGAGATTCTGGCGGACCTGTTCGCGTCCCGCAGGGCCGGGATCGCGCGAAAGAGCGGAACGGCAATCGCTGATGAATTGGTCGAGGTCATAGGCCATGGCGTCCCTCCAGGCTTGCAGCGATATAGTCTCGCGCAAGTCGAAACTGAACGCCAGAAGGCCCTCCCTCAAAATGAGGGAGGGCGTACCTGGAGCTGGTCCATGATTATCCGCACTAGGAAACGCGCTTCGCACGCCCCCAGGTCTTGAGCGCCGACCAGATGCGCCGTTCAAGCCGGAACCGGTCGATCGGAGCCGACGATTTGATCGAGTTGATCCGGTAAAGACCGACGCCGGTCCACTGGAAGCCGCACTTCTCCAGCACCCGGCGAGACGCCGGGTTGGTGACGCGGGCCCCGGCCTGCAGGGCATCATGTGTGAGATCGGTGAATGCGTAGTCGATCAACGCATGCAGCGCCTCGGTGGCGTATCCCTTGTTCCAGTAGGGTACACCCAGCCAGTAGCCGATTTCCGGCGCGTCATCTTCGCGGAACATAAGTCCACACGCGCCGATAATCGTCTCGTTGCGTAGCGTGATCAGGTACGCCGCTTCGCCCTCTTTGTTCGCGCCCGCAATGAACTGCTCGGCATCCGCCAATTTGTACGGATGCGGAATACGAGCGGTGTTTTCCGCGATGCGGCGATCGTTGGCGAGCGCTGCTACCGCTTTAGCGTCCTCGAGGCGCGCTGCGCGCAAGGCAATGCGCTTGGTCTCGAGGACGGGGATACTGGCTTCGCGGTATCGTCCAGTCGGTATTTCTTCCAGCAGGGTCATGGCACGGGCTCCAGGTTAAAAAAGTTGAGAGGGGGAGCCGGTCACCCGTCTCCCCCTCTCAGAGCCCTTACGAGGCCCCGCCGGTTTGACTGGATGACCGGCGGACCTCGAATTTGTCCACCGTCTTACTCGGCCGCAGCCTCCGTCATCGGTACAACGGACACGTAGGTGCGGCCTTTAGCTTTCGTTGCGAACTGAACCTTTCCATCGATGAGCGCGAACAG
>Ga0075424_100006357_pt1 | contig 11374 bp, 9 predicted proteins | sample SoiMethybrSBSTD3_FD_75301 | JGI IMG/M metagenome (GOLD analysis project Ga0075424, IMG submission 75301) | Bulk soil microbial communities from a Populus tree surrounding site in Tennessee, USA - Soil MetaG P. TD hybrid SBSTD3 | ecosystem: Environmental > Terrestrial > Soil > Tree plantation...
GAACATCGCGCCCTCGCGGCCGATGCGGTCGATGTTGGGGGTTTCGCCGACCATCAGGCCACGGTGGTAGATGCTGGGCTGCATCCAGCCGATATCGTCGCCCATGATGAACAGGATGTTGGGCTTTTGCTGTTGCTGCGCTGCTGCTGGTGTGCTTGCCGCCATTGCGGCAACGAGCGACGCGAGCAGACCAAGCCAAGCTTTTCTGGTCATGCTCAAACCTCTTTTTTCGAATGACTGCCCGAGTCGGGCCGGCAGTCTGCGCCCATGCCCATCTTTCACGCAGCGCGCAAATGCCACAACTGCACATAGGGGAAGGCTGCACCTGCGGGTAGATCGAAGAGCTGCGGTCGAACGCCAGCGCCTCAGACCCGTGCGGTGGTATGGAGGATGGATCAGGTGACCACCGACCATAAATACAGATAACGCTGGATGGTGATGTCGTACGTGTTGTGTGGAAGATTCGGAAAGGGCGGTAATCTGATCGAGACAAAGCGAGGGTACGGATGCGCGTTGCCTGCCAAAGCGTTGACGCGCTTCTCAGGTTTTTCCCGGCCTCGATCGCGGGGTCCCAACTGGCTCGGCATCCCTGTGGTAGCCTACGCCGAAGGTGATCACCCATGACGGACCCGTCGCCGGTCATTCACATAGTAGATGATGACGCCTCTTTCCGTACGGCTCTGGGCGATCTGTTGAGTGCTTGCGGCTATCGAGTTTCACTCTCCTCCTCTTCAGAACAACTTCTGGCGGCAGTGCCTAACGGAGAACCCGCCTGTATTTTACTCGATGTGCTAATGACCGGCATGAGCGGACCAGAGCTGCAGAATCGCCTGACTGAGTTGGGATGCAGAGTGCCGGTTATCTTCATTACTGGCCACGGCGACATCCCAACAACCGTACAGGCGATCAAAACCGGCGCGGAAGATTTTCTCACTAAGCCGGTAATGAAGGAAAAGCTGATTGGAGTCATCGAGCGCGCCCTCAGGCGATACGAGGAGACCCGCGAGCAAGACGTCCGGGATACCGCCCTGCGTTCATTGTTTTCTCGCTTGACACCTCGGGAGCGCGAAGTGTTCGGCCTACTGGCACGCGGCAAACCTCACAAGCAGATTGCTTTCGCGTTAGGCACGTCCGAACGAACGATTAAATTGCACCGACATAATGTGATGCAAAAGTTTCAGATTCAATCACTCGCAGAGCTTGCCGTGATTGCGGAGCGCCTCCAGCTGCTATCCACATCGGAGCGCGCCAAAGAGATGCATGATCCCACGCGTCATTGATGCTTTCAGCCGCCGCCGCCCTGCCGCGGCGGCAAATTAAGGGCTTGGGGACGATTCAAAGCAATTTCGAACGCGTCCACCGACGCAACGGCGGTCTGTTCCATCATACTTCCCATATGGGCAGGTCTCGCCAAAGCGCAATTCTGTCATAAAAGCCAATTGGACCGAAGCCACCACCTGGCCGACGCCAGCTCGCGGTGGATCGATACGGTATTCATGGCGTTGCGGCAAAAAATTGTGGCGATTGTCGAGGATGACCCAAGTATGCTCAGGGCCGCCCGGGACCTATTGGATGCGTACGGTTTTGCAACCGTTGTTTTTTCATCGGCGGAGGAATTCCTGGCTCGCGGCGGCGACCGGGATGTTGATTGTGTCCTCCTGGATATCGACCTTGCTGGCATGTCAGGCATTGACCTACGGCGTCAACTCAAGCTTACCGCGTCGGCGCTCCCGATCATATTCATGACCGCCCTTGACGACGAAGCCATAGAACAGCAAGCACTCAAGGCCGGGTGCGTCGCGTTCTTGCGTAAGCCGTTTTCACAAGGCGCATTGATTGACGCTATCAAAAGAGCCGTGCCCTAGTTTAAAGTCAAAATTCGCGGTTTTTCCCCCCATAGTCCGATCCGGGTTCATCCTTAGGGCCACGCGACCGCTGGTGGCGCAAAAGCTTCGGATACATTGCTGCAAAGCAGTCGGCTGACGATCTGCTTCCTTCCGTTCGGCTGCCCGTGGGTGGAGCCTGCCCCTAAGTGCAGTTTTACAGGGCTGCGGCCGGTGTGAGAATGCCTTTTTGCGATTGGGGTGCGGACCGTTCAGCGGGACGATAGCCCAGGTAGCCCACCGCCAAATCGATTGGCTGCGGTAGGCGTAGGAAATAGAGGAGGCAACGATGCACGGCATGCAAAAATCAGCACTCTTGGTTGCCGCATCAGTGTGTTTGGCTGCGACACACTTCGCGGCAGCGCAAACGAAGGCTCCAGCCAAGGCGCCCGAATTTCTTTTTGTCCAGACGGCAAAAAACGTTGCCTACAAGGATGGCGTTCTGACCTTGCAGGATGTCTCGCCCGTCACGGTCTTCTTCTCGGATCGTCCAAAGCGAATTGTGGGCAACGTCCGCAATGACGTCTTCTTTCAGAAGTGGACCGAGGGCAGCAATAGCTTCAAAAGCGATCCGCCCAACGCCGTGCTGTCGATCTTCAACGATAGGGCTCCGCCGACGAGCGCTGTGATCGTGCTTAACAATCCACGCCTCGAGGGCAAGAACCTGGCTTACGATGTGCGCACCCTCAAGGGCGATCTGCCGGCGAGCGGGATCGAAGGCACTCTCTTTATCGACGGCAGCAGCGGATATTGCGATCCGGGTTACAGTGCGGATAGGGGCGACGCGGGATATCCGTGTTGGGCGCAAAAAGCGTTTGCGGACGATACACCCTGAGTGGAGCGCGTGTCGTCGAATCTCAGCAGCGGTAGAGCCCCCAAGTAACGGGATCGAGGGCGCGCCAGCGCTCGGGCAAACAACGCGTAACCTGCACGACCTGGCGGCGCGGTTGGCGAGGAGAGCATGAAAAAGAAGTTGCTTGCCATTGCTGGCGCGCTCGTCGTGATAGGCGCGGTTACGGCGGGTGCGCTTTACGGGACTTTCCCGGTCCGGGTCTCCATCTTCGCGGGTCTGACGCGCAACTACATTCTTTCCTGGTGGGCACCTCGAGGCACGGCAACGAGCGAGTCGAATCCAGCTTACAAGGGCGTCGCGCCCCTTGCACTCCTGTCGCTGAGGCTTGGCCGGCTGGCAGCGCGGGCGACTGGCCGAGCTACAACCGGACCCTTACCTCGGCGCGCTACGCTGAGCTGAGCGAGATCAACGGCGACAATGTTGGCAAGCTCAAGATCTTGTGCACCTACGACGTTGGCCAGTTCGCGGCCTTCGCATCCGGGCTGATCATGGTGGAGGGCGCTCTGATCGGCACCACGGAATTCGATATCTTCTCACTGGATCCGGCAACCTGCGCCGAAAATTGGCGAACCCACGAGGACTACCCTCCGAGCCTTCTGTCGGCCAACCGCGGCGCCGCCTACATGGACGGCACGCTCTTTCGCGGTACCCAGGACGGACGCGTGCTGGCCTATGATTTCAAGACCGGCAAGCGATTGTGGCAGACAAGCATCGCCGACCCGAAGCACGGCTAGTCCGTTCCGGCCGCTCCCATCGCCTGGGACGGCCTCGTGTTCGTCGGCAACGCGGGCGGAGACTTCAAGGGCGGCAAGGGGCGCATGTACGCCCTCGACGCCAAGACCGGCAAAATCGTCTGGGAGTTCTTTCTGGTTCCCCGCGGCGAGGGCGACACCGTGCGTGGACCCTTGGGCGCCGCGCCGCTGGACGCCGCGAGCTGGCAAAATGCCCAGGGCATCCCGATCAGCGGCGGGGGAACCTGGACCTCGCATACGCTCGATACGAAGACGGGAAAGCTCTACGTCCCCGGTGGCAATCCGGCACCAGACTTTGTCATCGGCGCGCGCGAGGGCGAGAACCTCTATACCAACTCGGTCGTGGTGCTCGACGCCAAAACCGGAAACTACCAACACCATTTCAAGATCGTGCCGAAGGATTGGCATGATTGGGACGTCTCCAACCCGCCAATCTTAATTCGATCGATGGGCGGCAAGGAGCTCATGTTGGTGGCGCCCAAAGACGGACACCTCTATGGCTTCGACCTCACCGACAACCGGCGGCTGTATCGCTTGCCGGTGACCCAAGTTGAGAATGTTGCCGAAACCTTCCAAACCGACGTAGCCGTGCGTTTCTGCCCCGGTGCTGCGGGCGGAGCGGAATGGAATAGTCCGGCCTACGATCCCAAGACGAACCTCGTCCTGATCGGCGAGGTCGACTGGTGCGACTAACCCCGAAAGACGTAAGCCAACTGCGCCGCGTCGAGCGCGGGCAGCCGTGGGCTGGGATGGCGACCTGGAACCCGTTCTGGATATTTGGCAAATTTGGCCCGACGGCCGGAACTTGGGCAGGTTGGGTTTACGCGGTTGATGCGGACAGCGGCGATTGGAAATGGCGCCTGAAATCCAACTACCCGATCGTCGGTGCCATGACCCCAACCGCTGGGGGCGTGGTGTTCTTCGGCGATATAGGCGGGAATTTCTACGCCACCGGCCAGAAGCTCTGGGCACAGGACCTCGACGGAGGCTTCATTGCGGTTCTTATTTTACGGCGCAATTGTCATCCTTCCGATCAATTTTCTTCTACACCATCGGCGTCTACTGGGCGTTTCGTGGCAAAGTTGGCGAACGCTACGATTGAGTGCGCTCCAAGCCGCGAGGTATGACGGACGAGCGTAATGCGGCACACCCTACGGCGGCATTAGGGGTCAAGAGGTCGACGGACCGCGTGCGCCGGCGCGCATACCGCACATTTTCCCAAGTTCCTGAACGAAATCGCTCTATCATCTCGGCAGCCGCCGCGATCGGAGGTCTCGCGCACTATGTCCTTGTTGCGCATGAGGTAGGGCCTTGGCGCAGGGATCTCCACTCCAATGCGCGTTGCGTCTCATCGACTGGCCGAGCGCCGCAGACGCGCGCACCCAGCATGCCAATGCAAGCGATGAGCCCTGCCTTATGCTCTGGTCCGAAAGTGTTGGTAGCATCACACGCACCGCACAACCGGAGAGCTCTCACTTGAGCAGTTTATCCTGCGTCTTCGTATCGAAGTCGCTGGCGTCATGGCGCTCGTGCAGCTGCAGGGCAGGCTCGCCCACCGCCCGGTTGACCATCCGACCGCGCTTGACGGCGGGTCGCTCAGCGATCGCCTTTGTCCAGCGAATGACGTGAACGTAGTCCCGCCCCTGCAGGAACTCGCCCGCTTCGTATTGCGTGCCGAGCGCCAGGCCGCCGTACCAGGGCCAGATCGCCATGTCTGCGATCGAATACTCGTCGCCCGCCATGTACTCGTGGTCTTTGAGATGGCGATCGAGCACATCCAGGAGGCGCTTCGCCTCCATCGCGAAACGGTTGATCGCATACTCAATCTTGATCGGTGCGTAGTGGTAGAAATGACCGAACCCCCCGCCGATGTAAGGTGTGCTGCCCATTTGCCAGAACAGCCAGTTGAGCGTTTCGGTGCGCTTGTCTGGATCCGATGACAGGAACGCGCCGAATTTCTCTGCAAGGTAGAGCAGGATCGACCCCGACTCGAAGACACGGCGAGGCTTGGGTCCGCTTCGATCCAACAAGGCCGGTATCTTCGAGTTCGGGTTCAGTTCCACAAAGCCGCTGCCAAACTGCTCGCCCTTGCCGATGTCGATTAGCCAGGCATCGTACTCGGCGCCGCTGTGACCGAGGGCGAGCAGCTCTTCCAGCATTACCGTCACCTTCACGCCGTTGGGCGTTCCACGCGAATAGAGCTGTAACGGATGCTTGCCCACAGGCAACTTCGCCTCATGCGTCACTCCGGCGATGGGCCGGTTTACACCTGAGTACCGCCACTCTTCGTGCGAGCGGGGCTTTTCCCATGTCCAGACTTTCGGCGGGGTGTATGTGCTGTTGCTCATCGCTCTGCCATCGTTCTCTGGTGATACGGTTGACATCCCCGAGAATGTAGGACGGGTTGCGACTGTCAAGACAGCAGCCCGCATTGCCGATCGGATCTGCAGCAGGGGCTCGGGATGAGGCTTCATTACATACGTTGGCATTGCCGCCCTTCTGGCCGGCCTGTTAGCTTTCGCACGAGGCCCCATTGCTTGCCAGGACGAACTTTCAAGTGCCCCTCGGAGGACGAATGAGACGCGACAGCGGCGATGAGACTTTCGATTTTGTCGTCTCCGGCGCCGGGTCCGCCGGGGCTGTGGTTGCCTCCCGGCTGTCGGAAAGCGGGCAACATCGCGTGCTGCTGCTGGAGGCCGGGCCTCCGGATACAAATCCATGGATCCACATCCCGCTTGGGTTCGCGAAAACCTATGTCGACGAGCGGGTGAATTGGAAGTTCCAGAGTGCGCCGCAACCCCAATTCAACAACCGGCGCATCTACGTGCCACGCGGCAAGACGCTCGGTGGCACCTCCTCCATCAACGGTATGGTCTACATGCGCGGCCACCCCCAGGACTACAATGAGTGGCGCCAAAGGGGCTGCGTCGGCTGGGACTGGGACAGCGTGCTGCCCTTCTTCAAGAAAGCGGAAAATCAGCAGCGTGGGCCAAGTCCGCTGCACGGTGTGGGGGGACCGTTGAATGTGTCCGATCCAATAGCGAGATCGGGACTGGCGGATGCGCTGATCGCGGCAGCGGAGGGCCTTGGCATCCCTCGCACGGACGATTTTAACGGGCCGCGCCAGGAAGGCGTTGGCTATTACCAGACGACGACCTCCAAGAGCCGGCGCTGGAGCACGGCTAAAGCCTATCTGGAGCCGGCCCGTTCGCGCGCAAATCTTGTTGTACGCCCGCGCTGCCAGTCCACGCGCGTGCTGATCGATGGCAAACGTGCCGTCGGGGTCGAGTACCAATCGTCCGCTGGTCGACGGGTGGCCCGAGCTAACGCAGAGGTGATTGTCAGCGGCGGCGCCTACGGGTCACCGCACCTGCTTCAGCTCTCGGGCCTCGGCCCTGCCCCGCACCTGCACGACATGGGGATCGACGTCGTGCGCGACATGCCAGCCGTCGGCTCCAACCTGCACGACCACTTCAGCACCTATCTCATGTGGCGCTGCTCGCGGCCGATCACGATGAACGATCTGGAGAACAGTTGGGCGCGCAAGATCCTGGCCGCAATCCGGTACGGGGTGATGCGTAGCGGTCCCATGGCGGTCAACGGCATCCAGAGTGGTGTCTTCACGCGCTCGGATCCGAGGCTGGAACGGCCGGACATCCAGATCAACCTGCTGGAGTGGAGCACGCTGGAACGATCAAGGGATCGCGTAACGCCGCACCCGTTTCCCGGCTTCACGCTCGGGCCTGTCCACCTCGCGCCGGACGGACGCGGCACCGTGCGCCTGACCAGCCCCGACCCGCTTGCGGCACCCGCGATCACCTTCGGCTTCCTTGGCTCCGACTACGATATGCGCGCGATGCTGGCGGCCATCGAGCTCGCGCGCGAAATTGCAGCCCAGCCGGCTATGCGGCCCTACGCCGTCGAGGAAATCGTGCCAGGACCAGCTGTCGTGAACGAGTGTGAGCTTGAGAACTTTGTACGGCAGACCGGCGTCACCAATCACCATCCCTCGAGCAGTTGCGCTATGGGCACCGGCAGCAACTCAGTGGTTGATTCTCGCCTGCGAGTGCATGGTATCGATGGCCTCCGTGTTGCCGATGCCTCCATCATGCCATCGGTGGTGGCGGGCAACACCAACGCACCGTCCATCATGATTGGCGAGAAGGCGGCGGCCATGATTCTTGAGGATAGCCGTCAAGGCGTGGTCGCTTGATGAGCGTCGCCTTGCATTCTCTCTGCCAGGCTGGAAAGAGTCGGCAAGGAACTCGATCGACTGGCGTCGGTCAATCCCGTAGATCGCCAGCGATCCGAGCCTTGGGCCTGGGGGCCAAGGAAAACGGAGACAAAAAGAGCGATAGAAAGTGGTAGATAAATTTGTGCAGTATCGCAGTCCACCTTCAGCCATGATCCGCTTGGGCCGCTCACGCACCTAGCCGCTCAGCAAGCCGTCATCGAGCATCTGCAGGAACTTATCGAGATGTGTTGTCAATCGAGACCGAATGCCATTGCTGGGTGCGATTGTGGGAGGTACGATCCCGTATCCTCAGCTCGAAGGGATCGCCCATGGACCGTCGCACCTTCAACACGGCGCTCATGAGCGCGGCTGCAACATCGCTCGTTGGCTCGCGGTCGATGGCGGCCACCGGGCGCACCGTCTGGTACCAAGGCGTCGGTGACCGACTAACGCCGTGGGCTGTCGACGTCGATGCCGCGACGCTGACACCGGGTGCTGCTGTGACGCTACCCTCAAATATCCAGTATGTGTGGCCGCATCCCTCACGCAAGTATCTCTACGTCTCCACCAGTGATGCGGCATCGGGCAATGCCCCGAACCCCGGCAGCGTGCATCGCTTGTGCGCCGTTCGCGTGGATGAAAACGGTGCGCTTTCGCTCCACGGTGATCCAGCCGTTCTGCCACAACGACCCATCCACAATAGCGTGGATGCCCGTGGCGAATTTGCCCTCACCTGCTACAACAACCCCAGCAATCTTACCGTCCACCGCATCAACAGCGATGGAACGGTCGGCGCGCACGTCCCGCAGGCAGCGAAGTTGGACTTCGGCATCTTCGCCCACCAGATTTTGGCGACGCCGGGCAATCGCGCCGTCATCATGGTGACTCGCGGCAACCGACCTGAGGCCAACAAGGCAGAAGACCCCGGCGCACTCAAGCTCTACCACTTCACGGATGGGCAGCTGTCCCCGCTCGCCAATTTGCCGGTCGGGGGCAACGGCGGCCTCGGCTACGGACCGCGGCATCTCGATTTCCACCCAACGCAGCCGTGGGTTTATGTGTCAGTGGAGTCCCAAAACGAATTGCACATGCACCGCCTTGACGGCGACACCCTGTCAGCAGAGCCGATCTATAAGAAGCGATCGACCGTGGGCACGTATGACATATCCTTCCCGCAGGCCGCGGGCGGCATACACGTGCATCCGAACGGCCGCACCGTCTATCTCTCAAACCGCGCCAATGCCACCGTGGACTTTAACGGGAAGAAAGTCTTCCGTGGCGGCGAGAACAATATCGCGGTCTTCTCCATTCACCCTGTCACCGGAGAACCGACGCTCATCCAAAACGAGGATCCCCAGAGCTTTCACATTCGCACGTTCAGCATCGATCCAAGTGGCAAGATACTGATCGCCGCGAGTATTATTGATATGCACGTGCGCGATGGCGACAGCACCCGGTACGTGCCGGCGGCTCTGACCGTCTTCCGCATTGGCGAGGATGGAAAACTGAGCATTGCCCGCAAATACGACGTTGACCTCGGCGGCAAATTCCAATGGTGGACCGGCTTCATGGCCCTGGCGTGATCCCGTCTACTCGATCCACCGACGATCACGGAGGTTGAGCACAATCTGCGCCCCCTTCGCAGAGTAGAAGATCTCCCCGTCGAAGAGCCTGGTCGCGCCGGCGAGCGCTGAAGCTCTCGATGGAGCCGTCACGTCGGTCGTGCCACAAGGCTGACAGCCCCTTGCATGTCCGTTATGCCTGCTCAGGGAACGTGTACGACAATGAAGTCGACCGCGCTGCAATGATCGTGTCCGTAGTTGAGGGGCTTCTGCGCCCTGCCCGCGACCCGGCCGGGATGGCGCCCGGTGGCCCAAAGCATACCTACGTGCATGCGCCTGTGGTCATCTCGCATACACTCACCGATCAAAGCGCTTCAACGCTGATGCGGAAGCTTTCCGCGATGCGGTTTGCCTGCCCCTGGCGGAGAGACAATGGTCTCACCCGGCTGGGCGCTGTATCGCCGCTCGACGGTCCATTACTGCGCGACAGTGCTCAATTCCGGCTATCTGCGCGCCACGATTTCAATATAGTCTGTAGGCGGCGGCTTTCCGCCCTCGAAGTAAAAAATGATTTGGGAGGAACGGATGAAGCGCATAGCGATGGCTATCGGTCTGGCGGTCCTTGTCTCACCTGGGGCAAGTGCCCAGACCAGCGAACAACTGGTCAAGGGCGCGACCGACACCTCGAACGTTCTCAATTATGGAATGGGCTACAATCTCAATCGATTCAGCACCCTGGCTCAGATCAACAAGGACACCGTCAAGAACCTCGTGCCGGTGTGGAATTACAGTTTCGCCGACGATCGAAGCGAGGAAACGCAGCCGCTGGTCTATCAGGGCGTGATCTATGTGACGACGCATTCCGCCACGATGGCGGTCGATGCCAAGAGCGGCAAGCAGATCTGGAAGACGAAGGTCGAATATCCGCCGGAGACGCCGCGAATCGTCTGCTGCGGCATCATCAATCGCGGTGCTGCGCTGTTTGACGGCAAGGTATTCCGCACCACGCTCGACGCCAATGTCATCGCGCTCGACGCCAAGACCGGCAAGGAGCTCTGGCGTCAGAAGGCCGCCGACATCAAGGAAGGCTATTCCATGACGGTGGCACCGCTGGTCGCCGATGGCGTGGTCCTGACCGGCATCTCCGGCGCGGAGTTCGGCACCCGTGGCTTTATCGACGGCTGGGATCCGGCCACCGGCAAGCAATTGTGGCGGACCCACACCATTCCGAGCCCGGACGAGCCCGGCGGCGACACCTGGAAGGGTGACACTTGGAAATTTGGCGGCGGATCGACCTGGATCACCGGCTCCTACGATCCCGAGCTGAACACTGTTTATTGGGGCATCGGCAATCCCGGCCCGTTCAACTCCGCCGTGCGGCCCGGCGACAATCTCTATACCTGCTCGGTGCTCGCGCTCGATCCAAAGACGGGCAAGATCAAATGGCACTACCAGTTCTCGCCCAACAACCCGTTCGACTACGACTCGGTGGCCGAGATGGTGCTCGCCGACATGAATATCGAGGGCAAGCCGACCAAGGTGCTGATGGATGCCAACCGCAATGGCTTCTTCTACGTGCTCGACCGCACCAACGGAAAGCTGCTCGCGGCCAATCCTTACGTGAAGGTCAATTGGGCGACCGGCATCGATCTGAAGACCGGAAGGCCGATCGAGACCGACATCACGAGGGACGCGCGCGAGGGCAAGAAAGTGACGGTGTTCCCGTCGATTCTGGGCGGCAAGAACTGGGAGCCGATGTCCTACAATCCGCAGACCGGTATTGCCTATGCCAACACGCTGGCGTTCGGCGGTCACTACAAGGCCGAGCCCGTCACTTACAAGGCCGGCGAATGGTATCTCGGCATGGACCTTACCGATCTCTGGGAGTGGGGCGATGGACCGCGCGGTCATCTCAAGGCGATCGATCCGCTGACCGGAAAGAGCAAGTGGGAAGCGCCCAGTGACATTCCGCGCTTCTCCGGCGTGCTCTCCACGGCCGGCGGCGTCGTCTTCTCCGGGCAGTTGACCGGCGAGTTCGAAGCCTTCGACGCCGACAGCGGCAAGAAGCTCTGGCAGTTCCAGACCGGCTC
>Ga0075424_100006358_pt1 | contig 11374 bp, 11 predicted proteins | sample SoiMethybrSBSTD3_FD_75301 | JGI IMG/M metagenome (GOLD analysis project Ga0075424, IMG submission 75301) | Bulk soil microbial communities from a Populus tree surrounding site in Tennessee, USA - Soil MetaG P. TD hybrid SBSTD3 | ecosystem: Environmental > Terrestrial > Soil > Tree plantation...
GAAATTGCACTACGTGTTGAGTTTTGAGGTTTCAGTTCTCAGTTCTCAGTTCTCAGTTCTCAGTTCTCAGTTCTCAGTTCTCAGTTCTGCGTCAGCAGCCGCCTGACCACCTTCATGTCTTCCCACACCTCCCGCTTCGACGCGGGATTCCGCAGCAGATACGCCGGATGGAATGTGGGAATCAATTTGGCGCCCCGATAGTCGTACACGCGGCCGCGGAGACGCGAGATCGGGTCGAGCGTCCGCAGCAGCGCGCGCGCCGCGAACGTGCCGAGTGCGACGACGACCTTCGGCTTGATGATGTCGATCTGCTGGAAGAGAAACGGCTCGCACGTTTCCACTTCGTCCTGCTCCGGGTTGCGGTTGCCCGGCGGACGGCACTTGATGACGTTCGCGATGTAGACGTCCTCGCGCTTGAGATCGATCGCCTCGATGATTTTCGTCAGCAGCTGACCGGCGCGCCCGACGAACGGAATCCCCTGGATGTCTTCGTCGCCCCCCGGCGCCTCGCCGACGAACATCAGATCCGCCTCGGGGTTGCCGACGCCAAACACGATCTGCCTGCGTCCCTGCGCGTGCAGCTTGCAGCGCGTGCAGTCGCCGATCTCGGTGCGCACCGCGACGAGTGCTTCGGCGGCGCTGCGCGAGAACGCGACCGGATGCTCTTCACTCGAGGCGTTCAGGCTCGACGCCGCGTCACCGCGAACGCGCCATGCCGGATCGCGGCTCACGCCTGCGACGCCGAGTTCAGCGGCGAATTCGAGATGCGCGCGGAGTTTGGAGGAATCCACGTAATTCAGAATTTGGAATTCAGAATTCAGAATTCAGAATGCGTACTAGGTACGATCCTACTTGCTGACCTCAACGCTCTTCTGAGTGACGCCGACGAGGAACCGCTCGACGCGGTTCAGGATCTCGGCGGCAATGCGTGACTTGGATTGCAGCGGGATCGATTCCGCGCCTTCCGCGCCGATGACGGTCACGGCGTTCGTGTCGACGTCGAATCCGGTGTCGGATCGCGCGACGTCGTTGGCGACGATGAGGTCGATGTGCTTCTTCGCGCGCTTCTCGATCGCGCGGGCGACGACGTCCTGGGTCTCGGCGGCAAAGCCGACGAGGACGGGTCCGCGGCCCGACGCCAGCCGCCGATGACCGAGGTCGCCGAGAATGTCCGGCGTCTTGTGCAGGACGAGCGTCAGCGTGTCGGCGCCCTTCTGCACTTTCTGCGGCGCGCGAACCGGCGCGTAGTCGGCGACCGCCGCCGCCATGATGATGACGTGCATGTCGGCGGCGCGCGACAGCACCGCCTGGTGCATCTCCGCCGCCTGCCGGACCTGGATCACTTCCGCGACCTGCGGCGGCTCGAGTCCGGTCGGCCCGCTGATGAGCGTCACCTGCGCGCCGCGGTGCGCCGCTTCCGCCGCGAGCGCGTATCCCATCTTCCCGCTCGATCGATTGCCGATGAACCGGACGGGATCGAAATCCTCGTAGGTCGGTCCGGCGGTGATCATCACACGCTGACCGCGCAGCGGTCCCGGTGGACGCAGGATCGACTCGGCCGCAGCGACGATTTCGTCGGGCTCCGCAAGCCGCCCCTTCCCGATCCAGCCGCAGGCGAGATATCCCTCGCCCGGCTCGACGAACCGCACGCCGCGCGCGGCGAGCGTGTCGAGGTTTCGGCGGACGGCTTCGTGCGCGAACATCTGCGTGTTCATCGCCGCCGCCATCAGCACCGGCGCGCGCGTCGCGGTGTAGAGCGTCGAGAGAAAATCGTCGGCGATACCGTTGGCGAGCTTGCCGATGATGTTCGCGGTGGCCGGCGCGATGAGCAGGAGATCGATCGTCGACGCGAGCGCGATGTGCTCGATGTCGGCATTCATCCCCGCGTCGAACTGATCGGTGATGACGCGCCGGCGCGTGATCGCCTCGAACGTGACCGGTCCGACGAATCGCGTCGCGGAGTGCGTCATGATCGCGGCCACTTCGTGACCGCGTTTCTGCAGTCCGCGCGCGACCTCGACCGCCTTGTACGCGCCGATCCCGCCGGTGACGCCGAGGGCAACCAGCATCGGCCTAGTGCGATTTCTCTTCGACCTTCTCGACCTGCTTGGTGATCACCTCGCGCTGGGCGACGGTGGTCTTCTTGTGCTCGCCGACCGCGACGCGCGGCGTCGACCCGGCCAGCAGCTGCCGGGCGCGGGCGCCGGCGGTGACGATGAACTCGAAGGAATTCGGGAGCTTCGTGCGATCAATCATAAAAAGTCCTGACTATGCTTTCTGCGTTCATGCGCATACGGTCCAGCCGCGCCCGCTCGGCGAGCACGATACTGCGGAGACGATCGACGGCGGTGGTGACCTCGTCGTTCACCACGATGTAGTCGTAGTCCACGAACGACGCCACCTCTTCACGCGCGACGCGCAGGCGGCACTGCATCGCCTCTTCAGTATCCTTGCTGCGGCCGCGCAGCCGCTGCTCGAGAATATCGAACGATGGCGGCATGACGAACACAGAGGTTGCGGGAATTCCACGGCTCCGCACGGTCCGGGCCCCCTGGACATCGATGACGAGGACGACGTCGATACCGGACTTGAGAATCGCGTCTGTCTCGGAGGCGCAGGTTCCGTAGAGGTTGCCGAAGACGTTGGCCCACTCGAGGAAGTCGCCGTCCGCGATCATCCGCTCGAAACGCTCGCGGCTGACAAAATTATAGTCTACCCCATCCGTCTCGCCGCCCCGAGCTTTTCGCGACGTGTAAGACCGCGACATCTTGAGGTTCGGCGTCTGCTCCACCAGCCGCTCGACGAGCGTCGTCTTGCCGGCGCCGGACGGTGCGGAGACGATAAACAGCAGGCCCCGAGGCGCTGAATCACTCGACATTCTGGACCTGCTCCCGCATCTTCTCGAGCTCCGCCTTCGCCGCGATGATGAGCTCCGAGACGCGCAGTCCGTCGGCTTTCGACCCCATCGTGTTCACTTCGCGGTTCATCTCCTGCAGCAGGAAGTCGAGCTTGCGGCCGCACGGCTCCGCGCTCTCGGCGAGCGCCTCCCAGTGCGACACGTGTCCGCGGAAGCGCGCCACCTCTTCGCTGATGTCCGAGCGGGCCGCCATGCGGACGATCTCCTGCGCGACGGCGGCCTCGTCTGCCAGCAGCTCCGCGCGCAGCTCGCGGACCCGATCGCCGATCCGCTGCTCCATCGCGCCGCGCCCTTCGTCGGCCGCCGCGGCGATCCGCTCGACGAGATCGGCGACGAGCACGCGGCGCAGATCGAGATCGGCGCGAAGATGATCGCCTTCGCGCGAGCGCATGGTGTCCAGATCGGCGAGCGCCTCGTTCACCACATCGCGCGCCTGCGCCGACAGCGCATCCTGCAGCGACGGATCGTCGGACGGCTGACGATCGCGGATGGTGAGCGCCTGCGGCAATCGCAGCAGATCGCCGGGCGTCAGCGCGCCGGCCACGAGACCTCGCGCGCGGGCGCGATCCAGTGCGCCTTCGAGCGCGCGGCCGAACTCCTCGTTGAACTCGACCTCGACGCCTGGAATCTGCCGCAGCTGTACCGTCAGCCCGAGTTCGACGCGGCCCCGTGCGACGCGCTTCCCGACGAGCGCGCGGACGTCGGGTTCGATTGGCGCCAGCGACTGCGGGACGCGCAGCTGCAGATCGAGATAGCGATGGTTGAGCGCGCGGATCGTCACCGTGATCGTGGCGCGTTCGTCCTCGCGCGAGACCGACGCGAAGCCGGTCATCGACTTGATCATGATCGGATGGCGGGCCTGAAAGGCCCGCCCCACATCGAAGGGCTCCGCTCTTCCTTCTTCCCTTCCAGCAGCTGCAATTGATACAGCGTCGCGTACGTGCCGTCGGTTCGCGCGAGCAGATCGTCGTGCCGTCCGATTTCGACGATGCGGCCGCGCTCGAGGACGACGATCGCATCGGCACGGCGGATCGTCGACAGGCGATGCGCGATGACGAACGACGTGCGGTTCATCATCAGGTTCGCGAGCGCCTCCTGCACCAGCAGCTCTGATTCCGTGTCGAGTGCCGAGGTCGCTTCATCCAGCACGAGGATCGGCGCGTTCTTGAGCAGCGCGCGCGCGATCGCGAGCCGCTGGCGCTGTCCGCCCGACAGCCGCTGTCCGCGCTCACCGATCATCGTGTCGTACCCGCCCGGCAGCGCCGCGACGAACTCGTGCGCGTTCGCCGCGCGCGCGGCCGCTTCGACCTGTTCGCGAGTGGCGCGCTGCGATCCGTACGCGATGTTATTGGCGATGGTGTCGTCGAACAGCACGGTGTCCTGCGTGACGATGCCGACCTGCGATCGGAGCGACGCGATCGTGACGTCGCGCAGATCGACGCCGTCGATGAGAATCGCGCCCGTCGTCACGTCGTAGAACCGCGGCAGCAGGTTGACGAGCGTCGTCTTGCCCGCGCCGCTGCGCCCGACGACCGCCACCATCTGGCCCGCCTGCACCGTGAACGTGATGCCGCACAGGATGTCCGTGTGCAGATCGTCGTACGCGAAGCCGACGTCGCGGAACTCGATGCGATCCTGGAACGGCGCCATCGCGGCTGCGGTCGGCTGCTCTTTCACCTCCGTGTGCGTGTCGAGCATCTCGAAGATGCGCTCGGAGGCGGCGATGGCCTGCTGCAGATTCGCGTTCACTCGACTCAGCTTCTTCGCCGGCCCGTACATCAGGAACAGCGTGCCGATGAAGAGCGCGAACTGACCCGGCGTGAGACGGCCCGCCGCAATCTGGCTGCTGCCGTACACGATCGCTCCCGCCATGCCGAAGCCGCCGATCAACTCCATCAGCGGCGGAAGGCTCGAGAGCGCGGCCGTCACTTTCATGTTCGTGCGGAACAGGTGATATCCCGCGCGCGCGAATTTTTCGGTCTCGTGCCGCTCGGTGCCGAACGCCTTGACGATGCGATGGCCGGTGAACGCCTCCGCGCTCAGATGCGACATCTGCTCGAGCGCTTCCTGGCTGCGCCGCGTCGTGCGGCGAACGCGCTGCCCGAGACGCGTGAGCGGATACACGATCAGCGGCGCGCCGGTGAGGCATACGATCGCGAGCCGCGCGTCGTAATAGAAGAGCAGCGCCGTGTAGCCCAGGAGCGCCAGCGACTCGCGCGCGAGATCGCCTGCGGTCTCCGACACCGCCTGCTGCACCTGACCGACATCGTTGTTGATGCGCGACAGCAGCCGCCCTGTGGCGCCGTGCGCGAAAAAGCCGGCGGACTGATTCAGGATGTGGCGATACAGCGCGTTCCTGAGATCCATCACCACGCGCTGACCGACGTCCGCCATCAAATACGACGATGCGTACGATCCGACGCCTTTCAGCAGATAGACCGCGACGATCGACCATGCCGTCCACGCCACCATCTGCTGGTTCGGGAGTACGTTGTCGAAGATGGGACGGATGAGCGCGGCGAGTCCCGCCGAACCGATCGCGTACACGATCATCCCGACGAACGCCCATCCGAGGCGGCCGCGATATGGCCTCGCGTACGCGAACAGCCGCTGAAGCGTGGTGCGCTCGCTCACCTATTTTTCATACCCATGCGGGTGGGTGCTGTGCCACTTCCATGCGCTCCCGACGATGACGTTCAGATCCACGTAGCGCGGCGTCCAGTGCAGCTCCGACTGGGCTTTCTGTGGCGCTGCGTACAGAACCGCCGGATCGCCCGGCCGCCGCGGACCGAGCGTCCACGGCACCGTGCGTCCGGTCACGCGCTCGACCGCCTCGATCACTTCCTTCACCGAGTGCGGTTTCCCGGTGCCGAGATTGTAGGCGCCCGACTTCCCCGTTTCGACGATCGTTTCGAGCGCCTTCACGTGCGCGTCGGCGAGATCGGAGACGTGGATGTAGTCGCGCAGGCACGTCCCGTCTGGTGTCGGGTAATCATCGCCGAACACCTGCAGCCCGGGGCCGCCCACAGCCGCGTCGATCGCGCGCGGGATGAGGTGAATCTCCGGCGAGTGATCTTCGCCGATCTCGCCGTCCGGGTCTGCGCCTGAGGCGTTGAAGTAGCGCAGTGCGACCCAATGAAGGCCGTACGCGCGCTCGAAATGCGGAAGCGCGCGCTCCACCGCGAGCTTCGTCTCGCCGTAGCTGTTGATCGGCCGCTGCGGGTGGTTTTCGGTGATCGGCGTCTCGACCGGCTCGCCGTACGTAGCGCACGTCGACGAGAACACGAAGTACTTGACCGACTCCGCAACCATCGCTTCGAGCACGCTCAACGCGCCGCCCACGTTGTTGTGGTAGTAGCGCGCCGGCTCGCGAACCGATTCGCCGACGTCGAGAAACGCGGCGAAGTGCATGACGGCGAACACCTCGAAGCGGCGCAGAGCGCGCCGCACCGCGTCGACGTCGGTGATGTCGCCCTCCACGAACTCGCCGAATCTCGCCGCGGCTCGATGGCCCGCGGCCAGGTTGTCGTACACGACGACGGTGTAGCCCGCCTGCCGCAGCGCCTTCGCCGCATGACTGCCGATGTAGCCTGCGCCGCCGGTGACGAGCACCGCGCGCGACGCGGGATGCCAGTCAGCGGCCAATGGAGAAATAGGTGAAGCCGAGCTCGCGCATCTGCTCCGGCGAATAAATGTTGCGGCCGTCGAAGACGACGGGCGATCGCAGGAGCGATCGCATCTTCGTGAAGTCCGGCTCGCGGAATTCGTTCCACTCCGTGACGATGGCGAGCGCGTCGGCGCCGGCGAGCGCGTCGTAGCTCTTCTCGCAGAGCGCGATCCGGCCGTTGAACATGCGGCGCGCGACCGGCGCCGCGGCCGGATCGTACGCGCGCACCGTGGCGCCGCGATCGAGCAGCCGCTCGATGATCGAGATGGCCGGCGCCTCGCGCATGTCGTCGGTCCGCGGCTTGAACGCGAGACCCCACAATGCGATCGTGCGCCCCTTCAGATCGCTGAAGTGCTCTTCCATCTTCTCGACGAGCCGCTCCTTCTGCGCATCGTTCACCGCTTCGACGGCGCTGAGGATCTTGAAGTCGTAGCCGCGATCCGCGGCCGATTTCAAGAGCGCCTTCACATCCTTCGGGAAACAGCTGCCGCCGTAGCCGACGCCCGGGAACAGAAACGACATCCCGATTCGCCGATCCGATCCGATGGCCTTGCGCACTTCGTCCACGTCCGCGCCGACGAGCTCGCACATGTTCGCGATCTCGTTCATGAACGAGATGCGCGTCGCAAGGATCGAGTTCGCGGCGTACTTGCACAGCTCGGCGCTCGCCGTGCTCATCATGATGATGGGTGCGCCGGTTCGCGTGAACGGCGCATACAGCTCACGCATGATCGTCGCCGCGCGCTCGTCCTTGTGCTCGACGCCGATGACGACGCGATCGGGCTTCATGAAGTCTTCGATGGCGGCGCCCTGCTTCAGGAACTCCGGATTGCTCACGACGCTGAACGGCTGTTTCGTTTCCTTCCCGATAGCGTCGCGGACTTTCTGCGCGGTGCCGACCGGCACCGTGCTCTTGTCGACGACGATCGTGTAGCCCTGCATCGCGCGGCCGACGTCGCGGGCAACGGTGAGGACGTGCTGCAGATCGGCCGAGCCGTCCTCCCCCTGCGGCGTTCCGACGGCGATGAACACGATCTGCGAGACTGCCACTGCGCTCAGAAGCTCGGTGGTGAACGCGAGCCGTTCTTCGTGGCGATTGCGCCGGACCATCTCCTCGAGGCCCGGCTCGTAGATCGGAATGCCGCCGGCGTTCAGCGTGTCGATTTTCGAAGCGTCCCTGTCGACGCAGATCACGTTGTTCCCGTTCTCGGCGAGACAGGCGCCCAGCACGAGTCCCACGTACCCTGTTCCGACGACGGCGATTTTCATTTCACAATAAGATACTGACTCGGAAAGACTTAAACAAGTGCGCGTGCTTATCGACTACCGCGCCGCGCTGCGTGAACGGAGCGGCGTTGGCGAGTATACGCATCAACTCGTCCGGGCGCTGCTCGCCAGGTTTCCGCGTGACGGATCGGCCGACTCGCTCGGCGTGACGCTGTTCTCGAGCTCGTGGAAGGATCGTCTCGGCGAGCGGCCGGAGTTGTCGGGCGCTGCCCTCGTCGATCGCCGTGTGCCGGTCCGCGTGCTCAACCTTGCATGGCATCGCCTGGGCTGGCCGCCCGCCGAAACCCTCACCGGACAAACCTTCGACGTCACTCATTCGATGCACCCGCTGCTGCTGCCGTCGGCGCGCGCGGCGCAGGTGATCACCATTCACGATCTCAACTTCCTCGCGCATCCCGAGCGCACACGTGCGGAAGTGCGCCGCGACTACGGCGCGCTCGCGCGCGACCACGCTCATCGCGCCGACGGCATCATCGTCATTTCGAAATTCACCGCGCGCGAAGTCGAACGCGAGCTCGGCATCGCCGTCGATCGCCTGACGGTCTGCACGCCGGGCGCGCCGGACTGGCCGCCGCGCGCGTCGAGGCCAGTTGACGGCTACATCCTGTTCCTTGGCACGCTGGAGCCGCGCAAGAACGTCGGCGGCCTGCTCGATGCGTACGATCGCCTGCTGGATCGCGTGTCGCCGGCCGGCAACCGCATTCCCGATCTCGTGCTGGCCGGCAAGGCGACCGACGAATCGAGGCCGTGGCTCGAGCGGATCGCGCGGCCGCCGCTCGCCGGCCGCGTGCGGCACATCGGCTACGTCGATCCCGCCGACCGGCGCGCGCTCTACGAGGGTGCGCAGTTCCTGGTTCAGCCGTCGTTCGAGGAAGGGTTCGGCCTCCCGGTGCTCGAGGCGATGACGCTCGGCGTGCCGGTCGTGGCCTCCGATCGCGGCGCGCTGCCCGAAGTGCTCGGCGACGCCGGCCCGCTCGTCGATCCGCGGGACCCGCAAGCGCTCGCCGCCGCGATGGCGCGCATGATCGACGACGATGGGTTCGCGGGCGCGTGCGCGGCGAAAGGCGTGCAGCGATCGCACGACTTCAGCTGGGAACGCTCGGCCGAGAGCGCGTTCGACGCGTATCAACGCGCGTCCGAATGCCGCCGCAAGCGTACCGGAGCAGCGTAGCGGATGCGGATTGGGATCGACGCGCGCGAAATCTGCGGTCAAACGACCGGCGTCGGCCGCTACCTCGCGGGCCTGCTGCGGCAATGGGCGGTCACCGCTCGCGCGCACGAATTCGTCCTCTACGCGCCCGACACCCTCGACATTCCGCTCGACGCGCGCAGGTTTCCAACGCGCGTCATTCCCGGATCGGCCGGAACATGGTGGGAGCAGATGCGATTGCCGGCGGCCGTCGCGTCGGATCGCGTCGACGTGTTCTTTGCGCCGGCGTACACGGCGCCGCTGCGGCTCGCTGCGCCAATCGTCGTGACGATTCACGACGTGTCGTACGTCGCGCACCCGGAATGGTTTCGCCTGAAAGAAGGGATGCGGCGCCGATTGTTCACGCGGGCGTCCGCCCGGCGGGCGCACACCGTGATCACCGTCTCTGAATTTTCCAAACGCGAAATCACCGAGCTGCTTGGCGTCCCCGCGGCAAAGGTTCGCGTCGTGCCGCAAGGGATCGACACGCTCGTGCCGGCGGCGGCGCGCAGGGCGGCTGCGGACCGCAGCGGTTCGGGCGATGCCCCGCGGCCGCGCATTCTTTACGTCGGATCTATTTTCAACCGGCGCCGCGTTCCGGATCTCATCCGCGCGGTCGCGCTGCTCGCGAGACGACATCCCGAAGTGACGCTCGATCTGGTCGGGTCGAATCGAACGTTCCCGTTCGAAGACATCGCGCAGATGATCGAACTCCATGTGCCGAACGGCCGCGCGCGATGGCATCAGTACGCCAGCGACGCCGACCTGCGCGAGCTGTACGCCCGCGCCCGCGCGTTCGCGTTTCTGTCGGAATACGAGGGACTCGGGATGACGCCGCTCGAAGCGGTGGCGGTCGGCGTGCCGCCGGTGGTGCTCGAAACGCCGGCGGCGCGTGAAACGCTTGGCGACGCGGCCGTGTACGCGCCGGTGGATCCAGACATCCCGGCCATCGTGCGCGCGCTCGAGACGGCGCTGTTCGACGAAGGCGCGCGTGCAAAAGTCCTCGCGGCCGCGCCCGCGGCGCTCGGCAAGTACGACTGGCGCCGCGCGGCGGACACGACGCTGCGCGTGCTGGAAGAGGCAGGAGGGAATTAGGAATTTGGAATTTGGAATTTGGAATGCGTGACCACGAACGAGCGTGCGGCGTACTCCCGAGATGATCGCAATCTCGATCATCATCGTCTCTTACAATGCACGCGCGGATCTCGAGCGGTGTCTTTCGTCGCTGCATGCAGCACCTTCGCAACGGACGCACGAGATTCTCGTCGTCGACAACGCATCGACGGACGGAAGCGCGGACGCGGTGGCGCGCTGGCCCGACGTGCGCGTCATCCAGAGCGGGGGGAACGTCGGGTTCTCGCGCGCGAACAACATCGGGATCCGCAGCAGCAGCGGAGAGAATCTGCTGCTGTTGAACAGCGACACGATCGTGCCGCCGGGCGCGATCGATCGGCTGATGGACGAGCTCGATCGCGATCCCGATGTCGCCGTCGTCGGTCCGCGTCTGGTGGACGGGAACGGGCGCGCCGAGCTGTCGTACGGACGGAAGATCGGTCCGTTCAACGAGCTGCGTCAGAAATACCGCAGCCGCCGTCCGGCGCTCGTCGAGCGGCTGACGCGCAGACGCCATTCGCCCGATTGGGTGAGCGGCGCGTGTCTGCTCGTGCGCCGATCGGATGCCGACGCGGTTGGACTGCTCGACGAACGCTACTTTATGTACACCGAAGACGTCGATTTCTGCGCGGCGATTCGCGCGCGCGGCCGACGGATCGTGTTCACGCCGGATGTCGAAATCGTGCACCTGCGCGGGCGCTCGGCGGCGAGTGCTCCGAGGGCCACGCACGCGGCATATCGCCGGAGTCAGCTGGCGTTTTACGAGAAGCACCATCCGCGATGGGCGCCGTTGCTGCGGCTGTATCTGCGATTGCGCGGCGAGATGTGACGTCGACGCGCACTTCGGCCGATAAGTTTAGGCGTGAACGGCGAACAGGCTCTCAGCTGGCGATGTCCGTCGTGCGCGCGCCGTGTGCCGACGCGCGTGATGACGTGCAGGTGCGGCCGGACCGTCGACGCCGAGGAGCTCGCCGCGCTGACGGCGATAGCGTCCGCGGCGGCCACGGCACCGCAGGCAGAGCCGCGCCGCAGTACGGCGACGATCGCGGCGGTTGCGGCGGGTGTCGTTGCGCTGGCCGGCGTCGCCGGCACATTCGCGTGGAACGCCCGCCGGAGCACCGCGATGGCGCCCGTTGCACAGTCGCAGCCGGCATCAGCATCACGCGACGCGCTTGCCGACGCGCCGTCCGATGCTGCGTCT
>Ga0075424_100006359_pt1 | contig 11373 bp, 9 predicted proteins | sample SoiMethybrSBSTD3_FD_75301 | JGI IMG/M metagenome (GOLD analysis project Ga0075424, IMG submission 75301) | Bulk soil microbial communities from a Populus tree surrounding site in Tennessee, USA - Soil MetaG P. TD hybrid SBSTD3 | ecosystem: Environmental > Terrestrial > Soil > Tree plantation...
TCGCCCCCAAATCCGCAGAAGATCGCGACAGCCGCCCTCAAAATCTTGCTGGAAATTGACCCATTGGAGATCCGGCAAGGTCCAAGAAAGAAGCTTGGCATCAGTGGGCTGGTAATCGATGACTACGATGCGCCCTTCGTAAGGGTCTTCTCGGAGAGCGTAAAAAAGTTCCCGTCTCACCCACTTCGAAGCTGCGGAGGCTGGAGAGAGGATGAGAAGAAACCAATCACATCTCGCCAGCGCCTTGCCGATTTCATCGTGCCACTGTTGGGCTCCCACGATATCCCGCTGGCTGTACCAATACGGGAGGCCGTGCTCTTGGAGGACTTCCCCAATCCTCGTGGCGAACTGATGATCTGTTGACGAATGGGAGAGAAAGATTTCAGTGGGCGGCGGCACGGATCTTTGGTTCTCCAGCCGCCTTCAGGATTCGACCAACCTGATAGCCGGCCTCCGCTGGATCGTTTTGGAACCTGACCCAGTGGAAGCGGCGGAGGATCCAGGGAACGTCTCTCGTCGGTTTAACCTCGACGGGAATCAGGCGGCCCTCGAACTTCTCGGAGCCCAAGGCATACTGGATCTCCCCTTGGACTGAAGTGGAACGTGCACCCTCTGGAGAGATCAGGACGACCATGGCCTGCGAGGCTTCCAGCGCTTTGCCGATCTCCAGGTGCCAGTTGTCCCCTGGGAGCAGCTCAACCGCGGGATCGAAGACCTCGAATCCCTGGGATTCCAGATTCTTCGAAAGCTCCCTGGCGAGCTCTGCATCGTCGTGGGCGTGGCTGATGAAAATCCTCATACCGTTCGTTCCATCCATAGGAAACAATTTACACCGTTACCTCCTGGACTTCAAGGAGCGAGATCCTGGTGCTCCAGGTGACGGCTACTTGAACCACCCAACCACCGTCATCACGATCAACGCCAGCGACAGCGCGCTCACCACCATGGCGATTCCCCAGGCGATGAGGTTGTAGAGCCGTCCGTTGACCTGATCGCCCATGATCTCGGGATCGTTCACCAGCCGCAGGATGGCGAAGAGCTCGACGGGCAGCAGCAGGCCGTTGAGCACGTAGACGCCGACCAGCACCTGGATGAGCGGCAGGCCCGGGATGAGGGCGATTCCCGCGCCCAGCACGATGAGGCCGGTGAACGTTCCCATGAAAATGGGCGCCTCGGCCCATGAATGCGAGACGCCGCGCTCGAACCCCAGGGCCTCGCTCAGCATGTAGGTGGTGGCGAGCGGCAGCACGCCCGCCGCCAGCAGCGAGGCCCCTAGCAGCCCGATGGCGAAGAGCGCCTCGGCATAGTGGCCGGCAAAGGGCTCCAGGGCGCGGGCGGCGGCCGCGGCGGTGTTCACCGCGATGTGCCGCGGGTACAGGGTGGCGGCCGTGGCGATAATGATGAACACCGCCACGACACCCGCCGAGATGGTGCCTACGATGACGTCGAAGCGGGTGTAGCGATATTCCTCCGGGGTGACTCCCTTCTCGACCACCGAGGACTGGATGTAGAGCTGCATGTAGGGCGAGATTGTGGTGCCGATGAGCGCGATGAGCAGGTTGAGGTAACCGTACTCCAGGCGCAGATGCGGAGCGATCGTCTGGCGCACGACCTGTCCCCAGTCCGGTCTGGCCAGGAAGGCGGCGCCGATATAGGCCAGGAAGGCCAGGGTGAGGAAGAGGAAGATCTTTTCCACCCAGCCGTAGGAGCTGCGGGTGATCAGCAGCCACACGAAAATGGCGGCCAGCGGCACGGCAATGTAGCGACTGACTCCGAAAAGCTCCGCAGCCGCGGCGATGCCGATGAACTCGGAGACGATGATCCCCACGTTGGCGATGAGCAAGGTCAGCAGGATGAGGGCCGTCTGGCGCAGTGTGAAAGTCTCGCGCACCAAGTCCGAAAACCCTTTGCCGGTGACGGCTCCCATGCGGGCGCTCATTTCCTGGACGACGCCGACGCAGACGGTGACCACCACCATGGCCCACAGCAGTTCGTAGCCGTACGAGGCGCCGGCCGAGGCGTAGGTGGCGATGCCGCCGGCGTCGTTGCCGGCGCTGGCGGCCAGCAGGCCGGGACCGAGGGCCAGCAGGTAGGGCCAGAGGCGCTTGCGCATCAGGCGAAAGTCCGGCCGCCCCGGCGTTGCCAGATCTCGGGCAGCAGCACGGCGAGAGCGTCATCCACCGTCACGATTCCCAGCAGGTGCCGCTCTTCGTCGAGCACCGGCACGGCGAGCAGGTTGTATTCGGCGAGGATGTGCGCGGCACTCTCGGCGCGGTCTTCCGGCCCGACGGAGGGAAGGTCCTCGTCCATCACCTCGGTCACCGGCGTCGCCGGATCGCTGAGGATGAGCGTGCGCAGGCGCACCAGGCCGCGCAGGGTGCCGGGGTCGTCCAGCGCCACGACGTAGACCGCCAGCAGCGGATCGGGAACCTCCTCGAGCGAACGGATCAGGGCCAGGCCTTCGCCCACCGTCGTGTTCTCGAGGACGCGCACGAAATCGGTGGTCATGATGCGGCCGGCGCTGTCCTCGTCGTATTCGAGCAGCGCCTGGACGTCGGCCGCTTCCTCGGGCTCCATGCGCGCCAGGAGCTGCTCGGCGACCTCTTCGTCGAGATCCTCAAGGGCGTCGGCGGCGGCGCCTGGCGCCATCTCCTCGAGAATGTCGGCGGCCCGTTCCTGGTCCATGCCCTCGAGCAGATCTGCCAGGCGCTCGTCGCTGACCTCTTCCAAGGTTTCGGCGGCGGTTTCCTCGTCGAGGGCGGCGACGATCTCGGCGCTCTCGCGATAAGAGAGGGCGTCGACGATGCGGGCGAGGTCCACAGGGTGAAGCTCGGCCAGGCGGTCGTACGACACTTTGAGCTGCACGGGGGCGGTGCTGGCGAGGTATTGGACGTCCGTCCAGTCCACGATCTGGCGGCCGGAGACCCGGCCAGCCAGGGCGCGCGGGCCCAGCCGGCGCAGCAGCGCCTGGGGGCTGATGTCCACTCCCACGACGCGGTAGCCGCCCTCGATCTCGGTGAGCTGCACGTCGTTGACGCGGACGATCCGCCGGCCAGTGATGTCGATGAGCTGATGGTCGAGCACGTCGCGGCGCAGCAACACCTCGCCGGCGCGGCGGGCGAAAGGCTGCAGGTCGACCGTCGACGAGGAGAGGCGGGCCGAGCTGTTCAGCTTCTGCAGGAGATGGGAGGAGACGAAAAAGCGGCGCCGTCCGTCGCGCACGACCAGGCCGCTGATCGGCGGATAGCGATCGTCGCCCATGCGGACGATGACGTCCTCGATGCGGCCGATGGGCTCGCCGGTCTTGCCCTCGACGGGCCGGTCCACGATCGATGTCAGGAAGAACATCGCCCCGCCTCCATGAGGTACTGCCAGGACTCCGGGAACTCGCGGGAGCGGGAGGCGGTTATGACGGACTCCCCGACAGGATTTCCCGCGGCGCCCATCATAACCGCCCGCGTCTAGTCGTTGAGCAGGAAGGTCAGCTTCATATCGACCCGGTAGCCGACGATCTTGGAGTTGTCCACCAACACTTGTTGCTCCTGAATCCAGGCGCTCTTGATGTTCTTCACCGTCTTGCCGGCGCGCGTGATCCCTTCGCGGATGGCGTCGTCGAAGCTGGTTGGCGACTGGGAGCTGATCTCGATGACTTTGGCTACGGACATGGCATCTCCTCCTTGGGTTCCCTATCTTGTATCACCTTTGAAGGTCCCACTGTCGTGCGGGGCCTCGAGCGTGAAGATGGCGTATCCTCCAAGAGGCAGGAAACCAGGAGGTGCACCGATGAATGAGACCGCAGAAGAGGAGCTGGATAGCAAGACGACGCCGTTCGGGCGGCTGGCTGAAAAGCTCGGCGTCACGGCCCGGGCGGCCACCGTTTTTGGCGAGGCTGTCGAGCGCGACGGTATGACGGTGATCCCGGTGGCCAAGGCGCGCTGGGGACTGGGCGGCGGCAGTGGCAAGCACGGCATCGGCGGCCACCGCGAGGGGATAGGCGGCGGGGGTGGCGTCATCGTCCAGCCCGTCGGCTTCATCGAGATGAGCAACGGCGAGTCCCGCTTCCGGCCGATCGTCACCCCCGGCACCTGGCTGGGCATCGCCGGCGTGGTCAGCCTGCTCGTTCTCGCCCTGGCGCGGCTGCGGCGGGATTAGCTTTGCTGCCAGAGACAACCCGAGCCGAAGCCCCTGAGCCCCCTTCCCCGGAGGCGGTGCTGGAGATCGCCGAGACACTTGCCCGCGAGCTTCAGCCGCGGCGCCGCGAGCATGGCCGCGCCCTGTCTCTGGAGTCTTCCTTGGAGCGCGATCTCGGGCTTGACAGCCTGGGCCGGGTGGAATTGTTGGGCCGCCTGGAGAAGGCCTTCGGCGTCCGCCTGCCCGAGGAGGTTCTGGCCTCGGCCGAAACGCCCCGCGATCTCCTGCAGGCCCTGCTCGCCGGCCAGCCAGCCGCCGCCGGAGGCGCCAGGCTCCAAATCGTCGAATCGCTGGCGGCGGCCGAGGCAGCCCCGGACCGCACGCGCACCCTCGTTGAGGTGTTGGAATGGCACGCCCAACGACATCCGGATCGCCGGCACGTCCTTTATCTGCCGGGCGAAGGTCCGCCGGAGGAGCTGACCTACGCCAGCCTCCTCGCCCGCTCGCGGGCCGTGGCCGCCGGCCTCCATCACCTGGATGTAGCGCCCGGCCAGGCCGTTGGGATCATGCTCCCCACAGGCCTCGAGTATTTCGCGGCGTTCTTCGGCGCCCAACTCGTGGGCGGCGTCCCGGTACCCCTCTATCCGCCGGCCCGGCGCAGCCAGATCGAGGACCACCTGCGGCGGCAGGCGGGAATCCTCCAGACCGCCGGGGCCGAGGTGCTCGTCACCTTTCCCGAGGTGCTCACCCTCGCGCGCCTGCTGCGCGCTCAGCTCCCCGTGCTGCGCAAAGTGGTCACGGTCGCCGAGCTCACCGCGGAGAACGAAACGGCCTCCGCGGCGCCCGCGACGCCAGCGATCACCGTCAAAGAGAGCGATCTCGCCTTCCTGCAGTTCACCTCCGGCAGCACCGGCAATCCCAAGGGCGTGATGCTCACCCACGCCAATCTGTTGGCCAATTTGCGGGCCATACAGAAAGGCGCCGACGTGCGGCCGGACGACGTGATCGTGAGCTGGCTGCCGCTCTACCACGACATGGGGCTGATCGGCTGCTGGATGGGCAGCCTCTACTTCGGCGTTCCCCTGGTACTCATGTCGCCACTGACCTTCCTGGCGCGCCCCTCGCGCTGGCTCGAGGCGATCCACCGCCATCGCGGGACGCTCTCCGCGGCCCCGAACTTCGCCTACGAGCTGTGCATCAACAAGATTCCAGACGAGGAGATCGAGGGGCTCGACCTCTCGTCCTGGCGCATGGCGCTCAACGGCGCCGAGCCGGTGAGCCCCGAAGCCGTGCGGCGCTTCATCGAGCGTTTCACGCCCTATGGCTTCAACCCGGGTGCTCTCGCGCCGGTCTACGGACTGGCCGAAAGCTCGCTCGCCGTGGCCTTCCCTCCCTTAAGCCGGCCGCCGTTGATCGACGTCGTGGATCGCGAGGCCTTCCAGCGCAGCGGCGAGGCGGTGCCGGTGGCGGCGGACGATCCCCACGCGCTGCGATTCGTCTCCTGCGGGTTTCCCCTCTCCGGCCACGAGGTGCGCATCGTGGACGAAGGCGGCCACGAGGTGGAGGAGCGCCGCGAGGGGCAGCTGGAGTTCAAGGGACCCTCGGCCAGCAGCGGCTATTTCAAGAATCCCGAGGCCACGGCCGAGCTGGTGCACGGCGACTGGCGCGACTCGGGCGACCGCGCCTATATCGCCGCCGGCGAGATTTACATCACCGGCCGCGTCAAGGACATCATCATTCGCGGCGGCCGCAACCTCTATCCCCACGAGCTCGAAGGGGCGGTGGGCGAGGTGCCGGGCATCCGCAAGGGCTGCGTGGCGGTCTTCGGCAGCCCCGATCCGAAAACCGGCACCGAGCGTCTGGTGGTGATGGCTGAGACACGCGAGCGGGACGGCGCCGCGCTGGAGACGCTGCGGCAAGCCGTTCAGGATGTGACGATCGACCTATTGGGAACGCCGGCCGATGTCGTGGCACTGGTGCCGCCGCACGGCGTGCCCAAGACCTCCAGCGGCAAGATCCGGCGCTCCTCGGCTCGCGAGCTCTACGAATCCGGCAAGGTGGAGCGCGGCGGTGGAGCGCTCGGCTGGCAAATCGTTCGCCTGGCGCTTTCCGGGCTGCGGGCGCAGGTCCTGCGCCGCGTCCGTTCGTTCGGGGCTGGGCTGTACGCCGTTCGCGCCTACGGCTTCCTGGCGCTGCTCGCCGGTCCGGGCTGGCTCGCCGTCGTGCTGGCGCCGGGGCTTGCGCGCCGGCGTCGCGTGGCGCGGTTTATGGGCCGCCTTCTCTTCGCCGGCGCCGGCATTCCCCTCCGCTTCGAGGGCGCTGACAACCTGAAGACGAACGGGCCGCGAATCGTGGCCTCCAATCATTCGAGCTACCTCGACGGCATGGTGCTCACCGCGCTGCTGCCGCCGGAGGTCTCGTTCGTGGTGAAGCGGGAGCTCGAAGGCAACTTCATCTCGGGAGTTTTCCTGCGCCGGCTCGGCGCACTTTTCGTCGAGCGCTTCGACGCCGCTCAGAGCGCGGGCGAAACGCGCAAGGCCCAGGACGCCGTCGAAGCCGGCGAGTCGCTGGTGATCTTTCCCGAAGGCACCTTCCGCCGCTACCCGGGTCTCCTCCCCTTCCGCATGGGCACCTTCGCCGTGGCGGTGGACGCCCAGGTCCCGATCGTCCCGGTGGTAATCCGCGGCACCCGTTCAATCCTCCGCGGCGGCGAAATGCTCATCCGCCGCGGCAAGGTGACGGTGACCGCGGCGCCGCCCGTCCACCCCGAAGGCACGGGTTGGCACGCCGGAATCCAACTCCGCGACCAGGTGCGCAAGGCGATATTGGAGCGGTACGGCGAGCCGGACTTAACAGAATGAATGTCGAATGTCGAATCAAGAATGGCGAATGGAAAGCCTTGGCACTCCATTCTTCATTCTGAATTCGCCATTCTTAATTCCCAATCACCGGCAGCTCCATCCACGACGCCCGTCCCGCCTCGCGCCACACCGTCAGCCGAGGTGCCGGCGCCTGTTGCGGAGTGCGGGCGTTGGCCTTGTCCGCGCCGGTCACGGTGACGCGGATGCGGTGGCCGGCGGCGAAGAGTGTGGAGGTGGGGTAGAGATCGATCACCAATTCCACCGGCGTTTCGGGAGTCAGTGGAGACTGGTCGGACTTGAGGCCCGGATGATACGGGAGGCCGAGCAGGTTGAAGCCGGGATCGGCTGTGGCGCGGTTCGAGGCACGGAGCATTCCCTCGGAGACGTAGCGCGACTCGCCTTTCTCGTCTACTTCCTCGAGATAAACGAAAACATCGGCGTCCAGTGCCGACGACGACAGCCAGAGGTGGGCCACCGGATGACCGGTAACTTCGACGGCGCCGGAAAGTGGGGGTGTCGTCCAAGAGAGCCCCTTGGCATCGTGAGCGGAAAGCTCCGGAAACGTTTGCCCGAGACCCCACCGCGGATCCGGCGAAACCTCGGCCGAGTAGTCCACGGTGAATTCGTCCTCCGCGCCGTTTTCCGTGGGCGCCACCGTTCCCAGGGTTTTCGCTCCGAGCCAATATTTCGTCCGCCGCTCGGTGGGCAGCGGCCATGCCTTCGCGGATCGCCACGCCGTGGCCTTCGGCGCTCCGATCACGAAATAGTGGACGGGATCTTCTCTCATGATCCCGTTGTCGATTCCCTTGAGCCAGTAATCCCACCAACGCAGGTGCTCGGCACCGAAATCGAGATGGTCGCTCTGGGTGTGGGTCCAGGGGCCGATGGTGAGCCGTTTCGGATTGTCCAGGTTGTCGAAGAGGATCGCCTCGTCCCGTACATAGCGGTCGTTCCAGCCGTCGAGGAGATAGGTGGGGATCTTCGACTCGCGGATCTCTTTCAGAAAGGTGATGGGAGTCCAGTCGCGATAGACCTGCACGCCGGAGGCCGCGTCGACGCTGTCGCGGAAGGGCAGGGCGGCGAAGATGTCCGCCGCGCTGCGATTGGCTTTGTGCTGCTCGACGGCGGCTTTGAGCATTTTGCCATCTTTGTCCTCATCCACCGGGAGGGCCGGTTTGTCCACGTCCAGCTCTCGTACCAATTGGCTCCACATCTCGATGAACGGGCCGTGATAGATGCCGCCGCGATAGATCAGCTCATACATGTCCGCGCCGCCCACCTCGGGGAAGATGGCCTTGAGATGGGGAGGCTTACGGCTGGCGGCCAGGTATTGGGTGAACGCCAGATAGGACCGCCCATACATCCCGACCTTGCCGCTGGACCATGGCTGGATCCCGAGCCATTCGGTAATGTCGTAGGCATCGTCCGTTTCGTGGGTGCTGAACATCCCCTCGAAGCGGCCAAACGACGCGCCGCTTCCCCGGGCGTCGACCGCCGCCACCACGTAGCCATGCCGGAGCACGTCCGCAAGCCAGGGGAAGGAGTCCAGGATCGTGTACACCTTCCCCTTCTCCCGCAGGGCCCGCTGATAGCGATGATGCGTCCACACCACCGGCAGCTTCTCCGCCGTCACCTTGCCCTTCCGCGTCGGCCGGAAGAGATCGACCGCCAATCGGGTCCCATCCCGCACCGTCACGTACCGCGAGCTGCGCACCCAGCCGTCATAGACCGCCTCGGAGTAGCCCGAGTACTTGCCGAAGGTGGAGACCTTCTCGGTTTTCTGGGAAGAAGGAACGGCGGCGGAGACTCTCAGCGACACGACGGCCAGAGTGGCGGCGAGCAGGAGAGAACGGCGGAACGGTCTGCGGGTCATGGCACCTCCTTGGGGGGAGCTTACCTTGGAGATACGAGGGAGAGGTCAGTCGGGTTACGAACGACCTGGATCTCGGTGTGGATAGTCCGGAGCTCGGCACGGACGGTCCGGATGTCGGCACGGACGGTTCGGAGCTCGGCACGGATGACCCGGAGCTCGGCACGGATGACCCGGAGCTCGACGCGAACGATCTGGATCTCGGCACGGGTCGTCTGGATCTCGGCGCGGACCGTCTGAAGATCGGCGCGGGTCATCTGGAGACCGGCGCGGACCGTCCGGATCTCGGCACGGGTCGTCTGGATCTCGGCACGGATGACCCGGAGATCGGCGTGGATGATTCGGAGCTCGGTCCAGGTGATCCAGACCTCGGTACAGGCGGTCTGGAGATCGGCATGGGCCATCCGGAGATCGGCACGGACGACTCGGATCTCGGCGCGGACCATCCGGATCTCGGTACGGATGGCCTGGAGATCGGCACAGGCCATCCGAATCTCGGCACGAACGACCTGGATCTCGGCGCGGATGGCACGATCTGCAAAGGCGACCTCTCATCAGCTGAGCTTTTCTGATCTCATAAGAGAATGTCTGAAAAAGATCCAGGCCCGAAGGGCCGACAGCATGTAGCCTGGGGCTGGCGCTTTTTGCCAGCCCCAGGACCCCAGAACCCCACAGATCCGATAGCCCCGAAGGGGCGACGGCAGCTCGTCGATCGCAGCAAAGCCGCTGCCGCCCCGTTGGGGCTTCAGGTTTTTGTGGGGTCACGTTTACCTGGGGCTGGCAAAAAGCGCCAGCCCCAGGCTACATGCCTTTGCCCCTTCGGGGCAGGGAAACTGGACTTGGAAGGGACTGGGAGACCTGGGGAGGCGCTCCTCTTCTTTCTTCTCCTTCTCTTTGTTCTTCTTCCGTCTGTCTCCGCACAGCCTGCCCCGATCCTCGTCCCCCCTGCCTGGGTCCTGGAACATCATGCCGTCCCCATGGATGTGCGGCCGGAGGCCGCCTTCGCGGCAGGGCATCTGCCAGAGGCTGTCCGTCTCGCGGTGGCGCCGGAATGTGTGGCGGCGGGAGTGGATTGTCTTCAACGGGAGCTTGGAAAGAGCGGGCTTGCCGGGGACGAGACGGTGGTGGTGGTCGGGGAGGACGGGAACGCGGTGGGGGAGGCGTTCTGGTTGCTGGAGTGGGCGGGAATGAAGAATGTGAAGGTTCTCGTCGGCGAGCCAGGACTGGGAAAGATGGAGATAGGACCCGGGACGCGGAAGGCGCGGGCTTTCACGGCGCACGCTTCGGAGTCGGCCAGTGCCGACGTGCCTTGGCTGCGGGCGCGGCTCGGAGAGAAAGACGTGGAGATTCTGGATCTCCGAGACGAGGGGATCTGGATGGAAAAAGAGTATGAGGCGCCGGCCCGCTTCGCGGCGGGGCACATTCCCCGCGCCTTGCCGTTCGATTTTCGGCGCTGGCTTCCCAAGGACCGCCAAGCGGCCGGCGCGATGTGGAAGACGCTTCAGACGCTGGGGCCGCGCGAGGTGACGAAGGTCAACCCCAAGGCTGAGCTCGTGCTCTATGGAGAAGGGCCGGCGGATCTTCAGCCGGGGCTCGGGTATCTGCTGTTGCGCTGTGCGGGAATTCCCGTGCGCGTTTTCCCCGGAGGCTTCGGCGAGTGGTCCAAGGACCCGGCGAACCCGGTGGTGCGCATCGTGGGCGCACCCGAGGTCGACCGCTTGCTGGAGGCGGAAAATCCCGGGCTGCCGGACAAAGTGGCGCAATCCGTGGTGCTCCTCGATCTGCGGGAGGCCTACGATTTCAGGCTCGACCATATTCCGGGAGCCGTCAACTTCCCCGCCTATTCGGAGGAGGCATCGATCGAGAAGGTCGTCGACGAAAAATGGCCCCAGGCCAAGGCCGCGCGGACGCCGGTTGTCCTCTACTGCTACGGACGCGGGTGTATCCGCAGCCGGGACGCGGCGGCCAAGCTGGCGCGGGCGGGATTCACGAATCTGCTGTGGTTCCGCGAGGGGCTGGACGCGTGGCGGGCGGCGGGATTGCCCCTTGCAGAACCCGGGCATTGATCGGCGTTGCTGCAGGACGTCATCGTTCAAGTTTCGACGCCGGTAACCCCCCAATGTAGAGACGCCCAACGGGGAACCCCGTGGGGCGTCTCCGCATCGGGAAAAACGAACCCATCTGAAATGAATCCATCGGCGGCGCGCAGGTTTACAGGTTTACCCTTGCGATACGGGCGAATTGACAGGAGAATGTGCGATCCGAGCCCTGGATCTGCCCGCGGAGATCCTCGGCGTCGGAAAGGTTTTCGCCGCACGTGAGACGCCCCACGGGGTACCCCGTGGGGCGTCTCTACATTGGGGGGTTACCGGCGATCTAAAACCCTACTTCGCCGGCTCGAACTTCATCGCCACGCCGTTCATGCAGTAGCGCAGCCCCGTGGGCTTGGGACCGTCGGGGAAGACGTGGCCGAGGTGGCCGCCGCAGCGGGCGCAGTGGACCTCGGTGCGG
>Ga0075424_100006362_pt1 | contig 11371 bp, 13 predicted proteins | sample SoiMethybrSBSTD3_FD_75301 | JGI IMG/M metagenome (GOLD analysis project Ga0075424, IMG submission 75301) | Bulk soil microbial communities from a Populus tree surrounding site in Tennessee, USA - Soil MetaG P. TD hybrid SBSTD3 | ecosystem: Environmental > Terrestrial > Soil > Tree plantation...
CGCGGCGTAGCGTGATAAGCGAGAAGATCAGGTGCGACGTCGAAGATCCGATATCGATGCCCACGCTTTTGAGCGAGAACATCTCAAGCCCTTCGATGTCGGTGACGATTTCATCTTCTTTGATGATGAAATTGTCCGGATGGTCATGATCATAAATATCGTCGTGCATGATTTTGCCTTTGTCCGCCATTATCGTGTCTTTCTGAAATAAAGAATCCCCGCTCGTGGGAGCGGGGATTCTCGATCGGAACTTTTAGAAAGTTATTGCCGCTATTGTTTACCCATCGCTTTCGACCATTCATAGTCCGGGTTACTGTAGCATTCCGGAGGCATTTCGCTCTTGATGCCCCGCTTTGCCAATTCCTCTTCGAACTTCTGCCGGATGAAAGGGTCTTCTCTCGGGTATTCGATCTGATCCTTGGCCCGATCTTCGATCTTTTCCGCATGACCATGGAACTGCATCGGCGGATGGAGCGCGAGATAACGCGCCATGTCCTTGCCGGCGTTGAAGTGCTGGTGAAACCATTTGTCTGGAGGAGTAATCATGCTGCATTCATGCCACGGACAGACGATTTTTTCTTTGCCCTCTTCCCACATGATCGAATAGCCTTCGCCGGCTGGAATGATGATCGCGCGGCCGGGGCCATGGCGATGCGCTTTCTTATAGGTTTTGGGCGCGAACACCGACATATGCGCGGTCAACTCCGAATTGGGAAACTGCATGAACACGCTCTTGCCGCCGGCGCCGCGCCGCTCGTTGGCATCGAGCTTGTTCCAGGCGCGCATGTCGGGGAAGAAATTGCCGTACCAAAAGGCGCGCATGCCGAGGCCTTCGTCGGCGTCTTTGGCCTGAACCATTTTCGCTTCCGAATAAAAATCGCCGTCCGCTACCGTAACCTTCGGCTCATAAGGGTTGTTGAAATACATATCCGGCTCGGGCAGAGCCGACATCGCCATCGGCATGTAGCTGTAGTGAAAGAGCCGGATCGGCTTGTCGCCCTGCATATTGCTGAACACGTGCCAATGATTGCGCGGCACCAGAAACATCGAGTGTTCCTGCCACTCGAAGTTTTTCTTCGGTTTGCCCTCTTCCACCCACACGGTGGTCAAACCGCGACCGGAAAGCACGTAAACGATTTCATCGAGCGCGAATTTTACCGGCGGCAACGATTTTCCCGGAGGAACTTCCGAAACTCGGGAGGCGCTCACGCCCTCCTGCCCGAGCAACTGGATAAACGCCGATTTACAGCCGCGCTCTTCCCACCACTCCAGTTCGATCGTGCGCAGGTCTTCGATAAAGTAGCCGCGATGAATCGGAATTCCCTTTGATTTCATCCAGCGATCATAGGTGAATTCCTTGCTCCACATCGTGACGACCGGTTCTTGTTTGGCGGCATCGGCCATAAAGCGTCCTCCTTGTCTCTCTCTTTTTTCTATCGTCTTGTCTCTTTGCCCGCAACCTCGAGCCGCGCGACGGCCCGATGAAAGGCGCCTTCGGCAAGACTAAATTCGGGACCGTCGCGCTCGGTTTCCGCCATCGCCGCCTCGGCACGAGCTTTGGCTCGTTCGGCGCGGCCCACATCGATTTCGGAGGCAAACTCCGCGGTCGGCGCGAGCACCGTCATCACATTATTCAAAACTTCGGCATAACCCCCGCTCACCACCAGGGTTCGCCGTGCCGAGCCCTGTTTATAACTCAGCTCCCCGGCGACAAGCGTCGATAGAAATGCAATGTGGTTGGGCAATACGCCAAACTCACCCAATTCTCCGTGGGCGGTTACCTCGTCGACATCCTCGTCGAGAAGCAATCGGCTCGGCGTCACAACTCTGAGTCTGATTTGGTCTGCCATTTTTAACAGCGATGAGGCTTGAGGACTGAGGCATGAGTAACAAGTCTCGACTCACGCTTGGGGCCTTTGCCTCATGACTCCTAGGCGGCTGCCATCTTCTTGGCTTTTTCTACCGCCTGCTCGATGGTGCCGACCATGTAAAAAGCCTGTTCCGGAATGTCGTCGTGCTTGCCGTCGACGACTTCCTTGAAACCGCGGATGGTGTCCTTCAATTCCACATAGGCGCCGGGAGTACCCGTAAACGCTTCGGCGACGTGAAACGGCTGCGACAGAAAACGTTGGATTTTACGCGCGCGCGCCACGGTCAGGCGATCTTCTTCGGATAACTCGTCCATGCCTAAAATCGCGATGATGTCCTGCAAGTCTTTGTAGCGCTGTAGGATTACCTGGACCTGGCGCGCGACATCGTAGTGCTCTGCGCCCACCACCAGCGGATCGAGAATGCGCGAAGTCGAATCGAGCGGATCCACTGCGGGATAAATGCCTAACTCAGCGATCTGGCGCGAGAGCACGGTCGTGGCATCCAAATGCGCGAAGGTGGTCGCCGGCGCCGGGTCGGTCAGATCGTCCGCCGGAACATAAATCGCCTGGACGGATGTAATGGAGCCTTTGCGCGTCGTCGTGATCCGTTCCTGAAGTTCGCCCAAATCCGTGGCCAAAGTTGGTTGATAACCGACCGCGGAAGGCATACGGCCAAGTAGAGTCGAGACTTCGGAATTGGCCTGAGTAAACCGAAAGATGTTGTCCAAGAACAAGAGCACATCGCGGCCTTCGTCATCGCGGAAATATTCCGCGAGGGTGAGTGCTGTGAGCGCCACGCGGGCGCGTGCGCCGGGCGGCTCGTTCATCTGGCCATACACGAGTGAGGCTTTGTTGATGACGCCGGACTCTTTCATTTCGAGCCAAAGGTCGTTGCCTTCGCGAGTACGTTCGCCGACGCCTCCGAAAACCGAGTAGCCGCCGTGTTTCATGGCGACGTTGTTGATCAACTCCATCAGGATGACGGTTTTGCCGACGCCGGCGCCGCCAAACAGGCCGATTTTGCCGCCGCGAGCATACGGCGCGAGCAAGTCGACGACTTTGATCCCGGTCTCGAGGGACTGAACTTTCGTTTCCTGATCGACGAATTCAGGAGTCGGGCGGTGAATCGGATAGCTTTTCTCGGCATCGACGGGTCCCATCTCGTCGACGGGTTGACCGATCACGTTCAGCACTCTGCCCAGTGTCTGTTCACCAACCGGAACCGTGATGCCGGCGCCTGTGTCCATGACTTCCATGCCGCGCACCAGGCCCTCGGTCGTATCCATGGCGACGCAGCGAACCGTATTTTCACCGAGGTGCTGCGCTACTTCCAGGACGAGATTCCAAGGCGTGTCATTGATCGCCGGATTGGAGACTTTCAATGCGTTGTAAATGGGAGGAAGTGACGAGTCGGAAAACTCGACGTCGACAACGGCGCCAAGAACCTGGGTGATTTTCCCCGTGCCCATAATGTAGAAACCTCCAAAAACGTGGTCGTGTGCATCCCCGCCACTTTCCCCGCAATCGCAGGAAACAATGAAGGAGGTAATTACTTCAATGCTTCAGCGGTACCGACAATTTCCATCAGCTCGCGCGTGATCGACGCCTGGCGTGCTCGGTTCATCTGCAAGGTCAAGGTGCCGATCATTTTGGCAGCGTTGCTGGTGGCCGAATCCATGGCAGTCATGCGCGCGCCGTGTTCGCTCGCCGTCGCCTCGAGCAGCGCCCGCTGCACGGCGACAGCAGTGATGCGCGGCAGCAAACTGGCGAGCAATTGCTCGATTCCCGGCTCGTACAGATACTCCGTGAGCTGTTGTGCCGCGGTCTCATCAGTCGCGCTCAATGACACCGGCAAAAGCTTCTCGAGAGTCGGCACCTGAGAAAGCGCAGAGCGAAAATGGCTGTAAAGGATATAGACCGCGTCGGTTTCGCGATTGATAAAACGGGAGATCAGCTTTTGGCCGATCACTGCCGCCAGCTCGTCCGGCGCTGTCGCCAAAAAATTGAGATAACGATCGGCAATCGGCGCACGGCGCCGGCGAAAATGGTCCGCGCCTTTGCGGCCGACGAGGGTCAGCTCGACTTCCTTATCGGGAGCGTGGCGCCGGACAAAAGCTTCCGCAGCGCGGATCAAGTTAGCGTTATAACCGCCGCAAAGCCCGCGGTCCGAAGTAAACAGCACGAGGTCGAGCTTTTTTTCTTCGCGCGTTTGCAGCAGCGGGTGCGCTTCGATGGAGACCCTGGCGGCGACGTTTTTCAAAAGCTCCGCCATCTTTTCGGCGTACGGCCGCGCCGCCACCGCCGCTTCCTGGGCGCGGCGCAACTTGGCAGCCGAAACCATCTTCATGGCTTTGGTGATCTGCTGCGTGTTGCGGACCGAGCTGATCCGTTTACGTATAGCTTTGAGCGTGGCCATAATTGTTAGGTCTGAGGCATAAGGACTGAGGCTTGAGTTCCTCTTTTCTCAGTCCTTGTACCTCGGGACTCAGTCCTGAACTACGCTTTAAATACTCCTTTGAACTCTTCCAGAGTTTTGGTGATCTTAGCGCGCAGATCACCGTCCAGTTCGCGTTTCTTTAGAATCTCAGCGAAGACGTCGGGGTGCCTCGACTCGACGAACGAATAGAGCTCCTGCTCGTATTTTTTCAATGCCGTTAGCGGCAGGTCATCGACGAAACCGTTGGTGCCCGCAAAGATGATCAAGATCTGTTTTTCGACGGGCAGCGGCTGATATTGCCCCTGCTTGAGCAATTCGACCAGGCGTGAGCCGCGGTTGAGCTGGCGCTGAGTGGCTTGGTCGAGATCCGAGCCGAACTGAGCGAAGGCCGCCATTTCGCGATATTGCGCGAGCTCCAGGCGCAGCGTGCCCGCGACTTGTTTCATGGCCTTGATCTGTGCGTTGCCGCCGACGCGCGAGACGGAGATGCCGACGTTGATCGCCGGCCGTACGCCGGAATAGAAAAGATCGCTCTCGAGAAAAATCTGCCCATCGGTGATCGAAATGACGTTGGTCGGAATGTATGCGGAAACATCCCCAGCCTGAGTTTCGATAATCGGCAGCGCCGTCAGCGAACCGCCGCCGCGCTGGTCGCTCATTTTGGCGGCGCGCTCGAGCAGTCGAGAATGCAAATAAAACACGTCACCGGGGTAAGCTTCACGTCCGGGAGGGCGGCGGAGCAACAGAGATAATTGGCGATAAGCAACCGCGTGTTTGGATAGATCGTCGTAAATCACCAGCGCGTGGCCGCCATTGTCGCGGAACTGCTCGCCCATGGTGCAGCCCGAGTATGGCGCGATGAATTGCAGTGGCGCGGATTCAGAAGCCGTCGCCGCCACTATGATGGAATATTCCATGGCGCCGGCCTCTCTGAGTCTATCGACGACCTGTGCGACGGTGGAGCGCTTCTGACCGATGGCGACGTAGATGCAGATGACGTTGCCGCCCTTTTGATTGATGATGGCGTCAAGGGCAACCGCGGTTTTGCCGGTCTGGCGATCGCCGATGATCAGCTCGCGCTGGCCGCGGCCGATCGGAATCATGCCGTCGATTGCCTTCAAGCCGGTCTGCAAAGGCTCTTTCACGGGCTGGCGCGCGACGATTCCGGGAGCTTTGAGCTCGATGCGCCGGCGCTCTTTGGCTTCAATTGGGCCGCGGCCGTCAATAGGCTCGCCCAAGGCATTGACGACACGACCGATCAATTCTTTGCCGACCGGGACTTCGGCGATTCGGCCGGTTCTTTTGACCGTATCGCCTTCCTTGATCATGTGAGTTTCCCCGAAGAGTGCCGCGCCTACATTGTCTTCTTCGAGATTGAGCGCCAGACCATAGATGTGATGGGGAAACTCCAACAGCTCCCCGGCGGCCACTTTGTCGAGGCCATAGATGCGGGCAATGCCGTCACCGGTGGACAAGACCGTGCCGACTTCCTGTATCTCGACTGTCTTGTCGTAATCGCGAATCTGTTCTTTGATGATTCGGCTGATCTCAGCCGTACCGATTTCCATGCTTGAGCTCCTTAATAGCCGCGCGCGATACGCTGTTTCATGTTTTCCAGCTGCGTGCGAATGCTGCCGTCGTAAACTTTGCCTTCCAGCTCGATGAGTAAGCCGCCGAGCAAGCCGGGATCAGTTTCCTGTTCCAGCACCACGTCCTTGCCTGAGAGCCCGCGCAGCTGAGCGCGCACCTGTTCGAGCCGGTCGGGCTCGAGCGGGCTTGGGCTGACGACTTTGGCTTCGACTCGGCCCTGCGCCTCGTTGAGCAAGCGCCGATAGCAACCGACGATATTGGCCAGATGAGGCAATCGGTCGCGGTCCGCGAGTAGCGATAAAAAATGTCTGGTCAGTCCTGATAACTGCTCGGCTTGGGTAACTTGTCCGAGGATCCTTTTACGGACATCGAGAGCGAAGGCCGGATTGACGAGGACTTGTTGCAGATCCGACTCGGTATACGCCCGGTAGAACTGTTCGAGCTCCCGGCCGATTTTCTCTTCCTGAGCGGCGTCGCGCGCCAACTGAAAGAGCGCCTTCGCATATCGACGGCCCAAGCTTCCTTCGGTCATCGGGCTTGTCCTAGCGTTCGTACAAAATCATCCACCAGCCGATTTTGATCGGCGGCCGAAATATTTCGCTCGATCAATTGGCGTGCGGTCGCCTCGGCCGCGTTGGCCATCTCTTCACGCAATTTTTGGCGCGCAGTTCTGAGTTCCTGATCGGAAAGAAAATTGGCGTCCTCCTTTATCTTGACCGCTGTCGCTAGAGCGTCGCTGATAAGCCGACTCTTCTCTCTCTCGCCCTCTTGGCGCAGCGCGGCCTGTAACGCTTGGACTTCTTTGCCGAGCCCGGCCAGCTTGGATCGATACTCCCTCACCAGAGCTTCGGCGGCTTGTTTCTTTGCCGAAGCCTGCGCGATCTTGGCGACGACCTCTTCGCGCCGCGTTTTTAGGAAATCACGAATTAGCGGGAAGGCGAATTTGACGATGATGAACGCATAAATGATAAAGTTGACGAGCGGAAACCAGATATCATTGATCGATGGCGCGTGGTGCTCGCCCTCCGCGGCAGCAGACGCATAAGCCTGCGCCGTCGAAAAAATATCTGCAACGGTCATGCGACGGTCCTGCCAAGCACTTTGCTGACCATTTCTCCCGCCACTGCTTTGGCTTCAAGGCCGGCGAGCGGCTGATCTCTTTCCACGGCCACTGCCACTTCGCGCCGCACGCGGTCCAGTTGACCGGCAGCTTGTTGCCGAGCTTCACCCACTATCTTTTCTCGCTGCTGGCGACCATCCTGAACAATCGCTTCTTTGGCGGCGTAGCCGGCGGTCTGCGCTTGCGAGATCTGCTCCTCGTACTGGGCGCGGAGCCTGGAGCCTTCATGCTCCAGGTCAGCGGAGTCGTGTTCCGCTCCCGTGGTTCGACGCTCCCGCTGTTCCAAGAGACGTAAATAGGGTTGAAAGAGAATCTTCTTTAAAATCAGCCACAGAACGATGAATAAAACGATCTGATAAACGATGCTGATGTCTAGTGAAATCATTCTTACAATTCCGCTTTTTAGCTCCTGACGGACAAGATAATTCCCGCCGGAGCGAGGCGAAAACCAAAGCCTGAAATAGTAATAAACCTACCTTCGGTAATGAACGTAGGCTCTTGGGATGGAAACTAACGGCGAACCGAATCTAACTATTGGAATCGGCCTGCAGTTTTGTGATTTGAGCCGCTGCAGGCTTGTCCGCACTCACACCCTGTGAAGTCAATCCACCCTTTTGCTTTGTTCCCATGGCGCAGTTACCGTCAAATACCACGCCCTCGGTGACCAACAAACGGGGAGTATCGACGTTGCCAATTAACCGTGCCGGCGCTACTAGCTCGAGCCGTTCCTTGGCGGTTACGTTTCCTTCAACCTTGCCGCGAAGAATGACCACTCGACCGGAAACCTTGGCGCGAATATCGGCGCCTTCTCCAATGGTCAAGATTCCCTGGCATTGAATTTCCCCGTCCACCGAGCCGTCGATACGCGCCGCTCCCTGAAAACTCAACTGCCCAGTAACCCGGCTACCCTTATAAAGATAGGCAACCGGCTCAGGTTCAGCGGGCTTCTGTGGAACCTCTATCTTCGGTGGAGCGGGCTGACGTTCCGGGGCGACTGCCGCCATCGGCGCTGGATCAGGGGCCGGTTTGAGCGCCGAAACCTTCTCCGGTTGCGAGTCGGATATCTTTTTACTACCTGTGGTTCGATCAAACCATGACATGCGTTTGGTCCCCCCGTTCAGGGCAAATTTGCTATACCATTCACTAATCTTATTGTCAAAACACAAAGCTCGAAATAGGCCCGGGAAAGCCGTCAAAACTGCAAGCTGATGCAACGATCGGGCGAAATTGTAGAAAAGGATCGATATTGCCGCATATCTGACGACCAGCGGCTTGACCGTGCAGTACACTTTGTTTAGGTTACCTGCCGATTATGAAACATCATTATCGTATGTTCGTTCTCGCTTTCGTTGTCATTACTGCAGTTGCATCCTCTCCGTTTGCTTCTGCTGAAACGCTGCTACGAATTGCCACCCCTGGAGCGCTGACCGGCGCGTTACCGATTTATCTCGGCGGCAAAAAAGGTCTCTTTAGTAAGTATGGTCTCGCGGTCGAAGTGATCGCGACACGCAATGAGCAGATGAATATGCAGGCCCTGATGTCCGATAGCGTGCAGTTCCTCACTTCCAGCTCAACGGGACTTTTCTATCTTGGCAAGCAAGGCCTCGATGCCGTCGGGCTCGCTTCCTGGAACAATTCCTCGCCTTATAGTCTCGCGAGTCGGGTGAAGATCAAAGATCTGAAAGAACTGAAAGGGCGAAAAATCGCGTCGAGCGGCGCTGGGGGGCGCGCCGACGCCTACATTCGCTTCATGCTCTCCCGGGTCGGTCTCGATCCGCGCAGCGATGCGCAGATCATGCCATTATCGGGTGGATCCTCGGTGCGCCTCGCGGCAGTTGTTTCGGGTAACCTCGATGCCACGCTGATTTCTTCGCTGCAAGGACGCCAGGCGGAGAAACTCGGCCTGACCGTAATCCCGGTGCCGCTCGAGTATTTGGGGGATCAATCTGACCCGGCGATCATATCTGAGCAAAAACAGAGAGATGGTGAAAAACTACCTGCGCGGGCTTGCGGATTCCGTCCGGCTCATGATGGCAGATAAGGCTTCGACCATCGCTGTCATGCAGCAGGTGCTTAAAATGGACGATCCCGATAGCCTGGAATACGCCTATAAAACGATGCGCGCTGATGCGCGCCCCGATCTCTTTCCGACCGAAGAAGCCATCCTCAACGTGCTTCGCACAATGAGTTATGAAGATCCGGGGTTTGCCGCGATACCGCCATACAAATTTTTCGACGTTTCGTTGATCCAGGAGCTAAAGGCCGAGGCACGACGATGATAAGCCGTGGCAAAGGATCAGGTATGCATTGGATCGCCGTCACGATTGCAATTCTTGGCGTGCTTGGCGCCACAGGTGTCAACGCCGAGCCTGTCCGCGGCGCTTATCCATCGGCCAACGTGCAATTTTTGCCCGCGTTCGTGGCGCTCGAGAAAGGTTTTTATAAGCGCGAAGGTCTCGACCCCGAGCTGATATCGGTACGTAGCGCGGTCACCGCGGTCCAGGCATTGCTCGGAAACCAAATCCATTTCATTTTTTCCGTCGGACCGCAGATGCCGTCGGTTTGGGAAGGCGCAGATATCATCTTGCTCGCGCAAATGATCGGGCGGCCGACATTTTCCTTGATCGTGACTCCCGACATCCAAAAAGTGACAGATCTTAGAGGCAAAAAAATCGGCGTGAGCTTCGGCGGATCGACGTTTGCGGGAACGAAAGCTGTCTTGGAGCTCTCCAAAATGAATCCCGATAAGGATGTCCAGTACGTCAGCATTCCAGGGAGTCAGCCGAAGATTGCTGCGCTGCAGCAAGGAATTATTCAGGGGGCATTGCTCGCGCCGCCGTCCGATTATGTAGCCCTCAAAGCCGGCTTCAAGCGACTGGTCAATTTAGCCGATCTGTTCAAAGACACCTCGTTCAGCGGACTCGCCGCGACCGGAAAAACCATTAAAGAGAACCCGCAATTCGTCAAACGTATGGTGCGCGCCGTGGTTCGGGGCGTAATCCATAGCCGCGATTATCCCGAAGACGCGATTCAAACGATGATGAAACACTGGCATATGGAGCGCGATGTTTCCGTGGATGCATATAATCTCGTCAAAGAAGCTTTGATCCCGGTGCCCACCGAAAAGGGCGTCGAGCTGATGGCGCACTGGCAGTCCATCGCTTTGAACATTTCGCCCAAACGGCCGGCGCGCGATTATATGGATTTGCGTTTTGTCAAAGAAGTCATGGCGGAACTGGAAAGGAAATGAGGCATTCATGATTCGAAAAATCGTTTTGTTAGCGGCATTGCTGCTGAGCGCGGCGATCGGGAGCGCGGCTGAGACTCCGGAAAAGAAGGAGCCGCTTTATGCGACTTTGAAAACCAGCATGGGTGACATTGTCGTGCAACTTTTCGAAGACAAGGCGCCCAAAACTGTGGCCAACTTCGTCGGCCTCGCCAGCGGCACCAAAGAATGGACCGATCCCAAGACCGGCGACAAAGTGAAGCGGCCGCTTTACAACGGAACGATTTTTCACCGCGTCATTCCAGGCTTCATGATTCAGGGCGGCGATCCCGTGGGCAACGGCACGGGCGGCCCGGGCTACAGATTCGAAGACGAATTCAGTCCGGACTTGCGGCATAACAAAGCCGGAATTCTTTCCATGGCCAATGCAGGCCCGAACACCAACGGCAGCCAATTTTTTATCACCACTCAAGCAACGCCCTTTCTCGATGGCAAGCACAGCGTTTTCGGCGAAGTGGTCAAAGGCCAGGAGGTCGTAGCGGCGATCGCAGGTGTGCCGCGTGATGGCCGCGACCGCCCGACCAAAGATGTCGTGCTCAAAGAAGTGGTCATCAGTCGGGGCAGCTACTAACCCGACGCCGAGGTAAAGAGATGAAATGGCCTAACTGCGGTCGGCAAATTCTTCGCCGGGCCGCGCTCCTCATCGTGTTGTCGCTGGGTATATTCCTAGGCTCGAGCCTGGCGGCGGAGCCGGTCGTGTTGCGTGCTACCGCGGTTTACGGCGTCATCGCCACCGATCCGCTTTATCTATGGATCGCTCAGGAGAAGGGTTTATTCCGGAAGAACGGCGTTGAGATCGATCTCACGCACATTCCAACCAATCAGGCCGTACAAGCACTGATTGGCGGCAAAGTTAATTTTGTTACCGCAGGCCCGCAAATACTCGAAGCCAATCTGGCCGGCTCCGATTGCGTGTATATCATGAGTCCGGTGAACGCTTTTGTATTTTCGCTTTACAGTCAATCGGGCGTCGCCAATATCAAAGCATTGGCGGGCAAAACTTTTGGCGCAACCAACAAAGGAACGCCGAGCGATATTGCGGCGCACATGCTGCTTACGAAAAACGG
>Ga0075424_100006369_pt1 | contig 11366 bp, 10 predicted proteins | sample SoiMethybrSBSTD3_FD_75301 | JGI IMG/M metagenome (GOLD analysis project Ga0075424, IMG submission 75301) | Bulk soil microbial communities from a Populus tree surrounding site in Tennessee, USA - Soil MetaG P. TD hybrid SBSTD3 | ecosystem: Environmental > Terrestrial > Soil > Tree plantation...
GGCGTCGTCACCAACGCTCAGGATTTCATGCACATTCTGCGGCTCTTCGTCGAGCGAGAGCTCGGCGATCGGAGCACCATTCCCGCGTCCGCCCGCCCGGCGGCTGTCGCGCGATGACCGAGACTCAGCAGCGGTTCCTCCGAGCGATCGCGGAACGCGTCCCGTCGGACCAGGTCGTCGAGGTCCATCTCTTTCCACCCATTCGCCAAGGCGGCGTCGAGACCGGGGTGGCGGTTGTTGCGGAAGACCCAAGAACGCGTGCGCCTGCAAGCGTGCCGGCGACCGCCGAGGCCAACGGGACCGAGGAGGTCGTGTCGGTTCCGCGAGGGCAGCACGCTGATGACGAGCCGCAGGCGGCCGCTTCGGCAGTTGAAGTCGCGGAGATCGAGGATCCCGACAAGAACGTCGCGGAGTTAGGCGTGGCCGAGCCTGACGTGAGCGACGACGAGCCGGTCTCCACCCAGCGGGATGACGAAAGCAACGGCGTCGAACCGGCGCTCTCGCGGTTCACCATTCACACCGCGCGCTACCGGCTCACGCTCAAGGGCGTCGATCGCGGAAAGTGGGAGGTGGAGGTCGTGGCCGAGGCGGACGCGCCGCTCGACGCCGTCGAGGCCGTGGTGCGCGGCGTTCAGCGGCGGTCGGGGGAGGGGGCCGACCCGGACCGACTGACCACCGAAGCGTTTCGCGAAGCGCTCGACGCGCCGCTCTCACAGCTCGAACGCTAGGCCAGCGATCTCACATACCGCGTCATGATCACGCGGTGAATGTCCCGCGCGTTGTCGATCCGCTCGTTCGCGATGCCTAACGCACCCGGCGCGATCAGAAACGGCCACACCTGGTCGCCCCCGGCCGACCCGTGCGCGCCGACCTGGTCGTCGAACGACACGATCTCGTAGCCGTCGTACGCACCGAACAGCACGATATCGCCCGCGTTGGGCTGCCTGACGAGTGCTTCGACGGCCCGAACCGTCAACGGGTCCGTCCCGTATGGCTCGAGCGGATTCGTGCCTTCCAGCACCTCCACAATGCCGTCGACGATCCGTGCCCGTCCGCCTCGACTCTGCAGGTGCACACCGAGCGTGTCGAGAGTCGCGAGGAGGCCGATGCCCGGGTGCTCGCGCAGCGCGTCGTAGAGTGACGCGCGCCGTGAGCTCTGCGCGATGTCCGCGAGCGTGAGGCGAGCATCGTCTTCCGCGAAGTACACGAGCGCGAGACAGGAGCTGTACGTCACGACCACGCCATGCGTCGCATTGACGCGGTATTTCTCGGGAAGCAGAAGCTCGCGAATGCCATAGCGCGATCGGACCCACTGGCCGAGGCGACGCAGCGACCGCTTGACCGACCGGGATTTCGCAACATCCGCCACCGAATCGACTACGCGCGCGCCAACAGGGGCGTACTCGCTCATCTGCGCGAAGCTCGCGAGCGACTGGATGGGCATCTCGCCTGTCCGGAACGCATCGCCGTCGAGAATCCGCTGAACCGTCGTGCCGAGCGACTCGCGGAACCGCACGCGGTAGCTCACTGACGGCGTCATGCCATGGTCGCTCAGCACGACCAGATCGTAGCCGCGACCGCCAGCCGATTGCGCCATACGTTGGATCTCGCGAATACGCGCATCCGTGCGGCGGAGGTCAGCGAGGGCGAACCGACTCGTGGACCCGAAGTGATGCGCGAGCTCGTCGTACTGCATGAACGTACTGTAGATGACCGGCACGCCGAGGTACACATCGAGCAGGATCGCGATCGTTTGCAGCTCTCGCACGACGACGTTCGTGAAGATGCGGAGAAACGGGAAGATTCCTTCCGCGTGCGTCACGCGACCGGCCCACTCGCCGCGCGCGCGCTCCCATTCCTCGCGAAGCCATTCTCCGACACCCTGGAACAGCATGCGCAGTACCCGCAGCGGGTGCAGCAGGATGAGCAGCGCCATTCGGGTTCCGCCGAGTCGGCGATACACCGACATCCGCTCGCGGGTCGCCACGGTGAACGCGACGGTCGATGCGTCGCCGTCCAGGAGGTTCACATAACTCGATCCGTCCGCGAGTGCGCCTGGCGCCCGAATCCGGTCCCGGATGTACTGGACGCCTTCGGGCGCGTTGCACGTGACCACGCGGCCGGCAGCCTTGTCATAAAAGCGGAACGCGGGAATTCCGTCGTTCTCACCGTGAAAGATGCCCGCCTGGCAGTACGGCGTCGCGGAGGGCAGCCCGCAAAACCACCGACGGAGCGTGAACCCGTCCTCGTTCACGAGCCGGGACAGCGTTGGGGTGAAGCCCAGCTCCATTGCGCGTCGAAGGTCCGCATAGGCAAGGGCATCGATCTGTAGCGCGATCAGCCCTCGCCGTCCATCATGTGGGCGGCGCTCGCGGCGGAATGGGCGATACTTTACGGCGTAATACCAGCGCAGGAATCGCCCGGCTCTCGGGCGAGAACGGCGCTCCCCGAGTGGAGTTGACATGGAAGGCACGTCGTTGGGCATCGCGATCGCGTTCACCGCGGGGTTGCTGAGCTTTCTGTCACCCTGCGTTCTCCCGCTCATTCCGAGCTATGTGACGTTCATCACAGGACTGAGCCTCGAGGACGTTCAGAAGGCGCGGCGCGCCTCGCTCATTCACTCGCTGCTCTTCGTTCTTGGCTTCACGCTGATCTTCCTCGCGTTGGGCGCCACGGCGACCGCGCTCGGCCAGCTGCTGCTGTATCAACGCGTCTGGATCAGCCGTATTGGCGGCGTCCTGGTCATCGTCTTCGGATTGTACATGCTCGGCGCCTTCAACGTTTCGCTGTTCTCGCAGGAGCGGCGCGTTCATATCGCCAACAAGCCCGTAGGCTACCTCGGGACGCTGCTCGTCGGGATTGCGTTCGGCGCGGGCTGGACTCCCTGCATCGGTCCCATCCTCGGGTCGATCCTGACGTACGCTGCCAGCTCCGCCGACCTGGCGCGTGGGCTCTGGCTGCTGTTGGCGTATTCGTTAGGCCTGGCTGTGCCGTTCCTGCTGTCGGCCGTGGCGGTGGAACGGTTCCTCGACTTCTTCGGCCGCATGAAGCGGCAGATGAACTGGATCACGAGGACGTCGGGCGTGCTCATGATCGTCGTGGGTATCTTGATGGTGACGAACTACTTCACGGTCCTGGCGTCCGCGCTGAACGGCATGACGCCCGAAGCGATTCGTAACCGACTCTGACCCCATCTAGACCGTCCATTCGCGGACGCACCTGAGAAGCTCGGCAATCGGAACGGGCTTTACCAGAACCGCCCGACAGCCGGCGGCGGTACACCGCGCTGCAACCTCGGGCTCCGCGCGGCCCGTCAACGCCGCGGTTACGCGAGGCTCCGCCGCGCGCGCGCGCATCGTGGCCAGCACGGTCAGCCCATCGCCGTCCGGCAGCGTCAGGTCGAGCAGCATCACGTCGACCGCGCGCGCCTCCGCTGCTGCTACCGCATCGTGTATCGTGTTGGCGACGGACACGTCGTTGCCCGTCTCCTCGAACAGGACGCGCAGCGCGCCGGTGACGTCGGCGCTATCATCGACGATCAGGATGTGCGGTTTCGCGCGCACCGATCAGCGCGGGTCGCCGACGGGAAGCGCGAAGAAGAACCGGCTGCCCTCGCCGAGCTGACTGTCGAGCCATATGCGGCCGCCGTTGAGCTCGACGAGGCGCCGCGCGATCGTTAGGCCCAAGCCCGTGCCATGGTGCCGCCGCGACGGCGACGGATCCACCTGCGCAAACTCGCGGAACACGAGGTCGTGGTGCTCAGGCGCGATGCCGATGCCCGTATCGCCGACCTCCACCTGAACGTGCGTCGTTCCGCGCTCGTTCGTGGCGGTGACCGCGACCCAGACGCGGCCGCCCGATGGCGTGAACGCGATCGCGTTGCCCAGCAGGTTGCTGACCACGTGTGTCACTTGTTCGCGATCGGCGACGAGTGAAGGCACGCCTGGCGTGACGTCGACGCTTACCGACAAGCCCTTCTTCACCATCAGCGGCTCGTTGAGCGCCGCTACCTGCGCCACGACCGCTGCGATGTGAAACTCGCTTGGCGAGACCGTGAGCTGGTTCGCCGCGCCGCGCGCGTAGGTGAGGATTTCGCCCACGGCCTCCAGGAGCTGGCGGCCGCCCCCGATGATGCTCGCGACGCTGTCGCGCTGCTTCTCGGAGAGTGGGCCGAGGATGCCATCCCGGAGGATCTCGGCGTGCGTGATGATGGCGGTGAGCGGCGTTCGCAGGTCGTGCGAGATGTTCGCCAGGAACTGCGTCTTCAGGGCGTCGCGTGACTGGAGCTCGGCGTTGATCTGCGCTGCCTCGTTGAGCGCTTCTTCGAGCTGCAGGACCCGGTGCTCGGCCGTCGTCGTCGAATCCAGTGGATGCATTGGCGAATTGTAGCTCACCGAATCAGCTCGCTGCCACCCCTGTGGCCTGAGCTTCGGGGACCTCGTCTTCGATAGCGTCCTCGAGCTGCTGTCGGCGGAGCAGCGTCCAGTAGCGACCGCCTGCGGCAAGCAGCTCGGCGTGGCGTCCCTGTTCCACGATCCGGCCCTCGTCGAGCACGATGATCCAGCTCGCATCACGGACGGCGCTCACGCGGTGGGACGCAATGATCGCGGTGCGTCCCTTCAATGCCTCACGCAGGCCGCGAAGGATGTCCGCTTCCGTGTGCGTATCCACAGCCGACAGCGCGTCGTCGAGCACGACGATCGACGGCCGTCGTGCCAGGGCGCGCGCGAGCGCCGCACGCTGTTTCTGGCCGCCCGAGAGATTGATGCCGCGTTCGCCGAGCATCGTATCGTAGCCGCCCGGGAATTCTGCGATCGTCGAATCGAGTTGCGCGACACCAGCCGCCCACTGCGCGCGCGACACATCCTCGGTGCCATACGTCAGGTTCTCACGGATGGTCTCACTGAACAGGAGGCTCTCCTGCGGAACGAAGCCGATCTCCCGGCGAAGCTCCTCGAGCGTGAGCGCCGTGACCGGCACGCCGTCGATGAGAACCTGGCCTTCCTGCGGATCGTAGACGCGGGCGAGCAACTCGAGCAGCGCACTCTTGCCACTGCCAGTCGCACCGACGACGGCCAGCGTCGCACCCGCGCTCACGCGGAACGAGATGTCGCGCAGCACCCAGCGCGGATGGGCGTCGGCGGGCGGTGGGTAGTGAAATCCGACGCCACGGAACTCGACCGACCGTCCAGTAGTCGCGGGTGGAAGCGATGCGGCGGCCGGCGGGTTGCTGACCGCGGGCGACGCGTCGAGGATCTCGAGGAGTCGCGCGCCTGACGCCGCGCCGCGCTGGAACAGATTCACCACCCAGCCTAACGCGATGAGCGGCCACGTCAGCATACCGAGATACAGGCCGAACGCCACGAACGCGCCGACGGAGATCGTGCCGCGCACCGCGAGCGTTCCGCCGACGCTGAGCACCGTGACGGCGCCGAGGCCGGCAAGCAGGCCGAACGCGGGGTTCATGAGCCCATACAGCCGAACGAGCTGCATGTTCTTCGTGAGGTATTCGTCGTTCAAGCCTGCGAAGCGCTCGAGCTCCGGCTGCTCCTGACGATACGCGCGAACCACGCGGGCGCCGGCGAGGTTTTCCTGCGCCCGCGTGGTCATCGTGCTGAAGTGCTCCTGCACCGCCTCGAACCGTTGGTGGATCGCGCGGCCGAGCCAAACCGTGAGGATCGGCAAAAGCACCATGGGCGTGAGCGCGAGCAGCGTCAGGCGACCGTCGATGCGCAGCATGAAGTACAGCGCGAAAACCCCGCCTGCGATAGTGTTAGTGAGATACATAATGGCTGGTCCGACGGCCTGACGCACAGCGCTCAGGTCGTTCGTGAGGCGAGCCATGATGTCACCGGTTCGCGTTCGCCCGAAGTAGCCTGCGTCGAGTCGCAGGAGATGGGCGAAGAGGTCGTTGCGGAGGTCGTATTCTATTCGTCGACTGAGACCGTTGATGAGCTCACGCATTCCATAGCGAAGAACCCCGGCCACGAGAGCGAGACCGACCATTGCGCCGGCGAGCGTCCAAATGCGTCGCGATTCCACACCCGCGCGGATCCCGTCGAGCGCGGCGCGGAGAAGCCACGGCGTGACGCTGGCGAAGGCTGACGAGATCACCACAAAGGCAAGCCCGAGAATGACTTGCCAGCGGTACGGAGCGTAGTACGGTAGGAGTCGTCGAAGCGCCCTCATGGTTGGCATATCGCTTGCCCATCTGTCCCTGGCTGAAGGCACTTTTTTCAGCGCGTTTGGTACGAACTACAGCATCAGAAGAGGAGGTCAAACGATGTCGAAATATATGAGCCGCATCACGCCGTTGGCGCTGACGCTCGCGCTCGGGGTCGCGGCGTGCAGCAAGGGCGATAACAAGGCAGACACTTCGCTTGCCCAGGACACCGCGCTCAGTCGCGATCTCCAGCTCGCGACGGGCGACAGCGCCGCGCAGCCGCAGCTGAAGGACGTTGCACCAACGCCGGCGCCGACTCCCGCGCCCACGACGTCGAAGCCGCGCGCGTCGCGTCCGGCTCCAAAGCCGACGGCACCCAAGCCGGAGTCGACAACGCCACCGCGCACGCCGTCGGGCAACACGGTGACGGCGGGCGAGAAGAGCTCGGGCGGCAACGTTGGCTCGATCGCGTCAGGCACGACACTCACGCTCGCGTCGGGCTCCAAGGTCTGCACGAACACGAACAAGGTCGGTGATCGCTTCTCGGCCACGCTGAATGAGGCGGTGACCGGCTCCAACGGCGCGGTGATCCCTGCCGGCGCCACCGCCGTGATCGAGGTGACGAAGCTGAAGAGGAGCGAGAACGCGAACGACAACATCGAGATGGGTTTTGCGGTCCGCACGATCTCGTTCGGTGGCGCGACCTACAACGTGGACGGCGATGTGACGTCCGCGGCGGTTGACCGGGTTCGCAACTCGACCAAGGGCAACGACGCGAAGAAGGTGGCCGGCGGCGCGGTGCTCGGCGCCGTGATAGGTCAGGTGATCGGCAAGGACACGAAGGGCACGGTGATCGGCGCGGCGGCGGGTGCTGCGGCCGGTACGGCCGCCGCGGCAACGACCGCGAACTACGAGGGCTGCGTGAACGACGGCGGGCGCATTGTTATCACGCTCACGTCGCCGCTGACGATCAAGGCCGCGTAGCAGCCATCGGGAATAGGGAATCGGGAATCGTAGGACCCTCGGGAGGCCTCTCGACGCGAGATGAGCCTCCCGAGGGTTTCTATTCCCTAATTCCCGTTTCCCCAGTTTCAGTGGCCTACGGCTCGACTCGGCCCGCGGTCACGAGGTTCCGTGACGGCGACCCAGCCCCCGTTGGCACGCATGATCGCGTTGACGTTCGCCGATCCGCGCAGCGGGTCCACGTTCCAGCCCATCGCTTTGAGGGAGTCGACGACCTCCGGCGTTAGGCCGTGCTCCTCGAAGCGGAGCGTGTCCGGCAATGCCTGGTGATGGAGCCGGGGCGCGCGCATCGCATCCGCCAGCGTCATGTGATTCTGAATGACGTTGAGAATCACCTGCGAGGTCGCGGTGATGATACGCGGACCGCCCGCGGCGCCAACGACGAGCAGCAGCTTGCCCTGGTGGTCGAGCACGATGGTCGGCGACATGGCGCTCAACATCCGCTTGCCCGGCGCGATCGCGTTCTGTTCGCCCTGCACGAGCCCGAACATGTTCGGCTTCCCCGGCTGCGCCGCGAAGTCATCCATCTCGTCGTTCATGAAGAAGCCGGGACCCGTTAGGTATACCCCCGACCCATAACCGTTGTTGATCGTGGTCGTGGTCGTGACGGCGTTGCCCGCGCCGTCCACCACCGAGTAATGGGTCGTGTGGTTGCCATCGGCGATCGTCCGTTCGAGCACCGGTGTGGGGGTCGCGCGATCGGGGGCGATCGTCTTCCGGAGCTCCCGCGCGTACGTCTTGCTCGTGAGCTTGTCGAGCGGCACGTGTACGAACGCCGGGTCGCCCAGCTTGGAGTTGCGATCGATGAATGCGCGTTGATACGCGGACGCGAGCGCATGCGTGTAGGCCACGCTGCCGAATGGCGGGAGCGAATCGAACGTCTCGAGAATGTTGAGCGTCTCGGTGATGGTGACACCGCCTGACGAGGACGGTGGCATGGTCAAGAGCTTGTAGCCGTGGTAGGTCGATACGATGGGCTGCCGCCATTCCGGCTTGTACCGAGCCAGGTCTTCTTTCGTGATGATCCCACCGCCGCGCTTCATTCCGGTGACCAGCGAGTCCGCCACTTCGCCACTGTAGAACGCGTCCGGACCGCGATCCGCGATCAGCCTGAGTGTGCGTGCGAGAGCGGGCTGGTGAAACCGCGTCCCGGGCTGGAGCGGCTCGCCGTTCGGATAGAAGAGCTTCTTTCCATCGAACCGCTCGATGTAATCCCGGTTGTGGTCCAGCGATGTGAACAGCACGCTGTCGACGATGAAGCCTTCAGCCGCTAAACGAATGGCCGGCTGCAGCACCTCGCGCAACGACTTCGTCCCGTACTTCGCCAGCGCGGCGCTCATGCCTGCGACAGCGCCCGGCACGCCAGACGCCCGATAGCCGACGACGCTCTCATCCGTCAGCTTGCCGTCAGGCCCGAGGTACATATCGCGGCTTGCGGCGAGCGGCGCGATCTCGCGGTAGTCCACTGCGGCGGTTCGACCATCTGCCATGCGGATCACCATGTACCCGCCGCCGCCAAGATTGCCTGCGAAGGGGAAGGTCACAGCGAGCGCGAACCCCGTTGCGACGGCCGCGTCCACTGCGTTGCCACCAGCGCGCATGATCTCGTCGCCGGCCGCACTCGCGAGCGCGCTGTTGCTCGCGACGACAGCCGTCGGCGCGAACGTGCCGGATTCGCCAGCCTTGAAGCGCCAATCGGGTGGGAAATGCGCCGGGACGGCCTGCGCGGCGCACCCACCGCCGATCGTGTTGACGGCAACATCCTCTCCGGCGGCAGGCATCATCGCCGTGAAGCATTGATCCGCCAGCGTTGACGACGTGTTCGCGTGATGACACGCGACCGCTGCGCTAATCGCCAGCACGACCGCGGCTGTCCCGAATCGTCTCACCATCATCGTCTGCATTACACTTACTCCAGTCGTTCCAGGACACCCGGCGATCGGTTGCCGGCGTTCGCTCGTTGCCGGTAAGTTAGCCCCGCGTTTCCTCGCCCAGGCAGGTGACCTGGTGGCACGCGCCTCCCGAGGTGTCACCTTCAGCTCAGAGCATTCAGCCATCTCGTGACTCGTCAGGCGCCTCCCCCCGACCCGCGTATCACCGAACGCCGCAACCCGCGCACCGCGAACATCGATCTCGCCACATCGCTCGAGATCGTCGATCTCATGAACGCGGAAGACCGGACAGTCGCTGACGCCGTCGCCAGCCAGCGCGGCGAGATCGCGCACCTCGTGTCGTTCACCGAGGATGCGTTTCGGAAAGGGGGGCGGCTGTTCTACGTCGGAGCCGGGACCTCGGGACGCCTCGGCATCCTCGACGCCAGCGAGTGCCCACCGACATTTGGTAGTGATCCGGAGATGGTCCAGGGCATCATAGCTGGCGGCTTCCCGGCCATCCTGCGTGCACAGGAAGGCGCGGAGGACTCTCCTGCCGGCGGCGCCTCGGTTATGGACGAGCATGACGTCGGGGAGCGCGACGTCGTCGTCGGCATCGCCGCGTCCGGAACCACACCGTTCGTCCACGGCGCGATCGAGCGGGCACGACAGCGCAACGCGCGCACCGCGATCATCGCCTGCACGCCAGTGTCGGACAAGCTACTCGCGCAGGTTGACGTCGCCGTGATCGCGATCGTCGGGCCGGAGGTCGTCACGGGATCCACACGGCTCAAGGCGGGGACCGCGACGAAGATGGTGCTCAACATGATCACCACCGGCGCGATGATCCGCATCGGCAAGACGTACGGCAACCTGATGGTCGACCTCAAGGCGACGAACGCGAAGCTCCGCGACCGCAGCGAGCGCATCGTCGTCGAGGTATGCAACGTGTCCCGCGACGAGGCGCGGTCGCTCCTCGAGGCGGCGGGCAAGCGCGTCAAAACCGCGATCGTGATGCAGAAGCTCGGCGTTGACCGCGACGCTGCGGAACACGCGCTCGAGGCGGCAGGCGGCGTGATTCGTCGCGTCGTGACCGACGCGCCTCCACCGGTGCAGTCGTGACAGCCGTGACCTCCGACGAGCGGATCGTCGTCGGCCTCATGTCCGGCACGTCGCTGGACGGCATCTCGGCGGCCGTCGTGCGGTTCGGTCGCGGCCCCGACCGCCGCATCGCCTACGAATTGTTAGGCATGAGCGTCCGGGCCTACGACGCGTCGCAGCGGGATCGGCTGTCGCAAGCGCTGATTGGGGCGACGCCCCGCGAGTATTGCCGGTTGTCGTTCGATCTCGGCGACTGGCTCGCAGAAGCAGCGATCGCCGCCATGGCGGAGGCAGGCGTCGGGCGCTCGTCGGTAGCGGCAATCGCAAGCCACGGGCAAACCGTCTGGCACGAGCCCGGCCACTCGACGTGGCAGTTCGGACAGCCGGCCGTGATCGCAGAGCGTACCGGGATCGATGTCGTGAGCGATTTCCGCGTACGCGATGTCGCCGCGGCGGGGCAGGGTGCGCCACTCGTTCCGGTCGCCGATGCCCTCCTGTTTGCTCACGGCACGGAGTGGCGCGCGCTGCAGAACCTCGGCGGAATAGGCAACGTGACGATCGTGCCGCCCGGCGGTGTGCCCTCGTCGACCCGCGCGTTCGACACGGGGCCCGGCGTCGTCGTGATCGACGGCGTCACGCGCATGGTTGCGCCCGGGCTGGCGTACGATGTCGACGGACGGCTGGCACGGAGCGGTGCGCCAATCGATGCGGTCGTGCGGGCGATGCTCGAGGACCCGTATTTCGCGAGCCCACCACCCAAGTCGACTGGCCGCGAGCTGTTCGACCCCGCGTTCATCGCCCGATTCGTCGAGCGATGTCGCGAGGCGAACCCTAACGCGACCGGTGGTGACCTCGTGGCCACGGCCGTGGCGCTCACAGCCGCCAGCATTGCCGATGCGATGCGTCGGTTCGTGCCGGAGCCGGTGCGCGAGCTCATCGCGTCGGGCGGTGGCGCGGAAAATCCGGCACTGGTCGACGCCATTGCGCTCGCACTTCCGTCGTTGACCGTTCGCCGGTTCAGCGACGTGTTCTTCGATGGCGAGGCGAAGGAAGCAGTGGCGTTCGCGCTGCTCGGGTACCTGCACCTCGTCAGGCAGCCCGGCAATCTCCCCAGCGTCACGGGCGCGCGCGGGCCACGTATCCTCGGGCAGCGCACGCCGGCCTGATCGACGTTAGGCAACCACGCCGATGCGCGAGCTCGCGCAGCT
>Ga0075424_100006373_pt1 | contig 11361 bp, 7 predicted proteins | sample SoiMethybrSBSTD3_FD_75301 | JGI IMG/M metagenome (GOLD analysis project Ga0075424, IMG submission 75301) | Bulk soil microbial communities from a Populus tree surrounding site in Tennessee, USA - Soil MetaG P. TD hybrid SBSTD3 | ecosystem: Environmental > Terrestrial > Soil > Tree plantation...
TCCGCCGTAAAGGGGGCAATCTCCGCACCAGCAGTCTGGCGTTTCTTCTCAATGCTGCAACCAGAGCATTACTCCTGCCCACCCGAACCTCAATGCGAGGAAGGCAAGGATTCCAAGCGCGACTCTCTTTTTCTGCCTAACTAGCGAAAACGAAACGGCGAAGACTGCTAATCCAACCATAAATCGTCCCTTGGCTCCGCAGTAATGAAAGAGCCAAAGACACCGCAAAACAGTAGAGAGCACTAAATTCCGCTAACACGCCGAAAATCTTGTCGCGGGTAGAAAGAACCTCGCCCCCTCTCATGTTCATTCTCGAGGATGCCCATTGCCGAGCTTTTCGAGGCGTGGGGTCCCCATCACTTCCCATTCAGCCAATCCGCGTACGCCTGAAACGAATAGGGACGTCCCATGAAGTCCGGCACCAATTCCGACGCCGGCTTCGTCCCGCTCGCGGCCAGCACGGCTTCCCGGTATTTCGCCGCCACCTTGGGATCAACCATTCCCGCCTGCTTGAACTCGGTGAACAGATCCTTCGCGATGACCAAAGACCACATGTAGGTGTAGTACACCGCTGAATAGCCGTTGAGGTGGTCGAAGGCCGCCTCCATGTGCGTTCCTTCCAGTTGGTGGAAGGGTGTGTAGCGCTCGCGCAACTCTGCCGAGAGTTTGGTGGAGTCGAGTCCCTGCGGATCGCGATTGTACAGATTCAGGCTGAGCGCGGCGTAGAACATCTGCTGGCGCACCATGAGACCGCGATCAAAGTCGTCGGCCGCGCGAGCTTTCTCGGCAAGGGCTGCGGGTATCGGCTCGTTCGTTTTGTAGTGCCGGGCGAAGGTCGCCAGCGTCGCCGGATCGCGCGCCCACTCTTCAAACATCTGCGAGGGCGCTTCCACGAAGTCCTGTTCCAGGTCACCGGTGGCCCACTTTGTGTTTCCGCGGAATATTCCGTGCAAAAGATGACCGTACTCATGGAAGAAAGTGATGACATCAGCCAGTTCCATCAGCCCTGGGTCGCCTCCGACGGGTTGCGGAAAATTACAGACCAGCACGTACTCCGCGAGTCTCTGGCCCTGCTTGCCGGTGGTGAGATTGAAGGTGGCATAGTGCTTGTACTTGTTGGCGCGCGGAAACATGTCGAAATAAATGCGCGCGATCCGATGTCCACCGTCGTACACGTCATAGACCTGCACATCGGGATGCCACACCTTGGCATCGCTAATCGGTTTGTACGTAATTCCGTACATCCGGCTGGTCAGGTCGAGGATGCCCTGCTTTACGCGGGAGTATTCCAGATAAGGACGAACCGATTGCGTATCAAAACCGAACTTGTCGATCTTCGCCCCGTGTTCGAGGTAAAGCCATTCCCAGGGATTAATCACGGTGGCGTTCGGATCGGTTTTCTTCTTATAGGTCAGCAACTCCTGGTAGTCGCGCTTGGAGGCGTCTTGCGTGGCAGCTGCGATTTTATCGATGAAGTCGGCCGCGTTCTGCTTGGTGGCGACCATCTTGTCCTCGGTGATGTAGGAAGCCCAATCGGGATAACCGAGCAGCTTCGCCAGTTCATTGCGTTTCGTCAGCAAACGGTGCAGCACTTCAATGTTCTTTGGATAGGCTCTTTGCTGGTAGAGAACGTAAAACTCCTTGCGAGCCTCGTCGTTCTTGGCGTACTGCATGAACGGAACGTAGTCGGTATTGTCCGTGGTAAGCGTCACGTTTCCGGAAGCCTCGGGCGGGTGGGAGCGTTTGTAGTCCTCCGGTAAGCCGTCCAGCTTGGAGGCGTCCAAGGTAAGCTTGCGGACATCGGCAGCAATATTCTGCTCGAATTCCTGTCCAATCTTGATCAACTCGTCCTGGAGAGCGCGAATCTTGTCGCGTGTCGCCTGATCGCGATCGACGCCGGCGCGATGGTAGTCGCGCTTGGTTGTGCGCAGGTAGTAGCTGGCCGCAGGATCGAGCTTCGCGTCCCTCAATGAGGCAAGAACACCATAGGCGGCCGGATCAAGCGTGATGTTGGTAAATAGGGTGACAGCTTCCTGCTCGCAGGTCTGCGCGGCATCGCGGAAGGCTTTGTCTGGATGAACCTGTTCGGCCAGTTGCGCGCGGGCCTGCGCATCGCTGACCGTCAAGACCACCGTGTCGAAAGCCTGCAGAGTCGTATATGCGTCGCGAGGATCCTTGGCGGCTTTCCACTGGTCGAGTTGGCCGCGGGTGGAAGTAAGATCGGCACGGCAAGCCGTCAGAAAAGCGTCCGGGCTTCCCGCCAGGAGCGCGGAGGCGTTCTGCGCCCAACATGGTGCAGTGATACTTAGGAGCAGAATCGTCCACGACAATCGTCGTAACATTATGAAAGTCCTCTCAGTAACGCTGGTTGCGGAATGGGCAAAGCAAGTCTATCTAGGGTGGAAAGTGCGGCGCCACTAGCGTTGGACGTTATTGCGGGAATTAGGTAATCGAAGCTTCATGCGCGGGCAAGGTCAAGCTGCCTGCCTTGCCGCATGGCATGCAACACAGAATCTAGCGATCGGGAATACCGATGGGCCGCCTTGGGTGACGGCCCATTGCTTTACGGTTCAAGTTCAGCGACGACGGTCTCGGGCAGTCTACCTCCTCTCAAGTTGTGGCATGCGTGGACCACCTTTCGGTGGCACGACGATCGGTCCAGTCGCTGCGGTGATTCCTGGCGAAAGGAACCTGACTGCCTCGGACTCCCGGAAGAAGTAGGCATCGGTGTAGAGATCGTCCTGCGGCACAAAGATGTTGTGTCCCTTGCTTACGACTGCGATCGACAAACCAAAGACCTCGTGCTTTTCGAAGAGGACGACATAGGGCTCAGGCCCTCCTACGATTATGTCAGCCGCTCCATCAGGAAGACGCAGCACGGTCAGGTCGCCGATTCTTACTACAGGGATTTTCTCCTCTGTCTGCGGCGGTTTCTCGGGATACACAGGATTGGTAGCCATAGAAAGCTCCTCATTTGTTTTGAAATTCCACTCGGGCCGTGCGGCCGAGAGGGCAGTCAGCGACTTGCAGGTGCCGGTTGAGTCGACTCCAACGCTCTCTGCAGCACACGGCGAGCATTCGGGTCGGACAATAGTGAACGTAGGTCCGGGTTCGTTTCCAACTGCTCGAAGTTCAAGCCTTTCTGTAGTGCTTTTCGAAAATAGCTAAGGGCCAGGGACCGTTCGCCCAGGTTTTCGTACGCTTCGCCGGCTTTGCTCAGGATGTCGGCGTTATCGGCAGAAAAGGCCATGGCAGTTTGCACGTGTTTCATAGCCTTGTCGCGCTGGTGCAGTTGCGAATACATGACGCCCAGGTTGGCTTGCACGTCTGCATCGTCGTGACGAAGCGGCGCAAGCTGTTCAAGGCGAGCCAATTCCTGGGCACGTGCGTGGCGAGCCTTTTCCGCTTGGCCCAACCACTCGTAGGCGATGGCGAGGTTGTTCCAAAGGCGATAGTCCTTGTCGTTGATCCGCAGAGCTTGCTCAGTCGTGGCGACCGCTTCCGCGTAACGCCTCTCGTTGTAATAGATCACGCCGAGATTAGTGGCGGCTGCATAGTCCGGTCCCTGGGCCAATGACTTCTTAAATTCCTCTTCTGCCTCTGTAGTTTGTCCAAGAGCAAGTAACGTAGTGCCCAGGCTGGTGTGGGCAGAAGCATGGTCCGGCAAGAGTTGAATGACACGCCGGAACTGCTCGGCAGCTTCGGAGAAACGATTCTGGTCATAGTAAAAGGCGCCAAAACGGTTGTATCCGTCCCACATCTCCGGGCGCATCGCGATAGCGCGCTTATACAGAACCTCTGCTTCCTGATTCCGTCCAATCCTGGAAAACGTGTCCGCCAACCCGAGCATGGCCGCGATGTTATGGCGATCCAATTCCTGTGCACGCTGAAATTCCTGAATCGCCAGATCGCGTTGCCCTGTACCGCTGTGAATGCGGCCAAGCGTGACATAAACGGCTGCCAGTTGATTGTTCAACTCCGCCGCCCGCTGACAGGCTGCCGATGCCGATTGCACCCATTGCGGATCGTCGTCCAGCAAGTATTTGTTCCAGTAAGCCTCGCCGAGAGCGGCGAAGGCGAGCGCGAACTTGGGATCGGTCTGCGTAGTGTTCTGAAACTCTTTGATGGCAGCGTCCAGATTCCCGGGCTTGTCGTATCGGCGCAGGTAGTCCTGGCCTCTCAGATACGACTCGTAAGCCGCGGGCGTCGCCGTTGTCTGCGTGCCCATGGGTGTGCGCCTGATTTCATTTCGAACGCCCCAAGTTGCGAATGCTGCGATCAACAGAATGGCGGGCAAAAGCCACCGGCGTTGGCGGGCCGACTGCCACAACGGGACACGGGCGATACGCTCCCAAAACGTCAGTGGCCGCAGGACGGTTGCATCAAAAGCTGCCGAATGGGCTGTGACCGGCGCGGCCTCCTGCAAATCTCGCAACCATTCCTCACAAGATTGATAGCGGTCCTGTAGCCGCTTCGCCAACGCCCGATGAACCATGCGTCGCAGCTCCTTGGGAATATCAAGAGGCAGCGGAGCATCGTATTGAATTGCATGCACGATGGATGCCGGATTGTCTCCCGCGAACGGCAGACGGTTTGCCAGCAACTGGTACGTGATGACCCCCAGCGACCAGATGTCGCTGCGTGCGTCCACCGTCCGTCCCATCACCTGCTCCGGCGACATATAGGAAAGCGTGCCCGAGAACGTCATGGTCTGTGTGGTGGCTCCCGGAGTCACGAAGCGCGCCAGTCCGAAGTCGACGATCTTGGCCTCGCCGCTCGAAGTCAGAATCACATTGGAGGGCTTGATGTCGCGGTGCACAATATTGTGCTGGTGAGCGTGACTCAGCCCTTCCGCAATCTGGCCCACGATCACGAGGGCGTCCTTCGGCGTCAGCGCCGGACCGGTCATGCGCGCTGCCAGACTTTGCCCGTCATAATAGGCCATCACCAGAAACAGTTGCCCGTCATCGGTCTGCTCAACGGCATGAACCGTTGCAATATTCTTGTGATCGAGAGTGGAAGCGGCGCGAGCTTCATGAAGAAGAGCGTCGCGAGCGGCGGGAGTGACGGGATCAGGAGTGAGAAACTTCAGTGCAACGGTGCGGTGCAGAGTGGTATCGAAGGCCTTGTACACCGTGCCCATGCCGCCCACACCAACTTGGCACAGGATCTGGTAGTGGCCAACGACACTACCCGTGGAAGCGTGCGCCAGAGGCGCCATACACCGCCATTCTGCTGCGTGCGGACCGGATCACCTCGAGGGGAAGAGGAACCGGTGAATTGGCGGTAGTGATCCGGACTTCACATGCGCTGCGTCCGGGAATTGCCAGGAAGCTGTAGGACTCCTTCCCGCAAAAGCCGGAGAGTATCACGAATCGCTGACTTGAACACCCACGGCAAAGTCTAGCAGGGAACGGCACCCTTCGCAATTTGATATCCGGCGTCGTAATGCGCCGCCCTGCTCCGGAAATGCGATTTTTCTCCGGGCACGTCCCACTGTGGAAGCTGCTTGTGATGATCGTCACAGCAGGGGACTAGCGGAAGGCGAACAATCGATATACATCGCTCCGGCGCGCTGGTTTATTGCGGTCCTTCGCCAGGGAGGGACGTTGTCGAAGAATTCAGTCAAAAGCTTCGTGTCCGTGACCGCAGGCCTCCCATCCAAACTGCCTGCTGTCATCAGTACTCGTCGATGGCCGCGACATCGCCTCGACATCCCAGTACGGGTCATTGTTCATACCTCTGACGTTCATGTCTCTGATCGGACCAAACTGTACGATGGGCGGGGCAATGAACTCAGCGAAGGGGGCATGGCTGTTACCGCGGGAGTGGAACTAGACGTAGGAAGGGAAGTCGCGGTTGCGTTTACCCCACCATTCTCGGGGATCCCGATTCGCGTTCGAGCGGCCGTGCGCAACCGCGCCGGTTATCGCTATGCGGATGCCGCGTTTATTTTGCTCTGTCGAGGTCTCGGCTCGCGGGCTGTGGAAGCTCTATCTCTTATTGAGTGCGTTCATGTCCAGATTGGAATCGGCGGTGCTGCCGATCGCGTCGCCGGAAAGAACCAGCTCCACTCGCCGGTTCTGCTGGCGTCCTTCGGGCGTGTCGTTGTTGGCTACAGGAGCCGTCTTCCCGAAGCCGCTGGCGGTGACCGAGTCGGAAGAAATGCCTTGCTGGATCAGGTATTCGCGCACGGCTTCTGCGCGCCGTTCGGAGAGTTGCTGGTTGTAGTCGTCGCTGCCAACGCTGTCCGTGTGACCCTCCACCGAGAGCCGCAGGCTAGGATAAGCCAGCACGATGCCGGAAACTTTCGCGAGGCGCTCGCGTGCGCCAGCCAACAGCTCAAAGCTTCCGCTCTTAAAAAGCACGTCTGACATGTTCGCAATCAACCCGCGGGCAGAATCGCGCGTGGACAGAACCGTGTTGAGCTGCTGCAGAAGTCGGGCACGCAGTTCCTGTTTCTCTTTCTCTGCCTGCTGGCGAAGCTGGTCGGATTGCGCCGCCGCCTGGCGAGCTTTGTCCGCCTCAGCAGCGAGAGCCTGCTGCTGTGCAAGGGCCTCGGCCTTCGCCTGTTCGGCTTCCTGCTTCTGACGCGCAGCTTCCTGCGCAGCTTGCAGTGCCTCAGCTTTGGCGGCTTCGGCCTGTGCGCGGGCGGCTTCGGCTTCGGCGCGAGCTCTCGCTTGTGCCTCAGCATCCGCACGAGCCTTGGAGGCGCGTTCGTCAGCGGCGCGCTTATCTGCGGCCGCCTGAGCTTGGGATTCTTCTTCAGCCTTCTGCTTGACGGCCATCACACGGGATTCTTCCGCAGTCTGTGCTGCTTCGCGCGCGGCGGCTTCGATGGAGCGCTTATCCTGTTTGCCGCGATAGGCCGACTCCGCGTTCTTCAGTTGCTGATCCGCCTTGGCGAAGATGGCAGGCGCATACTTATCCGCCGCCGCAATGTGTGCGATGCGCACGGCATTTCGCGCTTCAAACAATTCCCGAGGCGTGTTGGAATCGATGCCAAAGATAGCGTCCTGGATGTGAGTATTCACCGACGAATAGGTTCCGGTGCCCAGAAGTTCGTATCTGGTCGTAATCTCTTCGCCGCCAGCGCCTTCGACGAAAATGTTCTCGAGCACGACGGTATTTCCTGGTTGCGAAACCGCGGAGTACGGCTCTGCCGTCACAATCATGCCGAAGGTCTGCATCTCGGTATAGGTCTTCAGACGGCCGCGGCCATGGTCGAGTGTGAGTTCACCTAGGTTGACGGCGCGTCCCTGCGGAGAGACGGCCCACAGCACATAAGTAAGATATTCGAGCCCAAACTTGGTCGCGTCTTCCAGGCCCTGGAACTTGGCATCAATTTCGATGTTCGTCTTCTTGCCTTCGACCTTCGCTTCGCCCGTCGCGTCTGACATGGCTTCGGTTCCCTGAAACGCGATCTTCACCGAACTCCCCGGCTGACGATAGTGCAGCGCCTTGGTGGTGCGGAACACGTTGGCCCGCTTCGCGGAGGTTTGCGTCTGTCCCGACGAAAGGGTCGCCACGGCACAAACAAAGACTGTCAAAGGTAGAAGGTTTCGCACAGTATCCTCACTCGATAGAGCGTTTCAATTGGATAACTCTACGTGGAAGTGATGGCAGATCAGAGATGAGATAGGTGTGGGGAAACGCTAGTACTTTCGTTACCCATAGCCATCAGAGCGCGACAATCCAAAGAAGTAGCCTGCGGGGATGTAATATTGTCGGGCATTTTCAGGCACTTCCAGGAGCGCAGGCAATGAACGTGTCCGGAATCTGGCTGATGGGAGTAGTTACGTTGGTTACTGCAATCGCAGCCAATGCAGCGAGTCCGCTGGTGAAGATTGACAGCGGTATTGTGCAGGGCAAGAGCCTCGGAACGGTCAACGCGTATCTCGGAATTCCGTACGCTGCCCCGCCCCTGGGGAAATTGCGCTGGAAGCCGCCGGCACCGCCCGCAAAGTGGAACACGATTCGCAAGGCAACCAGCTTTGGCGCTCGCTGCATGCAGCCGCCGGTCTACTCCGACATGGTATTTCGCGATCCTGGGATGAGTGAAGATTGCCTTACCTTGAATGTCTGGGCGCCCGCCCAAGGAAAGACGGCGTTGCCCGTGATGGTCTGGATTCACGGCGGCGGGTTCGTTGCGGGAGCATCTTCCGAGCCGCGGCAAGATGGCGCCAACCTCGCAAAGCTCGGCGCCGTTGTGGTCTCGATGAATTATCGGATGGGCATCTTCGGATTCTTCGTCCATCCAGAGCTCACCGCGGAATCTGGCCACAGTGCCTCCGGAAACTATGGACTGCTCGACATCGTCGCCGCGCTGGAATGGGTGCAACACAATACCGCGTCCTTTGGCGGGGATCCAGGCAATGTCACCATTTTCGGGGAAAGCGCTGGTTCTTTTGCGGTGAGTGCGTTGATGTCATCACCGCTCGCCAGCGGGTTTTTTCACAAAGCCATCGGGGAAAGCGGAGCGGCGTTTCATAGCCGTGGACTTTCATTCGAGACACGCGCCGAGCGCGAAACGATGGACGCAAAGTTCGCGAGTTCAGCGCTCAAGGCACCGACCCTTGGCCAACTTCGCACTCTACCAGCGGCAAAGTTCTTGGCGGCCGTATCAAAGAAAGGGGCAGACCGCGATGCTTTCAGCTTCGGTCCTGACGTCGATGGCTACTTCCTTCCCGAAAGCGTGCCAGCCATCTTCGCAGCCGGGAAGCAGAATGATGTGCCATTGCTGGCGGGATGGAATCGCGACGAAGGCAGCTTTGATGTTGCGAAGCACAAGCCGACACTGGCGATTTTGAAGGAGGACGCAGAGAAGGAGTTCGGCGCGAAAGCAGGAGAATTTCTACGGCTTTATCCGGCGGATACTGACGAACAGGCCTATCGAATCATGGAAGATTTCGAAGGCGATCGCTTCATCGCATATTCGACCTGGAAGTGGATGGAGGCTCAGAAAGCGTCGGGGAAGCAGGTGGTGTATCGCTATCGCTTCGATCTCGCGCTCCCGCCGGATCCCAAAGAACCAGGTCCGCCGGTTGCGAATCACTCTGGCGAGATCGAATACGTCTTCGGGATGCTCGATTCGAAACAACGGCCTTGGCGGCCCGAAGACCGCAAGCTCAGCAAACTCATGCAGAAATATTGGACCAACTTCGCCCGCACCGGTGACCCGAACGGCGCCGACTTGCCGAAATGGCCTGCGTACGAATCGGACAACGGCTGGCAGACTATGTACTTGACCGCAACGCCGGGAGCGAAGAAAGACGATATGCGGGATCGGTACTTATTCCTCGACTCGGTTTGGGGCAAGTAAGCCTCGAACCCGACTCGAAAGCTGCAAGTTAATTCGGTTGTCTTGAGCCGTAATACAAAAGGCCGTGCTCGCCCCGGGAGCTTCGTTATCCGCTACTGCTTTTACTTACTTTCAACCGCTCGCATGGCGCGTGCCGAGAGGTATTGCTCGCGAATCAGTTCATCGGCCTGCGCGGCTTTGAGGGGCTGCGAGAAGAAGTAGCCCTGTCCGAACGTGCATCCCAAGGCTCTCAACTGCTCGACTTGAGCCGCCTTCTCGATGCCTTCCGCCACGACCTTTTTGTTCAGCTTGAGTGCCGGCGTGAGGATCAGGTCCACCACGTCGCGGCTTACGCGGTCCGCCAGCAGATTGTTCACCAGGGAACGGTCGATTTTGAGTGTGTCAACTGGGAAGCGACGCAGGTCCTCGAGGCGTACCGGAGCGATCCCAAAATCGTCGATCGACGTGCCCACCTCCACTCGGTTCAATTGCGCGAGAAGGGAACAGGTGAGGTCCGGATTCGCCGTGGCAATGCCCTGGCTGGCGCGGCGCATCGCGTCATCGGCATCCCGCAACAGATGCTCAGCGTGTTCTTGCGTTGCCTTGCTGAGGGCGATCCCAATGCTGGCTGCGACCGACGCCTCCCGGCCATTGACGGTCAGAGGAGAATTCAACTCGCTCTGAACCCGATAGGCCAGCCGCATCGCCTCGCTCGGATGTTTTACCCGTTCCGGCAGGACACCGAACACGTCCCCGTCTAATCGGCACAGGCTGATCTCACCATGGGGCATCTTCACGCTTGTTTGACCCGGGGTGTCGGCTGCCCTGCAGCAACTCTCCAACCGCCGGGCAATTTCTTGAAGGACCTGGTCCCCGCCGGCCGTTCCCATCGTGTCGTTAAAAACCTTGAAGCCGTCCAAATTCAGAATCAACACTGCGTAGCGGAAAGCTGGATCGCGCTGCCCTTCCGCAAAACAGCGCTGCAGCCGATCGAGGAATAGGCGGCGATGTGGCGCAGCCGATATTCCAGGCTCCGTCCGATCCCCGTGACCCGAGCTTCGCGCGCAGCCTCCAGAACTTTGAAGCGATCGTCGGGATGGATCTGTTCAAAAACCGGGGTCTGTGCGAGCTCGGCTGGGGAATAGCCGAGTATTTTGGAATAAGCAGGGCTGTTATAAAGACGCCGACCCTTCACGTTGACAAGCGCGATCATGTCGGCGGCATTCTCCGTGATGATGCGAAACAGTTCGTCGCGATTGCGCGAGCGGCGGTGCGCCAGGTAAATCCAGAGCTGCTGGCTGATCGTCACCAGCAACAACACGGCAATCCAGTTCATGTGGGAAACGATTTCCGCCGCAATGATCGTCATGGTCCCAGTTGCCCCCGTGTGTCGCGCAGACGGATAGACGAAGCCTCTAATTATAGAGACATCGGCTTGGGGACCTGAATCTTTAGGCTTTCTTAATTACGGAGCGTGCTTCGAAACAGCTGAGATCGGCGGGAAAGGATTCGTCGAATGCTTGTCAATGGCAGAGCGAAGGGCGCACGTCGCTCCACGTACGCCCTCGCTTCACAGGCAGAAAAGCCCACGTTTCGAGGCCGTGGGCTCGGGCCGCGTCACCCCTGAGTGAACACAACCCTTACGGTTCATCAATGAGCAAAGGGCAGAACCGTTATCTGAGTAGGGCGATTCTGCAGTACCTCACTGAAGCGAGTCTATACAGTCCTTCATGTAGACCGAAGCGAGTAGCTGGGAAAAAGACAGACCGGTTGAACGCTCCGTGCTCCGGCGCGCGTGCATCCTATCTGCCGAGCCCATTTCGTCATCATTCTGAGCAAGGGAGGCGGGTATGAGACAAACGATCTGTTTGCTTGCCGCGTTAGCAACGCTTGTGCCCCTCGGGTATTCCCAGGCAGCGCAAACGCCCAAGCTTCCGGCAGGTTCCAGCCAGCAGATGGTCGACTGGACGCAGCAGCAGGTGCCGCATTCCGTCCATGCTCGAAAGCACCCTGCCGCGCAGACATTCACCGGAATGATCGTGAAGTCAGGCGAGAAGTAT
>Ga0075424_100006376_pt1 | contig 11360 bp, 10 predicted proteins | sample SoiMethybrSBSTD3_FD_75301 | JGI IMG/M metagenome (GOLD analysis project Ga0075424, IMG submission 75301) | Bulk soil microbial communities from a Populus tree surrounding site in Tennessee, USA - Soil MetaG P. TD hybrid SBSTD3 | ecosystem: Environmental > Terrestrial > Soil > Tree plantation...
CGACGGGCCAGCCGCGTCTCGAGCTCCGTCGGTGCGCCGAAGCTCGTACCGCGCGACGCGACCGCCGCGAGCTCCTTCAGCAGCCCTTTCGGCGCGTGTCCGTGAATCAACGGACCCCACGACATCACGTAGTCGATATACTTGTGGCCGTCCGCGTCCTCGATGTGCGCGCCGCGTCCGCGCGTGATGAACAGCGGCGTCGCGTTGACAGCGCGAAACGCCCGCACGGGACTGTCGACGCCGCCCGGAAGAATCCGCGACGAGGCAGCGAAGAGCTTCTCGGATTTCGGATAGCGGGACCGTTTCGTGCCGAGCATCCCGCGAAGATAGCACGGAGCATGTCATGGGAGATCTGCGCTACGCCCTTCGCACGTTGAGAAGGTCGCCGTCGTTCGCGTTCGCGGCGATCGCGACGCTCGCGCTCGGCATTTCCGTAAATACGATCGCGTTCACGCTGTTGAATTCGCTCGCGCTGCGCGCGATGCCCGTGCGAGATCCCGATCGCGTCGTGAAGGTGTATCCCGTCGACCCACGGGGCCGCCGCCAGAACCTGTTCTCCTATCCTGATTTTCTCGACTACAAGGCCGGCGCGCCGGGCTTCGAGGGACTGGCCGCCTACATTCCGGTGGCGCTCACCGTCCAGATTGGGAACGCCGACGCCGAGGACATCGTCGGCTACGCCGTCTCGCCCGACTATTTTCCCCTGCTTGGCTTGCAGCCCTCGCTGGGCCGTGCGTTCGTCCAAGAGGACGAACAACGCGCCAGCCCCGTCGCGATCATCAGCTACCGCATGTGGCAGCGCCGCTTCGCGTCGAACCCCGCGGTGCTCGGATCGCCGATCGTCATCAACGATCGGGTCTTCACGATCGCGGGCGTCGGACCGTCGCGGTTCTCGGGTACCGAGCCGCTCGCACCAGACGTGTGGGTGCCGACTGCCATGCAGAGCACCGTAGTCCCCGGCGCTGCATTGCTGAACGAGCGATCGAATGCGTGGCTGCTCGTTGTTGGACGCTTACGCGACGGTGTGACCCACGAAGCTGCCGCCACAGGCCTGACGGTTACAGCGCGAAGACTTGCCCTCGCGTTTCCGTCGCCGACCCGGCCGTCGGCGGTCATCGTCGCGAGGGGAGCGTTCTTCACGATCGAGCCCGCCCTCTGGCCGATCATCGTTCTCGTCCTCTCGATCGTGGGGCTGGTCCTTGCGATTGCCTGCGCGAACGTCGCGAACCTCGTGCTCGCGCGCGCGACCGTGCGTCAACGCGAGATCGCGGTCCGGCTTGCCATTGGAGCGAGTCGCTGGCGCGTGTTGCGCGGTTTGATGGTGGAGACGCTGCTGCTCAGCGTTGCGGGAGGCGGTCTCGGGCTGCTCCTCGCGACGTGGGTCCTTGCGGCGCTTTACCCCGTCGGGCTCTCGCTCTTGCCGTTCGAATGGGGCAGCGTCGTGCTCGATCTGTCGCCTGATCGGCGCGTCTTTGCCTACACGTTCGCCATCGCGGCCGCCGCCGGCGTTCTGCTCGCACTCGTTCCGGGTCTCCAGTCGTCCTCGCAGCAGATTGCCTCGACCCTCCACGATGAGGCGACGCTCGTCGGGACCCGCGTGAAGCGCTCGACGCTGCGGAACGCGCTCGTGATTCTGCAGGTCGCGACGTGCCTGGCGCTGCTCACTGGCGCAGCGCTTCTGGCGCGCGGACTGCAGCGCGCCCGGGCGCTCGATCTCGGATTCAGCGTGCAGGGTGTCGTCTTCACCGACTACGATTTGCGGCGGCGCGGGTATTCGCCGAGTGTCGCCGAGGATTACAACCGGTCGCTCGCCGATGCGATTCGACCGCTGGTGCCGACCGACTCGGTGGCGCTGACGTCGCACGTGCCGCTGCACGGCGGCATCGTCCGCGCAGCTATCCGCCCGGAAGGTCGAACCGACAGCGTGACGTCCATTCGGACGAATATCAGCCCGTCGTACTTCCACGTGCTGGGTATGTCGTTAACGAGGGGCCGGACTTTTTCCGAGGTGGAGTCGCATGGCGGCGCACCCGTCGCGATCGTCAGCGACGGTCTCGCCGCGCGGTTCTGGCCTGGCGACGATCCGCTGGACCGGCGCCTGACGATTGACGGTCTGCCGGTGCCCCTCACGGTCATCGGCACCGTGCACGACTCGGCGAACGGCTCGCTCTGGCGCGAGAAGGAGATGGCGGTCTACGTGCCTGCCGGTTTCGCGGACCCCCGGGATCTGCACGTGATCGCGCGCACGGCCGGCGATGCCGCCGCACTGGCCGGTGAGTTAGGGGATCGCGCCAGACGTCTCGATCCACGTGTGACGTTTCGCGCAACAGCGCTCGCGGCGCTCCTGCAGTTGTGGATTCTGCCGTCGCGCGTCGCAGCGATCGCGGCCGCCGTGCTGGGCCTGCTGGCGCTCGCGCTCGCATCGATCGGGCTTTACGGCATGCTTGCCTATACGGTCGCGCGTCGTACCCGTGAGATTGGCATCCGGATGGCACTGGGCGCGACGGCGCGTGACGTCATCCGCCTGATCCTCGGCAACGGTGCGCGGCTGATCGGCACGGGCGCCGCGGCGGGGCTTGTCGGCGCGCTCGTCATCGGCCGAGCGCTGCAGCAGTTCCTCTTCGACGTAGGGCCCCTTGATCCTGTCGCGTTCGTGCTGGTGCCGCTCTTCCTCTGCGCCGTGTCACTCGCCGCGTGCTACGTGCCGGCGCGACGGGCCGCGCGCATCGAGCCACTGGCCGCGCTGCGCAAGGAGTAGTTTTCGCCCGGTATATCCGATCGGGCACGCCCTCCTCTCCGTTCGGAGACGGTCGTGTACTGGTGACCACAGCGTCGCTCACGATCCGGTTCGCGGAAGGCGGCCGGCAGACAGTCCGAATTCAGACGCGCGAGGACGGACTCTCGGTCGATCAAATTGTCTTTTCGTCCGAGAAATACACGGCGGTCCGGCCCGGCACCGCGAACAACGACAAGACGATATTGCAGTACTCGCAGTATTGACGATCGGGGGGGACGGCTAGAATCATCGCACCTGATGATCTCGTTCGTCCTCCCTGCACACAACGAAGAAGAGCTCCTCGGCGAAACGCTGACGGCCATCCGTGCGGCCGCGGACGCTGTGTCCGAGCCGTACGAATTGGTCGTCGTGGACGATGCATCGTCCGATCGCACGGGCGACATCGCGCTGGCTCACGGGGCGCGTCTGGAGCGCGTCGAGTACCGGCAGATCTCGCGCGCGCGCAATGCCGGCGCGCGTGTCGCGAACGGCGATCGCTTCATTTTCGTCGATGCCGACACGATCATTTCGGAGCGCACGCTTCGCGCGGCGCTGGCGGCGATGGACGCAGGGGCCGTTGCCGGCGGCGCGACGCTTCGAATGGACGGCCGCGTGCCGGTGTACATCCACGGCCTCCTCGCGGTGACCGCTGCTGTCATGAGGAGAAAGAACTGGATTGCGGGCTGCTACGTGTTCTGCACCCGCGAGGCGTTTCAGGCGGCCGGTGGATTCGACGAGTCGCTGTTTGCGACCGAAGAAATCGCCTTCAGCAAAGCGGTGCAACAGATCGGTCGCGTCGTGATCCTCGATGAAGAGGTCATCACCTCAGGGCGCAAGGCGCGGTCGCACTCAGGATGGGATCTCGTGCGGCTTCTGGCGGTGTTTGCCGTGAGGGGCCAATCGATGCTGCGCAGCCGGAAGCATCTGGCGCTGTGGTATGGCGGGAGGAGGAGAGATGAATCAAGGTAAAGACTGATACCGTTACTGCGGCCGTCCCGTTGGAGCGGCCGCATCGGTGCCGACCACCGTCGTCCATCCTCTGACGCGCCACTTCGTCACCAGACCGTTGCGGACGTACGGATCCGTCGCCGCGAATCGTTCGGCAACGTCCGGCGACTCTCCCTTGAACAACAGCATCGCCCCGTCGATCGGGTCGGCGAGCGCACCGGCGAGCACGAGCTCGCCGCGCGCGTGCGCCTGCCAGGCAAGCCGGAGATGCTCGTCCCGGAACGCCGTGCGCCGGACGGCGTAATCCGGGACGACCGATTCGTACATCAGCAGGTAGTGCATCCTACTTCTTGGCCCCGCCGGCGTTCGCCTCGATGTCCGTCGCGATCATCTTGTAATGGACCGTCACGCGGTCGCCGACCTTGACCGTACCCTTCGTCGAGGCATCCTTGCTGAATTCCCACGTTTCGGTCGCGCTCTTCTGGACCGTAAACGTATCGCCGGTTGCCGTCTTGACGACTCCGGTGAACTGATACGTTTTGACCGCTGCGTACGCCGAGTACACGAGTGCCGTGACGATGAGAATGAGAACAGCCGCGATTTTGCGCATATGTGCTCCTTCGAGTGATGCCGGCCCTAAAGGGCCGGCCTACTGCTTCTGCCGGCCCTAAAGGACCGGCCTGCTGCTTCTGCCGGCCCTGAAGGGCCGGCCTACATGTAGGGCGGGGCTTTAGCCCCGCCAGATCACGCGAGCGCCCGGGCGGCCTCGCGCGCGTAGTACGTGATGATGATCTCTGCCCCCGCACGCCGGATCGCCGTGAGCGTTTCCATCATCGCGCGCGGCTCGTCGATCCAGCCGTTCCGCGCCGCCGCCTTCAGCATCGCGTATTCGCCGCTGACGTGGTAGGCGGCCGTCGGGTAGCCGAATTCCGCCTTCACGCGGGCGATGACGTCGAGGTAGGGGAGCGCGGGCTTCACCATGACGATGTCGGCCCCCTCGTCGATGTCGAGGGCAACCTCGCGCAAGGCTTCCTCCACGTTCGCCGGATCCATCTGGTGCGATCGCCGATCCCCGAACGCGGGCGCCGAGTCCGCCGCTTCGCGAAACGGACCGTAGAACGCCGAGCAGTACTTCGCCGCGTACGACATGATCGCCGTCTGCGCGAACCCGGCATCGTCGAGTGCCGACCGGATGCGTCCGACGCGTCCATCCATCATGTCCGACGGCGCGACGATGTCGGCGCCGGCGGCTGCGTGCGACAACGCCGCGCGCACCAGCTGCTCGACGGTGACGTCGTTGGCGATTTCCTCTTCGACCAGAATCCCGCAGTGGCCGTGCGAGGTGTACTCGCACAGACACACGTCGGTGACGACGAGCAGCTCCGGCACTTCCTGCTTGATGGCGCGTGTCGCCGCCTGCACCGGCGCCTCCGGATCGTAGGCGGCCGATCCGACCGCGTCCTTCTGATCCGGCAGACCGAACAGCAGCACGCCCGGGACGCCGTCGGCCTTGGCGGCGGCCGCCTCTCGCACCGCTTCGTCGACCGACAGCTGAAACACGCCCGGCATCGACCCGACCTCGCGCCGCTTCCCGTCGCCGGGGCACACGAAGAGGGGATAGATGAAGTTGTCCGGCGACAGACGCGTCTCGCGGACGATCGCCCGAATCGCCGACGTCCGGCGCAGCCGCCGCGGCCTGTGCCGCTGCGAATCACGCGAATCCATGCTGCTGTCGGATACGGGATGTGAAGTCTCGCGATGGATCTTCGTGGTCATGATCAGGTCCGTACAGCTGCCGTGAAGTATTCGACGAGCGCGTCGACGAGATCGGGAATCGTGTAACGCTCGGGCATCACGGTCGTTGCGACGCCGAGCTGCTGCGCGGCTTCCGCGGTCACGGGGCCGATCGATGCGACGACGGTCGACTTCAGCAGATCCGTGGCCTGTTCCTGGCCGAGCATCGCGACGAAGTTTCTGACCGCCGAGGCGCTGGCAAATGTCACCGCGTCGATCTGACGATCGAGCAGCATGCGATACACGTCGTAATCGCTGTCGCGGTCCGTGCTCCCGGGCATCGTGCGATACGCGATCACATCGACGACTTCCGCACCGGCCTCGCGCAGCTCCTCGGCCAGGCGATCGCGCGCGATGTTCGCCCGGGGCAGCAGGATGCGTTGACCCCTCAAATCCGCGAATTCCCTCAGCGCGTCCGCGAGGGCGTCGGACCGGAATTCGGCCGGGGTCAGATCGACGCGAATCCCGTAGCGCTGCAGCCGCGACGCGGTGGACGGTCCGACCGCGCAGAGCCGTACGCCGTGCAGATCTCGCACGTCGCCCATTGCCAGCAGACAGGCCATGAAGTAGTCAACGGCATTCGCGCTTGCGAACACGATCCAGTCGAACGTTCCCGCCTTGGCGCATGCGTCTTCGAGCGGCGCGGGATCCTCGGGCTTCGCGATCCGGATGGAATGCGCCGGAATCGCTTCCGCCCCCCGCTCTTCGAGCATGTCGATGAGCTCCACCGCCTGTTCCCGCGATCGCGTGACGACGATGCGGCGACCCGAGAGCGGCCGGTCGTCGAACCATCGAAGATGCGCGCGCAGGCCCGCGACCGCTCCGACAACGAGCAGCGCCGCCTTTTCGGGGTCCGCCAGGCCGGCAATCGTGCGAAGCGATCCCTCGACGGTCCGCTGCGACGGCAGCGTCGCGTCGTAGATGAGCGCCGCGGTCTCGTCTTCAGCCCGTCCGTTCGAGATGAGCGCTTCCGACATCGCGCGAATCTGGCGCGCGCCCGCGTAGCACACGAGCGTGCCGACGATGCCGGCCAGACGCTTCCAGTCGACGGGCGGCGCGGTGTCTGACTCGTTCTCGTGTCCGCGCACGACGGTCAACACGTTGCCCGCCTCCGGATACGTGATCGGAATGCCCGCATACGCGGGTCCGCCGATCGATACCGGAACGCCGGGAACTACCTCGAATGGGATGCGCTGCTCGTGCAGGAACAGCGCCTCTTTGCCGCCGCTGTCGAACACGAACGGATCGCCCCACTTCAGGCGGACGACGACTTTGCCTTCGCGCGCCTTTTCGGCGAGCAGATAGCAGATGGCATCCTGCTCGAGCGGCTTGGGCGCCGCCGCCCCCACGTCGATGCGCTCCGCGCCCGGACGCGCGCCGCGCAGCAGCCGTGCGTGCACGCGATGGTCGTAGACGACGACGTCCGCCGCCTCGAGATAGCGCTGGCCGCGGACACTGACGAGCGTCGGATCGCCGGGACCGGCGCCCACGATGTACACGCAGGGTGATTTCATGATGGTCCGGCTAAAGCGGACGCTACCCTCGAATGCTATCCAAGATCTCCATGGCGCCGGCGCGCGCCAGCTCGTCGGCGAGACGGGCTCCCAGACCGGCGGGATCGCGAACCGTCCCTTCCGCACCCCGACGGATCACGCGCTTGCCGTCCGGCGTTGCGACCACGCCGTGCATCAGCAGTCCGCCGTTCGAGTGGATCGCTATCGCCCCCAACGGAAGCTGGCAGCCGCCGCCCAGCTCGATCACGACGGTGCGCTCCGCGAGGAGCGAGACCGCGGCGGCCTGGTCACCCGCCGATTGTAGCGCCGTGCGAGCAGCGTCGTCGCCTGACCGAATCTCGATGGCGATGATCCCCTGGCCGGGTGCCGGAATACAGAGGTCCAGGGGTATCGGGGCAGAAATCCGGTTCCCCAACCCCAGCCGTCGCAAGCCCGCCGACGCGAGCACGATGGCGTCGAAGTTCCCATCGTCGAGCTTGCGCAGCCGCGAGTCGACATTGCCGCGAATCGGCGCGAAGGCGGCCCCGGGAAGAATCGACGCGAGCTGAGCGATCCTGCGGATGCTGCTCGTCGCGATCGTGGGGGTGCCACCGATGCTCGCGAGGGCGGCCGTGAAATCCGCGACCGGTGGCCCCGGATGAAGCACCAGCGCGTCGCGCGGGTCCTCGCGTGGAAGCGCTGCCGCGATCTCGAGCCCGTCCGGCAGCGCGGCCGACATGTCCTTCGCGCTGTGCACCGCGAGATCGATCTCGCCGGCGAGCAGCGCGTCCTCGATTTCCTTGACGAACAGCCGCTTGTCGCCCGTCTCGGATAACGGGCGGTCCTGGAGACGATCTCCGCCGGTCTTGATGACCACGAGCTCGGCGCGCCTTCCGGCGGCCTCGATCACCGCAGCCACCGTTCGTGCCTGCCACAGTGCCAGCGCGCTTCCGCGCGTGCCGATCTTCAGCGCGGTCACGAAGCGACCTCGGACTCCGTGTCCGGCTCGGAGGCGTTCTTCTCCGTGGGAAGGCTGAACAGCCTGTTGAGCGCGTCCGCGTAGGCCACGATCATCGCCTCGTCGCTGACGGCTTTCAGCTGTTCGGTCGGCGTGAGCAGGAGCTTCTCGACGATCAGGCGCGTGATCTCCTCGACGCGGCTGCGCGCCTCGGGCGGCAGTCCGCTCAGCTTCGGCTCGAGACGCGCGAGCTCCGCCTGTCGGATCGCTTCGAATCGCTGCCGCAGGGCCACGACCGTGGGCACGATCTCGCGCGACTGCATCCACGCCACGAACCTCGCGACCTCCTCTTCGACGATAGCCTCCGCGTGCGACAGCTCCGCCGTCCGCCGCGCCAGATTCTCCTGCACGATCGCCTGGAGATCGTCGATGTTGTAGAGGAATACCTGATCGAGATCGCCGGCTGACGCCTCGACGTCGCGGGGCACCGCGATGTCGATGATGAAGAGCGCCCGCCCGCGCCGCGGGCGCATCGCGTCTTCGAGCCGCGCGCGCGTCAATACAGGCTCGGACGCACCGGTCGCCGTGACGACGATGTCGGCGGCGTGCAGGGCGCTGTCGAGGGCATCCCACGCCACCGCCGTTCCGCCGAGATGCCCCGCAAGGTTCTCGGCGGTGACCAGCGTCCGGCTCGCGATTGCGATCTGCCTTACCTGCTGCGCCTGCAGGTACACGCCCGTGAGCTTGGCCATTTCACCGGCGCCCAGGATCAGCACGCTGCGGCCTTTGAGGTCGCCGAAGATCTTCTTCGCGAGCGCGATTGCCGCGTAGCTGACCGACACCGCACCTTCTCCAAGCCCCGTCTCCGAGCGCACCCGCTTGCCCGCGGTAAATGCCGAGTGGAACAACCGGTTCATGAGCGCCGCAGTGAATCGTCCTTCGTGCGCCGCCGCGTACGCCGACTTCACCTGACCGAGGATCTGCGGCTCGCCGACGACGAGCGAATCGAGCCCCGCGGCGACGCGGAAGAGGTGCCGCGCCGCATCCGCTCCGCTGCGGATATAGAGGTGGTCGGCCATCCGCTCGTGCGGGATGTTGTGGTACTCGCTGAAGAAGCGGCTCACTCTGTCCGCCGTCGCGTCGTTCTCGCCGACCGCATAGATCTCCGCGCGGTTGCAGGTCGACAGCACGACGACTTCGCGGCCTACGGCCCGCGCTGCGAGCGCGACGAGCGCCTGCGCGACGCCGCCGCGCGCGAAGTCCACGCACTCGCGCAGTTCGACGGGCGCGGTCCGGTGGCTCAAGCCGACGGCGTAGAGGCGCATCGCTAGAAGTTGTGGCTCTTTGTCAGGAAATAGCCGACGAGCACGAAATTCAGCAGCACGACCGCGAACGCCACGCCCGACAGATACGCGGCGCGCCGGCCGCTCCAGCCGATCGCCTTGCGCGCGAAGACCGCGAACGAGTAGATCACCCACGACAGCACGGCAACGAGAATCTTCGGATCGGCGAGCGACATGGCCTGCACGCGCGGATCGGTCGAGTTCTGCACCTGCGCCGCCCAGATGCCGCCGACCACACACCCCACGGTCAGAAAGATCCACCCCACGGTAATGGCGCGGCTGTTCATGACGTCGAGCGTCTGCAGCGACGGCAGCCGGGTGTAGAAGAAACCCAGGTGCTTCGCCTTGATTTCCTTGAACAGCAGCACGTAGGTGACGCCGAGCACGCACGCCAGCGCGAAGCTCGCATAGGCGAAGAGCAGCGACATCACGTGGACCGTGAACAGCGGGCTTTGCAGCACCGGCGGCCGGGGGGACACCGTGGTGTCAACTGCGGGAATGACGGCGAGCCCGGTGAGCAGCACCGCAACGAACGCCCCCATCGACCGTTCGCTCGCCGTCAGCTCGACGTAGAGATACGACAGTCCGAGCAGCCAGACGAACGCCGAAATGGCTGCGGTCGTGCCGACCAGCGGAGCGTGACCCGCCTCCACCGTCTGCATGCCGATCAGGTAGGTGTGCGCGAGCACGCCGGCGGCGAGCGCGGCAGTCGCGAACCGGCCGACGCGCTCGTCGCGGCGCGCGAAATGGGCCGTGTACGCCGCTGCCGCGAGCGCATACAAGACGAGCGGCAGCAGGTGCATTGCGTCTATTGTCCGGCGGGGCCGTAGTACCCGCGGCGGGTGCGGGCCACCAGGCCCGGCTTGTTGACGCGCACCTCGATCCGGCGCCAGGCGCCGTTCTTCATCGGGTTCTTCGACGAATACCCGATGCTGTACTGGCTCGCCAGCTCCTCCGAGATCTGCTCGTAGATCTTCGGCAGTTCCGAGACGTTCGTGGGGAAGAACACGCGGCCCCCTGTTTCCTGCGACAGCTGCCGCAGCACGAACTCCGCCTGCTTGAACTTGCCGCGCCCCGACTCCGGCTGCCGCAGGCCGATCGCATAGATCGCCGTTTCCGACCGCTTCGCCAGATCCAGCACGTCGTCGTATTCGATGACGCTCGACGTATCGTCGCCGTCCGACAGCACGATGATCGCCTGGCGCCGGATCTCCTCGGCGCTGCGCGCGCGCTCGTCCTTGAGCTGCTTCAGCGAGACATAAATCGCGTTGTAGAGCGACGTCGATCCGTTGACGGTGGTCGCGCGAATCGCGCGCTCGAGCGCGTTGACGTCGTTCGTGAACGGCTGCGGGATCCGCACCTGGCTGTTGAACTCGATGACCTCGATCGCGTCGTTCTTCTTCAGCCGCCGAACGAACCCGATCGCGGCCTCCTGGGCGGTCCCGATCTTGTCTTCCATGCTGTTGCTGGTGTCGAGCAGGATCGCGAGCGCGACGGGTTGCTGAAGGTGAGAGAAGAAACTGATGTTCTGTTTCGCGCCGTCCTCGAAGACCTCGAAGTCGTCCTGTTCGAGACCCGTGACGTATTTCGGGCCGTCCGTCACCGTCACGCTGAGCGAGACGATTTCCACGCCGGCCCGGAAGCGGCCTGCCTGCTGCGCGGAGAGCCCCACCGCCGTGAGGAGCGCGCACGCGGTCGCCGCTGTCCCAATGCGGGCACGCCTCATCGCGACGGCACCTTCGTCGGCGCGTGGACGGTGACGCCTGGACGGTTGACGGTCACCTGCAGCTTCTCGGGAGGAATCAGCGTCTCGGGGTGGCCATAGGTCACGACGTACTGCGCCTTGAGATCGTCGGCGACCCGCGGCAGCGCCTCCGCGATCCCCGACTCGGCGAGCACCTGATCGCGCCGCCCGCCGGTGCGCTTCGTGCCTTCGGCGATCACCATGTTCAGGTTGCGCATCTCGTCGGTGCGCGACGCGTTCGGCATCCCGATCTCCTGCACGTGCAGTGTGGCGCCGCTCGCGTCGAGATCCTTCAGCACCGTCT
>Ga0075424_100006377_pt1 | contig 11357 bp, 10 predicted proteins | sample SoiMethybrSBSTD3_FD_75301 | JGI IMG/M metagenome (GOLD analysis project Ga0075424, IMG submission 75301) | Bulk soil microbial communities from a Populus tree surrounding site in Tennessee, USA - Soil MetaG P. TD hybrid SBSTD3 | ecosystem: Environmental > Terrestrial > Soil > Tree plantation...
ACGAGCACGAGCGTGCCGGGGCCGCGCCAATCGCTCACGATTGCCTGGAGCTCGAGGAGGCGGACACGCGGCTCGCCCCGGTCGGGAAGGAGCGCCGCCGATTTCTCGACCGGGCCCACCGCCATCAGCTCCGCGGTGTCCACGCAGCGGCAGACCGGGGAAGCCAGCACTCGATCGACGCGAACGCCGCGCTGCCGGAAGGCCGCGCCGAGCGCCTGGGCCTGCTGGCGCCCGAGCTCGTCGAGGTTCCGCTGCGTCTTGCAGTCGTCCATGCGGAACCCTGGCGGATCCCCGCCATAGCCGGGAGGCGCGTTGGCATGGCGAATCAGCGCGACGTGGCCTCCCGCGACGAGCGCGGCCCACGCTTGCTCGGCGTCTGGGGCGGCGGCCCCCCGCGCGCTCACGAGCGAGAGTGAGACGACGAGGAGCCAAGCCACCAAGCCGACGCGGGCGATCCGGATCGTCATTTCGCCAGCCTCCTGGCTTTGAGGACCACGACCGGCATGCGGTGTTCCCTCCCTTATTGGATGAACTCGTCCGCCCGCGCCAGCAGCGATGGTGGGATCGTGAGGCCGAGCGCCTTCGCGGTCTTGAGGTTGATGACGAGCTCGAAGGTGGTTGGCCGTTCGATAGGAAGGTCGCCGGGCTTGGCGCCTTTCAGCACCCGACCAACGAATGACGCGAGGCGACGCCAACCGTCCACCAGGCTCGGCCCATAGGCCATGAGACATCCCGCCGTCACGTTTTCGCGAAACATCGACACCGTCGGAAGGCGATGAGCGACGGAGAGGTTCGCCAACAGTTCGCCATATTGCGACACGAGGGGCGAGGAGAGGATCACGATGGCCTCGGCATGGGACCTCGAGGCCGCCGCGAAGGCGTCCTTGAAATCGTGATGGGTGGTGATGGTGAGTGTCTCTTGTTGCATCGCGATGGATTTCGCGCCGGCCGTGAGGGCTTCCAACTGATACGACGGGGTCGAGGAATCCCAGATCACCGCTATCCGAGAGAGCTTGGGGTTCATGTCCTTGAGGAGCTCGAGCCATTTGCCGCTGAGGCTGGCTTGGTCGAGAAATGTTCCCGTCACGTTTCCCCCAGGCCGGGCGAGGCTCGTGACAAATCCCGCGGCCACCGGATCGCTCTCGAGGTCGATCGCCACGATGGGCGTGTCGGTGCCGGCGCTCTTCGCGGTCTTGAGGACGTAGGGCCCGACGACGACGAGGGCTCGGACGCGGAGCGCCAGCAGGTCAGCAAGGTAGCCGGACACCTTTTCACGCCTTCCGTTCGCGTACCGCTGGTCGATGGCCAGGTTCTGTCCTTCGACGTAGCCGAATTCAACCAAACTCTCCCGAAACGCCTTCAGAGGATGGGACAGGACTCCAGCGCCGTAACCGAGGATACCGACATGTACGGGACGGCTATCCGCGCGGGCCTGCGGCACGGAGATGACGCGCGATGCGGCGAGAGCACCGCCGAACGAGATCATCAGGAGGCGGCGGCGATCCACTATTCGATCACCTGATCAACCCGAACGAGGTCACTGCGAGGCGCGTGAGCAGACCGTTTGGCTGTTGGTCCACTCGAGGAGTCTGGAGCCGGCGGGCTTCATGAGCGAGCGCCAGTGGCGCAAGGTCCATTGTCACCCCCAGGTACCTGCCTCTGCCAAAGGACCCATCACTACTCCGACACGATCTCGGAGTCTCCTCACGCTCCTGAGGCCGAACCGTCACCGAAAGAAAACGCGGAAACGCTAGGCTTGCTCCGAGCCCTTGTCAAGCAGGACACGCGGTCTCCCCGCTCCCCCTTCGCTTGGTTGCGCCAGAATGAGCAGAGCATAGGATACATGAGCGATCGACCAGATCGTCACGCCGATCGTGATGTTCAAGGCCGTCGTTCAAGAAGGCCTGGTTGAAGCCACGACAGATAGCTCCTAAGGAGGCCGAGGCGATGCAGCAGCTGCGGCGGGTTGACCGGCTCGTGGTCGATATTCCGCTCGACAACTTGAGTGACAGCTACTCGAGCAAGCCTCAGCATGTCTCGCCGGAGTTCAACAACGTCATGGCGGCCGGCGCCACGGAGCTCTCGGGGAGCACGCTGTGCTGCGCCCAGCTCGGCCTGGCGCTCGCCCTGACCGCCACCGTCGGCGACCGCTCCCACAAACTGCTGTTCGATGCAGGGCCTGAGGGGGCACTCTTTCTCAGAAACTGCCAGAACCTCGGGGTGTCGCTGGCAGACGTGGAGGCCATCGCCATCTCCCACGGCCACTGGGATCACATGGGCGCGCTCCTGGACACCCTCGACCACATGGCCCGCCACGCACGCCGCGAAGTGCCCTGCCACGTGAATCCGGGCATGTTCCTGGAGCGGGGCGCTCGCTTGACCACCGGTCGGATCGCGCCATTCCAGCGCGTCCCCTCGCCGGAGGCGCTCGCTGCCCACGGCGCGCAGGTGATCAACAACGGCGATCCGCGGCTGCTCCTCGACGATTGCTTCTACCTGAGCGGCGAGATCCCCAGGGTGTCGAGCTTCGAAAAGGGCCGCCCAGATCATCTGTGCCGACGCGCCACGGATCAGCCATGGGAGCCGGATCCCCTGATCCTGGACGAGCGCTACGTGGCGGTTCACGTGAGAGGAAAAGGGCTCCTCGTCTTCAGCGTGTGCTCGCATGCCGGCATCGTCAATGTCCTGCTGAGCGCGCGCGAAACGTTTCCGGACGTCCCCCTGTACGGGGTGCTCGGGGGTCTGCATCTTGCCGGAACGGCCATGGAGCGGCTGATTCCCGACACCATGGCCAATCTCGGGCAGTTCGCCCTGGCGCAGATCATGCCGGCGCACTGCACCGGGTGGCGTGCTCTGTGGGCGCTCCTGAACGCCTTCGGTGAGTCGGTGGTCACGCCATGCGCGGTGGGCAGCCGCTTCACGTTCTGAGACGCCTCGGGCACCGAGAAAAGCCCTAGTCCCATCCCCCAAAAACAGATCTGTCCGAGCCCGAACAGCGGCGAGAATAGGCGCAATGCTCCCGCTGAGAGCCGGACGGCGTGCCTTCCTGGGCAGTCTCCTGTGGTTCTCGCTGCTCTGGCGAAGGCCCAATCCGGCCTTGGCGCAATCCACCGCCGTCGGGCCCTTGGATCCTTCCGCGCGGGAGATCCTCGAGGCCGTCGTGGACGCCATCGTCCCGCGTGACCAGGACCCTGGAGCGCTCGACGCCGGAGTGCCGGGCCGCATCCTCGCCCACCTCTCCACTCACCCGGAAGCCCTCAAGGTCTATCAGGCCGGACTCGAGGTGGTCGATCGCCTGGCTCGGCAGTCCGGCGCATCGTCGTTCCGCGCTCTCGACGGGCAGGAACGAGAGCGAATCCTCTCGTCGCTGTCGAGCGCCCCTGATGATTCCCGTGAAGCCGGCGGCCTGTTCCTGGCGCGGGTGAGACGCGACGTCCTTGCGTTCTACTGGGGCTCCGCCGTCGGACAGGGTGTCGTCGGCTATCGCCCTCCCCTGTCTGGCTACCTCGAGTACGCAAATCCCCCGTCGGAGACCAGGAGATCCCGTCCGTGATCACCACGAGGCCCGAGACCTTCGACGCGATCGTCGTGGGCTCAGGGGCCGGCGGCGGCTTCGCAGCGATGGGCCTCGCCGAGGCGGGGATGCGCGTCCTCCTCCTCGAGCGCGGCCGTCGCTTCGAGCCGCGCCGCGACTTTCCGATGAACCACCCGGACTGGGAGCTCCGTTCACGAGCCTTTCGCGACACGGAGGGTCCCGCGGGCCATGACGCGAGCCTCGTACTCGAGGACGGGGCATCGCTCGACCCGCGCTATGCGCATCTTCGTTCTTCGAGCGCGCGGGACGAGGAGGGGAAGCGGTCGCATCGCGCACCATTCCGATACGAGCGCGTCTTTGGGCTTGGGGGCACGACGCTCCACTACCAGGGCGAGGCGCATCGGTTCTCTGACCACGCCTTCCGTCCAGCGAGTCTCTATGGTCTCGGCGTCGACTGGCCGGTGAGCTATGCCGAGCTCGCCCCGTACTACGAGCTGGCCGAGCAGGTCCTGGGCGTCGCCGGCGATCCCGCCAATCCGTTCAAGCCGCCGCGGGGCCCCTTCCCGACTCCTGCGCACAAGCTCTCCTACGCTAGCCAGCGCATAGCCGCCGGTGCGTCCAAGCTCGGCTGGGCGTTGCTTCCGAATTCTCTGGCGCTCCCGACACGAAGCATCGACGGGCGGCCGCCCTGCCAGCGCAGCGGAGGTTGCGCCCAGGGCTGTATCTTCAGCGCCAAGTCCAGTGTGGATCTGACGGCGATCCGAAGGGCAGAAGGGACAGGCCGGATCCAGGTCCTGACTGAATCACGGGTGCTGACGCTCGAGATGGGCCCGGACGGAAAAATCGATGGCATCGTCTACCGCCGAGCCAACGGCGACTATCGGGCTCGAAGTCGGGTCGTCCTGCTCGCGACGGGAGCCGTCGAGACACCGCGGCTGCTCCTGGCCAGCCGATCCGCCAGCCAGCCGAATGGCATCGCGAACAGCTCGGGCCTCGTCGGCCAATTCTTCATGGAGACCCTCCTCGCCGAGATCACGGTCAGGTTCGACCAGCGGATCGATGCCTACAAGGGTCCGCCCATCGACTCGCGCATCTGGAACTTCTCCCGCCCCGCTCGCGACGGCGCCGCGCGGTCCGGCTACGTGCTGGGAGTGTCGGGCACGCTCGGTGGCTTCCACGGTCCCATGTCCCATGCGCTCCTCCTGCCGGGTCTGGGCCGAGCGCACAAGGACGCGATGCGGTCACACTTCGGTACCCTCGTCACCCTGTTCGGCATCGCCGAGCAGGAGCCGCGGGCCGGGAACCGCGTCACGCTGGCCGACTCGAAGGATCCCGATGGGATTCCGCTCGCTCGGGTGCAGTCGGCGCACTCCCAGACCGACCTCCTCGCCCTCGATGCTATGCTCACGCGCGTCAAGGAGCTCGGGCAAGCTGCGGGCGCCGTCGAGGTGCTCCGGCAGGCCACCACATACGATGTGCCGGCGGCGTCCCACATTGGAGGGACCTGCCGCATGGGAGTCGACTCCCGCGCCTCGGTCGTATCTGCCTACGGTCGTTCTCATGACGTTCCGAACCTCTTCATTGCCGACGCAAGCGTTCTCCCCGGCCAGGGCGCCGGTGATTCTCCGTCGCTCAGCATTCAAGCCCTGGCCCTGCGCACCGCCGAGCACATCGTGACCCGTGCCCGCCGTCGTGAGCTCTAGCCAGGCTCCCGCAACTGTCGAAGAGGCTTACGGATCGTCAGAACCCGGCTGATGGCCGCTCGACAAGCCCGCGACTTCTCGTGCTTCCGATTCTGGGCATGAAGAATGCTCGCCGGAGACGGCGCACGGATTGTGCGCCGCGGCTTCCGCCATCTTCTCGGGAGGAAACGACATGGTCGCCCACGTCAAGCTGAGGTTCGCAGCGCTCCTGGCTCTGGCCCTGGTGGGACTCCTCACGGGGATCAGCTGGGCAGGAGCTGTCATCCTCGTGGACATCGACGATCTCACGGACACGCCGAGTGTCACCCTGCAGACTTTTCCTCCTCCAGGCTTTAGTCCAACGATCCTCCCGGACACTGCCGGCGAATTCCTCCACTTCACGCTGCCGGCATCCTCGTCCCCGCTTGGGAGCACGTTCTACAGTGACCTCTTCGAGGACTTTGTCGGAGGCACGCTGAGCGACCGGTTGTTGGGTCAGCTACGTCGCCAACAGTTCCGTCGTCGATGTCAAGTTTGCGTCTGACCCGGCCACCATCACCCTGCCCCCGGGAGCCTCCAACTTCGTGAACCTCGTGGAGAATGGGAGCTTCCAGTTCGTCGGCGTGTTCCAGATCTACGACTTCAGAGTGAGATCGGACCGGGCAGACGTGCCGATACCGGCCACCTTCTTCCTCCTGGGCTCGGGGCTCCTCGCGCTGGGCGGGACGATGTGGAGGCGCGGCCGCCGAGCCTGACGCTTCTCGCTCGCGGCCGTCGCCTCGCGTAGCGGGCGAGCTCTACTGAACCAACTGATCCGCGCGCTGCAGCAGCGACGAGGGGATTGCTAGACCAAGTGCCTTCGCCGTCCTGAGGTTGATCACCAGCTCGAACTTCGTCGGTCGCTCCACGGGAAGATCACCCGGTCGCGCGCCCTTCACGATCTTGTCCACATACGTGGCGGCCCGGTGGTACATGGCGGGAGCATTCGGCCCATAGACATGAGGCCACCCGCATCCACGTATTCCTCGAGTCCATACATGGATGGCAGCCGATTCTTCTGCGCGAAGTTGGCGATCTCCGTCCGCTTCGAGAACGCGACCGGATTGCCAGGGAGTACGATCATCGCCTGCGCGTTGACTCGTCACGGCCAAGAACGCGCGATCGAGGTCTGGCGCGCTGGACACTTCTATGGATTGAAGCTCTAGATGCAACGAACTGGCCGCCGCCTCCGATTCCTTGAAATCGAGTATGGCGGCGCGGGTGTCTGGGTTCCAGAGAAACGCCACGCGGGAGAGCTCCGGCAGGATTTCCCTCAGGAGCTCCAGCCGCTTCCCACTGAGATCCGCTGAAATATTGGTGAGCCCGGTGACATTCCCGCCGGGGTGCGCGAGGCTTGCTACGAACCCGCTGCCAACTGGATCGGTGGCGTTTGCCATGACGATCGGGATCGTCCGGGTCTCTCGCTTGACCGCGGCAATCGGCCCATCTGTGCTCGCGACGATCACGTCGGCCTTGAGGGCGACGAGCTCCCGAGCGAGGAGCGGAATTGCTTCGGATTTGCCCTCCGCGTACCGACCTTCCAAGAGGAACGTTCTGCCCTCGATGTAGCCAAGTTCCCGCATTCCCTGTTTGAACGCCTGGACAAGCACCGCGACGCTGGCCGAACTGGCTCCGCTCAGGAACCCGATCTTTGGGGCCTTGGGCGCCTGCTGCGCCTCGATTGGAGCCCAGACCGCGGCAATGGAGAGGAGGCAGACGACGGCGAGGAGCGCGCGCGAACCCGCAGGCTTGCCAGCAACCCCCCGGGAGGCGGTGGACACCCCGTTGGTCGCATCGGCGTCGGCCATGGCGCAGAGAGTGGACCGGCGGCGCGGAGCCTGTCAGGCGGCACCACCCATCGCTCGCGCGCCGTTGACATTCCCTTCCTTTCGACGGATTCTCCTGCCCGTCGGCGCAGTGGTGGGCTCGTTCGACCTGACAGGAGGTGCGCGATGCGGCGGAATGCGGCGCTTTGGCTGGTGGGGATCCTGGCGGTGGCAGGCTCGGTGGCGGCGGGGATCGCGTGGGCGCAGACCCCGGCGGCCGGCGGGACGATCATCTTCGCGGCTGGCGCGGACCCCGATAGCCTCGACCCGCAGAACACGCAATCGAACCCCGGCGAGCAGGTCAACCGGATGATGTACGACAACCTCGTCCGGTTCAGCACGAAGATGCAGATTGAGCCCGCGCTGGCCGAGTCGTGGACGCAATCCAAGGACGGGCTGGTCTGGACCTTCAAGCTGCGCAAGGGCGTCAAGTTCCACGACGGCACGGCCTTCGACGCCAAGGCCGTCAAGTACTTCTTCGACCGCGTGCTGGGCGACGAGAAGCCCTTCAAGGCGAGCCTCTACACGCCCTTCGTCCAGAGCGCCCAGGTCGTGGACGATGCCACGGTGCGCGTCACGCTCAAGCAGCCCTTCGCCGCGTTCCTGTTCCGGCTGGCTCACTCCGCAGGCGGCATCCCCTCGCCCGCCGCGCACCAGAAGTGGGGGAAGGACTTCGCCCTGCATCCCTCGGGCACCGGCCCCTTCAAGTTCGTCGAGTGGGTCAAGGGCGATCGAGTGGTGGTCGAGCGCAACGACGGCTACTGGGGCGGGCGGCCGCTCCTCGATCGCGTGGTGGTCAAGACCGTCAAGGAGGACGCGGCCCGCGTGCTCATGCTGGAGTCGGGCGACGCGGACTTGATCCTGAACATCCCCCCGGAAGACATCCCGCGCCTGCGCAAGAACGCGCATTTCTCGGTGGAGTCCATCTCCACGGCCCGGGCCCTGTACGTGGTGATGAACGTGAAGAAGAAGCCCTTCGACGACGTGCGGGTGCGACAGGCCCTCAACTACGCCGTCAATCGCGAAGCCATCGTCAAGAGCCTCTTTCAGGGCAATGCGGAGGTCATCTCCGGCATCGTGGCGCCGCTGCAGAACGGCTACGCCAAGCTGCCGGGTTATCCCTTCGACCCCAAGAAGGCCAAGGAGCTCCTAGCCCAGGCGGGCGCCTCGTCGCTCAAGGTGAAGTTCTGGTCGCCCAAGGGGCGCTACGTGAAGGACTTCGAGCTGGCGCAGGCGGTCCAGCAGGATCTCGCGGCCGTGGGCGTCGACGCGGCGCTCTCCACCATGGAATGGGGCGCGTATCTTTCCGCGACGAAGACCGGCCCGGAGCAGACCGACCGCGAGCTCTTCCTGCTCGGCTGGTCGCCCTCCACGGGAGAGGCGCAGTGGGGGATGTTCCCTCTCCTGCACTCCTCGCAGATGGCGCCTAAGGGCGACAACCGGGGCTTCTTCAGCTCGAAGGCTCTCGACGACGCTCTCGACCGGGCCACCACCGCGACGAGCGACCAGGCGCGTCTGGCCTCACTGAGCGAGGCGCAGCAGGTCATCATCAAGGAAGCGCCGGCCATCTTCCTCCTCTCGCCGAACATGGTCGTCGGCCAGACCAAGAAGGTGCATGGCGTGGTGAACCTGCCCCTCGAGCTCACCTACTTCACCGAGAAGAGCTGGAAGGAGAAGTAGGCGCCGGGGAGGCCGCAGCCTCGCGGGCTCGGCATGCTCGCTTACATCGTCCGGCGCCTGCTCCTCCTCGTCCCGGTACTGATCGGGGTGAGTGTGGTGTCGTTCGCCCTCCTCCAGCTCGTGCCAGGTGACCCCGCGCTGATCCTGGCCGGCGAGGAGGCGACGGAAGAGGTCTTGACGCGGATCCGGCAGGAGTACGGGCTCAACCGGCCGCTGCCCGTGCAGTTCCTCGCCTACCTCCGGCACGCCGTCGTGGGCGATCTCGGCGTCTCGATCCAGTCACGCCAGCCCGTGTCGACTCTGCTCAAGCAGCGCTTCCCCTTCACCCTGAAGCTGGCCTTTTTGGCCATCCTCGTCTCGGCCACGCTCGGGGTCATCGCCGGCATCATCGCGGCCACCCACCGCAACTCGTCGCTGGACATCGCGGCGCTCCTGGGCTCGCTCGTCGGCATCTCGCTGCCGATCTTCTGGCTGGGGCTGCTCGCCATCCTCATCTTCTCGGTGACGCTGCACTGGCTGCCGTCGGGAGGCACGGGCTCGCTCGCCCATCTCGTGATGCCCGCCCTCGTGCTGGGAGCAGCTTCGTCCGCCGTGATCGCGCGCACCACGCGCGCCTCGATGCTCGAGGTGTTGCGCCAGGACTACGTGCGCACCGCGCGTGCCAAGGGCGTCTCGGATCGGCTCGTCGTCTATCGCCACGCCCTCGGCAACGCCATGATCCCGATCCTCACCGTTTTCGGCCTCGAGTTCGGCTACAACCTGGGCGGCGCCGTCCTCACCGAGACGGTCTTCTCGCTGCCGGGGGTGGGACGGCTGATCGTCGAGGGCATCTTCGCGCGCGACTATCCCGTGGTGCAGGGCGCGCTTCTGGTGGTCGCCACGACCTTCGTGCTGGTCAACCTCCTCACCGACGTCGCCTATGCTTACTTCGACCCCCGCATCCGCTACAGCTGAGCTGGCACCGATCGCACGGCGGCGCTCGCCCGGTTTCTGGAGCGACGCCCTGCGGCGGATCGTGAAGAGCCGGGCGGCCATGAGCGGCGGCCTGATCGTCGGGCTCTTCGTCCTCCTGGCGGTGCTGGCGCCGGTGCTCGCACCCTACGAGCCCCTGCGCGGGCGCGTGGTGGACAGGCTGCAGGGGCCGAGCGCCGCGCATTGGCTCGGCACCGATGAACTGGGCCGCGACGTGCTCTCGCGCGTCCTGTACGGCGCGCGGATCTCCCTCCAGATCCAGGTCGCCGCCGTCGGCCTCGCCCTCCTCCTCGGCACCGCGCTCGGCGTGACAGCGGGGTACGTCGGTCGCTGGCCCGACATGGTCATCATGCGGCTGGTGGACATCATGATGGCCTTCCCCGGCATCTTCCTCGCCCTCGCCATCATCGCCGCCCTGGGGACGGGCCTCGCCAACGTGATCGTCGCCAGCGCCATCTTCCTCGTGCCGCAGTTCGCGCGTGTCGTGCGCGGCTCGGTGCTCACGCTCAAGGAGATGGAATTCGTGACGGCGGCTCGCGCGCTGGGCGAGCGTGACGTCACCATCGTCGCCCGCTACCTCCTGCCGAACTCGCTAGCGCCCATCATCGTCCAGACGACCCTCCGGATGGCCACGGTGCTGCTGACGGCGTCCGGCCTCTCCTTCCTGGGGCTGGGCGTCCAGCCCCCGAGCCCCGAGTGGGGCGCCATGCTCTCGAACGCCCGGAGCTACATGATCACGGCCCCGCATGTGGCGACCGTTCCAGGCCTGGCCATCATGCTAGTGGTGCTCGGTTTCAACCTCCTCGGCGACGGCCTGCGCGACTCCCTCGACCCGCGCCTGCGGGAATAGCGCCCGCCGTGGGGCGCCACATATGGTGGCGCCCAAATTCCTCACGGGATGACGGGGTTTGCGCGCCGGCCGCCACGCCCAAGCTCTCCCGTCGCGGGCCGGGCGGCAACCCACGCCGCGACGGCCGATCCCGCCACCGCGACGGCCGCGGCCAGGAACGCCAGCCGGTAGCTTCCCGTGACGTCGAAGAGCCAGCCGCCGAGGAAGGGGCCGATGGCGCCGCCCAAGCCGCCGCCCGCCTGCACAACTCCGAGGATCGCGCCCAGATGTGGGCCGGCAAACACGTCGGCGGGAATCGCGGCGAGCTGCGTGATGCGCATGCCAAAGCCGAACCCGGACACTGTGTAGAGCACCAGGAGGAGGACATCCTCGGGTCCGCGCATCACGGCGAGGCAGGCGATGCCGAGGATCGCAACCACCGTCCCCAGCACGAACACCCAGCCGCGGCCCACGCGATCCGATAGCCAGCCGCCCGCGAGGTTGCCCGCCATCATGCATCCCGCTCCGAGGGAGAACAGCCACACCACCGTGGGGCGCGGGAAGCCGCGGTCGACCGCGTGTGCGACCTGGTGCGTCGCCATGATCTGGAAGCCGATGACTCCGAGTGCGGTCATGGCGAACGCCGCCCACAGCTCGAGGCTCCGCAGCGCGCGGCGGAGCGTCCACGCCTCACCCGGGGCGCGCGTGGCGCCGGCGGCCTTCGCGTCGGCGCTGGCCGCCTGCGCACGAGGCGCCTCACCATCCCCGCCGGCCGGCGGCTCGCGGTAGAGGAG
>Ga0075424_100006378_pt1 | contig 11357 bp, 9 predicted proteins | sample SoiMethybrSBSTD3_FD_75301 | JGI IMG/M metagenome (GOLD analysis project Ga0075424, IMG submission 75301) | Bulk soil microbial communities from a Populus tree surrounding site in Tennessee, USA - Soil MetaG P. TD hybrid SBSTD3 | ecosystem: Environmental > Terrestrial > Soil > Tree plantation...
GCGCTCGCATCGCCGGCGCGGGCGGCGCGGAGGAGCCGCGTCACCTCTCCGGCCCCTGCTGCCGCGGGTGCAACCATGGGCGAATCCCTCGTTCGCGCGAGGAGGCAAACTTGTGCGGCGGATCAGCGGGAGACAACCGGTTCGGTGGCGCCCTTCCCGGTCTTCTTGGAGTCAGATGCGTTGAATCCGGTGGGGACCGGACATTTTCCGGGGGCGGCTGGCGGCTGGCGGCTGGCGACTGGGAAACTGCGGACCGCGGACTGCGCAGCAACGGCCTTCATCCGTCATCCGTCATCCGTCGCCAGCCGCCTGCCGCCTACCGCCTGCCGCCAGCCGCCAGCCGCCAGCCGCCCTTCAGTTCACCGACACACCTCCTCCCACGTTTGCTCCGTCAGCACGTAATCGCCCTGGTCCACGATGAAACGGCTGCTGACCATGAGCGAGTAGGCGTCGCGCGATCCGGTCGCCACGAAGCGAATGATGTCGGCCGTTCGCACGTCCTCATTCAGATAGTCCTCGGCGCGCGAGTTGACGTGCTCCGTCATGAGACCCCGGAAAAAAGTGCCGCTCGTCAGCCCCACGCCGGTGAGTCCGGACGTGTTGGACTTGATGTTGAGGTGGGAGATGCCTGACGAGTCCAGCGTGCGGTGCACGTCGTAACGCAGGTCGCCCGTGACGCGTACCGTCTCGCCGGCGCCGCCGTTGGCACAGGAGAGCCAAACGTACTGGTCGATCGACCGGCTCACTTGCGTGCCGCCGAAGACGTCGGCGGAGCCGGCGCGGGGCGCTGAAGTGGGCCGGGTCACCGGGGCAACGGAGTCGGTGCGGCCGCAGGCGGCGATCAACGCTGTGGTGGCGGCCAAGATGCTGCGGAATATGATGGAGCGCATGCGAGCTTCTCGTCGTGTGTAGGGTTGACTCGATGGGTACGAATCGGTCTACGTCACTCCGAGCCGCCAGCGGACATCCCGGACGCGCAAGGCTTCGGACGTCGTGGCGCGTTGAAGCGCCCGCGACGGGCATCATTGTTAGGCGCTTGCTTCGTGTGGTACGTTTACGCACACCGCCACGCGCTTGGCTTTCTGGACGCGGCAGCGCGCCTTCAGACGTTAGGTGACGACACAGGAGCCTTAGGCGTTAGGCCACCATGCGGAGATGCATTCTGTGATTACCAGTTTCTGCCGACGACCAAGCCATATCGTGCTGGTGTTCGCTCTCGGACCGACAATCGCATCAGCCCAGGACATCAAGGTGACACTCCTGGGCACGGGAGCTCCCGCCCCCGTCATGAGCCGGTTTGGGCCGAGCACCCTCGTAGAGGCCGGTGGGCACAAGTTCCTGTTCGATGCGGGCCGGGGCGCGCTCCAGCGTCTCACGCAGCTGCCGGTACGCTGGCAGGACATCGATGGTGCCTTCCTGACGCATCTCCACTCCGACCACGTGGTCGGATTTCCGGATCTCTTGCTGACGGGGTGGCTGGTGAATCCAGGTCGCAACAGGCCGCTTCGTGTCTGGGGACCGAAGGGCACGGAGAATATGATGACGCACCTTCTCAGCGCATTCGAAGTCGATATTCGGTTTCGCGAGTCGGACGACGGCGCTGTGCCTGAGGGGATAGTCGTGCAAACCCAGGAGATAACCGAAGGGGTGGTACTGCGGGACGGCGATCTGACCATTACGGCATTCGAGGTGGATCACAGTCCGGTCAGGCCGGCATTTGGCTACCGCATCGACTACCGCGGGCGCTCGGTCGTGCTCTCGGGCGACACGCGCGTCTCCGAGAATCTGATCCGGCACGCCGAGCGTGTGGATCTCCTGATCCACGAGGTGGCGGTGCAAGCAACCTTCGAGCGGGCCGGCGTACCTGCCGAGAGGGTGAGAGCGATCATGGCGCGGCATGTGTCGCCGCAGCAGGCGGGTGAGATCTTTGCCCGGACGAAACCGCGCCTGGCAGTGTATTCCCACATCGCCCAGTCCAGCGCCACCGAACAGGATGTCATCCCGCCGACGCGAGCAACTTACACGGGGCCGCTCGAGCTGGGCGAGGACCTCATGGTGATCGAAATAGGCGAGAAAGTGGAGGTTCGGCGGCCCCCTCGCGGTTCCCGCTGAGCGCAGTACGCCAACGCCCAATTGGCCGTGAGGCCTAACGCGCCCGCACGACTACTTGGCTGCGGAATCCCGCGCCTTCTGCGCGCGTTGCAACGCCGAGAACTCACTGATCAACCGGAACGCCTCCCGGCCGCTCAAGTTCGAATACAGCGTGTCGGGCGCTACCCCTTTCCGGTTCACGATGAGGAGTCCGCCCGCCGAACCGCCGCGCTTGAGGGGTTGGAGGTTGATGTCACTCTCCTTGAGCGAGCGCCGGATGAGCCCCGCGGGTGTGTGGCGAATGATTGCCGAGTCGGTCATGAGCAACGCATCCGGGAACGCATGATTGGCCTGGATGAAGACGAGATCGACGCGTTCGGTCGCACCCACGATCCCCCTCTCTCGCGCCAGGCGCACGATCGAATCCGGCACCGCACCGCCCGACCCGAGCACCGCGGGATCGGCGCCCTCACCGCCGCCCACGAAGAATGACATCACCTGCATTGCGATCCGCACGCCGATGACGATCACGGGCACCGCGCCCGCTGCGGCGACGCCCAGGTAGATTCCGCGGCGCTTCCAGCGTCGACGGCGAACCTGCGAGGGTGTCAGCAGCCCCTCGGGCGTGTTCGCCGCGGTCAATTCCTTCACAAGCTCCGCGGCAGTTGGCCGCCCCGCCGGGTCCTTGGCCAACATGCGGTCCACCAGCCGAACGAGCGCCACCGGAGTGTCCGGCTCGCGCTCCGATAGCTTGGGGATGGGCGCCGAGATGTGTTGCGCGATCACTTCCGCCGCATTGCGTCCCGGGAAGGGGCGTGTGCCCGTGAGCATCTCGTAGAGCACGACGCCTAACGCGTAGACGTCCGAGCGTCCATCGACCTGCTCACCGAGCGACTGCTCGGGGCTCATGTAATGCGGGGTGCCGGCGGTCGATCCGAGGAGCTCACGCGCCGGTCGCGAGGTCACGAGCGAGATCCCGAAGTCGGTGACCGTCGCATTGCCGTTCGCGTCGAGCAGGATGTTCGCCGGCTTGATGTCGCGGTGCACGACGCCGACGGCGTGCGCCGCGGTCAGTGCGCGCGCGCACTCGAGCGCGATCCGCGCCGCCTCCGCCGCCGGGAGCTTGCCCTCGGCGATCCGATCCTCGAGAGAGTGACCGGGGAGAAGCCGCATGACGAGATACAGCAGTCCTCCGGCCGACTCCGCGGAGTAGAGCGGCACGATGTGTGGATGCTCGGCCGCGGCAATCGTCCGAGCTTCGTGCAGAAATTGCTCCTCGAGGGCGGCGTCGACGGCGAGCGACGGATCCAGCACCTTGATGGCGACGTCGCGCTCGAGAAATGGATCATGGGCGCGGAATACGGCGGCGAACCCTCCCTGTCCGAGGAGCGGGCCGAGTTGGAGCTGCTCTCCGAGCGCCGCCTCGAGCTTGGGCCGCAACGTGGCGATGTCGATGCTCATGGATGTCCCCTGCGGTTTGGGTCACCGCCTGACGCGAGCAGCATCGCAAGGATCTCGCCCTCGCGTCGCCCTACCTGAAGCGATCGCGAATCGACATCCCCCATGTCCAGTTCTTCGGCACGAAGTAGCCGGCCATGTTGAGCAGCGTCGCATACTGCCTGAACTCTGGCATGGTCTCGAGCGTGCACACGTCCTCGTACACGCGTACCGGCGAATCAGGCGCCAGCAGCGCCCTCGGTTGAAACACCGTCAGCGGAAACCCGTCGCCGCCGTCCATCTGCGATGCGGTCAGCGCGCCGAAGATGTGGTTGCGGTGTGATTCGGCGTTGTGATGCACGCGTCTGAGAGCGCTCTTCGCTCCCGTCGCCCCCATGTGCACGTTGAGCATGTTGATGCACCGCAGGATGCGCGGTGTCAGGTTGCCCATGTCGCCATGTTCGTCGAGATCGCCACCATTTTTCTTGGTGAGATTCTGAAACGTCTTGTTCAAGGCGCCGCCCGCCGGCCTGGCGCCCGTGTTGCTGCGCATGTCGAGCACTTTGTCCATGTTCGCACCGGGTCCGAAGGTGAGCCCCTTCTGGAGCCCCTTGCCGGTGAAGTCGAGTCCGGGCTTCGAGATCGCCTTCAGTGTCGTGCTGCCGTAGTCGCCCCACTTGGGACACACGGCCATCAGGTCGTAGTCGCCGGTCATGGGGCGATTGCCTGCACCGGCTTCGGATGAGGTCATCACCTCCAGCGGCACAGGCTTCTCGAACATGAGGCGTTGCTTCCTCGTCCCGACGGTCTCGTCGTACACGTAGATGTAGTAGAGCGCGCCATTGGCGACGGCGCGAAACGCAAAATCCTTCTGGTCACCACTCCGTCGCGCGAACAGGAAGAAGTCCTTGCTGTCAGGAACGGGCTCCATCGTATGCACGGCCAGGCGCGCAGGCACTTCGCACGGCTGCGTGTTCTGGATCTTGAGCTCGTCCATGGACAACGTGAGCTGTACCTTGGCAGCGAAATGGTGCTTGAGTCCATCGTTGTTGGCGGCCGTGCCGTCATTGGCCTTTCCCTGGTCGTGCCCAACCTTGCTGTATTTGCCGAGGTAGGGCACGAAGCCGGCCTGCGGTCCCCAGTCGGAGCTCTTGCCTTTGACGTGGAAGTTCTTGGTGGGATACGACCGCTTGATCCATCGTTGCGACCACGGCCCGGTGGACCGGAAGATGATCACTTCATCGAGGCTGTTGGCAACCGTGAGCGATGCTCTCATGTCGCTTTCGATCATGCCGTTCTCGGCATCACCGTAAGACGCCTGCAAGCCGTACTTGGCCATTCGTGGGGTGACCGTGGAAGGGTGGCGTGCGAACGCGGAAGGGCGCGCGAAACTACCGCCGGGCACGCTATTCGGCTACCATCTCCTCGCCCAGAGCGTGAACACCGCTTTGGGACGCAGGACATCGCTCTCAGCGCCGCAGGATCAGGAGTCCAGGAATGGAAACCGTTCTCCAGGACGTCCGCGTTACGCTCCGCGCCTTCCGCCGCTCACCGGGTTTCCCGCTCACGGCGATCGCCACACTCGCCCTCGGCATCGGGGCGACGACAGCCATTTTCACCGCGCTGAGCGCGGTCCTCCTCAAGCCACTGCCGTATCCCAATCCGGATGACCTCTATAGTCTCAGAACGGCGCTGACCGACGGGCGTGTCACCACCGGCCTTCTATCAGGCGGAGAGATCTACCGGCTGAACGATCCAAGCCTGTCCATCGAACGCGCGGCGGGATTCCAACCGGGCGACCTCACGCTTCTCGCGACGGACGATACGCCATCGCACGTGACGGTGTATGCGGTGACCGAAGGATTCTTCGAGCTGTTCGGTCTCCCGATGACCATTGGTGGCTTTTCGCACGACGACTTCGCGCCAATCCAGCCGCCACCGCCGAACGCGCCGCCGCAGGCCGGACCGTTGCCCGCGGTCGTCATCTCGACGCGGTTGTGGAGGACGCTCTACAACGGCGACCCCGCGGTCATCGGCAAGCCGATCCGCTTCGCCGAATTCAACTCGACGATCTCCGGCGTTGCGCCGCGCGACTTCGACATTCCACACGGCGCCGACATCTGGATCGCGCAACGAACGCCCTCCACCGACGTCAATCACGGACAGCAAGGCTTCGTGCGCCTGCGACATGGGACGACGATCGAGCGCGCGAAGGCCGGCATGTCTTCGGTCATGAGCGGCCTCGCTCGTGACTTTCCCGGTGCTGACCGGAACCGCATCTACGTCACGAAGCCACTGGTGGAGTCGATCGTCGGCGACCTGGGGCCGATCCTCGTCATCGTCATGTCGGCGACCGGCTTGCTCCTCCTTCTCGCGTGCGTGAACGTCGCCAACCTGTTGCTGGCGCGTGGCGCGGCGCGCGCACGCGAGATGGCCGTACGGGCGGCGCTGGGAGCGGGGTTGAGTAGACTTGTTAGGCAGCTCGTCACGGAGTCGATGGTGCTGGCCGCCGCTGGCACGATCGTCGGTGTTGCCGTGGGGGCGCTGGGTCTCCGAGCGCTGCTCGCGATCGGCGCATCGACGCTACCCCGCCTCGACGCAGTACCATTCGACGCGCGCGTGCTGGTCTTCTCACTCGCGATGCTCATCGTCACCGGCGCGATTATTGGGCTCGCGCCAGCCGTCAGGTTGATGCGCAGCGACGTGAAGACGCTCATGAACGACAGCTCCCGCTCGTCGAGCGCGGGCCGCGGCACGACACGGTGGCTCATGGCGATGACCGTGGCCGAAGTCGCACTGGCCATCATGCTGCTGGCCGGCGCGGGTTGGCTCGTTCGAGGATTCGCGAATCTCCGGCAGACTGACGCCGGATTCGTGGCCGACAAGCGACTGTTGTTCGACGTGTCGTTCCTTGGGGCCCGGTACCCGAATCCTGAAACGGTGCGTCAGGCGCACCTCGACCTCGTGGCGGCGGTAAAGAGCGTCCGCAGCGTGTCGGACGTCGGGCTGGTTTCGGCGTACCCGCTGCGCGGCACGCTCGAGGGCTCGCTCCTCACGGCGTTTCATGGCGAGCCGTTCGACGCCGCCAGTGCCCCGGTCACGCGCCAGCGCCTGGCGAGTGCGGGACTCTTCGCCGCGATGGGCACGCCCATCATCAAAGGCCGCGATTTCGGCCCGGGCGACCTCCCCAACACACTCCGCGTCGCGATCGTGAATCGCGTGTTCGTCGAGCGCTACCTCAAGGGACGCGATCCGATTGGCGTGCAGTTCTCGGCAGGCTATCCGGCGCCGGATCCGAGGAACGAGGTGACGATCGTGGGCGTGATCGGCGACGTTAGGCAGAAGTCGCTCGCCGAGCCGGCGGAACCTGCGTTCTACACCCCGATGTCGCAATTCGCATTGCGGCGCGCGGTCGCGGTCGTGTCGATGTCCGGGTCGGACCCGAGCGCTGTCGAGCCGGCCATCCGCGCCGAGATGCGGAAGCTCAACCCCAGCATGGCGGTGGATTTCGAGCTCGCGTCGGACGTCGTCGACGGCACGCTCCGCCGGCAGCAGCTCGGGATGGCGCTCATGCTGATCTTTGGAGGCATGGCGATCGTCCTCGCGGCCGTCGGCATCTACGGCGTGGTGTCGTACGCCGGGTCACTGCGTCGCGAGGAGATGGCGACGCGCCTCGCGTTAGGCGCGTCGCCGCGGTCCGTGTTCGTGCTGGTGCTGAAACAGGGCGTGAAGCTCGGTCTCGTCGGCGCGGGAATCGGCCTCGTGCTCGCCTATTTCTCCGGTCAGGTCATCTCCAATCGCGTGTACGCGATCCGAGCCTCGGATCCGTTGATCCTGATCATCGCCGCGCTGCTGATTACGGCGATCACGTTCCTGGCAACGACGATCCCCGCGCTGCGCGCGGCGCGCCTCAGTCCGGCCAATGTCCTGAAATCGGAGTAAAGCCATGCTAAGAACTACCGTTGCGATCGTGGCCTTGCCTCTCATCGTGGCGACCGCCACCGCGCAGACTCCATCGCCGACACACGATACACGCGCGCTGTGGAAGAGCATTCTCGACAACATCACGGCGGCAGCCGATGAGCTCCCGGAGTCGAAGTACACGTACCGGCCCACACCTGACGTCAGGACCTTCGGACAGCTTGTCGCCCACATCGCGGGCTCGCAGCTGATGTTCTGCGCGATGGCGCTCGGCGACAACGTCCCGGATGAAGCCAACGTCGAGAAAACCGCCACAACGAAGGCGGCAATCGTTGCGGCGCTGAAGAAGTCGAACGACTACTGCGACCGTGCGTATTCACAATCCGACACCGACGTGAAGGCCTCGGTCGACATCTTCGGCCAGCAACAAACGAGGTTCTACGCGCTCGTCTCGAACGCGGTGCACAACGGTGAGCACTACGGCAACATCGTGACGTACATGCGTCTGAACAAACTCGTGCCGCCGTCGAGCCGGCCGCGCTGAACACGACCGAATCCGTCTGCGGCTCGAGGTACGGCGCGCCGGGCCATGAATGCTTCGATCGAGCCTGGCGCGCGGGATAGATGGCTCGTGCGGTCGACTACGGACCGCCGACCGGGTTCAGATGCACGTTCTGCACGACGCGCTTGAAAGAGAGATCGGGGAAGATGAGGTCGTGCAACTCGGCGTTGAGACGATATGACTGGCCTGCGGCATCCTGCACCACGCCCTGCATGCGCAAGCCGAAGCTGTTCGTCCGCGTGAAGGTCGTGAAGAGGTCGTTATCCGTGCGGATCGCGTGACCGATGCCGCTCGCGAACGGCGTGGAGGCGCACACGCCGCGGAACGTCGCGATCTGATAGATGAACACGTTCAGGTCGGAGCCCATGCGGAGGTCGTGCAGCACGCCTTTCAACTCCCCCTCGGTCAGCTCGGATGACGTCTGGAATGACACCGTGCCGCCGCAGAACGTGAGGGACGAAGGCGGCGTGGGCAGGCCCGCCATCGCGATGTAACCCGTGGACGGATCGCGCATCGAGAAGCCGGCATTGGTCGCCGTGCGGAAGACGTTCGGCAAGTCATCTGGTCCGTTCAGGAAGTCCATGTGAACCGGAGGACGTCCGACGATCGCTGTGGGAGACCGGTCACAGGCAACGGCGACGGTCAGCAGCGCGAGCGCGACGGCGTGAACGGCGGACATGGGACCTCCTCGTTGAGGGTTGTCGGTCGAGACGGACGCCCGAGTTCGCGGTTGTGCAGCGCCCTTGCTATTGAAACGGATGCGTCGGACCCGATTGCCGATCTCGGAAACTCCCTATCTCATGCCATGGGCCTCCGCCTCACGCGCCGGCTGATCCCAATCGTCCAACTCGCCCTCGCGAGCTGCGGCGAGCAACCGACTGGCGTTGGTTCGCGCGAGCCTGTCGCCGAAGAGCACTCCGGCTATCGCCTCGAGTACATCGCCGCCGATCGCGCGGTCGTGCAGTCGCTGGTCCCGATGATCGGCGGCGGTCGGCGGAGCGCGGAGCAGTTCTTCGGGGTGACCTATCAGTCGTCGTTCGTCGTGCGAGTGTTCCCCGACCGCGCCTCGCTCACCGCGCGCTGGCGCGTCGTGTGGGATCAGCCGACGCTCCAGACCGAGTGCTGGATGATCGCCGGCGGCTGGGCGACGGAGGTCGACATCCTATCGCCGTCCGTGTGGCGCACGGAAGCATGCGCGCATGACGGCAGCAACACGAGCCATGTCGCGAACGTCGTGGCCCACGAGCTCGTGCATGTATTGCACGGGCAGCATAACGCGGCCTTCCTCTCGCTCGCCGCCACGGCACCGTGGATCGTCGAAGGGATGGCTGCCTTCGCCTCCGGCCAATGGGCCGCCGAATACGCACGTTCTGTTCGCGCGACCGTGAGCGGCGGGTTCGCGCCGGAAACATTTTCAGCGCTGTGGACGTCGCCCGCGAACTACGCGCTTGAGCATCACCGCAGGCCAGTCGGCATCGCCTAACGCGCATACCCCCGTCACCACACGTGGGGAACGAGACGGTATCTCACTCGCCTCATGTAGTCCGTATACCCGGGGAGATCCCGCGCGAGGATCTTCTCCTCGTTCAAGAGGCGCCATACCAACACCGGGATGAACGGAACCAGGAGCCCGACCGACCACCACGAGCCGAGCGCAAGCGGAATCCCGACGAACAGCCAGATGGCCGCAGCATACATCGGATGGCGCACGAACGCATACGGACCCGTGTCGATGACTCGCTGATCTGCTTCCACCCGGACATTCGATGCCGCCCAACTATTCACTCTGATGACCCGGAAGATGGCGACGAACGACAACAGGATGATCGCGTTGCCAACGAGGGAGACCCAGGCGGGCACACGTGAGAGGCCGTGGCGGAAATCGAGGATGGGAAGAATGACGAACGCGAAGAACGCGACGAAGACGAGCGAGACGATGACTTGCTGCGACCGTTCCTGTTCATGCCACGGACCGGCCTTCAGACGACGCTCGAGCAGCGGCTTGTCGTAGATCGCGAGATAGGTCGTGAAGGCTGTGGTTGAAGCAGCGAATACCGCCAGAAACAGCCAGCCCTGCCAGTAATCCCACGTGCCGGCGGTCAGAAAGACGAGGGCGATGAAGAACACCAGTCCGAACACACCTTGCCCGATCGCCTGCCGATGGAGCGGATTCATGTGTGGATCATCCGGGATGGCCGACTCATCGCGACAATCAATTGGCGTTAATCACCCAACCGAGATTTTGGTCGATGGTGATCGCGCCGCAGCCCAGCTTCAGCTCGACCTAACGTCTGCGAAAACCCGCCAGCGGTTCTCGGCGAGGATCGCTCATTTCTGGTCGTTCGAGGATGGGATTCCCGTTCACCTTGTCGAGTATATGGACACTGCCTTGATAGCCAACCAGAGCGCCTAGGTGGCGCGCGCCTAAGTTTCTGATCGCAGGACGGAACCACGACCGCTGAACACGCAGGCGGCGCTACGCGCCGGCGCTGAAGACGCAGACCGCTCGCAAGGCGCGGCCCGGTGCGCCAGCGGTCGGGAATCGTGCTAACGGCCCCGGGACGCTCACCACTGGCTGGCAAAGCCCCAGCACAAGATCTCAGCGGCTTCCGCGGCGGCGCGCAACGTCGTCAGCGTAGTCAGCGGTCGTGGTTCCCGAGAATCCAACCCGTGAAAGACGCTAGCACCCCGCGCTCGCCGCTGGCGTCTTCGGCGCGGCGACGCCGACGTTCCAGCCCCACGGGAGCGTCCCGTTCGCCCTGCGCCGGCACATCACGGCCTCGTTGAGGTCGTACATACCGGGCATCAGATCACGATCGGGGATCGGCGGCGCGGCGAAGCGCATGTAGCCCCTGTCGGGCAAATACGCCGGCCACCCCGGGCCGTTCCTCGCCTGGGGACGACCCGTGCGCGCGAAGCTCGTCCAGTAGTCGCCCACCGCATCGGCCAGCGCACGCTCCTCGGGCGTATCCGGATTCTTGGGCCAGAGTGGTGGCGTCCCATCGAACGTGTCGAACACGTAGGGAAGCTCGCTGGCGTGGAAGGCGTGCAGCCCGGCCTCGTCGGCCGCGGGATAGCCATGGTCCCACAGATAGAGGTAGGCGCTCACGCCTAACGCGGCCTGCTTGCGCACGAGACGCTCGGCGGTCCAGCCGTAGAGTGCATCGCGCGTCGTGGCGAAGATGCTCTCCTGCAGATTCGTCGGCGGATACAGTGTGAGGAACGCATCGGCGAGATCACCGTAGCGCTCGCGGATCGTGCTCTCGTACACCGCGGCGCTCGCGGGCACCGGAGGGGCCAGCGGCCTGAGTGAGCGGATCTCGCCGCTGTTGAATCCGGCCAGGAG
>Ga0075424_100006380_pt1 | contig 11357 bp, 8 predicted proteins | sample SoiMethybrSBSTD3_FD_75301 | JGI IMG/M metagenome (GOLD analysis project Ga0075424, IMG submission 75301) | Bulk soil microbial communities from a Populus tree surrounding site in Tennessee, USA - Soil MetaG P. TD hybrid SBSTD3 | ecosystem: Environmental > Terrestrial > Soil > Tree plantation...
CGCTCGACACGGGTGAGGGCGACGTCAATGGCGTGCGCGAGCGCTATGCCGAGAAGCTCGTCACTGCCGTTCGCGAGGGGCGCGGCCTCAAGGAGGACGCCGCCCTCGAGAGGAAGATTACCGCCGACGTCGCCGGGCGGGAGCTGCCGACCGCCTCGGGGAAGGTCGACGAGCTGATCGGCGGCCTCTTCGACCGCCGCCGCGACATCGGCCGGGTCGAGGACGCGGTCAGGAACTTCGCCGAGAAGACCGACGAGGTCGATCGGGTTCGATTGAAGGATCCGCGGATCCAGCAGCGGATGATCGCCTTCCTCAAGGACCTCGGCGTCAACTTTCCCAAGGACGCCGGCAGCGGGCGCGGCGCGAAGTTCGACGAATACTTCGCGCTCGCGTACAACCAGGCGATCCGGGCCGGCGACGGCGCCACCGTCGATCCGATCGACGCGGTCCGGACGAAGGGCGCGCTGACCGACTGGGACTTCACCGTCGACACGTTCGAGACGGTCGAGGAGCAGGGCGTCGTCCCGCAGAATATCCTGGCTGCCGGCGCGCTCGACTACGTCTACAACCTGGGCGAGCGGCTGGGCATGTTCAAGCTGGCCGATGCCCTCGTGCTGCGCTGGGCGTCGGGCGCCTTCGACGCCGAGCCGGGCCAGGCGAGCGCCGACCTCTACCGCTACTGGAAGCTGCGCTCCGAGCGCATCTCGCCCGAGGAGCGCGCGATGATGTACCGCCGCATCCTCGCCACCGGCGACGGCAAGCTGCTGTCCGGCATGGTCGAGAACGACGAGCTGCCGAAGCTCTGGGGCACGCTCATGGAGAAGGCGACCGACTTCATCCGCCGCTCCGAGGACAACGCCAGCCCCGACCGGCCCGTCTCTCGCCAGACGATCTATCAGGCCACCAAGCAGCTGCAGTTCAACCTGACCGAATACGTGACCGGCATGGCCCATATGCAGATCACCGAGATGTACCACCACCTGCTCGAGGCCAAGACGGTGCTCGAGCACGCCATCGATTACTTCTCGACGGGCTCGCGCAAGAGCCTGTGGACGGTCATCGAGCGCGCCTCGCGGGAGTGGTTCGACGAGGCGCCGAACATCTCGGCCATCCGCTCGGCGGCGGTCGACGGCAACAAGGTGTTCCAGTGGATCGCCAACTTCGACCAGTCGAACGTCACGGACGACCAGTTCCAGACGTTCCTGGAGGCGGCCGAGGCGTGGATCCTGGCCCAGGCGTCGGACTCGAGTGCGCCGTCCCTCGGCGGCGGCGGGGACGACGATGCGGAGGAAGACCCGGACAAGCTCATCGACAAGATCGGCGCCGAAACCGAAATCGACGACTGGGACAAGTAGCCCGCGGTCAGGGAGAAGACCCTATGGCAAGTTCGACCGAGCGAACGAACCTTGCGCGCGCCCAAGCGCAAGACGTGCTCAAGCGTATTCCCCAGTTCCACGAGATGTCGTGGGACGACAAGCTCAAGATGTACCGGGCGCTCGTCGACGACCACCTGCAGAAGATGTCCGCGGCCAACGGCGGCGAGATGGCGGCGGCCATGGCCGAGCCCCAGAAGGCGAGCGATCTCATCAACGATAGCCGGTTCACGAATAGCCGGATCGACACGGTCGGCAACACCGGCGCCAGCTTCATCCAGCAGGTCGATTTCCCGACGTTCGTCAAAGACCTCCTCAAGGGCGTCTTCGACGCGAACCTGAAGGTCTCGATCCAGCAGACGGAGGAGTACCAGAAGCTGCTGAAGACGGCCACGAAGTCGGTGGCCGAGTTCGTGAACGCCATCGACGACACGGCGGCGTTCGGCTACCTGGCCGAGAACCAGGCCGACAAGTTCAGCCTCGACTTCGACACCAAGGAAGCGGACGCGGCCGGCAACCCCAAGGCCGTTCTGACCAACGCGAAGGGCGAACGCCTCGACCTGGGCGACAACGAGATCAAGGCGAAGATCATGGACGCCAAGATCTCGATGGCCAAAGAGCAGCGGAACCTGCTCGTCCAGCTCGTCGTCGCCGGCATCCAGCGGCTGGTGGTCGACAGCGGCAAGGTGAAGGCGTCAGTGCTCTTCGACGTGAAGGCCAGCGAGTCGATCGATCGGCAGGACAAGGCGGCGCTCAAGCAGGCCCACTCGTCCGGCACCTCGCTCAAGAAAGGCGGCGGCCTGATCGGATCGCTCTTCGGCGGGTCGGCCGGCGGCAACACCAGCAGTGACACCAAGACGCAGATCAGCGTCTCCTCGGCCAAGGGCCTGTCGTCGACGAGCCTGGAGGCGAAGCTGACGGGCGAGGTCGAGATCCTGTTCAAGAGCGACTATTTCAAGCTCGACAACTTCGCGGCCACGTTCACGGGCGCCACCCCGGCCGACCGGGCGGCGTTGCAGGGAGCCGCGCCGGGGACGGCACCGCTCTCCCCCGTCGCCGGCAGGCCGCCGCGTGAGTAACCCATGGCGCTCGCGATCTTGCGCTCCAGCCGGATTCCCGCGGGGTCGGGCGCGGCGTTCGACGTCGAGATCGGAAGCAATCGCTTCTATCAGTACGCCATCGGCGACGCGACGGTCGGGAGCGACCGCGGCTTCCCGGTGCTCGGCGCCTCGAGCTTCACGTCGCCGCTGGTGGGACCGCTTCCGCTCGACGCGCGCGGGCGCGCCCGGCTCGAGATCCCCGCGGAGCGCTTCGATCGCGAGCACCGCTACGTCCAGCTCAAGTCTTTCCGTAACCGCGAGGGCGAAGGCCCGGCCGTGTCCGACATCGTCAAGGTCGCCGTGGTCTCCCATGGCGGCGCCGACCTTCCTCCCATCGCGTTCGGCCTGAGTCATGACATGAAGACGGCCAACGCGGTCCGTACGAGCCGGCGTGCTTCGTGGCAACGCCCCGTTGCCATGCAGTACCGCGAGGTCGCGGTCTCCCGCGGGATGTTCCTCGACAAGCTCGTTCCGCTGCTCGGCGGGCTGGCCAAGCAGGTGCTTCCCAAGCTCGGCGCGCTGCTGGCCGAGGACAAGAAGGACGAGACCGGCGCCACGAACGGCGCGGGGACGGCGAACGGCGCCGGCGCAGCCAACGGAAGCGGCGCGGCTGGGGGCGGCGGCCTCATCACGTTCTTGACCGATCTGATCGGCAAGACCGGCGGTAGCGGCGCGAGCAACGGCGGCGGCGCCAGCGACTCCGCGAACCCGGGTAAGGCCGGGGACACGGCGAGCGGAAACGGAAGCGGCACCGCCACTCAGGGAACGCCGCCGACGGCGCCCAAGCCGGACACGGTGCAGCTCATCCTCCAGTTCATCCAGCAGCTCAAGGACGCGTCGAAGAGGGCGCCTGCCGGAGACGCCAAGGCCGCGGCGCTGTCCCGCGCGTACGCGAGTCCAGAGGAGTACTCCCACGCCGCCGTCGCGCCGGCGCTCCTGGAGGCGCTCCCCGCGCTGATCCCGCTGCTGGAGAAGGTGCTGACGCCGGAGACGATCAAGTCGATCCTCGAGCACACCGATCCGACCCGATGGGTCGGTGCCGTCACCGACGGCATCAAGGAGATCGGCAAGGTCGGCCTCGACTTCGACAAGCAGTCGAACGAGCATCTGAGAGCGCTCAATCCGATGGGCGTGCACGCTCCCGTCGACGATCTCCTCAAGAGCATGGGCTTCGCCTCCGCGATGGCAGCCGGCGTGGTGCGCGAGCAGGGCGAGCCGGCTTACCGGCGGGTGGAATCGGTGCGCATCGACTTCGCCGCGGTCTCGCCGGTGACGATCAACGGCCGATCGCGCGTCTGCTACCGCGCCGGCCGGGACATCGCGTTCACCATCGGCGTGAAGACGCCCCGGCCCATCCTCGATGGCCTGTTGACGCTCCTGGTGAAGGATCCGGCCACGCGCAAGATTCTCGTGAGATCGTCGGCCAGGTTCTCGCAGCGAGAGACCGGCGGCGCGCCGGTCCGTCTCGCGCTCTCGGCCGGCGAGACCAGCGGCCTATCCGCGGGCGAGGAATACCTGGCCTGCGCGTACCTGACGTGGAAGAACGCCCGGGGCAAGCGCATCGGGACGAGCCGCTCGCAGCTCATCACCCTGATCGGCGAGTACGCGTTCGATCGCGTGGAGGAGGGCCGCGTCCTTCCACTCAACGACGTGGCGAAGTTCCGCTCCTTCTGGCATCGGATCTGGCAGGGCGCGTTCACCGAGAGCATCGCCAAGACCGAGCTCGAGGGGAAGTACTACGTGATCCTCGAGCCGGGTCGCGAAGACAACGCGCCGATTGCCACCGAGACGAAGATCGTGGAGGCCAACCGCGGCGCCCGCGCCCAGCTCGTGCGGCTGCGGAGCGGCATGACGATGGGTCTCGGCGCGCTGAACGCGCTGATCCCCCAGGTCTCCACCGGCCGCCCGCTGCCCGCGGCCCAGCTGGCCGCGCTGCGCTCGAGCGAGTTCGTCAAGCGCGTTCGGGCGGTCGCCCGGTTCAGCGCGGGGCTCACCGGCCGTCCCCGCATCGGCGGCGCGCTCTGGGTATATCCGGAAGTCAAGCTCAGCCGGGTCGTGCTGCTCAAGGCCGCCACGATCGATCCCGAGGGGCACGTGCGCGAGCTGACCGAGGAGCCGGTCGTGTTTCCCATCCCAGCCGTCATGCACGTGATCGGTGCGAGGACGACGACATGAGCGCCACACCGAGAAGCGACTTTCCCGTGTTCGCCGCCGGCCGTGTCCGCGCGCTCGGCGAGGCGACCGTCATGCTGGAAGGCATGGAGGTCGTGTTCGATCGCAAGGTCGAGCTGGCGCCGGTCACGCTCGTTCGCACGAGCGAGTCCGACGCGCCGGTCCGGTGAGCACGGTGCTGGACGGATCCGTGGCCGAGCGCGAGGCGTGGGGCCCCCCGCTGCCGCCGCTGGCCGAGCTGGTCGCGGCCATGGCGGACCTGGAACGTGACGCCGACGCGGAGCCGCTCGACGAAACCGGGCTGGACGAGATCCGGGTGGCGCTCGCCATCGAACTCGCCGTCGGCGGCGGGGACGACTCGCGCGTGCGGGGCGCGACGCCGACGCAGTGGACGGAGACCACGGTGATGCCGGTCTTTCATCGGCTGTGGATGCGGATCGCGAGGCCCACCGATGCCTAAAGGCGGCCCGAGCTGGAAGCTCAACTCATTCCTCGACTCGCTCATCCTCGAGCTGGATCGGGCCCAGGACACGCTCGCGCTCAAGGGCATCAACCGCAAGCTGACGTACACGGTGCGCGACCTGTCGCTCGAGCTCCAGCTCTTTCCCGACTTCGACGGGCGCGAGCTGAAGTTCAGCACGGCCGGCCCCGGCGAGACCGGCGCGGCCAAGATCGCCTTTCAGCTCGGCTCGATCACCGATCGGCAGATTCGCGAAACCACCCGGGAGCCTCCGAGCGCCGACGACGTGACCATCGACGTGGTGGAAGACATCGACCCCGAGACACGCCAGGACCTGCAGAAGATCGGCGTGACGACGGTGAAGGACATCGAGCGTATGGAACGCAACAACGTCGCTCTCAAGAACGTCGGCGGCGGGAACGTGGACTACACGAAGCTGGCCAACATCATCAACCGCACCAAGCGCCGGCAGCAGGCGCCGGTCGTGGCCAAGGCGATGCTGTTGGCGGGCGACGACGCGCCCACGCTGGCGCTCGAGGGCACCAACCTGGCCACGACCGCCTCGGTCGGCGACTTTCCGGTCGCGACTCTCAACGGCGAGCCGGTGCGGGTCATGGCCGCAACGCCGCGCGAGCTGCGGCTGGCGCTGCCGCCCGGTCTGCTGCGCGACGGCGCCAATACGCTGCGCGTGGCGCTCGATCCATACGCGGTCGTCACGCTCGACGTGAACGCCTAGGAGGCGGGTGACTATGTACAAGCGCACGTCGCTCTTCGATCTCGAGGCCGCGCTGCCCCGGATCCGTGGGCGCCGGCCGATCCGCTCGAAGCGGACGACTCCCAAGGCCGCGCGGCGGGTGCGGGAGGCGCTGCCGGCGGCACCGCGGGCGTACGCCTGGCAGGTCCAGAGCTTCGACGACGGCGCGCCGCTGCGCTGCGAGCACGACGTCGAGTACACCCCTGTCGAGCGCGTTCAGCTTCCGAGCGCCGACAGCTCGAGAGCGGTCGAGCCAGGCGCGGCCGGGCCGACGGCGGATGTCGCGACGGCGAGCGAGCTCGCCGTCGAGGCGTTCGAGGACGTCGACGGCCCTGCGGAGCCGCAGATCGATCCGCCGACCATGAGCGGAGAGGAGCCGGAGCTCGCCGAGCCCGCGATCGAAGGCACGGACACTACTGATGTCGAGCGTATCACGCGAGCCGCGACAGCGGCGTCGGCCGGCGCGTACGACGTGCGGAAGCCGGCGGCGTTCGCCAGCCAGATGGACGACGTCGAGCGCGACCTGGCGGAGCTGACCGCGCGGTTGAAGTCCGCGCCGCCGGCGCCTCAGACTCCCAAAGCTCAGGCGCCGCCGGCGGTGCCGGCGCCCGCGCCCTCGCCGGCGCTGCCCGGGCCGGATCCAGAGTTTGTGCGCAGAAGGGCGCTGCTCGACCAGATGGCGGGTTTGAGCTACGCGACGGAGTTCCGGCTGCCGTCCGTGCAGCTCGCGCAGGTGTTCTCGGCGCTCGACCAGAAGCTGGACGCCGAGACGCCGCCGGCTGTCGCGCCGGCGCCGGCCAACGGCACGGCTCCCGCGCTGCCGAGCTCGGAGGTGCTGATCAAAGACCTTCTCGGGCTGATGCCGCCCACGGAGCGAGCAGCGCCGAACCAGCCGGCCGTCGCCAAGCAGCCGGCCGACCACATGCCCGCCGCGGAGAAGGCCGCCGACGCCGCGCGGGCCGACAATCCGGCGGCCGACAACCCGGCGGCCGTCACGCCGGTCGCGGCGCCGATTGCCGACCAGCCGACGCCCGACACGCCCGTTGCCGCGCCGGCCGACGAGCCAGCGGCCGACAAGCCGGCGCCCGTGGCGCCGGCCGTCGTGCCACCAAGCGTGACCGCGCCGACGGCGGCGGCACCCGACACATCGAAGGAGAGGGCCGTATGAATCGACTGTTGGAGCTGGAACGATCTCTCACGGGGCGGAAGCGCCGTCGCGCCCAGCCGCGCCGGTACTCTCGCCCGTTCTACGCGACGGGCGAGCACGTGCTCGCCGGCGAAGATCTGGCCGCCCACGAGCAAGCCATCAAGGTGCTCATGACCGATCTCGTCCTCGAGGTCGGCGCTCCCGACGCCCGGGGCAAGTACGTCGGGTTCTCCTACGGCGAGCTCGTGGCCATGGGCGATCTGTTCGACAGCTTCGACGAGATGGACCGGGCCTCGGCGGACGAGCTCATGCGGCTGCGCACGCTGATTCGCAAGGACCGCGACCACTACGCGAAGGCCATCCTGGGTACCGGCGCCGGCGGCCCGGACGTGGGTGATTCCGATTGGCAGAAGACCACGTCGGGACGCTACGTGAAGCTCGCCTTCGACAACTTCGCTCACTTCGCGCCGACCGACCCCACGCTCACCGCCACCGTGAAGGGCGCGGATCCGCGCGACCACCGGATGATGTGGGAGCAGTACCACCTTCGGGCGGTGAAGCTGGCCAAGGCCGCGACCAACAGCCGAGACCTCCAGCGTGCGCTGGCGATCAACGCCTTCGGCGATCACTTCCTGACGGACGCCTTCGCCGCCGGCCACCTCTTCAACAAGGCTGACGTGTCCGAGCGGTTCAACGCCAAGTTCATGAACGCCAAGGGCGAGCTCAGCGCGCTCGGCGCCTCCTTCTTGAAAACGCTGGCCCAGCGGTCGTGGTTCGGCCCCCTCAAGGAGGCGTTCTCCAAGCACGAGACGGTGGCCAAGGAAGGACTCCACCTCTGGGGCTGGATCGTCTTCGCTCATCACCACAACATCGACTCGGCGGGAGACTTCGAGCAGTTCCTCCGGGCGATCCACGAGGCCGAGCCGAAATTCGTCGGCGACGGGCTGGTGGCCCGGGTCGTCCACGACAAGCTCAATCACTATCCCGGTGGCCTGCCCGTTTCGAACGCCGCCGGCGACAAGCCCTGGAACCTCACCGGCGACGACACACTGAACCGGGAGACCCTGACCATCATGCGCAAGGCGGTGGCGCGCTCCGTCTACGACGTGGCGGTCGAGGCTCAGCAGGTCAGCAACCTCGACGCGCTCCGGCAATATGCGTGGTTCTACACGCCGCGTCCGACGGCCGCCGGCAAGGCCCTCATCAAGAACCTCATCGACACGTACTCCGACCCGGCCAACCCGCTGCTGATGAACGACGCCGTGGCGCTGCTTCAGAAGAAGTATCCAGTCATCCTTCAGGAGGCCGTCGACCGGGGCAAGCTCCAGCTCGACGATTGACCGGTCACAGCTGACTCAACGGAGGCGTCCATGAATCGACTGTTAGAGCTCGAGCGAAGCCTCAACGGGCGGAAGCATCGGCGCGTGGGAACCGGGGCCGTGGCGGGCCGTCGTGCGGCGGCACCGCCGGCTCCCATTCCCGCCGCCCACTCGTATTCGCGGCCGTTCTACGCGACCGGCGAGCACGTCCTCACGGGCGAGGATCTGGCGGCTCACGAGCCCGCGATCAAGAGCATCATGACCGACCTCGTCCTGGAGGTGGGCCGGCCCGACGGGAAGGGCAAGCGGGTCGGCTTCGCCTACGCCGAGCTCATCGCGATGGCCGATCTGTTCGACACGCTCAACGACATGGACAGCGCCTCGGCCGACGAGCTCCTGCGCCTGCGTGCGCTGATTCGCAAGGACCGCGAGCACTATGCGAAGATCGTGCTGGGCAGCGGCGCGGGCGGCGACAAGGTCGGCCAAGGGGAGTGGATGAAGAGCACGACGGGCCGCTACCTGAAGCTCGCGCTCGACAACTTCGCCCACTTCGCACCGACGAATCCCGCGCTGACGCCCACCGTCAAGGGCGCCGACTCGCGGAACCACCAGCGCCTCTGGGAGTCCTACCACATGCAGGCGCTGAAGTATGCCCAGGCCAACCGCTCCGCCGACGGGCTCAAGCGCGCGCTGGCCATCAACGCATTCGGCGATCACTTCCTGACGGACGCCTTTGCCGCCGGCCACCTCTTCAACAAGGCCGACGTCGCCGAGCGCTTCAACGCGCAGATCATGGACTCCAAGGGCAAGCTCACCGCCAAGGGCAACACCTTCCTGGAGACGCTGGCGCGGCGAGCGTTCTACGGCGACCTCAAGCTCGCCTTCTCCAGGCACGAGACGGTCGAGACGGTCGGCCCGGAGTGGATGGGCTACATCTGGTTTCCCCACCACCACAACATCCAGTCGGCCAGCGACTTCGAGCTCTTCTTGAAAGAAGTCCACGCGTCCGAGCCGAGGTTCCTCGGGGACGCGCTGGTGGCCGCCATCGTCCACGACAAGCTCAACAGCTTGCCCAACGGCCTGCCCGTCTTCAACGCGGCCGGCGACAGCTGGAATCTCACCGGCGACAGCACCTTGAACCCAAAGAACCTCGGCATCATCCGCAAGGCCGTGGCGCGCTCGATCTACGACGTCGCGGTCGACGTGACCCAGGTCAAGGATCTCAACTCCCTGCTGGGCTACGCGTGGTTCTACACGCCCCGTCCGACCGACGCGTCCAAGGCGTTCATCAAGAGTCTCATCGACACGTACACGGACCCGGCGAACCCGCTGCTGATGGGCGAAGCCGTGGCGCTGCTCCAGGCGGAGTACAAGACCATCCTCCGGGAGGCGATCTCACGGGGCAAGCTTCAGTTCGACGACGACTTCATGGATCAGGCGGTCTACGGCGACAAGGGACGTGTCGACAAGGACTAGTAGGACGGCTCTGGGCAGCCCTCGATCTCTATCTCTATTGGGAGGTGGTCGCCGGCTTCGACATCGTGGGCCCGTGGGAGTGCTCGATCGCGCTTGTGAAGACTCGCGGGGGAAATCTGCTCTCTCGCCGTGAGCTCATCGAATGGCCTGATCCAGTGAGACGTGTACGCTCGCCTTCGCCCTCGCGGGCTGGATCGAGGACTCCTGGGGGATGCAATGTCGGCGTTTTCTTGCCTGCAGCGGTCCGCGCGCCGGAGAGTTTGACGGAGCGCGCTAGGCCTGCAACGAGCAGGCCTGATCATGGTCGCTTGCCCACAATCGTCCTCGCCTCTGACCCAGCAGGCGAGAATGGTGTGTAAGTTAACGAGTAATGAAATCGCCGAATCGTGCAAGTTCGATCACGGCCCGTTCGGGCCACCACAGTGAGACGTGTTATTCACCTCGCCAGCGATGAGCTTTCGAAGCCCATGTCGCCGAAGAAATTTGTAGGCGTGCTGGCCGCCTGACCCGACCGGTTCCAGCTCGATCTGGACCGCGAGTACCTTCCTGAGCCTCTGCCGCGCCTGAACCGTCTGGCGACCGAGCACATGACAAACGGCCCAACTCACCATTCGAGCGTGGTCTGGCCTCACCCAGGCAGCAGCGTCCGAAACAATCCGGGGGACTTTCCGCGTCGATTGCCAGGGGGGATGCCACGCCGCGTTTCATAGCCGGCGAGATGCGAGTGGTCGCACTTTTATTCGACGCGGTGGCAGCTTCAGGAGTTGGCGGATGACGGCGGCGGCGAGCGACGAAGTTCCGCTAGCGCCACCCAGGTCAGGCCGAAGCGGGCGAGGTACTTGCGCAGCCGGTCGGCGTCGTTCGCGGTCGTGCGGCGCTGCCGGGATATGGCGAAAAGACGCCGCCCGGCCTCCGACAGGCTGCTGGCACTGGCGCACACCCGCAGCACGTCCGCGAGCTGGGCGCGGTCAAAGCGATCGAGCTCGGCGATGCGCTCAGGCGGTAGGAACCGGCGCAGCGTCTGCTCGGTGGCATCGCCGACGCCGGGGACCCAGGCGGCTTGTAGGCGGCGGATCTCGTCGGCGACGATCGCGGCCGTCACCCGCCCGCCGGCGGACAGCGTCGCCATGCGCACCACGGCAGCATTGAAGTCGCGGAAGTTCGCCGCCCAAGTGGCCTGGGGCGAGACGGCGAAGCGCAGGAACGCCTCGCGGGCTTCCTTGTTGAACGTAACCCGCGTGCCGTGGCGAGCCGCCCACTGGTCGAGCTCATAGTCGAGATTCGGCTCGAGGTCTTCGACGCGCTCGCGCAGGCCGGGTAGGCGGAAGGTCCACAGGTTGATGCGCGCCAGCAGGTCGTCGCGGAAGCGGCCGCTCGCCACGGCCTGCGCGAGATCGCGGTTGGTGCCCGCGATGAGCTGGAAGTCGCTGCGCACCTCGCGGTCCGCGCCGACCGGCAGGAACGCCTTCTCCTCGAGCGCCCGCAGGAGCATCGCCTGCTCGTCGGCGCCGAGCTCGCCGATCTCGTCGAGGAAGAGCACGCCGCCGTGCGCCTTC
>Ga0075424_100006381_pt1 | contig 11355 bp, 12 predicted proteins | sample SoiMethybrSBSTD3_FD_75301 | JGI IMG/M metagenome (GOLD analysis project Ga0075424, IMG submission 75301) | Bulk soil microbial communities from a Populus tree surrounding site in Tennessee, USA - Soil MetaG P. TD hybrid SBSTD3 | ecosystem: Environmental > Terrestrial > Soil > Tree plantation...
TCATTTTTTTCACACTGTGTGAAGGTGTCCAGCCACTAATTGATCAGTTTCTGTACCTCACGCAATTTCGACTTCAGTTCTTCCGTCGATGCATCCGCATCTTCTTTCGAACGCATGACGTGTGGCGTGATCAGCACGATAAGTTCGCTGCGGCTGTTTGCATTTCTCGTGTTTCCAAACAGCGTGCCAGCGACTGGAATGCGGCCCAACAATGGCAGACGGCTGCGTGCCAGTTCCTTGCTTTCACGAATGAACCCGCTGATCGCAATCGTCTGCTCGTCCTGGACGACAATCGTGGAATTAACGGATGTTTTCCCGATCACCGGCGCGACAACTGCAGATGTAGTATTCGCAGACGCCTGACTGACCTCCTGCGAAAGCTCGATCGTTACCGTTCCACTGTCATTGATCTGCGGTTTCACGCGCAATATGACACCGGTGGGGCGGAACTGAATCGTCTGGGCGAAGAGATTCGTGCCGCCGGATGTTACTGGAGTTATCGAAGAGGACGTTGGCACCGGTATCTCGGCGCCCACCTGAAAATCGGCGGCCATGTTGTCGCTGACCAGGACGGAAGGCGCGGAGAGTGTTCGCACCCTGGATCGATTTTCCGAAGCATTCAAAAACACCAAAAGTTCCCTGGTTCGGCCGATCAGAGCAAACGTGCTCGCCGCAAAAACCGGCGGAGTTCCCGTAAACGAAGCTGTGGTCTGCGGATTTGGTGTGACGCGATTCTGCAGGAAGGCCGAGATACCCAGGGATAACGAATCATCGAGCGTTACTTCGAAAATCTGTGCATCGATCAATACCTGACGCGCAAGCACGTCGAGTTGCAGAAGCATGCGTTCGATGTCCGCCCACAGCTGAGGCGTCGTCTGAACGATCAGTGTATTACTGACCTCGTCGGCAATGACTCTGACGTCGGAAGATACGGCATTGGGCTGGGGCGGTGCAGCCGCAGGTGGGGCAGTGAATGGTGTCGTAGACGGGGCGGCGCCTGGGGCGGGCGCGTTAGCAGAGGCTGCACTCGCGGCCGCTGCAGCACGCTGTGCGGGCGACCCGTAGAGGTTCGCCAGAACATTCTGGATCGTCGTGGCCTTGGTGTTCTTCATCTTATATACGTAATTCCTGATGCCCGCATTCGGTAATGGCTGGTCGAGGCGATCGATCCATTTCTGCACTTCGTCGAAAATCGTTGGATTACCGGTAATCACCAGGATCGAGTTCATCCGTTCCAGCGGAAGAAACTTGATGGCGCCACCGCCTGTCTCTGAAAAACCATACCCCGCAAATACCGTCCTAAGGTCGGTTATCAAATCGCGGACTAAGCTGTTTCGGACCGGCAGCAAGCGAACCCTGTCGCCTTCGAAAACCTTGTTATCGAAGATATCGATGATATCCAGCAGCTTTCGAAGGTTGCTGCGTCGTTCGCTGACAAGGAGGATGTTGCCGGCATCGTAATTAACGATGTTCGCGCCTTCGCTGAGGTATGGCATTAACAGCCGTGCCATTTCTGAGGCAGCAACAAACTTCATACGAACGATTTGCAGGGTCATCTGATCGTCGGGGGCCGCCTGGCTGATCTGATCCTGAACCTGCAACGGTTGCCGTGCCGCCGCGGTAGTCGGTATCACCTGGTAAAAATTACCGACCTTGACCATGGTTGCGCCATTGATCTTCAGAATTGTTTCGAGGATCGGCAGTAGATCAGACCGGCGAAGGGTCCCAGACGTATTGATGTTGACGGTCCCGCGGACGGCAGGATCGATGATGTAATTCAATCCCAGCGCATCACCGATGATCCGAATCACTTGATAGATATCCGCATTATCGAGATGCAGCGAAATCGGTGCTGCATCATCTCCCTGACCGGCGGGAGGCTGGGGCGGTGCAGGCTGTTGCGGCTGCGGCGCGGGCTGCGCTGCTGCTGGTGTCGGCGGCGCCGGCTGGTTAGCAGCGGGTACTGCTTGTGGCTGAGGCGCGGCCGGCGGTGCGGGAGCCGGCGGCGCTTCAACTTCTTTGGGACCGAACGGAGTCTGGATGACAGTCTTCTGCTGCTGTTCCTGTGCCGATACAGAAAGGCAGAGAAGAGGAAATACGGCTACGGCAGTAAAAATTAAGAAGTGCAGTACATTCTTTTTCATCGCTAGTCGTCTACTTCGATCTCCCGGACACCGAAAGGCGTCTGTTGAAGAACGCGTCGACGTCCCTTCGGAGGGCCAGACTGTGCTGGAGGCGCTGCCAACGGGGACGGTGTGGTCAAAGCGGACGGCGCCGGCGGTGGTTGACTCGTGGAGATCACGGGCGCCCCAGCCGGTGCAGTCCGCGTGGTTTCGCGCGGAACCTGAGCTGATGGATCATTCATAAGAACGGAATCTTCGATCCGATCAGCCTTGATATTGATGGATTTGTCGAGAATCTTTGTGATCGTCCAGCCGTCGATAACTTCTCCAATCCGCATCGGCCGGTAATTGCGGTTTCCCGCCGGCTGTCCTGACGCGACCATCGCGAGCGGTTCCTGGCCGAGTTCGATGGTTCCGAAGAGAATTGGTTTCGCGCCCGGTGGCTTCGGTGGCGCTGCCGGCTCCAGAATGGGAACATCGTTGCGATCGAAGCTAAACGGGTTGCGAGATGGGATATCGGTCCAATCTTCCGGCGCGCCCGCATTCCCGCTGACGGCCGCAGCAACCTTGGCAACCGCCTCCGGTTCGGGTTGAATCGCTGCAATCTGGTGCGTCGCCTCAAAATTCAGCCAGGCACTGTGAATACGAACGATCATTGCAATGAGAACCGCGACAAGCGCCAGATCCAGAACCAGAAGACGTCTCATCATGCGCGTTAACCGTTCTTTCTTACGGGCGCTGGAAGCAGACCGGAAATTGTCAGATTCGCCCGAACCGTTTTCTTGAATCCTCCCTTTGCAGGCGGTTCACGAAGAACCTCCGTGGGTGCCAGCTGCAGGCTGCGAACGACGACAAATTTCGGTGCGCTGCGCAATTGCGAAAGGAATGTTGAAATCTGCGAGGGCGTTCCGTCGATTGTGACGGTCATCGTGATTTCGTTAAAGAAATCATCCTTCTTACGCGCAGCCGAAACACTTCGTTGATTCAATGCCAAGCCGCTCTTTCCAGCCGCGCCTTCCACAAGCGTCTGCAGTTCCACAGCAGCTAATGAAGGATTGTCGCCGCGAATGAAGAGAGCTTCGTCCGCCGCCATATTCTTTCGGGCCTGTTCAAGCAGCTGCGTATAGTTGCCCTTTCTCACCAACGCACGCCGGTATTTACTCAACTGTTGTTCCCTGACGCTCGTTCCAGCGGCCGCTTCCTTCAAGAAATCAAATGCGGGCAGCAAGCCGAATGACAAGAGGGCATACAGCCCAACGGCGGCGAGTAACATGAGCACGGCGCGGCGATCACGCTCACGTATTTCAAACTTCATCTCGACACCTCGAACGCCAACTTGACCGTGAAGCGATCTTTGTCGGCATCACGCGTGACGGAATTTGTAAATTCCGCATTTTTGAACATCGGACTGGTTTCAAGAAGATTCTGGATTTCAGATGCACTTGTTGCAAATCCGGAAACGGTGATGCTCCCGTCCTGATAGGAATAATTCGAAAGAAACGCAGTCGGCGGCAAAATGCGCGCGAGCTCTCGTAAGGCCTCCAGATTCCGATCACGCGTTTGCAGAGTCGCCGTGAACGCGCGCAGTCTGGTAGACAGGTCATTTAACTCCGCTTCCTGTTCCGCGACTTGCCGGACTTGCGGCGCAATCTGCTGAATTTCACTTTCGAGCCTGGCTGAATAACCGATCGTCTGGTAAGGCTCACGTACCAGCCACGCTAATGCCATCAGGATGACAAGGGCCGTAAGCACATAACCGGGGATCAGCTGCAGCTGACTCTCCCGATATCGTTGCTCGAAAGGAACTAAATTGGATTTGAACGGGCTGTCTTTTAAAGGTAACAGCGCAGTCGCAATCGGCCCGAAGTCGTTTGTGGATTCCGGTCCGGCATTCTCGATGGGAAGACGTGGATTTTCCGTGGTCTCCGACGGTTCAGTCACACCACACATCAGGAGGCGCGCGCCGTCGGCTGCCGAAAGTTTACCGACAGCTAGGAGACGTTTCATGAATACCGCCACATCGGTTGCATCGCCTGACGAATCCGTCAGAGCGGCAATTCGATTCCCGTTAACGAGCACGCCCTCGGAATAAGCTTCCTCCCGATGCAAAATCAAAGTCGGCGTCGATTCTTTCCAGAAAGTGATCACCCCGTGGGCATATGCGAGAGACGACAGAGCTGCGCCGCTCAACGGCAGACCTGCTGATTTAAAGAATGCAATCCAGGGATCAAGAAGGTTTCGCGGAAGAAGCGCTATCGTAACGGTAGTGAATTTCCGGTTCTTCGGCTGGTCTTGCGCGAAGTCCCAGTAGATTTCCTCGAGCGGCCATGGTGACAGTGTTTCCACTTGCAGCTTTACGACGTCCGCAAGCTTCTGCGTCATCTGTGATGGCAGATCTACCTGCCGCACAATACCGTTTTCCCGCGGCAGAGTTAAATAAACGCGCGTTGCGGGAATGCGTTCGCGTTTGACGAGCGCACGAATTCCTTTTTTCCGTTCTTCCTCCGACAGCGCCATGAAACCGGTAATTCGATAAATGGAAATCAGACGCAACTTGCCGAAGTTGCTTCGGGTCACTGCGAGCCGCAGATCATTTCCACAAAGTTCAATACCGACGCTGCTTCTACCGAAAATCATTAAAAACGCCACCCGCCGAAGTTAATAACCTCAACATCCTTGTAGAAAAGAGGCTCGTAAAGAATGATCTGCTTCTTACGCGCACGTGTGAAATCGAGATGAACGGTTCGCGCTGCACTCGAAGATCTTATCGTTGCCGTCGAAACGATGCCGGTCGGGTTTCCCGCCTCCGTCGTTAAATAGTTAAAAGCCGGGCTGTTTGAAAGTTCATGAACACGCATCGACAGATCATCTGGGTTTGTAAACGGCTTCACCGCGCGCTCCGTCACAATTCTTTCAACGATCCCAGCAGTGATTTTGGGCAAAGCCCCGAGAACGTCTCTCGATGCATTGTTCACATTGATCTGGTTGAGACCTGATCTAACGGTAATGAGGTCTCGGACTCCGGGAATGTGCTGGTATTGGTGCGTTGCCGGATTCAGTTCGACGCGACCGTAAAAAATTTCGGGCGTCATGTGTTTGACCAGCAGCAATTCATCCAGGCTCTGAAACGGTCCATTGCGCGGCAGGCGCCGGTCGCCAACGATGACCTGTCCATAATCGGTGATCTCAGCGCCGTTGAGGCTCGGGATATCGTCGATGTCGCGCCAGTCCAGAATGCAGTCGACGAGCTCGTTTCTCAGGTTTTGATCAACTCCCAAAGAGTCGAACATCGAAGCGAGCAGCTCGTCGGTCGCCGCATTGATATCAATCAAGTTCGTATTCCATTCGTACTGGACACGAACCTCGCCCGATTCAAACGGAAATATCCATGCGCCGTCTTCTTGCACGATGGGCGCACCGCTTAAGGATCCAGGCTTCTGGATATTACGGAACATGGCATCAGCTGCGCTCTTTGCCATGAAGAACGCGCGGTCCGAATCGAACGAATTTTCGGAAGCTGTAAGTTCGACGCGCGCTGCAGCCGCGAGGGAGAACGAAATGAAAGCGATGACCAGGACGACCCACAAAACAGTGATGAGCACCATGCCGCGATTCTTCATGGCCGGTTCACCATCGGAAGCGTCATCACGTCCTGGCTGATTTCGACCCGCACCACCGGCGGGAGATTACTGGCCTCCCATTCATCAAGCCATACAAGATGTTCTAACGGATCCCTACCGAGATAACGGAACCGAACATTGGTGAAACCGCCAAGAGATTGCATAACGCCGGCATCGGCGTCCCCCTCGGTGTATTTCGACTGCGGCGTTTCGTTATAAATAAGGTTGCCTGCCTCGAACGAGTAGGTCACGACCATCGGATCCCCTGGACCATTCGCCAGCGAATATGACGAAACGAACTGCAGCGTGGTGCCGTTCCCTTTGAGCTGGCCGACGATCGCAAGTGGAAGCTGACGTCCGAGAAGACGCTCCACAGAAACGCGCCGATCCAACTCCTGAATTCTGCGTGTTCCGCGTTGCCAGCTATCAATGCCTACACGGAGGCCCGCAAATGCGATCCCTGTAATCAGCGCCATGATCGTCAGGCTGACAAGGACCTCGATGAGCGTGAAGCCGCCGTTATTTCGGCAGTGAATCTTCGATGACAGCCCGGAAGTCATAACTGCTTAAATATGTAATTTGCGCAGGTTTCAATGCTTCGATCTGAATTCGCCGCGGAATGGATCGTCCCGGCCATGTGACTGAGACCACAACGCGCAAAATCCCCTCTGCGGGCTTCGACTCCAAATCTGCGGGGGCCCATGGCTGCACCGTCACATTCCAGCGAGCACCGCTGTCATCCAATACTCCGCCAGCTTCTCCTCCGGCCGGCAGGATCGTAAAAAGCAGCACCTCGTTCATCAGATTTTCCGCAGCGAGTTCATATCGATGCAGATCCTCAACTCTGCCGATGTTGAATAGAGACTTCGAAAACAAACCGAACAGCGCAGAGGCCGTGATGCCGAGAACAGCCGCTGCGACGAGAACCTCAATTAATGTGAAACCTCGATTGGCCTTCATTGGAGGCTAACCTCGAGATCTCCCGTACGGCCCCGAAGGCGAATAGGTCCGCCACGAACGATTCCCGAGGGAGCGATCGCGAAACTGAGCAATTCCGAATCTGAATCGACGATATGAACAGATGATGGAATTTCTGCGCGGCGAATAGGCCGCATATCGGGATCGAGCAGGACCATGGCGTCCTCTCGCGTATTAATGACGACAAAATGCTGGCGATCGGTGCGTTGCGCCTGCGCGCGTCCTAACTTGATGAAGCTTCGAACGGATTGCGCGGCCTGCTCGAGCTCCAACCGGCCGATCCCCGCCCCAATTCGGGGACCGACCAGGGTTAGAGCAAGAGCGATAACCGCCATTACGACGACGACTTCGATTAAGGAGAAACCTCTGCGGCGTCCTGTCACACTGATCAAGACGCGGGGCGGGCGCAAAAAGACGAAAAATTATTTCCAGCTAACGACGTCCGCAGCTTCGCCCTCTCCGCCCTCCTGGGCGTCGGAGCCGAGGGCCATCAGGTCATAATCGCCGTGCTGACCAGGGAAACGATAGACGTAAGGGTGCCCCCAGGGATCGAGCGGAACATCCTTCCGCAGATACGGACCGTCCCAGTTCTGGAGGTTGCCTGGGCGCGTCCGAAGGGCCTGCAAGCCCTCCTCGTTCGTCGGGTAGTGGCCGATATCGAGCTTGTATGTATCGAGAACCGTCTCAAACTCGGAGATCTGCGATTTGGCGGCAACCTGCCGCGCCTTCTCCACGTTTCTGAATAAGCGCTGGCCGACGAGAGTCGCAAACAGCGCAATGATGACCATGACGACGAGCAACTCGATAAGAGTGATACCTCGATCTCTTCTTTTCGTGTTCATTAGAATCCGATCTCATTGATGCTGAAAATGGCCATCAGCATCGATAAAACAACCGTTCCGACCAGAACACCCATAACGAGAATAATTACCGGTTCAAACACGGACGTCAGAGCCTTTACCGAGGTTCTTACGTCTTTTTCATAGACGTCTGCAACCTGCAATAACATTGAATCGAGTTTCCCCGTTTCTTCTCCGACTTCAACGAGGTGAATTGCGAGTGCCGGGAAAATTCCCGCCGCGCGCATCGGCCGTGATACGCCTTCGCCGCGCTTGGCGCCATCCGCAATCTTCGATATCCCTTCGGCAACGATGATATTGCTCGCGATATCCTGGACGATCCGTACGCCGGCAATCAACGGCACGGCGCTGGCGAGCAACGTTCCCAATGTGCGAGCGAAACGTGCCATTTCCATTTTCAAAACCGTCGCACCCAGAACCGGCGTTTTCAATTTCAAGACGTCCCAGGTGCGGCCACCCTTTGGTGTTCGGATCCAATAGCGAATTCCTATGACCGAAGCAGCGATGATCGCGGCGGCAAGCCACCAGTAATTTCGTGTCATTTGCGAAACCCACAGCATCATCATCGTGGTGGGCGGAACTGCGGCGCCCATCTCCGAGAATATCGAAGCGAATTTCGGGATGACAAAGTACAGCAGAATTCCGACCGAGGCTAGGCCGACACCGGTCAACAAAACGGGATAAATTAACGCGGCAATCAGATAACTACGCAACTCATCGGCCGAACGTTCGAATTCGACGAGCCGTTCAAGGATGACGTCCAGAACACCGCCTGCTTCTCCAGCGCGGATCATGTTGACGTACAAACGTGAAAACTGTTTGGGATGCGCGGCCAGCGCTTCGGCCAGAGATTTACCGCCCTTGATCTGCTTGAGCATGTCGTGGATCACCGCGCGCAATGCAGGTTTCGATGCGAGTTCCGCAGTGATGGTGAGACTGCGATCCAGGGGAAGGCCGGCGTGGACCAGCGTCGAGAGTTCTTCCGTGAAAAATAAAATGTCTTTTTTCGATATTCGCTGTGAATAAAGCCGCGAAAGAATCCCGGGTCCCGTTCGTTGGAATGATGGCTGCTCAATGGAAACGGGAATCAGTCCCATGCCCTGAAGGCGATATGCGGCGGTACGAGTGTCGATGGCATCGACCTGGCCTTCGGAAAAAGAGCCTTGAGCGTTCACCGCTTTGTAACGGAACGTAGCCATCAGACTTCCTGCGTAACCCGCAATACTTCGTCGGGAGTGGTTATGCCGGCCAGCACTTTATTCCAGCCATCTTCCTTGAGAGTTCTCATACCGGCCCGAACAGCCTGAGCCTTAAGCACCGTTGAGTCGGCTGTGGTAACGATCAACCGGCGCATCTCATCGTCTACATCCAGCAGTTCGAAAATACCAATCCGGCTTTCGTAACCCGTATGGTCGCAATGATCGCAACCCTGACCTTTCTGAAGTTCGACCCAATCGGTGGACTCGGCCAAGTCAAATCCGAGTTCTCGAAGCGCGGCTGCGGGAATTTGGTCAGCTCGCTTGCACTCCTTGCAGTTCACGCGTACGAGGCGCTGAGCAAGGATACCGATCAACGATGATGCAAGCAGATAGTCTTCTACGCCCATATCGACCAGCCGGGTCACAGCGCTGGGAGCATCGTTGGTGTGGAGAGTGCTGAAAACCAGGTGACCGGTAAGGGCGGAACGAATGGCAATGTCGGCTGTTTCCAGATCACGAATTTCTCCGATCATGATGATATCCGGATCCTGCCGGACGATGTGGCGCAAGCCCGTAGCGAACGTGAGTCCGATCTGAGGATTGACGTGGATCTGGTTGATCCCTTCCATTTGATATTCGACGGGATCTTCAATCGTGATGATCTTACGATCAGGAATATTGATGCGCTTGAGAGCGCTGTAGAGAGTCGTGCTTTTGCCGCTGCCGGTCGGTCCGGTAACAAGGAAGATCCCGTGCGGCTTGGATGTCATCTGACAGACTTTTTCGTAAAGATCTTCGGGGAAACCGATTCGCCGAAGATCGATCAGCGAAGTGTTCGACCTGTCGAGGATACGCATGACGACGCTCTCGCCGTACATGGTCGGAAGCGTCGAAACACGAAGGTCGATTTCCTTTCCCAGGACCTTGAGTTTGATGCGGCCGTCCTGCGGCAGACGTCGTTCGGCGATGTTCAACTTCGCCATCAATTTGATTCGCGAAATTACCGCGGCTCGAAGCGCATTCGGCGGGGCATCCATGTTGTGCAACACGCCATCGACGCGGTATCGCAGCCGCAGGTCTTTCTCGAATGGTTCAATATGAATGTCACTTGCACGTGATTCGACCGCGCGGGAAATGATCAAATTCACCAGCCGGATGACCGGAACCTCCGAAGCCAGATCACGAAGGTGCTCGATATTCTCGTCATCGCCGGCGAACGCATCCCCCAGAGTTTCGATTAACTTCTCAGCCGTGCCGCCTTCTTCGCCATACATGCGATCGAGCTGTTCCTGGATCTCGCCTTCGAGTGCCATGAAAATCTTCACATTCATCCCGCTGCGCAGGCGGACCGTGTTCTGCGTCTCGACGTCGAGGGGATCGGCCATCACAAGCGAAAGAACGTTTTCTTCGATGTGTACGGGAATCGCGTGAAAGGCACGCAGGAACCGATAAGGCAAAGCGGCGGCCTCGAGCGGTACTGCCGGATATTCACCCGTGAATAGCGGAACCTTGAGCTGTTCGCTCAGGACATTTAGAACTTCGCGTTCCGCGACGTAACCGAGGTCTACTAAAATCCGGCCGAGCTTATCCCGGCGCTCCTGCTGAAGAGCGAGCGCATTCTTCAGATCCTCTTCCGAAATCAGCCCTCGTTCGACAAGGAGTTGTCCGAGCGGCTTGGTTTCGATTTCGAGCAAAGCCTTCATCGGTATTCAGTGAGCTTTACTGTGCCCGCAGAGGCGTCCTGTTTCTTCATAGTCAGGACAAGCTGGGCGGGCATGTCGGGCAGATCTCCAGGATTCGCGTTGAGCAGGTAAACAATGATGCTGGCGGATTCGGTGGGGCCGATGGACTCCAGCGCAAGCACCTTGTCTTTCAGAAGATTCGTAAGTTTCTCTACCGTCGCCTTGCGCTTTTGGGCAACAGTAGTCCGAACGTCATCCGATGTCTTCATCGCCGTGAAAGGGTTCCGTGGCGGCTCCAAAGCGACTTCCATGGTGACGACGATTCCATAGCCCTCCAGAAAAGTCCCCCGTGCTGCCTGCAACACACCTAATCCAGATACGATGCCGCCCATTGTGTCATTCGCCGCGTTCTGGAGGGTCTGGACATCCTTCTTAATTGCTTCAGCGGAAGGCTGACTCTGGGCAAGAAGAGTGCTGGATAACAACAAGAGACCAATGATCGATTTCAACATGGGATTAGTCCTGTGACGACGTCCGTTGGGCAAGCAACTGAATCGAAGAAGCATTTTCCATAGTCTCCTTCACGATCGTTCGCTGATAACTTTCGTAATAGGCCAGCTGTCCCTCGAGCTGCCGGATTTCTCTGTCGCGCTTCGCTAATTGATCTGCAAACCATGCGCGGTCGGTCTGTCGGACTTGATCAACAATCCGGTCATAATCGATGTTTTGCGGCTGCGCCTGTGGGACGACGGGTGCAGATGCAGGCGCAGTGACCGCGACCGGTACTGGTGCCGGCGCAGGAGAGCGAGCCGGCATGACAGCCAGAACCAGGGCTGCAACTGCAGCTGCCATGGGCGCAAAAAACCGCCAATCGAGAACGCCCCAGCGTGCGG
>Ga0075424_100006386_pt1 | contig 11354 bp, 8 predicted proteins | sample SoiMethybrSBSTD3_FD_75301 | JGI IMG/M metagenome (GOLD analysis project Ga0075424, IMG submission 75301) | Bulk soil microbial communities from a Populus tree surrounding site in Tennessee, USA - Soil MetaG P. TD hybrid SBSTD3 | ecosystem: Environmental > Terrestrial > Soil > Tree plantation...
CTGCTCGATCAAGGCCGGACGCTGGATCGCCTGTCGCGCCCGTTGACCGCGGCGGCGCTGATCGCCGTCCTCATCACGCCGGCGATGCCGCAGCAGCCGCCGGGGATCCTGCTCGTGTCGGCGATCGCCGTGGCCATCTCGGGGCTCGTGGAGACATACTTCGCCATCCGCGTCGGCTTCGACGCCGCGCTCTTCCGTCACGTGGCGACCGCTTCCGAGGCGCCCGATTTCTCCGTCGTCGACGCCGCGCTGAGGCGGCTCGGACTGTTGCGCGGCGCGCACGTCGTCGATCGGCCGGCCGACGGACGGGTCGGCGGCGCCATGCGGCTGCTTCGACTCCAGGCGCTTACGCTCGCCGCACAGATCCTCTGCGCGGTCGCCGGCGCAGCAATCGCGTGGATGCGATGACGCTCGTGATGCGCCGGCACCTCGGGTTCTTCGCGTGATCGAAGCGGCCTGCGCCACGGCCGTCGTCCTCGTCGCGCGGCTCGTCACCGGCGTGCGCGGCGAGTGGCGCGGCGCCGCGCCCGATCCGCGGCGCCGGATCTATTTCGCGAATCACCGAAGCCACGCCGACTTCGTGCTGATTTGGACCGTGCTGCCGGCGCCGCTGCGGCGGCTCACGCGGCCGGTCGCCGGCGCCGATTACTGGCTGAAGAACGCGCTGCGGCGTTTCATGGGGCAGCGCGTCTTTCGCGCCGTGTTGATCGATCGCAATCCTGCGACCCGCGATGCGGATCCGATCGCGGCGATGGCGGCGGCGCTCGACCAAGGCAGCTCGCTCATCCTCTTTCCCGAGGGTACCCGCAACACGAGCGACGAGCCGCTGCTGCCGTTCAAGAGCGGCCTCTATCACCTCGCCAGGGCGCGGCCGGACGTCGAGCTCGTGCCGGTCTGGATCGCGAACCTCAATCGCGTCATGCCCAAGGGTGAGATCGTGCCGATCCCGCTCTTGTGCACCGTCACCATCGGCGCGCCGATCAAGGTCCGCGACGACGAGGACAAGAGGGCCTTCCTCGATCGCAGCGCGAACGCCCTCCTCGCGCTCGCGGCGCACAGCGGAAACGATCGATGACCGCCGGGCAGCAGACGCTCGCCTTGTTCACCGGCGTCGCGACCGTGCTGATGGTCGCGTCGATCGTCGGATACGTGCTCCACGTGCGATTCGCGGCAGAAGGGCCGAATCCGACCATCGACAATCTCAACAGCCGCATCAAGGCGTGGTGGGCGATGGTGGCGCTGCTCGGCGTCGCGTTCGCGTTCGGGCGAACCGGCGTGATCGTCCTGTTCGCGCTGGCGTCGCTCGCGGCGCTGCGCGAGTTCATCACGCTGACGCCGACGCGGCCAGGCGATCACGCGGCGCTGGCGGTGGCGTTCTTCGTCGTGCTGCCGCTCCAGTACTACCTGATCTGGATCGACTGGTACGGCCTCTACTCGGTGTTCATCCCGGTCTACGTGTTCCTGCTCCTGGCGGCCATCGCGGCGCTGCGGCAGGACACGACGCACTTCATGAGCCGCGTCGCCGAAACGCAGTGGGGCCTGATGATCACGGTCTTCTGCCTCTCGCACGTGCCGGCGCTGCTCGGGCTGAAGATTCCGGGCTACGAGGGCCGCAATCTGCTGCTGATCGCGTTCCTCATCCTCGTCGTCCAGTCGAGCGACGTGCTGCAGTACGTGTGGGGCAAGCTGCTCGGCCGGCGCAAAATCGCGCCGGAGCTCTCGCCGTCGAAGACGGTCGAGGGTTTTCTCGGCGGCGTCGCGAGCGCAACCGTTCTCGGTTCGATCCTCTGGTGGATCACGCCGTTCTCGCCGTGGCAGGCGGGCGTCATCGCGCTGCTGATCAATCTGATGGGATTTTTCGGCGGCCTCGTGATGTCGGCGATCAAACGCGATCGCGGGGTCAAGGACTGGGGCTGGATGATCGAGGGCCACGGCGGCGTGCTCGACCGACTCGATTCGGTGATCTTCGCCGCGCCGGTGTTCTTCCACATGATCCGCTACTGGTGGACCGTCTGACGCGTCCGGCTCAGCGGTTGGCTGCTGCGCGCTCAGAATGACCGTAGGGGACGTCCCGCGAGCGGCCGGCCTGAAGGCCCGGTTTTCACGTCGGCTCAGCCGCATTCTCATCCGGAGCACGGCCGAATACCGCAGCGGACCCGCCTGGCACTGGAACGGTCGATGCTAGCAGAGGAAGACGTCGCAATCGCTTCGTCACGTGGCGAGCGCGGCGGCTGCACAGCACGATGGCCTCGATGCTCGCCTCCTCGCCCCCGCACGAGCCGCAACACGCCCATGCGAGACTGATCGCCATAGCCGGGCCGCTCCGTGGAGAGGTGCTTCCGCTCACGGCCGGCGGTACGGCGATCGGCCGCGGCACGTCGAACAGCATCTCCGTCTCGGACATCGCGCTCTCCCGCTCCCACTGCACCATCGTGTTCGTCGATGGCGCGTGGCGCATCCGCGACTCCCACAGCTCCAACGGCACCTTCGTGAACGGCGATCGCGTCGCCGAGCGGACGCTCGCCGATCGCGATCGCATCGATCTCGGCGAGTCGACGTTCATCTTCGTGCAGGGCGCCGGGTCGGCCGAGGTGCCCTCCGTGGACGAGTTGCCGTCGAGCGTCGTGGCGCGGCTCGACGTGACGGCGACGGCCTACGCGGGCGGCGAAGCCAGGACGATGCCCGGCGCGCAGGCTCAACAGCGCCTGCGGGCGCTGCTCGCGCTGAGCACCGCCGTCAACGCGCTCGCCTCCGACGAGGCGTTGTACGAGCGGATCCTCGACGTGCTGTGCGAGGCGCTGCCGGCGGATCAGGCCGCGATCGTCGCCGTCGACCGCTCGGGCGAGGCGCACGTGGCGGCGGTCCGCCAGTGCAACGGAACCCCGGCGGTCGCGCTGAGCCGTCAGGTCTTCACGCAGGCGATGCACGACCGGACCGGACTGCTGACGCGCGAGGCATCGAGCGCGCCGCACCAGTCGATCGTGTGCGTGCCGCTCGTGGCGCGGGAGCGATCCATCGCCGCGATCCATCTGACGAAGAGCCAGCCGCCGCCGTTCGACGAGGAGCATCTGCAGTTTGCGACGGCGGTCGCCAACGTGTCGGCGCCGGCGCTCGACAACGTGCGCCACGTGGCGTGGCTGCGCGAGGAACGCGTGCGTCTGCAGCGCGAGCTCGGGCAGAACCAGCTGCTCGTCGGCCACAGCGCGGCGATGGAGCACGTGTACGCGATGGTCGCGAAGGTCGCGCGCTCCGACGCGACGGTGCTCATCACGGGCGAGACGGGCACCGGCAAGGAGCTCGTCGCGCGATCGCTGCACGGCAACAGCGCGCGGGCGCAGCGGCCGTTCGTCGCGGTCAACTGCGCCGCGCTGACCGACACGCTGCTCGAGACGGAGCTGTTCGGCCACGAGCGCGGCGCCTTCACCGGCGCGCACACGCAGAAGAAAGGGAAGCTCGAGGTCGCCGACGGCGGCACGCTCTTCCTCGACGAGATCGGCGAGCTGCCGGCGGCGCTGCAAAGCAAGCTGCTGCGCGCGCTGCAGCTCCACGAATTCGATCGTGTCGGCGGCACGCGGCCGATCCGCGTCGACATCCGCGTCATCGCCGCGACCAACCGCGACCTCGCCGCCGACGTCGCCGCAGGACGGTTCCGCAGCGACCTGTATCACCGCCTGAACGTCATCGACATCCACGTGCCGCCGCTTCGCGAGCGGCGCGACGACATTCCGATGCTGGCGCGGTTTTTCGTCGATCGGTTCGCGCGCACGGCCGCCCGCCAGGTGCGCGGCATCGCGCCCGACGCGCTCGCGTATCTCATGAGCTACGAATGGCCGGGGAACGTGCGCGAGCTCGAGAACACGATCGAACGCGCCATCGTCCTCGGCTGGTCGGATCACATCATGGCGACCGATCTGCCCGAGGCGGTGCTGGAGGCGGCCGCGCCGCCCGGGTCGGAGCGATCGCGATTTCACGAGACCGTGCGCGACGCGAAGGTGCGCGCGATCGTCGAGGCGTTCCGTGACGCCAGAGGCAGCTACACCGAGACGGCGCGCCTCCTCGGTCTGAACGCCAACTACCTGCACCGGCTGATCAAGAACCTGCAGTTGAAGCAGGTCCTCGAGCGGGAGCGCTGATTGACGCTCGCGCCTGGCCAGCGGCTGGGTCCGTACGAGATCCTCGCGTTCGTCGCCGCCGGCGGCATGGGCGAAGTCTACCGCGCGCGCGACACGCGCCTCGGCCGCAGCGTCGCCGTCAAAGTCGTCGGCCCGGCGCTCGCGAACCACGCCGAGGCGCGCCGCCGCTTCGAGCACGAGGCACGCCTCGCCGCGCAGCTCGATCATCCGCGCATCGGCGCCGTCTACGACGTCGGGCGGTACGGCGAGGCCGATTACTTCGTCATGGAGTTCATCGAGGCCAACTCCCTGGCGCGCCGCCTCGCGGCGGGTCCGCTGCCGATGCGCGAACTGATCGGCGTGGCGATCGAGATCGCGTCCGCGCTGGCCTACGCGCACGCCCGCGGCGTGCTGCACCGCGATCTGCAGCCCGGCAACATCCTGCTGACGACGACCGGCGTCAAGGTCGTCGACTTCGGCCTCGGGACGCTGCGCCAGGGAGACCGGCCATCGGAGCGGCTGGCAGCGCTCGAAACGGCGCCGCCGGCAGAGCCCGAGGCGCACGTCGTGACGGGGACGCCCGGCTTCGTGCCGCCCGAGCGCCTCCAGGGTCTTCCCGCGGATCACCGCGCCGATATCTTCGCGTTCGGCGCGGTCCTGTACGAGATGGCGTCGGGGCGCCGCGCCTTCGACGGCGCCTCGCCGGCCGACGTGAACGCCGCGATCCTCACGGCCGATCCGCCGCCGCTGCCCGACACGGCCGCCGGGATGGAAGACGTCGAATGGATCGTCCGGCGATGCCTCCGCAAACGGCCGGACGATCGCTGGCAGTCGATGGCCGACATCGAGGCGGTGCTGCGGCATGTCGCCGGGGTACACCTGCGGTCGCGCGCCCACGCGGTGGGACGGCCACGGCGCCCGCGTTCGGCGTTGGGCGTCGCCGCCATCGCCGCGGTCGTCCTCGGCGTCGCCGCACTGCTCTCCTTCCGCGCGTTCGGCGACGGCGCCGCGCGCGCGTCGCTGGTCGCGCTGACGATTCCCGCGCCGCCCGGATTGGGGTTCACGCCCACCGAAGGATCCGTCCAGTCGCCGCAGTTCGCCGTGTCGCCCGACGGACGATCGATCGCGTTCGTCGCATCCGGTTCCGACGGGGTGCCGCAGATCTGGATCCGACCCATCGACTCGACCGACGTCAGACCGGTGCCCGGCACCGCGCGCGCCACGTATCCGTTCTGGTCGCCGTCGAACCGGTCGATCGGGTTCTTCGCCGACGGCGACGTGAAGCGCGTCGATCTGGACGGCGGGCCGCCGCGCGTGATCGCGAGCGCGCCGAACGGGCGCGGCGGCGCCTGGAGCGCGGGAGACGTCATTCTGTTCGCGGCCGACGCCGCCGACGTGATCCGGCGCGTCACCGCGTCGGGCGAGGTGGTCGCGCAGACCGCTTTCTCGAAGGCCGACACCTCGCACCGGTGGCCGCAGTTCCTGCCCGACGGCCGTCACTTCGTCTACTTCGCGCGCAGCGCGGACGATCGCGCATCGGTGATCCGCCTCGCCTCGCTCGACACCGGCGAGGATCGCGTCGTCGTGCGCTCAGGCGTCGGCGCGGTCAATGCCGGCGGCTACCTGCTGTACGTCGAAGACGACGCGCTGCTCGCGGCGCAACTCGACGTCGGACGCGCGCGCGTCATCGGCGATCCGGTGCCGATCGTCGATCACGTCGCGACGTCGAGCAACTTCTACGGCGCCTTTTCGGCGGCGGCGCAGGGCGGCGTGATCGCCTACGCGACGAAGGCGTCGGCGGGCGAGCTCCTGTGGGTCGGACGCGACGGCCGCCGGCTGGCGACCGTCGCGCGCGGCGCGTTCGTCGATTTTCGGCTGTCGCCGGACCAGCGCTCCCTCGCGGTTGCCGCTGTCGAGCCGCGGTCGGGCCGCGCCGACCTGCGGCTGCTCGATCTCGTCCGCGGCACCGACGTCCGCCTGACGACGTCGCCGGCGACCGATGCGTCGCCGGTGTTCTCGCCCGACGGCTCGCGGCTCGTGTTCCGCTCGAACCGCGAGCGCATCCACGACCTCTACCTGCGTCCGGCCGGCGAAGGCGAGGACCGGATCTGGCTGAAGAGCGACGCGGCGAAGGCGCCGACCGACTGGACGCGCGACAGCGGGCTCATCGTGTACCACGCGAAGGACGAGCGCACGCACCACGACATCTGGGCGGCGCCGGTCGATCATCCCGATCAGGCGCAGCCGCTCGTGCGCACCGACTTCGACGACGTTCAGGGCCAGGTGTCGCCGAGCGGGCGGTGGCTCGCGTACGTGTCGAATCAGTCGTCGCAGTTCGAGGTGTACGTGCAGCCGCTGCACGGGCCCGGCCGCCGATGGCAGATCTCGAGCGGCGGCGGCTCGGACCCGAAGTGGCGCGCCGACGAACGGGAAATCTTCTACATCGCGCGCGACGGGCGGCTGATGGCCGTCGATCTCGGCGCGCGCGGCGAGATGGAGCCCGGCACGCCGCACGCGCTGTTTCCACTGCACGACGTCGCCGTCGTCGCGCCGTTCCCGAGCGCGTTCGACGTGCAGCCCGACGGCCAGCGTTTCCTCGTGCGCGAGCCGATCGAGGTGCTGCAGACGCTTCCGCTGACGGTCCTCGTCAACTGGTCGCCACTCGTTCGGCCCCGCGCGTTTTCGGCGCGCTGATACCGCCGCCGCCCCTCGGCGCCGCTCTCCGATCGGAGAGTCGCACATCCTGCGCGGAGAGTCGCGCCGCCGGCCCCGCCGCACCCGGCCTGCGGCAAACACGCCGTTTTTCCCCGGAATTCGTGCGTTCGCGGCGGCATCGTCCGCACGGTTCGCTGCTTGCTCCGCGACGCGGCATCACGACAAGGCGGCGAGCAGCGATGAAGGACAGGGTCGAACTGACGCCTCGCGAACGGGACGTGGTGCACGGCGTCGTCGGAGGGCGGACGAACCGCGAGATCGCGGACGAGCTCGGCCTCTCCGTGCAGGCCGTGAAGAACGTGCTCTCGACCGTATTCGAGAAGTGCCACGTCCGTAACCGGCTCGAGCTCGCGCTGCTCGCGCTCCGCCACGAATCGCTGAGCGAGAACCGCCATGCATGAGGACCAAGGTCCCTTCCGCGCCGCGCCGCCGCGCGCTACTTTCGAAGCTCCGGGCGCCGTCGCACGCGCGGTGCCCCGACAACCGACCTCACAACCCATTCGATTTGGAGTGCTCCTGATGAATCGTGGTGTCCTCGCGTCGTCGCTCACCGTCGCCGCATTCGCCGCCGTTCCCGTTCTGCACGGCGCCGCCGCAGAAGAGGGAAGCGCCACGTGGGAGGGCGTCAACGGAGCGGACGACGCTCCCGACGAGGCCAGGACACAGATCAACCAGACCGGCACGGCCTTCGCGTGCCTGAAGCAGAACGATCCGAATCTCACGTCACCGCCGCTCGCCGCGACGTGCACGAACAACACGACGGCCACTCAGTTCACCAGCCATTTCCCGAACGCGCCGTTCACCATCGACGACTACATCCAGCCGGCGTCGATGACGTGCCTCAACGGCGCGCCCGGCGGACCGCTGACGGCGCGCGACGCCGCGGTCCGCGATCTGTCGTCGGTGTATGCGGCGAAGAACCCGTACGGCCAGGACGAATCCGGCCCGCGCGACCGTTAACGCTCTCGATCGTCAACTCGATTTCACTCCAGCGAGGTCATATGACGCCGTTCCCGCGGCTCGCAGTACCGATCTGTCTTCTGGCCGCTCTTTTCGTGCCCGCGTCGCTCCGCGCGCAGGTCGACGTCACCACGAACAGGTACGACGGCCGGCGAACAGGAGCGAACCTGAAAGAGACGACACTGACGCCGTCGAACGTCAACGCGAACAGCTTCGGGAAGCTGTACTCGTACCCGGTGGACGGCGCGGTGTACGCGCAGCCGCTGTACCTCTCGGGCGTGTCCATCGACGGCGTCACACGCAACGTGCTGTACATCGTGACGATGAACGACAAGGTGTACGCGTTCGACGCCGACAGCCAATCGCCGACGCCGTTGTGGAAGGTCGATTTCACCAGCCCGCCGGCGGTCGTGCCGGTGCCCGTCGCGGACATCGTCGGCGGCAACCTCGACATCGTCGGCAACGTCGGGATTCAGAGCACGCCGGTCATCGACCGCAAGACGGACGGCAGCGGCACGCTCTATCTCGTGGCGCGGACGAAAGAAAGCGGCCCCACGTACGTCCAGCGGTTGCACGCGCTCGACATCGCGACCGGCCGGCCCGCAGCGGGAAGCCCGGTGACGATCACGGCGTCGGTGCCCGGGACCGCTCAGGACTCGACGGTCGGGCCGAGCGGCAGCACGATCACGTTCAATCCGAAGATGGAGAACCAGCGCGCGGCGCTCGCGCTGAGTCACGGCGTCGTGCTCATTTCGTGGGCCGGCCATCACGACTTGCCGCCGTACCACGGCTGGGTGATGGGGTACGACGCGTCGACGATGAAGCAGGTGGGGGCGTTCGCGGTTGACACCGACTACTATGCCGGCGGCATCTGGCAGGGCGGACGCGCGCCGACGATCGACGACAACGGCGACGCGTACTTCGCCACGGGAAACGGGACATGGGACGGCCTTCGCAACTTCGGCGACTCGCTGTTGCGGTTCAAGGTGAGCACGGCGGGCATGTCCCTCTATACCTTTTTCACACCGTCAAACGAACAGATTCTGAGCACGAGCGACCACGACCTGAGCGGATCGGGGTTTACGCTGTTGCCGGGAACGAACCTGCTCCTCGGAGGCGGCAAGGAAGGCGTGCTGTACCTGCTGGACGCGAACAATCTCGGCGGGAAAACCGTCGACGACCACCAGGTCGTGCAGAAGATCGTCGTGAACGGCGGCCACGTGATGGGCGGACCGGTCTACTGGGACGCGCCGGTGATCGGTCCGATGGTCTACAACTGGTCGGAAGACGACGTGCTCGTCGCGTATCGATTCACCGGCGGCGTGCTGACGACTCCGTACGCGAAAGGGGCCGTGAAATCGCCCGGCCATCCCGGCGGATCGCTGACGGTCTCCGCCAACGGATCGACCGCGAATACAGGGATCGTCTGGGCGTCGATGCCGACGAGCGAGGACGCCATTTCGGGGCTGCACGCGGGCATCCTTCGCGCATACCACGCGGAGACGCTCGCGGAGATCTGGACCAGCGAGGTGAACCCCGCGCGCGATCGCGCGGGCACGCTGATGAAGTTCGTGCCGCCGCTCGTCGTGGCGGGCCGGGTCTTCATGCCGAACCAGGACAACGCCGTCTCGGTCTACGGTCTGCTGCCTCCAGATTTCAGCGTCGCCGTCACGCCTGCGGGCACGACCGCGATTGCGCCCGGCGCCAGCGCGCCATTCCAGGTCGCGGTTACCGCGCAGGGCGGCTTCGCGGGGCGCGTCGATCTGAGCGCGACCGGCGCGCCGGCGGGAACGACGGTGACGATCACGCCGGCGTCGATCACGGGCACAGGCGTCGCGACGATGACGGTCGCGGTTGCCCCAACGGCGCCGTTGGGCGCGTTCAATCTCACGGTCACCGGCACCGGCGCGACGGGCACGCACGCCGCCAGCCCCATCGTCGTGAACGTGACGGCGAAACCTGACACGTCGGAGATCGTGATGTGGGCCGCGAACCATGCCGTAATCAAAGCAGGCACCTGGCAGATCGTCGACGATGCGACGGCCGCCGGCGGCCGGCGGCTCGAACAGCCCGATGCCGGCGCGCCGAAGGTATCGCCCCCGCTCGCGGCGCCCCAGCACTACGTCGAGCTGACGTTCGATGCGCAGGCGGGCCGAGGCTACCGCCTCTGGATGCGCGGCCGCGCGCAGAACGACAACTACAACAACGATTCGGTCTGGGTGCAGTTCGACCAGAGCGTCGACGCGAACGGCGCCGCCGTGTTCCGCACGGGCACGGCGCAGGCCACGCCCGTGATCATCGAGGAATGCAGCGGCTGCGGCCTGTCCGGTTGGGGCTGGGCCGACAACGGCTACGGCACGATGGGACCTCTCGTCTATTTCTCCACGCCGGGGCGGCAAACGATGCGGATTCAGGCGCGCGAGGACGGCGTCTCGATCGATCAGATCGTGTTGTCCGCCGGGACCTACGTGAACACGCCGCCAGGCGCGGCAAAGAACGACAAGACCATTCTGAAAGAACCAGACGTGCCGCCGCCGTCCGGCGACGTGATCCTGTACGCGTCGGAGGCGCCGACCATCGCCGGCGCGTGGCGCGTGACGCTCGACCCGTCCGCCGCCGGCGGCGCGCGAATCGAGCACCCTGATGCGGGCGCGGCCAAGCTCCCGGCGGCGCTTGCGAATCCGGTGAACTATTTCGAGTTGACGTTCACGGCCGATGCGGGGCGCCCGTATCACTTATGGCTGCGCGGGCGCGCCGCCAACAATTCGTGGGCGAACGATTCGGTGTTCGTGCAGTTCGACGACAGCGTCGACGCGTCGGGCGTTCCGAAATACCGCCTCGACACGCCGAATGCGGGCATCGTCACGCTCGAGGACTGCGTCAACTGCGGCGTGTCGGGCTGGGGATGGCAGGACAACGGGTTCGGCGCCGGCGTGATGGGCGAGGACATCCGTTTCGCGGCGACCGGGCAGCACCGGATCCGCGTTCAGACGCGCGAGGACGGATTCAGCATCGACCAGATCGTCCTGTCGCCGTCGACGTACCTGACGACGCCGCCCGGCGCGTTGAAGAACGACACGATGATTCTTTCGCGGTGAACGATGCGTTCGAAGAACGCGTTACCGGCGGGGAGGGCGAATGCGGCCATGCGCAGCGACGTCGATCGCTGCGTCGGGTGCCTCGTCGGCCTCGCCGTCGGCGACGCGCTCGGTACGACGCTCGAATTCAAGCCGAAAGGCACCTTCGCGCCGATCGACGACATGGTCGGCGGCGGTCCGTTCGTCAATCGCTCGCCGCGATCGACTCCTCGTCGTCTTCCGGCACGAGTCCCGCGCTGCCTCGTTCGAGCACCTCGAAGAGCATCGCCCGGTCGATTGGCTTCGCGAGATAGCCGTCCATGCCGGCCTCGAGGCAGCGGTCGCGATCCCGCTTCATCGCGTGCGCCGTCAACGCGATGATCCGGACCCGGCCGCTGCCGCGCTCGCGCTCCCGCTGGCGGATCGCTGAGGTCGCCTCGAGCCCGCCCATCGCCGGCATCTGAATGTCCATGAGGACCGCGTCGAACGT
>Ga0075424_100006388_pt1 | contig 11352 bp, 12 predicted proteins | sample SoiMethybrSBSTD3_FD_75301 | JGI IMG/M metagenome (GOLD analysis project Ga0075424, IMG submission 75301) | Bulk soil microbial communities from a Populus tree surrounding site in Tennessee, USA - Soil MetaG P. TD hybrid SBSTD3 | ecosystem: Environmental > Terrestrial > Soil > Tree plantation...
CTGCCGGCGGCATATGCGGTGCGCGACAACGTGGTCGCGGGTGGGCTGCTCAGCTATGGATACGATGCCGCCGGCAATTACCGCAACGCGGCGAAGTATGTGGACAAAATTTTGAAGGGCGCCAAACCCGCCGACCTACCGGTGGAGCAACCCACCAAATTCGAGCTTATCCTGAACCTCAAAGCCGCCAAGCAGATCGGCCTCACAATCCCGAACAAGGTGTTAGCGAGAGCGGATCGAGTAATTCGATAAGCGTGAGCGGTGAGGCGGAAGGCGTGAGGGGAAAATAATGAATCAAAGGATCTTGTGTCTTGCACTTGCCGCTCTACTCTTCGCACTTTGCTTTCCCGTATGGGGACAACAATCTGCGAAAATTCAACAAATTGGGTTCCTGTCAGGAACCAGATCTTCCGCTGTTGAGGGTCGCGTTGCGGCATTCCGGCAGGGGCTGCGCGAGTTAGGCTATACAGAAGGCAAGAATATCTTGGTCGAGTATCGCTACGCCGAGGGAAACGAGAAGCGCGAGCATGATCTCGCGGCAGAGTTGGCGCGCCTAAAGGTGAAAGCAATTGTCACGACAGGTCCGACGGTAACCCGTACTGCCAAGGAAACAACAGTCGGGATTCCGATTGTCTTCGCGCAAGATGGAGACCCCGTTGCGAGCGGATTCGTAACTAGTCTTGCGCACCCTGGAGGAAACATCACGGGATTGTCCAATTTGTCCCCGGAGCTGAGCGGTAAGCGGCTCGAACTATTGCAGGAGATCGTTCCTAAGCTCTCTCGCGTGACCGTCATCGGCAGTTCCATCGAACCCAACAACACGAAAATCATAACCGAGACGGAGCTCGCCGCAACGGCCCTAAAGGTGAAGATTCAATACGTCGATGTACTCAATGCCAAAGACCTCGAAACTGCATTCGGAGCCGCAACACATCAACAAGCCGACGGAGTCGTGTTGCTTGGGGCTGTTATTTTCAACAGCCATCGCAAACAGATTACAGCGCTTGCGATCAAGCATCGGCTTGCGGCGACCTACACCAGGCCGGAGTATGTACAAGACGGCGGCCTTATGACATAGGGGCCGAACATCAACGATCTGTTCAGGCGCGCCGCCATTTACGTGGATAAAATTTTGAAAGGCGCCAAGCCTGGTGACCTACCGGTGGAGCAACCGACTAAATTCGAGTTTATCGTAAATCTTAAAGCGGCCAAGCAGATCGGTCTCACGATCCCGAACGCAGTGTTAGCGAAAGCGGATCGAGTAATTCGGTGACGTGAAGCATGAGGTGCGACACAAAAGTCGACAGTAAAGCCGGAGTGTTTGGTTCGATCCTCTGCGCTTTTCTCTTTGTGTTTTGCTTGCCGCTTCATGCGCAGCCCCAGACAAAAATTCGCCATATCGGGTTTCTAAGCGGCGCCTCCTACGTTTCGACTCAAGCTCGGATCGAAGCATTCCGGCAAGAGCTAAATGTCCTCGGTTATGTGGATGGAACGAACGTTGTTATTGAGTGGCGATTCGCTGAAGGAAATTTTCAGCGCTTACCGGCTCTGGCCACGGAGCTCGTCCGATTAAAGGTCGATGCGATCGTTGTTGCCGGAGGAGAGCCTGTAGCCTTTGCAGTAAAACAAGCCACACAAACAACTCCCATCATTATGGCCAATGCCTTCGATCCTGTGCTGTCAGGCCTGGTCGCAAGCCTTGCGCGACCTGGTGGAAATATTACGGGTTTCACCACCACGCCCGGACCGGAAATCCATGGGAAACAAACCGAACTCCTAAAGGAAACCGTACCCGAGCTCAGCCGATTAGCCGTTCTCATTAATCCGACCAATTCGTTCAGCACACTCGCGTTGAAGGAAATCGAAAGCGCGGCGCAAAAATATTCAATATCCATTCAAGTGGTCGAGGTGCGGAGCGCCGAAGACTTGGAACCGGATTTTGCAAAGCTGAAGAGAACGCGTGCCCAAGCTCTACTGCAAGTGCCCGACGCCACCGTGTTAAATCAGCGCACACGGCTTGTACGGTTGGCAGCCAAGAACCGTTTGCCCTCCATGCATACCAGCATCGAATACGCTGAGGCGGGCGCGCTTATGGCGTATGGCGCCGATCGAACTGAACTGTTCCGCCGCGCCGCGACTTACGTCGATAGAATCCTCAAAGGAGCCAAGCCGGCCGATTTGCCGATCGAACAACCGACCAAGTTTGAGTTTGTCATTAATCTTAAGACTGCTAAGCAAGTCGGCTTAACCATTCCACCCAACGTTTTGGCCAGAGCAGATCGCGTTATCAAATGACCGAACAATCCAAAATCGAAAATCTAAAATAGGCAGATTCCACCGAGCATGCTCGCGAGAGCGGATCGAGTGATTCGCTAAAGACAGCAATAGGCAACAGTATGAAAGGGGCGAGCTTTTTCATTCTTTGCGTTCTGTTCGTTGCGCTTGAGCATCCTGCTCCTGCACAACAGCCGCCGGCGAACGTTCCACGGGTTGGATACATCGCGACCACAGCTCCCGATACCCCAAACAATTTGGCGTTTCGAAAAGGACTTCGCGACCTTGGTTACATCGAGGGAAAAAACATTCTGGTGGAAGATCGATACGCCGCGGGGAAAGCGGAGCGGATCCCGACGTTAATCGCCGAACTGGTGCAATTGAAAGTAGACGTCGTTGTTTCGCCGGTTTTTGAAGCAGTCCGCGCAGCAAAGCAATCAACCAAAACAATTCCCATCGTCATGATCATAGCGGATGACCCGGTTGCGACTGGGCTCATTGATAGTTTGGCTCATCCCGGAGCGAATATCACAGGAGTCACAAGACTTACGCAGGAGCTAAATGGAAAACGTCTGGAACTTCTCAAGGAAGTGCTGCCGAGTGTATCGCGAGTTGGTATTTTTTCCGTCGCTGGGTTTACGGTTGTAAAAGAATATGAAACGGCAGCGCGCGCTCTCAAATTGCAGCTTGAGCCCCTGGACGTACGTGGTTCGTCACACGGGTTTGACGACATCTTTAAAGCAGCTCTCAAAGCTCGCGTGCAAGCGCTCATCGCGACTCGCGCGCTCATCGGCTACCGCAACCAGATTGCCGAGCGCGCCATCAAGGATCACCTGCCATTGATATCCGAGGGCAGTGACTTTGTGATCGCGGGCGGTCTCATGTCGTATGCGGCAAACGATCCCGAGAATTATCGACGGGCCGCTGTCTACGTTGACAAAATTCTAAAAGGCGCAAAACCCGCCGACTTGCCGGTCGAGCAGCCAACGAAATTCGAGCTGGTCATCAATCTGAAAGCCGCCAAGCAGATCGGATTAGCTATTCCACCCAACGTTTTGGCCAGAGCCGACAGAGTGATTCGATGACAACAGGCAATCGTCAAAAAGGATTGGTTTTTGGTCTGACTGTGTGCGCTTTCCTGCTGGCGTTGTGTGTATCCGCCCGAGCGCAACAGCCGATGCAAATTACCCGAATAGGCTTTCTCATTGTCAGCACTCCCACGGCAATCGCAGATCGCCGGGAGGCTTTTCGGCAGGGTCTGCGCGAGCTCGGTTATGTGGAGGGTAAACAGGTCATCATCGAGCAACGGTGGGCGGCGGGAAAAATCGAGCGCATGCCCGAACTCGCGGCCGACCTAATGCGGCTCAAGGTAGATGTCATTTTATCGGCCGGTCCGCAGGCGACCCGCGTCGCCAAGCAAATCACTTCCAAAACTCCGATTATCATGGGCTTCGACAACGACCCCGTTGGTAACGGATTTGTCGCGAGCCTGGCGCGCCCAGGCGGGAACATTACCGGCTTGTCGACTCTCGCCCCGGAGATTAGCGGAAAACAACTCGAACTGTTGAGTGAATTGATTCCTCAAGTGTCGCGTGTCGCGGTGCTTGGGAGCTCAACCCAGCCGGGCACCGCGCAAACATTCAAAGAGCTCGAACTCGCGGCAAGAAACCTCAATATCAAGCTTCAGTTCTTAGACGTACTCCACACCGAGGATATGGAGGCTGCACTCGGTGCAGCAGTCACGCGGCGAGCCGATGCAGTCCTGGTGCTGAACAGCCCGGTATTCAATTCTCCACGCACGCACATTACGGGTCTTGCAGCGAAAAGCCGTCTACCTACATTCTATTGGGCGACAGAATTCGTAGAAGCGGGCGGCTTAATGACTTATAGCGTGAACTTTGCCGACTTATTCCGACGCGCAGCCACATACGTAGACAAGATTCTCAAGGGTAGGAAGCCCGCGGATCTGCCGGTCGAGCAGCCGAAGAAGTTTGACTTCATCATCAACCTCAAAGCGGCGAAGCAGATCGGCTTGACGATTCCACCGAACGTATTGGCGAAGGCGGACAAAATCATCAAATAATATTGAGAGCAGATCGGGTGATTCGCCAACAGTTGCCGTCATCCGTCCTAAGTAGTCGGAACAACCGGGAGTAAAAATGGTTCGCGAAAAGATGTTGTTCTTGGTGCTCATCGCATTTGTATTGGCGCCGGTTTCGGCCAGCTTCGCTCAGCACTCCGATCCAATGCGGCGCATCGGTGTGTTCATGTATCTCAAGCAGAATGATCCTGAATCTCAAAGTTACCTTACGGCCTTCCGTGAGGGTTTGCAGAAAGCAGGATGGATAGTCGGCCGCAATCTGGAGATCGAATATCGCTGGACCGGTGGAGATCCCCAACTCACGCGCAAGTACGCGGCCGAGCTGGTCGCTCTCAACCCCCACGTCATTTTGACAGCAGGCGGCGCCCAGGTCGGGCCCTTGCAGGAGGTCACCCGCAGTATTCCCATCGTATTTGTTCAAGTCGCCGATGCCGTCGGGGCGGGCTTCGTCAACAGCTTGGCGAAACCGGGCGGCAACGCGACCGGATTCACCAATGGCCAATTCGACATCAGCGCGAAGTGGCTCGAAGTGCTCAAACAGATCTCACCGAGCATGAAACGTGTCGCGGTTCTGCGCGATTCAGCCAATCCCAGCGGGACGGCCCAGTTTGGCGCCATTCAAGCAGTCGCTCCGTCTTTTGGTGTCGAGGCGAGCCCCATTGGTTTGCACGACACAGCTGAGATCGAGCGCGGGCTGACGGCGTTCACCCAGCAACCAAACGGCGGCGTGATGGTGATGCCTAACTCGTTGGCCATAGTCCACCGCGCCTTCATCATCGCGCAGACGACACGCTTACGCCTGCCCGCCATCTACCCCTTCCGTTATTTTGTCACGGACGGTGGACTCGTCTCATACGGCCCCGATGTCGTCGATCAATATCGGCGCGCGGCGGGTTACGTTGATCGTGTCCTGAAGGGAGAAAAGCCAGCAGAACTGCCCGTGCAGCAGTCCACCAAAGTCGACTTGGCCATCAACTTGAAAGCCGCCAAGCAGATCGGCCTAACCATTCCGCCAAACGTGTTGGCAAGAGCGGATCGAGTGATCAAGTGAGTGTACGGCGAAAGCTTTGGAGCTTTGCCTTAGCCGCTTTGGTTTTCGGCATTGGTTCAGCCGGGGCGCAGCAGCCTACGAGTATTCCTCGTTTAGGCTATGTTTCGTCGGCAGGCGGTCCCCAGAGTACCGCGAAACAGCTTGAGCTGGTGCGCCAAGGCTTGCGTGAATTAGGCTACATTGAGGGCAAGAACATAGTCATCGAATACCGTCCGGTGGAAAACCTAGATCGCCTGCCCTCAATACTTAGCGAACTAATCCAACTGAAGATCGATGTGCTCTATGTGGGAAGTTTGACCGCCATTCGCGCAGCAAAACAAGCCACAACGACAATTTCCATTGTAATGATGACCACCGCCGATCCCGTCGCTGCTGGACTGATTGATAGTCTGGCGCGTCCGGGCGGAAACATCACCGGCATGACACTTCTAATCCGCGAATTAACAGGGAAGCAGCTTGAGTTGCTTAAGGAAGTGGTTCCCGCAGCCTCGCGTGTAGGTTTCCTGTTGGACGCCGATTCTAAGCCTGCAACGGCACGCTTTCGGGAGTACGAAGCGTCTGCGGGAAGACTGAAAATGATCCTTTTGCCGTTGCGAGTGGCACGGCAGAAGCCAGACTTCAGAGCCGCATTTCAGATAACAGAGAAGGAGCGGTTAAATGCATTGATCATCGTAAGGAGTAGCTTGTTTATAGACCACCGTCAGCAAATTACTGATCTCGCCATTAAGCATCGGCTCGCCTCCATGACTGAATTACACGATTATGTAGATGCTGGCGGTCTGATGTCTTATGCGCCGAATACGGCGGATAGTTACCGGCGTCTGGCTTTCTATATCGACAGAATTCTCAAAGGTGCCAAGCCTGCTGACCTGCCCGTCGAACAGCCAACGAAGTTCGAACTTGCGATCAATCTCAAAACCGCCAAGCAAATCGGATTGACAATTCCACCGAACGTTCTTGCTAGAGCAGATAAAGTAATCCGATGATCGAGCAATCTAAAAATCGCAAATCCAAAATCTAAAATTGGGCTAGGATTCCGCCGAATGTGCTGGCGATGGCGGACAGAGTCATTAAATGACCGCCAGTAGTGAACAGCCAGCAGTGGACGGCAAGTGGACGAGAACAAAACAATGATTCGGAGCATCGTTTACTGCTTACCACTTATTCTGTTTCTACTTAGTGTTGCTGTGATCGACGCACAGCAGCCAAAGAAAATGGCCCGGATCGGCTATTTGACCCTAAGCGCGGCGAACTCCGAGTGGGACGAGGTGTTCAAGCAAGCCTTGCGGGATATAGGCTGGATCGAGGGACAGAATGTTAGGTTCGATTACCATTGGCTGGCTGGCAAAACGGAACGGGTTCCGGCGGTGGCAGAAGAACTGATCCGCGCAAAAGTCGACGTGATCTTCTCTACGTCCACCCCCATTACCGACGCGGTTAAAAAAACCACGAACACAATCCCCATCGTCATGCCGGCGGTTGCGGAGCCATTTGAAACGGGCTTCGCCGCGAGTCTGGCGCGACCCGGAGGCAACATTACCGGGCTATCTTCAATGAGCCGGGAACTCGAGGGAAAACGCTTGGAGCTGCTACAGGAAATTTTGCCGCGGCTCGCACGTGTCACGTATGTGACCTCGACGCGTTCGCCTTACATAGCACAGGACGTAGCCAAAAGAATGAGTATTCAGGTTCAGCGGCTTCGAATCGAGCGCAGTGAAGGACTTGACGAGACGTTCGCTGCGATCCTGCGAGATCGTGCAGACGCTCTGTCCATCTCGCCGCTCCTTATCAGCAATCTCGGAATGGGTGGGCGTATCGCAGAATTCGCTGCGAAGCACCGGGTACCGACGATTTCAGATTCTATAGAATTCGTTGATGCGGGAGGATTGCTTTCCTACGGGTCGGATCGCCTGGCGTTGTGGCGCCGGTCGGCGTGGTATGTAGACAGAATTCTGAAAGGTGCCAAGCCTGCCGACTTGCCCATCGAGCAGCCGACCAAGTTCGAGCTGGTGATCAACCTGAAAACGGCGAAGCAAATCGGAGTGACGATTCTGCCAAACGTCTTAACGAGAGCAGATCGAGTTATCAAGCAATTTTAGATTTTAGATTGCCGATTCTCGATTACAGACAAAACGAGTGCACAAGAAAGTTGATTTCGGTTCGATTTTCTGTGTTTCCGGGCAATCCACAATCGAAAATCTAACATCGAAAATGCCGTCATGGATCCACCCAACCTTTTGGCGCGCGCACAAGGTAATCCGATCATTCTTGATTTTCGATTGCCTATTTTAGATCGAGGAAGAAGCTGAAACCGGGTTTGCGGCTAATGTCGGTTGCAATAGTGCGTTGCTCTTTTGTCTTTTTCTTGCTCATCGCGTTAACGTCGCTGGGGACTTCTGATGCAGGTGCCGTCGAGCGCCCAAAACCTATTCGTATCGGAGCATTGACGGACTCGTGGGGACCAACGCCCGGTGTAATTGGCCTCCGCGATGGTCTTACGGATCTGGGTTACCGTGAAAACCGGGATTTCGTGATCGGCGTTCGATTCACCGAAGGTAATATTGCGGCTCTGCCGCAAGCTGCACGAGAACTCGTGAAGCAGGGCGTCGATATTCTTTTCACCAATAACCCCGCGCCGGCCAAGGCTGCGCAGCAGGCTACAAAGAGTATTCCCATTGTGTTCTACGGCGCCGGAGATCCCATCGGGTTGGGATTGATTAAAAGTTTTTCCCATCCCGGCGGTAACATGACTGGTGTCACCGATTTGGATCTCGAATTGGACAGCAAGCGTCTGGAGATTTTCAAAGAGATGATCCTGGGACTTACCCGGGTGCTGTTTCCCTATGATAAGGCTGACGCCTTCTCCGTCACTCAGGCCAATGTTTTTCGTGAAAGCGCTCGGCGGCTAAAAATTACGCTGATCGAAAAACCAATTCTTCACCCCGACGAAGCAAAGGCGATTTTTGACGATCTGAAGCGAACCGAAGTTCATGGCATCATGGTGCCGCGCTCGCTCTCTTTCAATATTCCCGGTCTTGCCGTGGAAATCACGGCTCAGAAGCGGATTCCAACCATGTTCTTTGGTCCTTGGTATGTGGACCAGGGCGGAATCGCCAGCTATGGTCCGGACTTCTACAAATCGGGACGTCAGGCGTCTCGCCTGGTGGACAAGATATTGAAAGGGACCGATCCGCGCGAGATTCCGGTGGAAGTCAACAACGACATCGAGTTCGTCGTTAATCTCAAGGTTGCAACCGCATTGGGTATCAAGATTACGCCGGAGGCGTTGTACCGCGCAACACGCGTAATTCGATAAGAACCCGGCAAATGGTAAAAGTGCAACGTTGCCATGAAGAAAGGAAATCGAGAGATGTGTAAATGGACAAGACGCTTAAACAATTTTCTTGTCGAAGGCGTGCTTTTTGTCCTGCTCGCCACAGCCAGCGTAGCTTCAGCGCTCGACGTCGGAGATAAGGCGCCGGATTTCAAGTTACCGAGCACCAACGGAGTCGACATCGCACTCAGCGACTTTCGAGGCAAGAAATGGGTGTTCTTAGAGTTTTACGCAGCGGCATTTGTTCCAACCTGAGCCGCGAACCTAACGGCCAGGAAGGCCGACTACAAACGGTTTGAAGCCCTGGGTGTTCAAATTCTCGCCATCGGCGCCGACAACCCGTTCTCTCAACAGACGTTCGCCGAATCTCTGAAGTTGCCGTATCCGCTGCTGAGCGACTTCGTCGAAAGAAAAGTCATCCGGAGTTATGGAATCCTCAACGAGACAATCATGACCGCGATCCGGACATTTTTTCTGATCGACCCGCAAGGCGTGATCCGCAAAAAATGGATGCTCGATGATCCGCAGACGACGGTGGTCTATAGCGACACTTTCCTGCGGGACATCGAGGGAATCATCGGCAAGAAATGAAAGGTCCGTTGCGCTATCGAGAGGGCTCGCTGCGCCCTGGTCAAATAATTTCAAAAACCGCGCCTGCGCAGAATATAGTAGGCATCGTCGTCGCAATTGCCACAATCATTGTCGGTCCGGCATCGAGCCGTGCTGACTTCTCTCAATTGCTGCAAAAACTTAATTTGACCCCCTATTCCCGAATTACAGTTCCTCCGGCGTTCAACGGCCACACTGTAGATGGCCATTCCATCTCCTTGGCGTCATTGCAAGGCAAGATCATCCTCCTCAACTTTTGGGCGACCTGGTGTATCGAGTGTCGTTCCGAGATGCCGGGTTTCGAGCGCCTGCATCGAGAATTCTCTGCTCAAGGACTTGCCGTGATCGGAATCAATGCACGAGAAGGAAGCGCAGCCATTCGTGAGTACGGCAAAGAACTCGGTTTAACTTTTCCGCTGCTTTTAGACGACTCGGGAAAGATCAACTCAAGCTACGGCGTGATCGGATTACCAACGACTTTTCTCATCGGTGAAGACGGCCGAGCAGTCGCATTGGCCGTTGGACCACGAGTTGGAACGGAAACCCGTCCCGCGAGCTGATCCGCGCACTCCTGTTTGCTGCGTCAGCGAAATCAAGGCAATCACTCGTCCCACCGAACGTCTTGGCGACGGCAGACAAGGTCATGCGATGACGGTAAGCAGCGAACAGTCAGCAGTTAGCAGCAAGCACCCGGGAGGGAAACGAGTGATCAGACGAGTTGTCCTGTTTATCTGCCTATTGCTACTGTCTTTCTGCATGGAGTTTCAGCACAGGCGCAGCAGCCCACGAAAGTCGCCCGGATAGGACTTCTAGTTGCTGTCTCTCCGTCCGCTGCTGCGGCCCGCACCGAGGCTTTCCGGCAAGGTCTGCGAGAGCTTGGATATGTGGAGGCAAAAAACATAGTCATTGAGTCGCGGTATGCAGAGGAAAACCTGGATCGCCTTCCAGCGCTCGCCGCCGAATTAGTGCGCCTCAAGATGGACGTCATCGTCACCGCCGGTGGGTAAGCAACCCGCGCCGCCAAGAAAGCAACTTCTACCATTCCCATTGTCATGACGAACGATCCCGATCCCGTTGGCTCCGGGTTCGTCGCCAGTCTCGCGTGGCCTGCTGGAAACATTACCGGCTTGTCCACGCTTGCGCCGGAGTTAAGCGGAAAGCGACTCGAGCTTCTCGGAGAAATCGCCCCTAAGCTCTCCCGCGTCGCGGTTATCGGGACTTCAACCCAACCGGGCCAGGCACAAGCGATAAAGGAGCTAGAGCTCGCCGCAAGGAATTTCAAGATGCAGATTCAACAGGTAGATGTTCTAAAGATCAACGATATCGAGATTGCATTTCGAGCGATATCCACGGGTCGGGCTGACGGACTCCTCACGCTAACGAGCCCCATTCTCCGTTCTCAGCGAGCACAGCTTGCGGACCTTGCGGTAAAAAACCGGATCCCCGCAATCTATAACGACATCCAGTTTGTGGAAGCCGGGGGACTTATCTTCTACGGCGTGAGCTTTCGCGATTTGGACCGGCACGCCGCGAGCTTTGTCGACAAGATTCTCCAAGGCGCCAAGCCCGGTGATCTCCCGATTGAGCAGCCGAGTAAATTCGAGCTGGTGATCAACCTGAAAACCGCAAAGCAGATCGGACTAATCATTCCTCCCAATGTGCTGACGCGGGCGGACAAGGTAATTCGGTGAAATAGAGATCAGACATGAGGTAGTACGCCACAGGTAACATTATGAAATCGCAAATGGCACGATGTTTTTTTGCGTTCCTCGCTCTATTTCTTTTGCTGACAGCCGGATCGATCGGGGCGCAGGGAAAAGCGCCGCGCATTGGATTTTTAGTTGTCGGTTCCGCGGCCTCGGTCTCTAGCCGCGTCGATGCCTTTCGCGAAGGTTTGCGCGAACGCGGCTATATCGAAGGCAAAAACATTGTCATCGAGTATCGGTACGGTGATGGAAAACCAGATCGCATGGCCGAACAGGC
>Ga0075424_100006390_pt1 | contig 11347 bp, 10 predicted proteins | sample SoiMethybrSBSTD3_FD_75301 | JGI IMG/M metagenome (GOLD analysis project Ga0075424, IMG submission 75301) | Bulk soil microbial communities from a Populus tree surrounding site in Tennessee, USA - Soil MetaG P. TD hybrid SBSTD3 | ecosystem: Environmental > Terrestrial > Soil > Tree plantation...
CACCGCCAGGGCGGCCTGTTCGTCGGCGAGCCGACGCCCGAGAGCGGGGCGCAGACGCTGGTCGAGGCGCTGAAGATCTTCCCGGCGAGGACCTGGTTCCTCGAGGAGGACGAGTCGCTGCCGAAAGAGCTCCCGCCCGCCGCCTACCTCGTCCTTCCGCCGCTTTGCTGCGAAGGCGTGCCGCGCGCGCTGGTGGAGGCGTTCGCGAGCGGCCTGCCGGTCATCGCGAGCCGCGTCGGCATGCTCGCCGAGCTGGTCGAGCCGGGGCGCAACGGCCTGCTCTTCGAGGCGGGCTCGGCGCGCGAGCTCGCGCGGCGGCTCGCCTGGGCCGAGGCGTTTCCAGAGAAGATGGCGCAGATGGGCGAGTGCGCCCGGGCGGACTATCGCGCGCGGTTTATCGCCGACTGGGGCTGGCAGACACTGTTCGGCGAACGGCGCCGCAGCGCGCGCGCCTGATTTTTTCGAGGGAAGCCTGATGGAGCTCGGCGTCGTTCCCGCCATGATCCAGCCCGTGATCCTGTGCGGCGGCTCGGGCACGCGGCTGTGGCCGCTGTCGCGCGAGCACCATCCGAAGCCGCTGCACGCCCTGAACGGCGAGCGCACCCTGCTGCAGGAGACCGCGGCGCGGCTCTCAGGCCTCGGCGCGGTGGGCGAGCCCCTGGTGGTGTGCAACGAGGCGCACCGCTTCATGGTGCAGGCGCAGCTCGGCGCGCTCGGCGCGAAACCGAAGGCGATCCTGCTCGAGCCGAAAGGCCGCGGCACCGCTCCGGCGCTGACGCTCGCCGCGGTGCTCGCGGTCACCTCCGACGACCCGGTGCTGCTCGCCATGCCCTCCGACCATTCGATCGCCGACCGCGAGGCGTTCCAGCGCGCGGTCGAGCGCGGCGCGGCGCTCGCGCAACAGGGCCACGTCGTCACCTTCGGCGTGCCGCCCACCGGGCCCGAGACCGGCTACGGCTACATCCGCGCCGGCGGCAAGCTGCCCGACGGGCGCTCGCACTACGTCGAGGCGTTCGTCGAGAAGCCCGACGCCGACACCGCGCGCGAGTACTTCGAGTCGGCGCGCTTCCTCTGGAACAGCGGCATCTTCGCGGTGCGCGCCTCGGTCTGGCTGGACGCGATCGCCACCTTCCGCAAGGACATCTTCACCGCGTGCGAGCGCGCGCTGCGCATCGGGCGCCGCGACGGCGCGTTCCTGCGCGTCGACGCGCTGGCGTTCGAGGAGTGCCCGTCCGACTCGATCGACTACGCGGTGATGGAGCGCCTCGCGCAGGAAAGCGGCGTGGTGCAGCCGGTGGTGGTGCCGCTCGCCGCCGGCTGGTCGGACGTCGGCGCCTGGGACGCGCTGTGGGCGATCGAGGCGAAGGACGCGCAGGGCAACGCGGCGCGCGGCGACGCGCACCTCGCCGACACGCGCAATACCCTGGTGCTCGCGCAGCACCGCATGGTGGCGTGCGTCGGCCTCGAGGACATGGTGGTGATCGAGACCCCGGACGCGGTGATGGTGGCGCGGCGGGACAAGTCGCAGGCGGTGGGGCGCCTGGTCGCTTCGCTCAAGGCGCAGGGCCGCCCCGAGTGCCTCGCGCACCGCAAGGTGCACCGTCCCTGGGGGAGCTACGACGCGCTGGAGAGCGGCGAGCGCTTCCAGGTGAAGCGCATCGTCGTCGAGCCCGGCGCCGCGCTTTCGCTGCAGATGCACTACCACCGCGCCGAGCACTGGATCGTGGTGCGCGGCACCGCGCGCGTCACGCGCGGCGAGGAGACCTTCCTCCTCACCGAGAACGAGTCGACCTACATCCCGCCGGGCACGCGCCATCGCCTGGAAAACCCCGGCAAGCTGCCGCTGGAGCTGATCGAAGTGCAGTCGGGCGGCTACCTCGGCGAGGACGACATCGTCCGCTTCGAGGACGCGTACGGCCGCTAGTACCAGGTGTAGCGGATGTTGCCGACGAAGGCGTTGTAGCGGAAATTGCGGCCGATGAAGTTGGACTCGCGCTCGCCGTGGTCGATGGCGAGCGTGACGTCGACGTGCCGCTGCACTTCCCAGAAAGCGCCCAGGCGGATGCCGCGCACGATCTCCTCGTGCGCCGGGGCAGTGCCCAGCGCCGCGCCCGGCGTGTCGACGAAGGTCTGGTGGTTGCGGAACGCGCGCAGGGAGAACGCGAGCTTGGCGGTCGGCGCCCAGCCCGGGCCGAAGGCCACGCCGCGGATCACCACGTGGCTCGCGATGATGTCGATGATCGACGAGATCTCCTTGTAGGTCTCGAAGGTCATGGTGGTCTTGTAGCCGGGCAGCCAGTCCACCGCGGCGCGCCACGTGGGGCCGCTGAAGTTGCGGTCCGGCAGCTGGTCGTAGGTGCGCGTGGTGCGGCCGACGCGGCCGGTGAGGCGCCACTGCGGGCTGAAGATCCAGCCGGTGGTCAGCATGGCGTCGCGCTGAGTGAACTGGTTGCCGCCGAACTGGCCGGTGGGATCGATCAGCACGTTCACCGGCGCGTCGCCGTGCGTCTGTCGATACTCGACGCCGAGCGTGTTGCCCAGGTTGGTGATGTAGTCCGCGCCGACAAAGCCGATCAGCGTCTTCAGCTCCGCGCCGCCCGCGGCCGGCCGCTGGTAGTCGACATATTCGCTGCCGGCGTGCAGGCGCACCGTCGGCCCGACGATCCAGCCGCCGGTCGCGGTATAGCGGGTGACGGTGATCGGGTCCTGCGCCGCGCGCTGGGTCTCGGAGGGGCTTGCCTGGTACTTGCGGCGCGACACGCCGAGGATGCCGGCGAGGTCGTTGCCGACTTCCCAGCGCCATTCGCCCAGCCCCGACCAGCCGATGTTGTCGAGGTCGGAATAGTGGTCGTAGATGTAGCCGTCCAGCCGGCCCTCGAGGTGCACGGACTGGCGGCCGATGACGCGCTGGGTATAGGTCCCGCCCGTGCCGATGCGCTGCACGAAGTCGTGGTTGTCGCCGAAGCTGCGCCGCAGGATGTTGCTGTCGTACATCGCGCCGTACTGCACATACACGGAGTACAGCGGGGTCGGGTCGGCCGGGTAGGCCGGGAAGTGGCCGCCGCTCGCGCGGGGCAGCAGGTCGACCTGCGTAAACGCCAGGGCCGCCAGGGGGGCGGCGGCGAGGAGCAGGGCGAGCCCTGCCTTCAGGGTACGGCGAAGCATCCGTGCCATGACCTTTCTGGAGTTGTTTGCGGCGATTCTAGGAGGCGACATGTGACGCCAATGCTTGTCGCCGGGAGGCAACAGGACTACGAAGCGAGCGTATCCGCGAAGCGCGCGCTCTTTAGGATTTCTTGATGCGAAACCGCGGCGTACGCAGCGAGAGCGATCTCCTGGCTGCGCTCGGCGCGCCGCTGCTCGCGGCGCGCCGGCTGCAGCCCGAGGCGGTGCGTGTGCTCGCGCGCCAGCTGCTCGTGCACTGGTTCACGCCCGGGCGCGCGCTGCTGCCCGTGGTCGGCACGCGCGCCGGCGCCGGGCGCAGCTCGCTCGCCGCGGGCCTCGCCACCGAGCTCGCCACGAACGGTGTGCGCACGCTCCTCATCGACGCCGACTTCCGCTCGCCTTCGCAACACCTGCGGTTCGCGCTCGGCCGCGACGGCGGCTTCGCCGACCTGCTCGAGGGCCGCGGCGTGCGCCTTGCGGCGTGCCGCGACAACCTCGCGGTGCTGGTCGCCGGGCGCGTGCGCGAAGACCCGCTCGAGCTGCTGAGCCGCGCGCGCCTGCGGCGCTTCCTCGGCGCGGCGGCGCGCCCGTTCCGCGCCATCCTGGTCGACACGCCCGCCGCGGAGCGCGGCCCGGACCTGGAGATGTTCGCCGCGCTTGCCGGCGGCGCGCTCCTGGTGGTTCGGCCCGGCGAGGACGCCGCGCGGCTCTCGCGGCTGCGGCTGCGGCTCGCGCGCCTGCGCGCGCGCGTGGTGGCGGCGATCTTCAGCCCGCCCGCGTGACGAAATCCTCATAGTCCGGAAGAACCCTACGGCCGTCGCCTGCAGGCGACATGCGTCGCGCATACTGTCGTGAACATGTGACATTGGCCGCGGTCCAACGGCGTGGAACCATCGCGTAATGCTTGAAGCCGGAAAGGCACCCGTACCCTCGGCGGCCAGCGCGCTGCCTTATCCGCGCTCGTTCCTCGGGCTGCTGCTCACCGGCTTCATGCTGGTGATGGTGCCGCTGGTCGGCGCGCTCGCGTACGCGGCATGGAACACCGAGCGGCTGGCCGAGCTCTCGCGCAACGCGGTGTTCAACGCCTCGCAGGCGGCGCGCGCCAGCCGCTCGCTGGTCGACCGCATCGGCGCGATCGAGCGCGTCGCGCAGCAGATGGCGGTGCTCAACGATCCGGAGCTGGCGGTCGACTTCACGCGCATCCACCGCAGCTTCCAGTCGCTCGCCGAGGAGATCGCGCAGCTGCCGCTCGACGAGGCGCAGGCCGCGGCGCTGAAGCGCACGGTCGAGCAGGAGCAGAGCCTCTACGAGCTCCTCACCGAGCAGCCGCGGCCGCGCATCGACTCGAAGGCGGTGAGCCGGCGCATGGACGGCCTGATCGACGGCGCGCGCGACGTGCTCGCCATCAACAACCGCGTGGTGGATCGCGAGGTGCACCGCCTGCACGTCAAGGCCGAGCAGGTGCAGCGCGGCCTGCTGGTGCTGGTGCTGTTCAGCACCGCGGCGGCGCTCGCCATCGCGCTCGCCCTGATGCGCTACATCGCGCGCCCGATCTCGGAGATCGACAGCGCCATCCGCCAGCTCGGCGGCGCCGACTTCTCGCGCCCGATCGCGGTGCGCGGGCCGGAAGACCTGCGCTACCTGGGAAGACGGCTGGACTGGCTGCGCCGGCGCCTGGAGGAGTTCGAGACGCAGAAAAACCGCTTCCTGCGCCACGTCTCGCACGAGCTGAAGACGCCGCTCACCGCGCTGCGCGAGGGCGCGGAGCTGCTGCACGACCAGGTCGCGGGTCCGCTCGGGCCGACGCAGCGCCAGGTGGTCTCGATCATGCGCGACAACAGCGTCAAGCTGCAGCGGCTGATCGAGGAGCTGCTCGACTACCAGCGCGCGCTGCACGCCGCCGCCTCGCTCGAGGTGCGCCAGGTGCACCTCGACGAGCTGGTGCGCGAGGCGGCGCGCACCCACGGCCTCGCCGCGCAGGCCAAGGGGCTGCGCCTCGCGGTCGACGCGCAGCCAGCGCTGCTCGAGGCCGACCCGGAAAAGCTCCGCTCGATCGTCGATAATCTGGTGTCGAACGCGGTGAAGTTCACGCCGCCGGGCGGGACCATCACGGTGCGCGCGCGCGCGCAGTCGGGCGAGGCGGTGATCGAGGTGATGGACACCGGCCCGGGCGTGCCGCCCGAAGAGCGCGAGTCGATTTTCAACCTGTTCTTCCGCGGCCGCACCAAGGCCGACAGCGGCCGCGCCGGCGGCATCAAGGGCAGCGGGCTCGGGCTCGCCATCGCGCGCGAGCTGGTGGAAGCGCACGGCGGGCAGATCACCGTGGTCACCGCGGCAGCCGGCGGCCCTCATGGCGCCCATTTCAGGGTCACGCTGCCGCGCCGTTCGGCGCGTGCGTTGGCCGACGCCGCGTAACGACGCCCGGGCCAAAATCCTGCGCGGTTCTCGAGGAGAAGGAAGGAATAAATGAGCGGTCACGAAGCCAAGATCCTCCTTGTCGACGACGACAAGGACCTGCTGCAGCTGATTGCAATGCGCCTGACCGCGGCCGGCTATGCCGTGACCGCGGTCGAGTCGGGCGAAGCGGCGCTCGCCAGCCTGGCGGTCTCGAGGCCGCAGGTGGTCGTCACCGACCTGCGCATGCAGGGCATGGACGGCATGGCGCTGTTCGACGCCATCCACCGCGACTCGCCCTCGCTGCCCGTCGTCATCCTCACCGCCCACGGGACGATTCCCGAGGCGGTCAGCGCCACGCGGCGCGGCGTCTTCTCGTTCCTGACCAAGCCCTTCGAGCCGAAGGTCCTGCTCGACACGGTGGCCGAGGCGATGCGCCTCTCCAGCCCCCCGGCGGGCGAGCGCGAGAGCTGGCGCGCCGAGCTCATCACGCGCTCCTCGAGCATGGAGGACCTGCTCTCGCAGGCGCGGCGCGTTGCCGCCTCCGACGCGAGCGTGTGCATCTTCGGCCAGAGCGGCACCGGCAAGGAGCTGCTCGCGCGCGCCATCCACAAGGCGAGCAGCCGGCGCGAAGCGCCGTTCATCGCGGTCAACTGCGGCGCGATCCCCGAGGGCCTGCTCGAGTCCGAGCTCTTCGGCCACAAGAAGGGCTCGTTCACCGGCGCGGTCGCCGACCGCCGCGGCCTGTTCCAGGCGGCGCAGAACGGCACGCTCTTCCTCGACGAGGTGGGCGACATGCCGCTGTCGCTGCAGGTCAAGCTGCTGCGCGCGCTGGAAGAGCGCAAGATCCGCCCCGTGGGCTCGCACGAGTCGCACGACATCGACGTGCGCGTCATCTCGGCGACGCACCGCAAGCTCGAGGAGCGCATCGCGCAGGGAGAGTTCCGCGAGGACCTCTACTACCGCCTGAACGTGGTCAAGCTCTACATCCCGGCGCTCGCCGAGCGCCGCGAGGACATCCCGCTGCTCGCCAACCATTCGCTGACCAAGCTGGCGGAGAGGTATCGCCGCGGCCGGCTGCAGTTCTCGCCCGAGGCGATGGAGCTGCTGGTCTCGGCGCCCTGGCCGGGCAACGTGCGCCAGCTGCTCAACGTGGTCGAGCAGGCGGTGGCGCTCGCCGCGACCGAGGTGATCCCCGAGTCGCTGGTGCGCCAGGCGCTCGACGTGGCCGACACCGCGCTCACCCCGCTCGATGAGGCGCGCAAGGCCTTCGAGCGCGACTACCTGGTTAGAATCCTCAAGATCACGGGCGGCAACGTCACCAAGGCCGCGCGCCTTGCGGGCCGCAACCGCACCGAGTTCTACCGCCTGCTCGAGCGCCACTCGCTCGAGCCGGGCATGTTCAAGGACGCAGTCCAGAAGGAGAAAGCCGCGGCATGAGCAGGATCCTCGCGTTCATTGCAGCGCTGGCCATCGCGGCCGGCGCAGGGGCCCAGGCGCTCGCTCCCGAGCAGCTGGTGCAGAAGATCACCGACGAGGTGCTCGCCGCGATCAAGAGCGACAAGGAGCTCGCGGCCGGCGACAAGCAGAAGGCGCTCAAGCTCGCGGAAGAGAAGGTGCTGCCCTACATCGACTTCGAGGAGTCGACCCGCCTCGCCGTCGGCCGCTCCTGGGGCCAGGCGAGCCCCGAGCAGAAGAAGAAGCTGGTGAGCGAGTTCCGCAACATGCTGGTGCGCACCTACTCGAACGCGATCGGCGCCTACCAGGGCCAGACGCTGAAGGTGCTGCCTTCGCGCGGCAAGCCGCCCGCCGCCGACGAGGCCAACGTGCGCACGCAGTTCATCCGCCCCGGCGGCCAGCCGCTGCCGATCGAGTTCGCGATGCGCAAGTCGGGCGAAGGCTGGAAGGTCTTCGACATCGTGGTCGAGGGCGTGAGCCTCGTCCTCACCTACCGCTCGGAGTTCGACGCGGTGGTGAAGCAGGAAGGCATCGACGGCCTGATCAAGCGCCTCGCGCAGAAGAACACGCCCGCCGCCGTGGGCGGCTCGGCCGCGCCCAAGAAATAGGCAATAGTTCACGCGCCGGGGCTGCCTTGCAGCTCCCCGGCGTCCGCGCGTCGCCGATCGTCGACGCGCTCTAAGGTTTCCCCCGATATAACGCGCCGTGCCGTTGGCGCACACTCGGACCGCCGCTTAAGAAAGTCCACGAGAAAGCGAGGCTCTCATGGCGCGCGAAACGGATTCGACCTGGCTCTCCGATGTGCGGGCTCCCCTGAGCGCGGACGGCGATACCGCTCACGCGCTGGTGATTCATGCCGACAGCGAGCTGCGCGAGCTCCTGCACGTCCATCTGCTCAGCGCGGGCTATGCGGTCACCCTCGCCGCCGACGGCCCGGAAGCGAGCCGCGCGCTGGGCGGCCGCACGCCGGATCTGATCGTGCTCGACACCACCGTCTCGCGGCTCGACGGCGTGCAATTCATCTTCGGCCGGCCGCAGGCCCGCGGCGAATTCATTCCGCTGCTGTTCCTCACCCGGGAGGAGAAGGTGCTGGAGCGGGCCCAGCGGCTGGGCGTCGCGGCATGCCATACGGCGCCGCTCGCCTCGGACCGCTTCCTCGAAGCGGCAGCGCGCTGCGTGCGCTGCGAGCCGCCGCCCCGCTTCAACGCCCAGTTGAACTGAAGCCGCGCGGACTCTGGCGCAGCGTCAGTCCGACGCGCGCCGCGAGCAATGCGTCGGCGGCGAGCTTTTCCAGCGCGCCCTCGACGCCTTCGCGCGGCACCGCCAGGAAGCGCAGCGGCTCGCGGCCCGGGATCTCGAGGCGCGTCGCGCCGCGCGTGAAGCGGCCGGTCTGCACTTCCTCGGCCGAGAGCGGGCGCAGCTCCCCGGTCTCCATGTCGCGCTGGTAGAGCGGCACCAGCGCCGACAGCGCGAGCGCCAGCACGTCGAGCGTCTTCGCTTCCTTCACGCTTCCGGGGAACAGCCGCTCATGCGCCAGCGACGCGGCGCGCGGCAGCGGCATGTAGTCCGAGGCGGGCCCATGCATCCGGGCGATGTTAGGGAGCCTTGCGCGACAGCGTCATCGAGCCCAAGCGCCTTCCGGCTCATCGGGCGCGCAATCGTCCGCGAAAGTAGGGCGTTTCCCGTCGGCAGGCCGCGACACGGGGTCACGCTTGCGCGGCCGACATTTCACAATCCTTTGCCCACAATGGGTGGCAGATGATTGCCGCCGCGCCCCTTTCCTCCGCGTCGCCCCGCCGGCTGCGCGTGCTCATCGCCGACGACGAGCGCGACGAAGTGGCGACGCTCGCCATCCTCCTCACGCAGGAAGGCCACCAGGTGCGCGAGGTCTACGACGGCGACGCCGTGATCGGCAACGTGCGCGACTTCGCGCCGCACGTAGTGCTGCTCGACATCGGCATGCCGGGGATGAGCGGCTTCCAGGTCGCGCGCACGCTGCAATCGGAATACGGCGAGCACTGCCCGGTGATGATCGCGGTGACCGCGTGGAACAGCGGCGCGGACAAGGTGCGCGGCCGCATCTCGGGCTTCGCCAAGTACATCACCAAGCCTTACGATCCGAATGCGCTGCTCGCGCTGCTTGCCGGGCTGCTGCCGCCCGGCTAGGAAGGCTGGCCAGCGATGGCCGCGCGGATCACCTTGCCGTAGCGCGCGTAGATCTTCCACAGCGCGGGGCTGAGAAGCAGCTCGACCGCACGGCGGTCATTCGCGGATCTCCTCTGCATCACCGCCCCGGCCTGGCGCAGCCTGCGCAGCCGCCTGTGCAGCGTCGCCACCGAGGCGATGCCGAGCAGATGCAGTCGCTTCATGGTCAGCGGGTCGCCCTGCTCCTGGTTAAGGCCGATCTCGAGCGCGATGTCGTAGTCCGCGACGGTTTCCAGGCAAGCGAGATGGCGCTTCCTGAATCCGCGGATCGCGTTCAGCGTGGCGAAAATCCTCATTTTCGGCCTTATCCCGTTGTACTGGTGCAGCATTCTCCGAAGATGACCGTTCTGTGACAAAGGGAATTAAATACTTAATTTGATGTTCGTTTTTGATGCACATCAAGCGCGCGCGCCTATACTGATTTTGCACCAGTGCCCGACGCGAAGTGCTCCGCGCCAAAGGGGGGCGCACCGATACGGGACGCGCAGAAAGAGGCTTAAGCACCCACGACGACGGGGCCGCGATGACCTCGGGGGGGCGCTTTGAGTTTCTGCATGTGCTCCGGGTAGTGACGATCGCCCTTGGCTTGGCAGGCGCGCTCGGGCTTGCCGGCCATTTCGTCGACGCCCGGCTCCTGTTTCCGCACTACTGGTTCGCCGCTATGCCCGCATCCGTCGCCGCAGGGCTGATCGCGCTCGCGGCGGGGTTGTACCTGGCAGCGCGGGCGCCGATGTTCGAGCGCGCGAACCTGGTGGCAGCGCTGAAAGACACCGCCGCCGGCCTGCACCGCGCGCAGAGCATGGCAAGGCTCGGGCATATCATCACCGGCCCCGAGGGTGAGTTCGAGAGCTCGTCGGCCACGCTGCCGGGGCTGATCGGCGTGCAGCCCCGCGCCATGCCGACGAGCACGCGCGCGTGGCTCGAGCTCCTGCACCCCGCCGACCGCGAGAAATTCCGGGCGAAGAGCATCGAGGCCGGCGCCAGCCGCGCACGGTTCGAAGTCGATTACCGGCTGCGGCGGGCCGACGGCGCATGGATCCACGTGCACCAGTTCAGCGAGCCGCTCGAGGAGCTGCCGGAGGTCGGGTCGCGAGGGAGATGGTTCAGCACGCTGCAGGACGTCACCGAGCGCAAGCGGGCCGAGGAAACGCTCGCCCGCCTCGCGGCGATCGTCGAGTCCTCCGACGACGCGATCATCGGCAAGTCGCTCAACGGCACGGTCACGAGCTGGAACCGCGGCGCGGAGCGGCTGTTCGGCTATGCCGCCGCCGAGATGATCGGCAAGCCGGTGTCGCTGCTCATACCCGAGGCGCGGCTCGGCGAGGAGACGGCCATCCTCGCGCAGCTGGCGCGCGGCGAGCGCATCGAGCACTTCGAGACCGTGCGCAGGCGCAAGGACGGCAGCCTGGTCGAGGTCTCGGTCTTGATCTCGCCGGTGCTCGACGCGCAGGGCCGCGTCGTCGGCGCCTCGAAGATCGCCCGCGACATCGGCGAGCTCGCCGCCCTGTCGCGGCGCCTGGTGACGCTGCAGGAGAAAGAGCGCCGCGACATCGCGCGCGAGCTGCACGACCGGGTGGGGCAGAACCTGTCGGCGATCACCATCAACCTCGCGCGCCTGCAAGGCGGCGGCGAGGATCCCGCGCCGCGCCTCGCCGAGAGCCAGAAGCTGGTGGAGCAGACCGCGCTCCTCATCCAGGACGTGCTGACCGAGCTCAAGCCGCCGATGCTCGCGAGCTACGGGCTGCCCGACGCGCTGCGCTGGCACGGGCGCGAGTTCGCGCGGCGCACCGGCATCGAGGTCGAGGTGGCGCACGCCGCGCCGGCAGAGCGCCTGAGCCCCGAGGTGGAGATGGCGCTCTTCCGCATCGCGCAGGCCGCGCTCAACAACGTGGCGCAGCACGCCGGCGCGAAGCGCGTGCAGGTCTCGTTCGAGCGCCGCGGCGAGGCGATCGAGTTCCGCATCCAGGATGACGGCCGCGGCTTCGACGTGGCGAGCGCCATGGCCTCCGGGCGCTGGGGGCTGAGCGGCATGCGCGAGCGCGCCGAGGCGATCGGCGGCGAGCTGCGCGTCGAGTCGGGCCCGGGGCGGGGCAGCGCGGTGGTGGTCGAGCTCGGGGCGGCGGGA
>Ga0075424_100006391_pt1 | contig 11346 bp, 11 predicted proteins | sample SoiMethybrSBSTD3_FD_75301 | JGI IMG/M metagenome (GOLD analysis project Ga0075424, IMG submission 75301) | Bulk soil microbial communities from a Populus tree surrounding site in Tennessee, USA - Soil MetaG P. TD hybrid SBSTD3 | ecosystem: Environmental > Terrestrial > Soil > Tree plantation...
GTCGGCGACGCCGTTCGTGTCACCGGCGACCAGGTTTGTGGCCAGCGACGTGAAGACGACGAAGCGGCCGTCGGCGCTGATGCGGGCGTTGGACGAGGCGCCATTGGCCTGCCCGCCGGCGCCGACCGAGGCGCGGGTGGTGGTGCCGGTGACGAGGTTTCGGACGAACACGTCACGAACGCCGTTGGTGTCGCCGGCCACCAGGTTGGGCGAGCTCGAGACGAAGGCAACCAGCGTGCCGTCGGCCGAGACGGAGATGCCATCCTGGGGCGCGGTCTCGTTGGCGGATACGCCGCCGGTTGTGACCGTAACCAGCGCCGGCGGCACCGCCGCGAGCGCGCTACCGGCGCTCGCCGCCACCAGTGCCACGGCAAGGCCACACGTAAGTCGACTCGACGCAGTACGCAAGCAGAAACCCCCTACGAGTCCTACACGTCTCGGACAAGAAACCCCGGTGGGCGCCACGCGGAAGCCTGCGCGCCCATCCCGCTCAGCATGGGTGGGGGCGGCCGATCGGGGAACCCCCGAGCGGGGGTGTTCGTGTCACCCGCCCAGAGGGCTACTGGGTGAGCTCGACCGTAAAGGCGGTGTTGGAGCTGGGATCGTACGGCCCGGGCGTGCCCATGCTGGCCGAGCTGTCGAGGTTCACGAACACGCCGTTCACCTGCTTGCCGTCGCTGTTTGAGCAGTAGCTCGGGTTCGCCGGGTCGCCGCAGCTTGTGATCACGAACCAGGCGAAGCCGACGACGGTCATCGGACTGCTGGTGCCGTTGGGCCACACGCTTTGGCCGGACGGGTTGGTCAGCACCGGTATCACGACCAACTGGGGGCTGTCCGGCTGGAGCAGGGTGTTGGTGCCGTCGGCGTTGAACTTGACGATCTGGTCGACGGTCTGCCAGTTGGTGATGCGGATGTTCAGTCCCTGCGAGGTCGGGCCGCTGTTGTTGCCGGGCTTGGTGTTGAGCGTCTCGCCGACGGAGACCGGGCAGACCGGCGTGGTTCCGGCGATCTCGTCGGAGTAGATGTTCGCGCCGTTGGGCACCGGGCAGGTGGAGCTCTGCACGTAGGGCAGGCTGAGGGCGCCGTTGTTGGCGTTGTTGGTGTCCTTGGTGTAGATCGCGTACGGCTGGTCGGGCACGTAGCTGGCCTTGAGCACACCCCAGGGCATGACGTTGACACCGTTCACGGTCGTGAACGACTCGATCGTGGCGCGGGCGGACCCCGTCACGGTGACCGAGTGGACGCCGAAGAGGCTGGTGAACCAGGTTGCGACGTTGCGCGAGGCGTTGACCGTGACCGAGTCGTTGGCCTTGAGGTTGGTGGTGCTCGACACGCCGACGCTGTCGCCGGAGACGCCGTTCTTCGCGTACTGCGACTGGGCGGTGCTACCGGCCGAAGCCTGCCCGGCGGGGATCTGACTGGCCCCGGCCAGCGCCGAGGCGTCAGCGGCGCTCTGCACCTGGTTCTTGTTCAGCGCCCAGAAGCCGTAGTCGATCGCAAACCCGGCCACGCCCAGCAAGCCCATCATCATCACGGTGATCAGGACCAGCGTCTGACCCGCCTCTCGGCTGCGGTCTACGTGGTGGGTACGAAGATGCATGAATCGCGGCAAGAAAGAAGACCCCCTGCTCTACATCGGCATCCCCTGCCAAGAACTTGACACTTAGGTGTCACGACCGCCGTGGCACCGCTGTGACAGCGATTTGCTTGCAGAAACCACCGTTTCCGCACGCCCCGGTCGCGTCCCGGTCACGGACCTGGCAGCGACCTGCATCGCACCCGGAAGCGGTGTTTGACTCCAGTCTGGGCGCGATCAACGCAACCAGGCGAATCCCCTGTCACGGCCGCCGTGACACGCGTCAGGGCGCCGTCGCGAACCCGTGGCGGGGGCGGGAGTGGTGTTTGACTCCAATCTGGGCGCGACTCGCGGTGCCGCCCAGTGACCGCCCAGTGACAGACGTGTCAAAGGTGTCGGAGAGGTGTCGCCGGTGTCAGGCGCTGTCGATCATTGCGGCCGCGCCTGCGGGTAGCGCGGCACGCCGTCGTCGGGGATCGGCTCCCACGGCGCGGCGTAGGTCACGTACTGCCGCCACTCCATCTGCAGCCCGGGATCCTCGTCCAGGGCGCCCAGACGCACGCTCATCAGCTCGTGCTGCTCCGGGTGCCGGCTGAACAGGGCCGACCCGCAGCCCGAGCAGAACAGCTTCTCGAAGCCGCCGTCGCCGGGCGCGTAGGCCTTCACCAGCTCCTGCCCGGACGTCACCCGCAGCGCGCCGGGTGGGATCCGCGCCTGTGGCGACGCGGCCGTGCCGGTGCGCCGCTGGCAGCGCGTGCAGTGGCAGTAACCGGCGTTGAACAGCGGCTCGGTGATCTCGAACCGCACCGACCCGCACAGACAGCCACCCGTGGTCGCGTCTGACATCGCCGCATCCTAGCTGCAGCCCTGATCACGGTACCGGAGCGCCGATCCGGGGTACCCATACACAGACATGCGCAATCGCATCCGCATGATCGCGGTGATCCTGGCCTGCGCCGGCGCCGCCGCATGCGGCGGCGGCAGTGCCGGCTCCGCCTCCCAGTCCGCCCGCGGGCCGGAGATCCCCCGCGCGATCGCGACCGATCTCGCGGCCCGCGCCGACAGCGTCGCCGTCAGCCTCGATGCACAACGCGGCTGCGCCGCGCTCGATCAGGCCAGGCAGCTGAGCACGGCCGTCGACGCGGCGATCGGCGCCGGCCGGGTGCCGGCCGCGCTGCAACCGCAGTTGCGGGCGACGGCGTCGCGTCTGGTCGCCGGCATCCGCTGCACCCCGCCGGCACCGGCCAAACCGAAGCCGCCGAAACACGAGGACCATCATCACGGTGACAAACGCCATGGCCCCGGCCAGAACGACCAGGGGGGCGGGGATTGAGCGCCGTTGACACCGACCTTGGCCGCTACCGGCTTGACCGCGCGCTGGGAAGCGGCGGCATGGCGATCGTCTACCTGGCCCACGACCGTGAGCTGGACCGCGTCGTCGCCGTCAAGCGGCTTGCCGACAACCTGGCCCACGATCGCTCGTTCCGCGACCGCTTCCTACGCGAGGCGCAGCTGGCGGCGCCGCTCAGCCATCCCAACCTGGTGCGCGTCTACGACTTCGGCCACGATCCCGACGGCCGACCGTTCATCGTGATGGAGTACGTGGAGGGCGGGTCGCTGGCCGAGGCGCTTGCCCGCGACGGCGGGCTCAGCCCCGCCCGGGTGCTTGCCGTCGCCCGCGACTGTTGCGCCGGCCTCGCCTACGCGCACGCGGCCGGCCTCGTGCACCGCGATCTGAAGCCGCAGAACCTGCTGCTCGACTCCGACTGCCGCGTCAAGATCGCCGACTTCGGCATCGCCCGCACGCTGGACGGCACGTCGCTCACGCTCACCGGCAGCGTGCTCGGCACGGCCGGCTACCTGGCGCCCGAACAGGCCGGCGGCGAGCAGGTGACGGCGGCGGCCGACATCTACGGCCTCGGCGTCACCCTGTACCAGCTGGCGACCGGCACTATGCCGGGGCCGGACGCATCCCAGCCGCTGCCCGACCCGCTTCGCGGCGTTGTCGCCCGCTGCCTCGACCCCGACCCGGCCCGACGCCCCACCGCCGAGGCGCTGTCCGCGATGCTGGACGAGCCCGCCACCCGGGTCTCGGCGCCGGCCGCGACGGCCGCCACCCTGGTCGCGCCGCCACGCGTTCCTCCGCGCCACGTGACGGCCGCCCGCGGCGTGCGCACCGGGCGGCTGGCCGCGGCGCTGCTGGCGGTGCTGATCGTTGCCGCGATCGTGATCGTGGCTGCCACCAGCGGCGGGGCCGGGCCACCGACCCCCGCCACACACCACCACCACCGTCAGCGCGCGACGGCCGCGATCCCGCAGGGCGCCACGCCTGCCGCCCAGGCTCGCCTGCTCGCGCGCTGGCTGCGCCAGTACGCCGGCTGAGCCGCGTTTCCAGCCCCGTCTATCATCCAGGCGGATGACGCGGAACGACCGCTCCCAGCAGCCCGAGTCGCAGCCCGACCCGGATCAGCGTCCGGACAAGGGCGAGGACGACCTCGACCAGGCCCTCGAGGAGACCTTCCCGGCCTCCGACCCCGTGTCCGCCGAGGTGCCCGGCCGGTAGGCAGCCACCCCGAGCGCGCTCAGCAGCCGCGCGCGCCTCGCCCGTGCCGCAGGCAGCGGCCGCGGTGCAACCCTGTCGCGGCCGATCGAGCCGGCCGCGTGCGCGCAGGCGATCAGCGCCCATGCCGCCCCGCTGACGGAGCTCTGGGTCATCAGGTTCGAGTCGCCGCTGGCCAGGATGTAGGCAACCGCGACCGCGAACCCGGCCACCGCCGCCGCCTGCAGCGGCACCGAGCCGCTGCGCCGCGCCCAGCGCATCGCGAGCGCGCATCCCACCGCCGCCGAGACCAGCAGCCCGACGAAGGCCAGGAAGCCGAACACGCCGGTCTCCACCACCGCCCGCACGTAGTCGGAGTGGACGTGCGCCGCCGTGTCCGTCTCCTGCACGATCGAGCCCAGTCCCAGCCCTGTCAGCGGCTTCTGCTCGGCCTTCGGCAGGTTCTGACGCCACAGCTCGACGCGCGTGTGGAACGAGTCACCGGTGCCGTACTGCAGTTCCTGCTGCTGATTCACCGACTGCACCCGCGACTGCACCCCGGGCAGCGCCACGAACGCGATCACGATCGCCACGGGCACCAGCACCAGCAGCACCCGGTAGCGCGCGATCCCCAGCACCAGCGCGCCCAGCACCACCATCACCCAGCCGGTGCGCGTGTACGACAGCACAAGTGACATCCCGGCCATCGCCGCCACGGCCAGCGCCGGCCACCGCCACGGTCCGCGGGCAGCGAACACCAGCGCCAGCGCCGTCACCGTCGCCACCGCCAGGTAGATGCCGTAGGGATCGGGCTGCAGGAACGTGCCGGTGGCGCGGTTGAGGTCGCCGATCGCCTGGGTCGAGTTGGTCGCCCACTGCCCGATGCCGACCGCCGCAGGCACCACCGCCGAGGCCACGATCGCCGCCAGCAGCCGCGCCACCGCGGCCGGGCTGTTGACCGCCAGGTAGGCCAGCGCGTAGGTGACCAGCACCGCGCACAGGCGCATCCACTCGGTCACGGCCGGGCCGGTCGCGGCCGCCACCGACACCCCGACCATCGCGATCCCGGCGAACAGCAGGTAGGGGTAGATCGACGGCGCCCGCCGCAGCAGCCGCCAGCGCTCGATCATGTACGGCGTGCCCACCGCGATCACGAGCACGGCGAACACCGAGGCCGGGTTCAGGGCGACCCCGTGGTAGGAGGCGAGCGTGCGGTCGGCGAACAGGTCGAGGCTGGGCCGCACCAGCACCAGCAGTAGCACGCCCGCCTCCAGCCGCCAAGCGAACACCAGCGGCACCGCTACCACCAGTCCCGCCGCGAGCAGCAGCTCGGAGCGGCCGCTGGCAAGCCCGATCCCGTAGCCGGCGACGGCCACCGCCAGCACGGTCGCCCATACCAGCGGGCCGCCGCGAAGCGGTCGCTGCACGATCGGCTGCGGCTGTGCGACTCCGAGCATGGCTCAGGTCGTGGGCTGCTCGACCGGCCGGGCGGCTGTGGTGGCGCGGCTCAGCAGCGAGGGGCCCGCCGCCTTGCGGCCGTGGTCAAGGCACACGCGCACGCGTCCGCTGACGACGGCGTCTTCGAGCAGCTCCAGCATCGACTCGAGGTCGCTCCAGGTGCTGCGGCTGCGGCGCAACGAGAGCACCGTCACGGTCGCCACCGCCGTCGACACCAGCCCCGAGGGGTGCTCGAGCAGCCCCGGCGCATCCACCACCACGACCTCGCCCTCGCGCGAGCCCGCGAGCGCGTCGCGCAGCCGCGGCAACGACGACAGCACCGCGGTGCCCGCGTCGACCTGCGTCCAGCCGGAGTCGCCGGAGCGGGCGATGCCGCTCTCCGACAGCCACGTGGTCGGCCGGCCCGATTTGGCGAACGAGTCGGCCAGCGTGCGTGACAGCCCGCCGCCGTGGTCGCCCTTCGGCGTGACCACCGCGATCACCCCGCCTTTGGCGTCGACGCCGCCCACCTCGGCCAGCGCGCGCAGCGCCTCCACCGAGTCGGGCTTGGAGGGATCGACCCCCAGCGCGCGAACGCCGGCGGCGCGCAGATCGCCGGTGCTGCGGATGCGCGGGTCGGCCTGGCCGATCCCGAGCGCGATCGCGATGCCGAGGATGATCCCGGCGAGGATGCCGCCGGCCACGAGCGCCGCGCCGGGCAAGGTCTTCGCGGCGGAGGTGGTCGTGGCGCCGTCGGCGTGGATGCCCTGGGGGAGGTTGTTCGCGGCCGTCTGCAGCTGCGCCACCGCGGTCGCGTCGCCGCCGTGTGACTGCAGCGTGTTCGCGGCCTGCAACAGCTGCTTCTTCTCGCTGCTGATGCGCTGGTGGACGAGCGCCTTCACATAGGCGTTGAGGCGGGCGGCGACGACCGCCTCGGACGAGCTGTCCGAATAGCTGAGCTGGATGTCGGTGGGGTCCACCGCCACGAAGCCGAGGTTGTCGAGGTACTGGCGGGCGGTGGTGCCGTTCTTCAGCGCCGCGGCGGCGGCCGCCTGCGGGTCGACGAACTCGTTCTTGGTGAGATCCTGCACGGAGTGCACAACCGTGAACGGCTGCGGCTGGCCCTGGAACTGGTAGGTCACCGTCGTGTCCTGAACGTGGACGCGGGCGGTCGCCTTCGCGTCGGAGATGTGGCGGCCAGACAGCGTCGTCGCCGCGATCGCCACCACTACGGCGCACAGCGGCAACAGCCACCAGCGGCGTACGACATGCGCAGTTGCCCTGCCCAGGGTCAATTCCGGTCTCACCTGACTCCTCCCAACGTTGTGCCCGCTCCATGGTACCGGCGATATTCGCCCGCGTACATTGAGCCCGCGTGAAGGGGTAGGGTGGGGTCGTGGCTGGGTTGATGGAGCGGCTGTCGCGGGGCGTGGTACTGGGCGCCGAGGGGTATCTGTTCGAGCTGGAGCGACGTGGCTACCTGAAGAGTGGCCCGTATGTGCCCGAGGTGGTGCTGGATCGGCCGGAGGCGGTGGCGGAGCTTCATCGCGAGTTCCTGGATGCGGGAGCCGAGGTGATGGTCGCGTTCACCTACTACGGCCACGAGGAAAAGCTGCGCATGATCGGCCGTGAGGGCGACCTCGAGGCGCTCAACCGCCAGGCCGTGCGGCTTGCCGTCGAAGCCGCCCGCGGCGGCGACGCGCTGGTGGCCGGCAACATCTGCAACACCTGGGCGTATGACCCTGCCGAGCCGGAGGCGTCCGGTGAGCGAGTGCGGCGCATGTACCACGACCAGGTGGCCTGGGCGTTGGAGGAGGGCGCCGACTTCGTCATCGCCGAGACGAACGACTACCTGGGCGAGGCGCTGATCGCGGTCGAGGTGATCAAGGCGTTTGACGTGGCTGCGGTGGTGACGTTCGCCTCCTCCGAGCAGACCACGATCGACGGCGCCTCCTTCGAGGACGCCTGCGCGCAGGTGGAACAGGCCGGCGCGGACGTGGTCGGCCTGAACTGCTCAACCGGTCCCCGCACGATGCTGCCGCTCCTGGAGCGCGTCAGGGACGCCGTCTCCTGCCCGGTAGCGGGCCAGCCGGTGCCATACCACACCACCCCCGAGCAGCCCACCTTCCAGTCGCTTCGCGACGCCGATGGTCGCCGCGTGTTTCCGCTGGCGCTCGATCCCTTCGTCTGCACCCGTTTTGAGATGGCGGAGTTCGCCACCGCCGCCCGCGACCTGGGCGTTGGCTACATCGGCATCTGCTGCGGCGGTGCCCCCCACCATGTGCGGGCCATGGCCGAGGCACTGGGCCGCACCGTGCCCGCCAGCCGGTACTCACCCGACCTGTCGCTTCACCCGATCCTGGGCGACGGCGCCGCCGACGTGGCCGAGCGCTACGACAACTGGCGCGACAAGGACTCGTAACCCGCCGGAGGCCGGAGCCGTCAGGGCGCCAGCTGCCGCAGCGTCCAGCCCTCGCCGTTACGTCGGAACTGGCGGCGCCGGTGCAACCGGTACTCGCCGTGCTCCCAGAACTCGATCGCGTGGGGCACCAGCAGATAGCCGCCCCAGTGCGGTGGCCGTTCCACCGCGCGCTCGCCCCAGCGCCGCTGCTCCTGCGCATAGGCATCGAGCAGCACCTCGCGCGACTCCAACTCCCGGCTCTGCTGGCTGGCCCACGCGCCCAGCTGGCTCTCGCGCGGCCGCGATGCGAAGTACGCGTCGCTGGCCTCGTCGTCGAGCGGCCGCACCGGGCCCTCGGCCCGCAGCTGCAGCCCCGGCGGCTCCCAGTAAAACGCGATCGCCGCCCACGGGTTCGCGGCCAGCTCGTCGCCCTTGCGGCTCTCGCGGTTCGTGTAGAAGCGGAAACCCTCCTGGTCGAGCCCGCGCATCAGCACCATTCGCACCGACGGGTGGCCCTGCTCGTTGGCCGTCGCGAGCGCCATCGCCTCGGGCTGCGGGGCGCCGGCGCCGGCGGCCGCGTCGAGCCAACTCTGTGCCAGCGCGATCGGATCGGGGACGGTCACGCCGGGATTGTCCCTCAGGTCACGGTCAGCTTGGCATTCATACCCAGCGCGCGGTGCCCGGGGATGCCGCAGAACACCCAGTAGACGCCCGGCTTCAGGTTGACCGTGATGGTGGCCGTGCCGCCGCCGCGGATACGACCGCTGGAGCCGTACTGCGTTCCGTGCTTGCGGATCTTGATGTTGTGGTCGTCCTGCCCGAAGTTGTGGATCGAGAACGTGATCGTGCCGTGCTGCACCTTCAGCCGGCTCAGCGTCACGCTCCACTCACGCTCGGACACGCCCACGGCGCCCCCGCCCGCGGCACCGCTCCAGGCGGGCGAGACGAGCACGAACAGGCACAGCGCAGCGGCCAGTATCACGAGACCCCTCATCGCCCCTCGTATCGACGCGGGCGCCGGCGGTCACCATCCCCCGATCGGCCGATTCACCCGTATGCTCTCCCGGTGTCGGGAAGAACCGGTCAATGACCCTGCTCCTGCGTGTCATCTTGGTGGTCGTCCTCTCGGCGATCGTGCTTGCGATCGCCTACGTGGTCGTCACCGACCCGGGATCCGGTACCGACGTCACCGCCCGCGGGCACCGCTCGCCGGTGCAGGCCCAGGTCGGCCACGCTGTGGAGCTGGGCCGGGGGCGCGCCGTGATGGCGTCGGGGCCGGCCGGCCTGTGGGTGGCGCGGCAACCCCCGACCGGCTCCCCGGGGGAGGTGGAGCGGATCGACACCACCACCGGCAAGCCGGAGCACGCCTATCGGGTCAACATCCTGCCGGAGGGGATCGCCGTCGGACATGGCGTGATCTGGGTGCTCGGCATCAAGCCGAACGACGACCTGGCCACGCTGCTTCGGATCGATCCGGCCAGCGGCCGCGTCCAGCACCGCCTGCAGCTGGCCGAGCAGAGCTCGTGCGCCACCGAAGAGCGCGCCAGCTGCTACCCGGTCGCGACCCACGACGGCGTCTGGGTGCCGCTGATCAGCGAAATCGTGCACGTCAACCAATCGGGCACGATGGCCGACCGGACGGCGCAGGTGAACGGCCACGTCTGGGATCTGACCGGGCGCGTCGGCCAGCTGTGGGCGCTGGCAGAGACCGCGATCTACCGGATCACCGAGCGCACTCGCGTCCCCCAGCGGATCGGCCTCAAGCCGAGCCTGGGCGTGGGCGTGCAGTCGAACCACGTCACCACCGACGGCAACTCGGTGTGGGTCTCGAGCTTTCCCCGCGACACCAGCCCCAACCCGGGCCGCCTGACTCGCATCGACCCGGTCGGCCAGGCACCGCAGGTGACGGTGTCGCGGATCTACCCGGGCGCGGGCGCGCTGGCGCTGGTGGACGGCGGCCTGTGGGTGGCCCGGTTCGACGGCCAGGGCGAACTCGACCGGCTGAACGCGGCCACCGGCGCACTCACCGGGCCGTTCAAGGTGCTGCCCGACGACCCGATCGTGCTGGTTCAGCGGGGCGACGACCTGTGGGTGCTCAGCTACCGATCCACCGGCAACGTGCGCACGGTCACGAAGGTGACGCTGACGCCTGCGGCGAAGTAGATTCCAAGCGTGCGCATCGCCATCATCGCCCCGGCCTGGTTTGCGGTGCCGCCCACCCGGTACGGCGGCATCGAGTGGGTGGTGTCGATCCTGGCCGACGGGCTGGTCGACCACGGGCACGAGGTGACGCTGTTCGCGGCCGGCGACTCGCAGACCAAGGCGCGGCTGGTGACCAGCTACGACGATCCGCCCAGCATGCGCATCGGGCTGTCGATGCCCGATCTGCATCACGCGCTCACCTGCTTCGCCAACGCCGACCAGTTCGACCTGATCAACGACCACTCCGGCCCGCTGGCGGGCGCGCTCGGCGGTGCCTGCGCAGCGCCGGTCTGCCACACCGTGCACGGGCCGCTGTCCGGTGAGCCGGGCGACGTCTACTCGCTGATCGGCCGCGTCAGCCCGTCGGTCGGCCTGATCTCGGTCTCCGACCACCAGCGCACGCCACTCCCCGACATCAACTGGCTGGCCACCTGCCACAACGCGATCGCGATTGACGCCTACCCGTTCCACGAGGCGAATGACGGCTACCTGCTGTTCCTGGGCCGGATGTCGCCCGACAAGGGGGCGCACAACGCCGTACGGGTGGCGGCCGAGATGGGGTTGCCGATGATCCTGGCCGGCAAGATGCACGACGTGGCCGAGCGGGAGCACTTCGAGGCCAACGTGGAGCCGTTTCTGTCGGACGACATTCGCTACGTGGGCGAGGTCAGCCATGACGAGAAGGTGCGGCTGTTGCAGCGGGCGCGGGCGACGGTGTTCCCGATCCAGTGGCCTGAGCCGTTCGGCCTGGTGATGGTGGAGTCGATGGCCTGTGGCACGCCGGTGGTGGCGACGCGGTTCGGGGCCGTGCCGGAGGTGATCGAGCAGGGGCGCAGCGGCGTGATCGTGGACGAGTTCGAGGGACTGGCGGCCGGGGTGGAGCAGGCGCTGTCGCTGGATCCGGCCGAGTGCCGGGCAAGCGCGGTGGAGCGGTTCTCGCCGCGGCGGATGATCGAGGACTACGAGGCGGCGTATCTCCAACTTCTGGCCGGTTAGATGTAGAGTTGAGAGCGATCGTGCGCCGGATCCTGATCATATTTCTGTGTTTCTTGGGTTTGGGCGTGCTGCTGCTCCTGGTGCTGCGCTCGTCGCGCGGGCCTGCGCCGGAGATGGACGAGCCGGAGCGCGAGCCGTATTGGGACCGTGAGCCGGTCGCCCAGGCGGAGCCCGAGCCTGAGCCCGAGCCGGAAC
>Ga0075424_100006393_pt1 | contig 11343 bp, 10 predicted proteins | sample SoiMethybrSBSTD3_FD_75301 | JGI IMG/M metagenome (GOLD analysis project Ga0075424, IMG submission 75301) | Bulk soil microbial communities from a Populus tree surrounding site in Tennessee, USA - Soil MetaG P. TD hybrid SBSTD3 | ecosystem: Environmental > Terrestrial > Soil > Tree plantation...
GAACTGGCGTGGACTGGCACCGTAAAGGCGAAGGAGCCGACGAACGTGCAAACGACGATCAAGTCTTATGTCCAAACGGTCACGAAGTCACTCGCCGCACAAAATCTGGTGCCAAAAAAATAATTACGAACGCCGCTTCTGGGAAGTGGATCGGGTCTGGCCTGAGTACACCAGGGTCTCATCGGCCGCGGTGACTTTATGAGGTTTCTTCGGATCCGGTTATGTGGTGCCCGCACTTCGTAGTGGAAGATGTTAGCCGACAAAAGCGCCTCGCACACGTTAAAAAGTTTTGTTCTTAACAGCCCCTTCGATAAAGAAGCCGCCGCCCCGCGAGGTTCGGATCCATCCGCGCCAAGGCGGCAGTGACTCACAATATCCATGGGGTAATCGGCAGAATGCTATTTATGAAGTGATTCGCGAGTGAGCGAAGATGCCAGCACGGACGCCATCGAGGGAGTGATGGACGATGTTCTGACAACGGACCACGCGACGATCGGAACGAAGTAGCTTGCAAACCACAGGAGAGAAATATGTCCGCTCAAGAAAAAGTACTGGATCTTGTCTTTGGCAGATGGCGGAGCCAGATTTTGTACGCTGGCGTGAAGTTGGGGATCTTCGATGCCCTTCGGAGCGGTCCCAAAACGGCGGCGCTGATCGCACATGAGCTGAGTCTCGATCCGGCTCTTACCTATCGCCTCCTTCGAGCCCTCGGTTCTCTCGATCTGTTGCGAGAAGACAAAGATCGGAAATTTTCATTGAGCGAAACCGGCGAACTGCTTCGCTCGGATCATTCCCATACCCTGCGCGGGGTTACGTTGTTGGAAGAGGGCCCCGAACATTACGCGCTCTGGAAGCATTTGCCGGCGATGATTCGGGACGGAAAACAAAACGCTTTCGTGCGTGAGTTCGACCGCATGGCCTTCGATCACGCTGTGAATGACGCGGGCTACGCTGAAGTGTTCGACAACGCGATGAGCAGCTACTCGAGCGCACAAGCGGAGTGGGTGCTCGATGCGCTTGGATCGTACGACCTCGGCAAGCTGACGCGCTTCTGCGATGTGGGCGGCGGTCATGGCTACATGCTGTGCCGGCTTCTCGCCAAGTATCCTCGCCTCCAAGGAACGGTGTTCGAGCGCGCGGAGGTCATCTCAGATAGCGCGCGCCTTTGGGCAAGCAAACTCGGAGTGAGCGACAGGTGCCGGTACGTCGCCGGAGACATGTTCAATTCCGCTCCGCCTGCGGATGCGTACATGATGAAGCTTATTCTGCATGATTGGAACGATGATGAATGCGTGCGGATTCTTCGAACCCAGCACAAAGCAGCGAGTCCCAGCGGCCGAGTATTCATCGTCGAGCATGTCATCCCCGGCGCCGCGACGTCTCACTTCGCCAAGTTGTTCGACATCCACATGATGTGTTGGGGAACGGGACGCGAGCGCACGCAGGAGGAATATGCCACGCTCCTGGAAAAGGCCGGATGGAACTACGTCACGACTTGGTTTCCGGCCTCGCGTGCAATGGGCGTGGTGGAAGGCGCCAAGCTGTAACGCGCTAAGCCGAGCCCAGATCTCCGAATCCGTTTAACTCGTTTCTACCGCTCTAATTGGAATTGCCTGCCGGGAGGATTGCCCGCTTCGTACTTAAGGAGTTTCGTCGGCTGCACAGAAACGTCGCTGCACACCTTCTTGATGCCGATCAGCTCGGTCGGCTGGTCCCAGTCGCTCTTCGACTCGCAGGTGACTTGCGCGCAGGCAGTTTTCTTCAGCCAGGAGCATAATTTCACGTCGCGATGGGCTGCATCCACCAGCTCGGTCAGATACCAAGTGCTCGGATTGTCTTTGCCGTTTTCCAAATGGACGCTTTGCACCAGCGTGTAAAAAACGCCACCTACATCGAGCAAGCCCAGCGTCTTCTCCAGGAATAAGGACAGATCTTCTGTGTACGAGAAGCCGCCGTAGACGTCAGTAATGATCTGGAACCTGCCGAGCTCCTCTGGCGAGTACTCGCGCAGGCGCTTGCCATAAAAATAGCGTATGCGGTCGTCGCCCAGGCTTGACGCCTGCTGTTGCCATGAGTCGGTACGACGGTCTTCTATGGACATCGCGACAGCTTGAACTTTGCCCCCTGCGCCGGCGCATATTTTACCCGACGCCGAATTGTCCTTGGTTGCGTAATAGTCCAGTATCGCCTGTCCCGATCCTGCGCCGATATCCAGCCATCGGTTCGAGCTGCCAAGTGTCCCGAGCGAATCGCAGAATCCGGAAGGAAGAAGTTCCAGGTAATCCGACAGCCGTCGGCCGGTGACGTAGCCGCGGGGCACCCCGGCGCCCCGGCTGCGGTAGATTCGTTCCTGCTTCCCTAGTTCCTCATCAACGCGTGATTGAGCCGATTTCTGTGGTCGACCGACCCCCGCAGTAAGAGCAAGCACAATGATCAAAACAGCGAAGCCAGTTGCCACGGCCGTTCGTTTCTTGATCAGCGTTATGGCTGAGCACATGGTTTGATTACTTCGTTCTCGCTTAAAAAATGTCGTCTTGAACACCGGCTTCAAGCTGTTCCAGGTACAATGCTGGTGACCAACGTTTTCTCAGCTATGACTTGCATTCTTCGGCTTGCACCTCGAATACTCGAATAACGGAAAACCTTGCTATCTTTTAATATCTTAAATCGGTACGCTATTCACGTGCCGAGGTCGTGTTCGCGCGGGCGACACTAACTGGCTTTAGTTTTCCGACGATTCGATCCGCCGCAAAGTAAGTACTTCGCCGACCGCGCTACCGAGAATCGGATGTGAGCAGCCGGGGTCTTGCTTCTTCGCGCGTGCGATAATACACACCACCAAAAAGCTTTTTCAGGGAGATCAAACATGAAAAACCAGTTCGACGGCGGCACAGCTTTAGTCGAAGCATTCCGGCAGCTCGGAGTCGAATATATTCTCTCCTCGCCCGGCACGGAGTGGGCGCCGGTCTGGGAAGCGATGGCCGATCAGATTCACCGGAAAAAGAGCGGCCCCAAGCTTTTGGATGTGTGGCACGAAACGCTCGCGGTCGATATGGCGATGGGCTACACGCTCGCCACCGGGCGGATGCAGGCCGTGTTGCTGCACGCGGGCGCCGGCCTGCTGCAGGGCGCGATGGGTATCCACGGCGCCTTCGTCACCGGAGTTCCGATGGTGGTGATCTCGGGAGAATCGATGACCTACGGCGAGCAGCCGGAGTTCGATCCGGGCGCTCAGTGGATAGGCAATCTCAGTATTCCAGGCGGCACGACGCACCTGGTGAACGCGGTCGTCAAATACACTTCGGTCGCAGGCAGCGTACACACTGCCTATGAAAGCGTCATTCGCGCCGGCGAGCTGGCGCAGCGGCAGCCGACCGGACCGACTTACCTGTCGATTTCGACGGAGACGTTGATGGATCGTTGGACGCCGCCGGCCAACCCGCGCACGGTTCCGCCCGCGCCGCGCATGCTGACCGCGCCGGAAGACATCGAGAAGCTCGCCGCGCGACTCTCCAAGGCGAAGCACCCGGTCGTCCTCACCGAGGGCGCAGGGCAGGAAATCGAAACTTACGAAGCGTTGGTGGCGCTATGCGAGAAGTTCGCTCTGCCGGTGGTGGAGAAGCCCGGCGCTTTGTTTGCCAATTTTCCCAAGGATCATCCGCTCTATCAGGGAACCGACATCAAATCGTTCTGGAACGACATGGATCTCGCGATCGTCGTCCGTGCGCGGGTGCCATGGTATCCACCGAGCAATCGCCCGCCCAAAACCGTGGTTGCGATGATCGACGAGGCGCCGCACAATTCGGCGATGGCTTACCAGAGCCATCAGGCCGACATCTACCTGGAAGGTAATGTTGCACAGACGCTGCGCGATCTCGCGGAGGCGGCCACAGTCGACAAATCTTCGGTGGAGGCACGGCGCAAGGATCTCGCCGCCGCGCACGATGCCCTCGTTGAGAAAAGGAATACCGCACAGGCGGCGGCGCGCAAGAAAACGCCGATCGATCCAGTCTGGGTATGCGCGTCGCTGAATGCCGTGATGCCGAAGGATGCGATCTATATCGACGAGGTCACCACGCATACCGCCACGCTGCGCCAACATCTCGTCTGGAACGATCCGCAGTGCCTGTTCACCCGGCAGGGAGGTCTCGGGCAGGGCATCGGGCTTTCGCTCGGGATCAAGCTGGGAAAGCCGGAACGGCAGGTCGTGACGTTGATCGGCGACGGCGCATTTCTTTACAACCCGGTGCTGGGTTGCCTGGGTGCCGCGCGCGATTACAAGCTGCCGACGATGGCGGTCATCTTCAACAACAAGAAATACGCCGCGATGCAGGGCATGCATCAGAAGATGTATCCGGACGGGATCGCCGCGGAAATCGATCTGTATCACGGCACCCACATCAATCCGCCGGACTTCGTGAAGGTCGCCGAATGCGTCGGCGGTTACGGCGAGCAGGTGAGCGATCCGGAAAAACTTCAGGATGCGTTGAAGCGTGGTCTCGAAGCCAATCGCAGCGGCAAGCCGGCAATCATCGATGTGATCGTTACGTAGAATCGGATCTCAACGGCTCAGTTGTTCCGGCCGGACCGCGCCCGACTGCCAAACCGAACAATCGAGATGAAATCCCTCGGGTCCGAGCGGGATTGATCGCCCGCTTCCTCGCCGTGTCAGCTCAACTGATCGCTCTGGCCGCCGCGGTGTCGTACGCGATCTCCGGCATCGCGGCGAAACGGGGACTGCGCTACTCGACACCGGTTACGGTCACGCTCGTTTCGGTGGCAATTCACGCCGTTGTGCTATGGATTGCGCTACTGATTTTTCGCGGCGTCCCGGTAGTGTCGTGGTGGGTGCTCTTCCTTTTTGTACTGAGCGGACTCCTCCAGCCGATCCTGCGTTTTCTCACCTATGCGGGCATTCATTACGTCGGCGCCGCCGCGGGAACGACCCTGCGCGGCGCGCATCCGTTGTTCAGCACGACGCTGGCAATTTTGTTTTTGGGCGAACCGTTGAATCTGCTGATCGTGCTCGGCACGATTGCCATTGTTGCGGGCGTCGCGCTGATCTCGTGGCAAGGAAACAAAAAGCAGGCGAGCGTTCGCTGGTGGCATCTCGCCTATCCGTTAAGCGCCGCGTTTCTTGCCGGCGTCTCCCACCCCTTGCGCCGCTACACGCTAAAGCTTGCGAACGAGCCGCTCTACCTGGCGGCGGTTATCGGTATCGTGGCGCTACCGTGGCTGGTCAGCGCCACACTCTTACCCGGCCAAAGCCAAAAACCGGTATGGGATCGCCGGGCGATCGGGCCATTTGTCATAGCGGGAGCGTTGGAAACACTGGGCATCCTGCTGGGGATCGTCGCGCTGAGCATTGGCCAGGTCGTAGTCGTTTCGCCGATCATCGCGACAAGCCCTTTGTGGATCATGCTCGGCAGCTGGTTTTTTCTGCGTGACATCGAACGATTAACGCTGCGGACGCTTTTGGGAGCCGTCTGCGTGGTGGCGGGAACCATCGCGATTTCGATTGTTCGGTAATGAGCCTTCTTTCATCACTTCAAACTCGTCTCGTCGTTTCGGCTAACGTTACTGGTCTGGATAGAGACGAAACGCGCGATCATGGTCGCCACGTACATGATTCCGACCACCGCCTCGATCAGGCTCAAGGAATGGGCAGCGGGCGTCGTACAAGCCAAGTGAACGGCAAGCATCGATCGAAGTTCTTCGATCGCGACGTGGTGAAACACGAAGATGTTGCGACCCGGGCCGGGTCGGAGTAAAGCTCGTGATCGATGGCCGGCATTGATTCACAGGCTACCCTGGTGCAGCGAATCGCCAGCAACGTGCTCAACGTTGCGGCAACTACGATTCCATCGGAAGTCATTGAACATACGAGGGCGCTCATTCTTGACTCAATCGGCTGCGCCTTGGCGGCGCGCGAGGAGCCCGCGTTTGCACGCGCGTCGCGCGTTTTTGCACAACTCGGCGGAAATCCGGATTGCACGGTGATCGGTTCATCGGAGCGCGTCAATTTACCGCAGGCCGTGCTGCTCAACGGCATTTTGATTCGCGCTCTGGACTTGAACGATGCCTACATCGGCCCCGGACAGATGGGACATCCGAGCGACAATGTTGCGGTGGCGCTTTCCGTCGGAGAAAAGTTTCGCGCTCCCGGACTGAACGTGATCGCGAGCGTTGCGCTCGGGTACGAGATTTACTGCCGGATGCAAGACATCATTCCGGTGCGCGGCACCTGGGATCATACGAGCGCATCGGCATTGGCGGCGCCTTTGATCGCCGGTCGCTTAATGGGATTGAACGCGGATCAACTTGCCCACGCGGCCGCGCTGTCCGGCACGCATGGCAACACGCTCGCGGTCGTGCGTACCGGGCAGTTGGCCAATTCCAAGGCGAGTGCCAACGCCATGGTGGCATCCCAAGCGGTCCTGTGCTCGTTGTTCGCGGCCGAAGGAATGACCGGTCCAATGGGCGTCATTGAACATGCGCGCGGGCTGAGCACCGCGATGCTCGCCGGAGCAAAACTGGATCTACTCACTGAACCGATCGGCGAACGTTATAGAATCATGAACTCCGCGATTAAAGCCTATCCGTGCATCGGCACGGCCCAAACTATGGTCGCCGGCGTGCTACAAGCGCGCGCAGGCATCGCCGATCCAGCGCGGGAAGTCGAACGCGTCGATGTGGCGATGGCCGATATCCCCATCGTCAGCGCTCAAGTCGCAGACGAACAAAGGCGCCACCCGGCGAGCCGCGAGAGCGCCGATCATAGCTTCTACTATCTTGCGGCGGCGGCTCTTTCGGATGGCGAAATCTCCGAAGCGCAATTTGCGCCCGGCCGTTGGCTGCAACCCGTAATGCGAGAAGCGATGGCGCGAGTCTCGGTCCGCACTGACGCGAGTTTGAACAAGTACACGCCCGGGAGTTATCCGGCGGTGGTGAAACTAACTTTGCAGAGCGGTGAGCGCCGGGAAGTCGAGGTCATTTTTCCCAAAGGCCATCCCAACAATCGCATGTCGTCGGCCGAAGTCGAAGCCAAATTCCGCGCCTGCGCGCGTGGAAGAGTGCCGGTAGCGCGCCAGGATGAAATCATCGCGAAAGCGCGCCAGCTAGAAAAGCTCGTCTCGGTGACGGAGTTGATGAATGATTTGGCGGAGGGCAAAGGCGTTTGATTTTTTTGCTCGCAAATCTCTAGCTTCGTTCGATGACGGTGTAGTCTATTGCGGGAAATGTCGATCCGTAGGAAATCGGCATCGCATCAATGACCAAGCGGGGATGTTTTCATGAAACGTTGTCTCCCTATAACTCTGCTTTTTCTCGCCACTTTATTCTTGGCGACTCCGGTATTCGCCCAAAAGCTTCGACCGGTCACGCTCGGTTTGACTGGAAAAAGCCTAACGACATTGATCTTTGAAATGAGCATTCGACGAGGCCACTTCAAGCAGCAGGGGCTGGATGTGAAGTTGATCACGATTCGCCAGAGCGATGTCATCATCAAAGCGACGATGGCGGGCGAACTGAACTTGATGAGCGTTATTCCCACCGCGATCCTGGCTTCGGTTCGTGGGCTCCCCATTCGTACTATCGCCGTCAATGTCGACAACGCGCCCTATGTTCTCGTCGGCCGGCCGCAAATCAAAAGCATGAGTGATTTGAAAGGCAAAAAAATCGCCGTGAGCTCATTGGGCGGCATGAGCACTCTGGTGGTGCGCGAAATCGTCGCGCGCAGCGGTCTCGATCCGGATCGCGATGTAACTTACCTGGCGGTGGGCGGAAGCGAGACGCGAAGCGGCGCCATGGCAGCTGGCTTTGTCGATGCCGCACTGATGACCATACCTTTGAACTACGCGCCCGAGCGGCAAGGGTATAGTCGTCTGGCCTGGAGCCCCGATTATGTACGCTACCCAATGAATGGGATCTCCGGTTCGCCGGACTACTTTGCGGCCAACCGGGACATGGTTCTGGCCGTTCTGCGCGGCATGGCCCGGGGAGCTCGAGACGTCAAGGAAAGGAAATCTGAAATGATCAGCTTCCTGAAAGGCTATCTCGAAGTACCCGAAGACGAAGCCGCGAAGAGCTACGAATTTCTAGTCAGTCACATGCCGGATAACATGATCGTGGATGACGCGGTGATTCGGCAGGCGATGGAATTTGCCGCCTTTGCGCTCAAACTGAAACCCGACGCCGTCCCCGACATTTCTAAAGTTCGCGACTGGTCGTACGCCCGCGCCGCGACAGCGAAGTAACGCTCGATTACGATCAATAAGCCTCGTTCTAGCCTGAAGGCTCCGCCGCGAACCGTCATAGTGGGCGAACATAGACTCTTAAAAGACAAGAGTAAATTCCGGTCACGCTTGTATTTGTTCAGCTCTGCTGCTTCAGCCGATCAAGCCAGATTGTGGATTAGCCCATCGATAAATCCTTCGTCGTCCAGCTCCTTGACCCAGTGCATGTCCCAGAGGGCCAGCGGGTTTAAGCCTTTTGCGCCGTACTCCTGGCAAGCTATTTCGTAAGTATGGGCAAGAGCCTCCAAGGTCGGATAGGGTTTGATCTGGAGCTTGCCGACAATCGCATCGAAATGTTTCTCCATCTCATGAACATCGCTGATTTTCATCCGCCGCATCGGCTCTCCCGTAACCACTTTCATAGCTTCCTGCTTGCGGTGCTTCATCCAGCAAATCCCATGAATCACCGCCTTCACGTAATTTCTTAATGTATGAGATTTTTTTCGCGCGAATTCGGCGGTGCACGCCTGAGCGTAATGGCTGACTACGGCGAGATCGGGAACCGAGAGGATTTTCAAACCGGCTTTCAAAGGCTCTGCTTGATACAGTGGATCCATAAAGCAAGCGATGCATTCTCCGCTTACGACTTTCTTCCACTGGCCCCACCTTCCTAGGTCTTCATCGCTGAAGATTGGAACGCCGACTTTGCCTTCCAAGCCTATCATCCTCAGCCATTGCGTAACCGTATAAGGCCGGCCCGATTGCCTCACGGCCATACTTTTGCCTGCGAATGCGCTCACGTCCTTGACGTGTTGGGGCACCATCAAATCCAAACCGCGCACGATCCTGGGAGCGCAAAAGAAAACTATTTTTTTCCCTTTGGCGGCCTCGGCGTAGAGAAATTCGACGTGATCGATCAGCACGTCGGCCGTGTCGTTGAAGAGCGAAGCCTCGAAGTCGCCGTAAGGTTTAATTCTCACAGCCTCGACGTTGATGCCATAACGTTTCGCGCCCATTTCTCTGATGCAGTAGATGACCGGCGTTCGATCATCATCCCGGTAAGCAACCCTCACGGTATCCATAGGAGATCAACCTTTCTGCGGCCGCGTCACGCTTCGTTTACACCTTTAATTGGAAAAGGGAAGCAACGCGCGTCGTCGAACGACTGCATAAAACGTTTTGGCTTCTCGTACAATAACTTCTTTTTACTTTGATCAAAAAGCTCCTGCTGGTCTCGAAAGAGGAGAAAAGAGAGACGCCCGGTCTTAGTTACCGTTCGATTGATTCATGAACCGTTGTTGATCCGTGTCCCGGATTACGCTTGAATTTAGCGATGAACCGAAAAATTGCGCTGGTTTTGATCCTGTTGTGCGCCGCTGGATCGAATAGTTTCGCTCAGACGAACTCTACACCCGGCGCGCCAACCGCGGCTATCGCAGCAGCGGCCAACCAATTCCTCGCCACACTCGACGAGGCCCAGCGGGGCAAGCTCGTCTTCGATTTCAAAGATGACGCCCAACGCAAGCGCTGGTCGAACCTGCCGAGTGCAATCTTCAAACGGCAGGGTTTACGCATCGGGGATCTTACCCAACCGCAGCGTGAGGCGGCTCTGGCCGTGTTGGCAGCGGCTTTGAGTCCGCAAGGTTACCAAAAGATTCTCCAGATCGTTCGAGCCGACGAGTTGCTGAAAAGATCGAGCGGCGAGGCGATGTTTGGGGACGAGCAATATTTTATTTCACTTCTCGGCCAGCCCTCGACAACCGAGCCATGGATGATTCAGTTTGGCGGACACCATCTCGGCCTCAACATTACGCTCGTCGGCCAGCAACGCACGCTCGCGCCCAGCCACACTGGCGCGCAGCCGGCGATTTACGAACTCGAAGGCAAGACAGTCCGCCCCCTGGGTCGCGAGAGTGACAAGGCATTCGCCCTGTTGAGTTCGCTGAACGAATCACAACGCAAGCAGGCGATCCTTGGCTTCCAGATGCGTGACCTCGTACTCGGGCCCGGCCGCGACGGGCAGACAATTCAGCCGGAAGGAGTCAAAGGCTCGGCGTTGACCGAGAAGCAGCGCGAGATGCTGCTCGATCTCGCCAGCGAATGGACGGGCATTCTGCACGAAAGTGTGGCGAAGGTAAAAATGGACGAGATGAAAAACAATATCACCGAAACTTACTTCGCGTGGAGCGGCCCGACAGAAAAAGGCAGCGCCGCTTACTTTCGCATCCAGGGGCCGACAGTGATCATCGAATACGCACCGCAGCGCCTGGGCGGCGAGCCGACAAAGCACATCCACACGATCTACCGCGATCCAACCAACGACTACGGAACAAAATGGTGGAAGCGCTAACCAGGGCGCTTTATCGTCTGTCGCTGCTGGTCGCGTTACTTGCTGTACCGTCGACCGTTTTCGCGCATCGCGACGACGAGTATCTGCAAGCGACGCTTGTGACCATCGAGCCGAATGGCATTCTGCTGCAAATCAACCTGACGCCGGGTATCGCAGTTGCCGAACAGGTAATCGCCCGGATCGATCGTGACCGCGACGATGTTATTTCCGCGGACGAGGCGTCCGCGTACGTCGAGTCGCTGACACGCGACCTCACGCTCCGCCTGGACGGACGGAATGTGGAATTGAACCGCACCGGGTCTGAATTCGTCTCGCCGGAAGAACTCCGCACCGGCTCGGGAATTATTCGGATAGAATTCTCAACGAAGCTCGCTGCGCTGCTGTCCGGTACTCACAAGCTCACGCTCGAAAACCGTCATTTAACCACGATCAGCGTGTACCTTATCAACGCGGCTCAGCCCCGGCTTGCCACGATTCAGATCACCGGGCAGAAACGCAACGACACCCAGAGCGTAGGCGAAATCGAGTTTACCTTTCATCCACTCTCCTCGAATGTTCCTGCGTCCGCTCGGCCGAATTGAATTCGCTGAATCGAGCAGGTGAGCATTTTTAACAACCTCTAAAGAGTCGAGCCGGAACCCTATTCTGCTTAGGTCGGTGCCGTCGAGCCATCCTTCGTGACGACGCTCGGCTAGGGTAGCGACCCTGTCATCCCGCCGCGAACTCGCCTGCGCCAACGCGCCGTTTTGCCAAACCCTG
>Ga0075424_100006397_pt1 | contig 11340 bp, 3 predicted proteins | sample SoiMethybrSBSTD3_FD_75301 | JGI IMG/M metagenome (GOLD analysis project Ga0075424, IMG submission 75301) | Bulk soil microbial communities from a Populus tree surrounding site in Tennessee, USA - Soil MetaG P. TD hybrid SBSTD3 | ecosystem: Environmental > Terrestrial > Soil > Tree plantation...
TTACCGGCGCCGCTATTCCACAAGTCGGTGCGCTCCTGAGTGGTTAGTCCACGCTTCCATAGACTGGCCTCGTCCACGCGACCATCAAGGCATTGCGCGCCGTAAGTCCGCCGTCCGATCTCGAATGGATCAGCGATGTCAGTACGCGTCCCGCCGTCCGGCACCGCCGCGCTGTAGACCGTGCCGTTGTCGACTTGCAGATTGATGGTGTTGGCCGCCGCATCATGCCAGGCCACCACCAAATGCCATGCCCCGGTCGACAGAGTCGGCGCGCCTACTTCGTGGACCACGTTGTCGGCGGCCATGCGCACATTGAATCGCAATCCGTATGGCGCGTAACCAATGTCGTGGTGAATGAAGTATTCCGCCGAGTAGCTCTTTCCCATGATGCCCATCTGATTGGTGTTTGAGTCTAAGTACACCCAGCACGCCAGCGTGAAGCTAATGTCACCCATGACGAGACTTTGATTGTTCGCCACAGACAAGTACTCGTTGTCGGCCCGGGTGAAGTGCGCGGCGCTGCCGATCTTTCCGGTCGCCTGCGTCACCGTGTTGTTGTCCGCCAAGTGATTGGTGCCCACTGAGTCTGAACGTGTTCCTGACGCCTCGTCCAAATGCCAGTGCGAGACGAGATCTTGCCCGAGATTCGAAGAGGTCCCGCCGCTGCTACCGGCGTCCGCGGTAACTAGCAGCTCACCATTTCGATACCCGTATTCCCTTTGAGCATTCGCGGGGGCTTCGTTAGCGGCGTATTCGGCAATGAGCTCACCGCCGAGGCCGTAGACTTGCCACGTCTCTATCCCATTGACCGTTCGTTTGATGCGATGACCATCGCCATCGTAGACGTAGGTTTGCCACTGATCGTTTGCCCACGCCTGTTTCATGTGGTTTTCCGCATCGTAAGTGCGCGTGCCTGCACCGGTATAGGTGTCGCTTGTTAAATTCCCGGCTGCGTCATAATCCATAGCGTAACCGGATGGCGCGGTGAGCCGGTTGGTATTGGTATCCACTCCGAAGTTTGGCTTCGGAATGTTCGCGCCCGTGGTGTTCACCTGATCGATTGTGCGATTGCCCCAGCGATCGTAGCTATATGCCTGCACATAGTCCGTTCCGCTTTGTCCCGATGGCCCGCCGTGCAACTCGCTCACGGAAGTCAATCGATTCAACGGGTCGGTATAACTGTAGTTCTGCTGCGTGTACGAGTAATTGTTTAATGAGTCGTCCGCGGGCGCCCAATGCTGCTGTGTCGTGACATTCCCATTGTTGCTGGCGCTGCTCTGTCCCCAGGCCGCACCACCGTAGTAAAAAGCCAGACAGCCACGATTCCAATCAAACTCGTTCTGGGTGAGTGACTGCGTGCTCGCGCGGACGTCATAAAGCTGACCACGCACGTTGTAGTGTCTCTTGTTGAAGACGGGCGTGTTTGTCCCAAATTGCTCCTGCTGCAGGCCGCCGAATTGTGAATAGCTCATGCCGTTGGCATAAACTCGCTGGGTCCCGTCCCCGAGGTTGCCGCTGAACGTGCTCAAGCGCGCGGCAATATCGTAAGAGTAGCTGACCGTGTGCCCGGAAGGATAAGTTTCACCGGTCATGTTGCCGGCGAGATCGTAGCCGGCGGAAATGCCGTACGCGGGAAGCCAACCGCCCTGTCCATTACCAAACAGACGGTACAACTGTGTCACACGACCCACGGCGTCGTAACTCCCGACGGCCGTCTGAAACGGATGTGCGCCCCCGGTCAAAGTAATCCACGGCCGGCCTCTGCCGTTCGCTGAGGCGTTATCGTAGAGATGCTCGATGTCGCCGGTGTTCGGATCCGGTTGACCATTGATGCGGTAAAGAATGACCGTGGGGCGATTCAGTGCATCGTAGACAAAATTAGTCATGACGTTACGCGCATCGACGCGCGAGCTGAGATTTCCCGCCGCGTCGTAACTCAGCGCGGTAGTCCAACCGCTATTGCCCGTTAACGGATCCGTCCAGTTCAGCGCGGTGTTGACTGTCTGCTCGACGTGGCGGACGCGGATGACACGTGAAAGTGAGTCGTAACCGAAGTATCGCGCCTGCGTCCCCTGCTCGACTTTGCGCAGATTGTTCAGAACGTCGTAGGTGTAATTCGTTTGATAGGCAAGCCCATTAGGATCTTCTATCACCTGAATCACTCGACCAAAAGCATCGCTGATGCTCTCGCGGGCCTTGCCGGCCTGATCGGTTACGGTAACCGTCTGCCCGATATAACTCCCGGTAGTAACGGCACCGTAGTCGGTATTCACGTGAGCAGTATCCGGTGTTGTCACCGCCGTTACACGACCGAGCCAATCGAAAGTGCTCGTCGTCCAGTTCCCGGAGGGATTGATCGCTGAAGTGCAACCACTCGACCGATACGGATTCGAAACGCGATATGCCCGACCCATTGAGTCATACTGAGTGTCGACCGTTAGCCATGGGTTGTTCGTATCCTGATTATCGAAAGTGAATGCTCGATAGGCGCGCCCCAGGCCGTCAGCAAATACGTACGAATCTGTCTCGCGGCCGGTGTTATCGATCAGAGTGCGGGTCTCGACGTAAGCTCCGCATTGATGCGCATCGACATATATGCGTGTCGTCCGGCCTCCGTCAGGCAGATTAACGCGCGTTTGTCGATTAAGCGGATCGTTGTATTCGAACGTTGTTGTTTTGCTATTGGCGTCGGTGGCTGAAGTAACGAGGCCGGTGTTGAAGTCATATACGCTGCTCGACGTCAACGCTGATGTCGATCCATGTGTGCCGGTCGGGTCAGGGACCGCGCTCGTAGTTTGCGTCGGAAAAGCGTAAGCGTTTCGGTTTACGCTATCCGAGAATGAGTCCGAGTAGGTGATTTGTGCCTGGTTGCCTCTGGCATCAGTCGTGACACGCACACTTCCAGCCTGATCGTATTGTGCATGAGCGCTGATCCAGGTCGAAGTGGGATAGTCGAGCCACCGGTTCGTGCTCGTCAGGTTGCCACGGTAAACAGTTTGCGGGTTTGTCCAACCGGTAAGCGAGCCATACGTGAGGAGTCCGACTTCGTCATAACTCGTGGTGCTCTGCGCAACGGTTTGGCTGGAGCCGTCCAGAATTGTGACTGAACTCGCCAGCCCAAGAATGTTTCGGTTGCGATAGTTCGCGTCACTCGTCAAATATGATGTCTGGTTGCTTCTCAGGAGTGCTCCGAATGGCATTGACGAAATCGGGGCCGTTTGCGCCGTGGTTTGATCGACGACGGCGAAACCGTATTCGTTTGATGCCGTGGCATCGAGTCCGACGCTGAATTGGAACGTCGTGTCGTAACTCGTGGTGGTCGCACGCGCCAGAGCATTTCCACCGGTGTCGAGCACCAAACTGACGGTTTTGATTGGCCGCGCGTTGCGATACGCCGTGTAGGTTCCGGGATTGTTGTTGTTGGGAACAGTGGGACGATTGAACGTAGCGCTGGTTTCCGCATAGTCCGTTAGTGTCCGTCTGAGCATAGCTCCGCCCTGGGATTGCGGCGCATACACACGCTCCTCAAAGGGCAAACCATTCCGTGCTGATTCGTACCCGAAGTTGAAATTGCCTGCTGTCTCACTGAATAAAATTGTTTCCGATTGCACGCCGTTCGGCGCGGTAACGCGTACGTGATAACCGTAGTTAAGAAACGATTCGTACAACCATTGCAACTCGTCCGTGCCGACGCCGCTGGGGCTGACCCAGCGTGAAGTTATGCCGCGACTCCCTTCGATGTAAGGAAGCGTTCCGGCTCCCTGACCGATCGTCGGCACTTCGCCATATTGATAGCGCTGATAGCCGCCCGTGGGATAAATAACCTTGTCGAGTTCGCCATAGACGTTGTAGAAAAATCGATAGTTTTGTCCGTTCGGTAGATCGATCTCTGCCAGCACAATCGGATCGAAATTGTTGCTGCCCCCCTGCCCGCGACCGACGACATAAGTCCATCCTAAAGGTGTTTCATCCAAGTCTGAGGAGGCGGAAAAAAACAGGCTGGAAGGCAATTGCCCCTGTGGAAGATTCGACGCGCTCGGAGGATCTGAAGGGTACGTTAGATAGTAATCCCCCAGAGGCTGTTGACTTGATCCTGACGCGTCCGGTAACAGCGCGCTTCCTAGATTCCTAAATTTCAGAACATAAGTGGTTGAACTGCCATTAACTCCTGGAAGCGAATAGCTGTAGTCACCGTATCCGGGGTTTGCCGGCCAAGGCATGTTGAAGACGCGGCCCAGCGTGTCGGTCCACTGCCGATTCGCCAGACTATAAATAAGCGTGTTGCCGTTTCGGTCGATGAGTTGAACCGTGCTGCCGTCGAAAATGTAGCGTGTACCGTCAGCGAGATAGAGCGTGCCGGTAGCTTCTCCGGTACTGTCGTATCGCATACGCGAGCCATCGACCGCGTAGAACGTTCCACTCATGTCGATAACATCTGTGTCCTGATATACGGCGTCGGCCTTCCGCAACTCATGCGTGCTGCCATCGGGCATGTGAATGAACACTTTGGCAACTCGAAACGTGTAAGGATAGAGATACCCGCGCGGGTAGGATTTACCGGTAAACCAATATCGATCATTGGGCTTTGGCCATTCGACTTTCGGAATATCCAAACTTGTGGTCCACCCGGCTGTCGAATGCTCTGCAAAGATAGCCTCGACGACAGAATGCTGGCTCTGAATTCCCTGAACAGTTGAAAGCACTGTATTGAGAAATCCGATCCGCCAAACACCACGACTGGAATAGTGAAGCGTCACCGGCACGCTTATGCCGCGACCGGGATAATTGCCGAGCGGCACTTCAACGGTAACTCCCGTTGCGCCGCCAGTGTTCTGGGTGAACTCGGCGGTTTGGCCCTGCGCTCGCGCCACAGCGAATACGAGGACCGAAAGGGCGATGGTGGACACACTGATCCATCGGATGGATTGGAACAAAAAGCGAGCGCGAATCATAGGAACGCTCCTTATTTTGATTGGGCAGCCTCGGGAAGCGCCGGGCTAACGGATGGCTGAGAGTACGCGAGTCGTCTAAATGACAGTTCGTGGACGGTCAGCCGTTAGCATAAACCCCTTATAGTGGGGCTTATAACACCGAGCCTCGGCGCTTGCAATAAGTTCTTACAGCTGGGTTGTGATCTAAATCACTACCCTAAATCGCGACCTACGGCTGAAGCTCCTACAAATATTTATGACTTGCCTTTGGCCCAGCTATCGAATAGCTTCTAACGAGTTTCAATAATCCTTTTTCGATGTTTCCGCTGAAAGTTTCCGGTTTTGTTCCGCCGGCGGTGTCATTCGCCCTGGCTGTGGTGCTGACGCCTCTGGTGCGCCTTTTGGCGAGGCGGCTCGGCATCGTCGCGAAACCGAAAACCGATCGCTGGCACAAGAGGCCAACGGCGATGCTGGGCGGCGTCGGCATTTGGCTAGCAGTCATTGTCACGTATCTACTTTTCCTGCCGCACAACTCGCAGACGTGGGTGATTGTCGCCTTCAGTACATTCCTCTTCTTCGTCGGCTTCGTCGACGACATCATTCACACAAAGCCTTACCAAAAACTGATCGGACAAATCATCGGCGCCGCCGCTGTGGTGAATTATGGACTGGCGCTGCCGTGGACCCGCTCGGCTTCAGTCAATGTCGTCATCACGATCTTTTGGCTGATTGGAATTACGAATGCCGTCAATCTTCTCGACAACATGGACGGTTTGGCGACGGGGATTGCGGCGATCGCGTCAGCGTTTCTCGCCGTCAATTTCATCGCGACTGGCCAGCCAATGGCTGCGGTGATGATGGGCGTCTTCACCGGCGCGCTCGTCGGCTTTCTGATTTACAACTCGCATCCGGCGTCGATCTTCATGGGTGATTGTGGATCGATGTTCATCGGTTTCTTCCTTGCCAGTTCGTCGTTGGTAAATCTTGCGGGCGGACGATCGCGCAGTTTCCTGCCAGTCCTCGCCGTGCCAATTCTCGTTTTATTCATCCCCATCTTTGACACGACCTTCGTGACGATCCTGCGCAAGCTTTCAGGCCGGGCCGCCTCACATGGTGGGCGCGATCACACGTCACATCGGCTGGTCGCCCTGGGAATGTCAGAGCGGCGCGCGGTGTTGATGTTGTATGCGCTCGCAGCGATCTCGGGCTTTTTGGCGATTAGCGTACGGGCGATGCGATTCGACGTGAGCATTGCGCTTTTGTTTGGTTTCACGATCGTGCTCACGCTCCTCGGCGTTTATCTCGCCGGCGTCAAAGCCTACGACGCAGAAGCGGAAGCGGTCGCGGCGAGCGACAAACCGCCCTTCGCCTTCCTCATTGACTTTTCGTACAAGCGCCGCGTCTTTGAAGTGCTGCTCGACGTCGGATTGATCAGCCTCGCTTACTGGTCGGCATACGCAATCAAATTCGAACCGTTTTCACGCAGCGGCGCCTGGCAACTATTTCTGCGTACCCTCCCCATCGTCGTGGTCGTGCGGCTGGCGGCATTTCTCATTTTTGGCGTGTATCGGGGCATCTGGCGGTACACGAGCATTGACGACTTCGTCGTCTTCGCGAAAGCGGTCGCGGCGGGATCCGTCGTCAGCATGCTCATCATCCTTTTCAAATTCCGTTTTATGGGATTTTCGCGCGCTGCGTTCGTGATCGACGCGGTGATGATGATGATGCTCCTGGCGGGGAGTCGCATGGCGTTTCGACTGTTCCGGCAGTTGCTGCCGTCGGGCGGAAGTTCCACCGGACGCCGTGCGCTGATCTATGGTGCGGGTGATGCAGGCGAATTACTTTTGCGCGAGTTGCTCAATAATCGCGATCTGCATTGTGCGCCGGTCGGATTCATGGATGACGATCCGAAGAAGCGCGGCAAAGTCATTCACGGCTATCCAGTTTTCGGCGGCAATGGTATGTTTCACCGCATCGTGACGCAGCACAACATTGAGCAGGTGCTGATCTCGACGCCAAGAATTTCACATCAGCGCATCACCGAAATTCTGCGAGAATGCGAATCGCAAAACATCGAATTAAAACGCATGGCTATCACGATCGAAAGCATCACCGAGCAGGAGTTGTCCGTCTCCCCACACTCTGAAGACGGAATCTGACCCGCAAGCGCATGTCTCGATCCGATTCTGCATCAGTCAAAACAATTTCACTGGAATCCGGTGTCGCCCGGCTTCTGTTGATTATTCCTTTACTGTGTGCGGCGCTGTGGGGCTGGTTTGGCGCGCGCTGGTATCTGGCGAATGTGATCTCTGAGGTGGTTACGACGGGTGACACACCAAACATCGACCTCGCGCGGATGGCGACCCGATGGGGCCCGGCGGACCCGTTTACTCACTGGCGCCTGGGCGTGGTAGCACAAACCGACTTTACTGCGACCAACATTCGAGAGACGGTGCGCGACTTCGCATTCGCAGTGCAGTTATCGCCGAACGACTTTCGCTACTGGGACGAGTATGGCCGCGCGCTCGAGATGTCCGGCGATCAAGCCGCTGCGGAAAGAGCCTTGCGACGATCAGTTGATTTGGCCCCGAATTATTACTACCCGCGTTGGCACCTCGGTAATTTACTTTTACGCGAGGGTAAGTTTGGCGAAGCGTTCCCGCATCTGTTTCGTGCGGCTAATGCGAACGAAGAACTGTGGCCGCAGGTATTCAATTTGGCGTGGCAGGCTTACGACCAGGATGTCGATCGCATTGCGAATGATGCCTGCAAGGAATCGTCCGTGCGCGCGATGTTCACTGTCTATCTGGTCGGCGTCAAGAAATTTGACGACGCCGTGCGTCTTTGGAAGACGCTGTCGGCATGGGACCGCAGTCAATTGGTCGCGCGCGGGCAGGCTTTGCGCAAAGCGCTGATCGATGCGAAGCAGTTTCACGCGGCTTTGGAAGTAACTCATGACGTTGAGCCTGATACGAACGCTAATTCCGAGCCCGAGAAAATCTTGAATGGCGGATTCGAAGATGTACTCGCGCTGCCAACGAGCCGATTCTTCGGTTGGGCAATCGGTTCAACGGGACAAGCTACGATGTCCATCGATGGTCCCGGGCACAGCAGCGCGCACAGTTTGCAAATCATCTTCAATGCTCCGAACAAACTGGATCGCGTCAACGTGGCGCAAACAGTTGTGGTTCAGCCGAATACGGACTATCACCTCGAGTACTTTGTGCGCACCGAAAAGGTTAGCAGCGCGACTCCGCCCGTGGTTGTTGTGTTGGACTCTTCGGATGGTAGTGCGCTTGGGGTGTCGCCGGCGGCTTCGGTTGGCACTAATGACTGGAAAAATCTCAGCGTAGATTTCAAAACAAAGAACAGCGACGGCATCACGATCTACGTCGGACGGTTGCCTTGTACGGTCGGCGATATTTGTCCCCTGTTCGGCACGGTTTGGTATGACGACTTCGTTCTCAAGCGCAGTGGCGGTGCGCGACCCAGCGGACCAGCAGCCCGTTAGGCAAATCGCGAAGCCAGTTTCGCGTCGCCGGCATACGCTGGCGAGTCGGCTGGCATTTCTGACGATTTGCGTCGCCATTGTGCTGACGACACTGGCGTACGGCACGGTGCATTACTGGGCGCTCGCCGTGTTCGTGGTCAGCGCGGCCGGCCTGATCGCTTTTTGGTCGGTGGACGCCGCCGTCCTGCGGTCGGCGCTCCTGCCCGTCAATTCATTGCAGTGGCCAATTCTCGGAGTCGTCGTCCTCGGGCTGCTGCAATTGCTTCCGTGGCGGACACACGATGACGGCGGACTGTCCCTTTCGCCGGTGCGCTCGCTTTCACTCGATCCGTATGCGACGCGATTGGTGATCATGCAGGTGAGCGCGCTGCTGATCTATTTCGTCATCACGACGATGTTCCTGGACACACCGCGTCGTTTGAAAGCCCTGGTGCGGACAATTGTCATCTTCGGATTCATCGTTGCCGCATTTGGTTTGACGCAGTCGTTTACGACCGATGGCACTCGCGTCTATTGGTTTCGCCAACTAACGCAAAGCACGGCCTTTGGTCCGTTCATCAATCGCCATCACTTCGCCGGTTATATGGAGCTCGCCCTCGCGATTCCGCTCGGCTTGCTGATGAGTGGGGCGCTCGAGAGTTACAAACGGCCGCTTTACGCATTCGCTGTAGTCGTGATGGCGATGTCTTTGGTCGCGACGAATTCGCGTGGCGGCATCATCAGTCTCGGGGCGGAAGTCTTTTTTGTGCTGGCCCTCGCCGGCATCAGTTGGCGCAGAAAAAAAGATCAGCCGCGCGCACAACGCGTCCGCTCAGCGTTACTCCGCGGCGCCGCGGCCATGGGCATTGTGCTGGTGCTGATTGGCGGCGCGCTTGTGATCAGCGGTCCGGAAGTCTTCACCCGCTTTCTCGGCACGCCGGTCGCTGAAGACCCCACGCAAGGACGCGCACACTTTTGGAATGTGACGCTCGACGTGATCAAGGCGCATCCGTTGCTGGGCTCAGGTCTGGGATCGTTCGGCGTTATCTACCCTCGCTACGACACGCGCAATGGAATATTTCGACTGGAGCAGGCGCATAACGATTACTTGCAGACATTGTCTGATGCCGGAATTCTCGGCGCCATTCTTGGGGCCGTGTTCATCGTGATCCTGTTTAGGCGTGGCTTTGCGCAACGCGAGACTCATGACGCATTTCGCCGTGGAGTAACGACGGGCGCGCTCGCCGGTTGTTTTGCCGTGCTCGTCCACAGTTTCTTTGACTTCACCTTGCACACGACCGCCAACGCGTTGCTGTTTGTGATCATTTGCGCGGTCGCGACACAGGACAAGCGCATCAACACCACCTTCGAACTGCAGGGGCGGGGCCGCAGACGCCGCGCCAAACGTCCCGAAACAGAGGCGATCGAGTCCGCTCCCGCTCCCGCAATTGACCGCGCGCCCGCGTTGTAACTTTTCTGACTCCCGTTGTAGTCTGTTGCCGCTTTCCCGCCAGTCAGGGGTCAGATACCGAAAACCAATGTCAGCGGCCACGCTCCAGCAAAGGTCAGAAGCCGGCAATCAACTGTCACAGGTGAAAACAGACACGCTGGCGGGCTTCTGTCTGGAGGCGATCGTGCGCCACAACAAGCCAAACACCGTCAGCGAGAAGCGCGGCAGTGAGTGGCTGCGGGTTTCGAGCGACGAGTTTGCGCGCCGCGTGCGTCACATCGCACTTGGTTTGGCTGATCTCGGAATCCAACCCGGCGATCGCGTCGGATTGATTTCCGAAAATCGGCCCGAGTGGTCAATTGTCGATCTCGCGATTCTTAGTGCGGGTGCAGTCGTCGTCCCGCTCTATACCACTCAGGCGCCCGATCAAATTCGTTTCATCCTGGAAGATTCTGGCGCGCGCGCACTGATGATTTCCGGCGGACGCATTCTGAAACATGCACGCGAAGGTTTCGCCGGAATAGATCGACTGACTGACATCATCGTTTTTGATCCCAAGTCGGCGGAGGGTGTTAATCGCGCTGTCACGCTCGAGAACATCGAAGGCCGCGGCGCGACGCTCGATCGCAACGACGCAACCGCCTTCGACCGCTTACTTGGGCGCGGACGGCCGGAAGATCTCGCGACGATCATCTACACGTCGGGAACGACGGGCGAGCCGAAGGGCGTGATGCTGACGAACGATAACTTCATCGCGAACGTGCGCTCGATCACGACTGGCCTTCCGATCTCTTCGGCGGACACCTCACTTTCCGTGCTCCCGCTCTCGCACATTTTCGAGCGCACGGTTTTCTACGTCTTCGCTTACATGGGTGTCGCGGTGCACTACGCCGCTTCATTCGATCAAGTCGGCGAATTCCTACGCGAAGTTAAGCCTACGATCATGACGGCGGTGCCGCGACTGTTTGAAAAGGTCTATCACCGCATCATCAAGAAGGGCACGTCGGCAGGCGGGACGAAAGCAAAGATTTTCGAGTGGTCACTCGGCATCGGCCAACGTGTCGCTGAATTGGAAGACAAAAAGCAGCGCGTGCCGGTCTCTTTGCGCGCTAAGCACGCTCTCGCGGATCGCCTGGTCTTCACCAAATGGCGCGAAGGCATCGGCGGACGTTTACGTTACTTCGTCTCCGGCGGTGCGCCTTTGTCGCCCACGCTCTCGTATTCATTTTTGGGCGCGGGCATCAAAATTTTGCAGGGCTACGGCATGACTGAAACGTGCATCGTCTGCGCCAACCGTCCGGAAGACAATTGCGTTGGCTCGATCGGCAAACCTTTCAAAGGCATCGAAGTGAAGACGGCCGCCGATGGCGAGCTACTCATTCGCGGGGCGAATGTGATGCGCGGCTACTACGGCCATCCCGAAGCGACGCTGGCGGTGATGCGCGACGAATGGTTCGCGACCGGAGACG
>Ga0075424_100006398_pt1 | contig 11340 bp, 8 predicted proteins | sample SoiMethybrSBSTD3_FD_75301 | JGI IMG/M metagenome (GOLD analysis project Ga0075424, IMG submission 75301) | Bulk soil microbial communities from a Populus tree surrounding site in Tennessee, USA - Soil MetaG P. TD hybrid SBSTD3 | ecosystem: Environmental > Terrestrial > Soil > Tree plantation...
GCCCCTGGTCTGCGGCGACCCCGACGACACCCCGGAGCACCCGCGGGGCCGGATCCGCAACACCCGCAAGCTGCTGGTGACGGCGGCCCTGATCATGAGCGGCTTCCTCGTCACCAGCAGCTTCGCCACCACGGTCCTCATCCCGCACCAGCAGTTCGAGGAGGGCGGCCAGGCCAACGGCCGGGCCCTCGCCTACCTGGCCCACCAGTACCTCGGGAGCGGCTTCGGGACCTTCTATGACCTCAGCACGATCACCATCCTGTGGTTCGCCGGCGCCTCGGCCATGGCCGGGCTGCTGAACATCGTCCCTAGGTACCTGCCCCGCTACGGGATGGCCCCGGAGTGGACCAGGGCGGTGCGCCCCCTGGCCCTGGCGTTCACGGCGGTCGCGTTCGCGATCACGATCATCTTCCGGGCCAGCGTCGTGGCCCAGGCGGGGGCGTACGCCACCGGCGTGCTGGTCCTGATGTCCTCGGCGGCCGTCGCGGTGACGCTGTCGGCCCGTCGCCGCCGCCGGCGCTCGGCCGCGCTGGCCTTCGGCGTGATCACACTCGTCTTCGTCTACACCACGATCGCGAACGTCATCGAGCGACCCGACGGCGTCAAGATCGCCTCGTTCTTCATCGCCGCGATCCTCGTGACCTCGCTCGTCTCGAGGGCGACCCGGGCCACCGAGCTGCGGGTGACCGAGGTCATCCTCGACGAGAACGCCCGGCGGTTCGTCAAGGAGGCGGCCGAGAGCGGGCTCCGCATCATCGCCAACGAGCCGGACGCCCGTGACCTCCTGGAGTACCTCGAGAAGGAGGACGAGGAGCGCACGAAGAACCAGATCCCCGCCGACGACCCGGTCCTGTTCCTGGAGGTCACGGTCTCGGACCCGTCGGAGTTCGAGGCGCAGCTCCAGGTGACCGGCGAGGAGCGGTACGGCTACCGCATCCTCCGGATGGAGAGCTCCGCCGTACCCAACGCGATCGCCGCGGTGCTGCTGCACATGCGCGACCTCACCGGCAGGCGCCCCCACGTCTACTTCGACTGGACCGAGGGCAACCCGGCAGGGCACCTGCTGCGCTACCTGTTCTTCGGCAGCGGCGAGGTCGCGCCCGTCACCCGCGAGGTGCTCCGGGAGGCAGAACCCGACCCCGGGCGGCGCCCCTTCGTCCACGTCGCCTGAGCCCGTTCCGGGGCTGCGTGGGTCTCAGGCCGCCAGCAGGCCCAGCCCGATGCAGCGCCCAGCGCCATCCTGTCACGACCGCTCGGGCGCCGGCGTCTCCAGCTCGGCACGGACCCGCGGCAACGCCCCCGGCTGCCGGTGCTGCAGCCACGCCAGCAGCCGCTCGCGGACCTCGCAGCGGAGGTCCCAGGCGCTGGGGGCGCTGTCGGCGCTGACCAGGGCGCGCAGCACCATGGTCCGCTCGGTGGTGTCGACCACCTGCAGCACGGCCGTATGCCCGTTCCACAGTTTGGACGTCGCCAGCAACTGTTCGAACTCGGCCCGGACCTCCTGGACCGGGGTGGTGTAGTCGACGTGCAGCAGCACGGTGCCGACGATCTCGGCCGAGTAGCGGGTCCAGTTCTCGATCGGGCGCTCGACGAAGTAGCTGCACGGCAGCACGAGCCGGCGGCGGTCCCAGATCCGCACCACCACGTAGGTCAGGGTGATCTCCTCGACGTTGCCCCATTCGCCCTCCACCACCACGGCGTCGTCGAGGCGGATGGGCTCGGCGAGGGCGATCTGCAGGCCGGCGATGAGGTTGCCGATGGTGGAGCGGGCCGCCACCCCCGCGATGATCCCGACGATCCCGGCGGAGGCCAGCAGGCTGGCCCCGGCCGCCCGCGCCTGCGGGAAGGTGAGCAGCATCAAGGCGACCGCCAGGACCACGATCGCCACGATCACGACCCGCCCCAGCACCTGGACCTGGGTGCGGGCTCGCCGCGCCCGCAGGTTGTCGGGCACGTCCACGTCGTAGCGCCGCATGAGCGCGTCCTCGGCCACCCGCACCACCCGCACGGCCAGCCACGCCCCGGCGGCGAGCAATGCCAGCAGCAGCAGGTGGGAGATCCTGCCGTACAGGCCGCGGGGCAGGCCCGCGGTGGGAAGGGCGAGCAGCAGGGCGACGACCGTGACCACGGCGCGCGCCGGCCAGCGCAGGTAGGCGTGCAGGCCCTCCGCGAGCTGGCGGTCCTTCATGAACCTGAGCACCAGCCGCCAGACGGCCAGGAAGGCGACCAGCACGCCGACGACCACGCCGACCGTGCTGAGCACTCCGGAGGGCCCGGCACCGGTGATCCAGTCCATCGGGCACCAAGAGTACCCCGGCAGCGTGTCCCGAGTCCGCCGCCGAGGATGGTTGGGCGGGTCGAGGCGTGGCACTGGATGGTCGTGGACGCCGCTTCATCCCAAGCGGATGATGCGCGGACGGAGCTCGTCGACGAAGGTGAGTGGCGTGATGGCGAGCCCCAGGGGGTCGGCGATGAGTGCTGCTGGGACGGCCAGGGGACCGGTGCCGCCCGAGCGCGACCGGCCCACCGCGGGTGAGAGCCCACCACGAGCCGGCGCGATCATGACGGTGCTGATCCTCGGCGCGGTCGTGGCCAACATCAACCTGGCGATCGCCAACGTCGCGTTGCCGTCGATCGGGGCGGCGCTGGACACCAGCCAGGCGGAGCTGAACCTCGTCGCTGTCGGATTCACCCTGGGGCTGGCCTCGTCGGTGCTGTACCTGGGCGCGCTGGCCGACCGCTACGGCCGCAAGCCGGCCATGATGCTCGGCGCCGCCTTATCGGTCCCGACCTCGCTGCTGGCCGCGTGGGCGCCCAACGCCAGCGTGCTGGTCGTCGCTCGGGTGAGCGGCGGCCTGGCCGCGGGACTGCTGTACCCGATCACCCTGTCGCTGATCACGGCGCTGTTCCGCGGGGGCGCGCGCACCCACGCGATCGCGTTGTGGTCGGGGATCGGGGGTGGCTGCTCGGCGCTGGGCCCGCTGATCGGTGGGCTGCTGCTGGGCCGGTTCTGGTGGGGATCGGTGTTCCTGCCGAGCGTGCCGATCGCGGTGCTGGTGATCGTGCTGGCCGGCCTGTGGCTGCCCCGGCACGCCGGGGAGACCAGCGATCCGGTCGACCACCTCGGCGGGGTCCTGTCGGTGGTGCTCATCGGTCCCTTGGTGCTGGCGATCAGCCTGGTGCCCAACTACGGCTTCAACGGCACCGTCGTTGGGCTGTTTGTGGTCTCGCTGATCGGGCTGGTGTTGTTCGTGCTGCGTGAGCGGCGCGCTCCCAGCCCCCTGTTCGACCTCAAGGTGCTGGGCGCCCGGACCTTCACCATCGCCCTGATTGGCGGCACGATCACCTGGGGTGGCCTGCTCGGCGCCATGTTCATCGGCCAGCAGTACACCCAGAACGTGCTGGGCTACTCGCCGCTGTCGGCGGCGCTGATGACGCTGCCCACGGCGGTCTTCGTGGCCGCGGCGGCCCGGCCTGCGGGGCGGCTGATCACCAGCCGCGGCTCCCGGGTGCCGCTGGCGCTCGGCCTTGGTGTGACCGCGGCCGGCTTCCTGGGGATGGCGCTGTTGTTCGGCACGACCACCTCGGTGGTCGTCGTCGCGGTCGTCTACGGCGTGCTGGGCCTGGGGATCGGCCTGGCCGGCCCACCCTCGTCGAACTCGCTGATGGGCTCGGTCCCGGTGGCCCGGGCCGGCATGGGCTCGGCCTCCAACGACCTGCAGCGCGACTTCGGCGGGGCGCTGTTCCAGGCGGTGATGGGCACCCTGCTGGCGGTGGAGTACACCAGCTACTTCACCAAGGCGTTCGCCGCCCTCCCCCCGCAGCAGGCCCAGCAGCTGTCCCAGCAGGCGGTGGCCACCATCAGCCAGTCGTTCACCGGCGCCGAGCAGGTCGCCAAGCAGTTCCCCCAAGCCCAGGCGCAGCAGCTCGTCGCCGCCGCCCAGCAGGCGTTCGTCGACGGCAAGACGGGCGCCTTCCTGTTCGCCGTGATCGCCTCGCTGATCGGCTTGCTGGTGGTCTGGTTCCTCTACCCAAACAAGCAGGACGAGGAGGCAACCTACGCCCGGGTAGCCGGCCAGCAGCCACAGTCACGGCGCGCGACAGAGCACGAGCCCGAACCCGACCTCCGGGCGACCAGACCGGAGTCACCCTCCTAGGGAACCGGGGCGTGATGATGCGGTTCAACCGGACCCGGACGAGTGGTTGTCAGGTCGCCCGCCAGGGGTGGTCGTTGAGGGCGAGCAATCCTGCCTGCGCGAGGGGCTCGGCCGGTTGTCGGCGTTCCGGGGTGTGGCGGTAGCGTCCGGGCGGCTGGCCGTGGCGGTGGTGGAATCGGCGCGAGAAGTGGTAGGGGTTGGCAAAGCCGCAATCATGGGCGACCGCGGCGACGCTGAGGTTGCCGCGGACGAGCAGCGTGGCCGCCCTGGCCAGGCGCAGCAGCTCGAAGGCCGCGACCGGCCCGATCCCGTAGTGCCGGCGGAACACCCGGCTGAGGTAGCCGGTGGAGATGGACGCCCCGGCGGCCAGGTCCTCCAGGGACAACGGCGCGGTCGCCGTCGAGGTGCCCGCCGGAGCGGTTGTCCTCTTCAACGGCTACCTGCTGCACATGTCGCTGCCGAACACCGGGCGTCGTGGACTGCGCCGGGCGTTGGTCAACCACTACATGAGCGCCCAGTCGCTGCTGCCGTGGTTTGTTCCGGCCGGCGTCACGCCGGGCCGGGCCGACCACCGAGACATCGTGATGGTCGCCGGGACCGACCCCTATGCCCACAAGGGCACGGCGGATGTGATGCGGCCGCACGTCCGGCCCGACGGGCAAGGCGGTTGCCTTCGCTGACACATGTCTGGTCGCCCGTCAACCCGATCGCGATCCTATGGACCCGGGCACCGGGTCGGCCAAGCCGGTCGCGCCGCCACCGCCCGGCCTGACGCAAGGTCGGGCGTGGCATTAGGCTCCGGTCGGCGGCTGGTTCGTCCAGCCGACGCGGGAGGAGGGCCGGAGACGGAGACCCAGGCAGACCACGCCGTCGCGCCAAGCGGTTCCGACCGTCCGGCTCGGTCGGTCGGGCGCGCCTGGCGCCAAGGCATCCGCGTGTTCTCCTCGGCCAGCGACGCCCCCCGGTCCAGGCGCCCGAGCGACATCGTGCTGCTCGCCCTGGCCATCCTCACGGTCGTGGTGGTGACCTTCCCGGCTCCCGGGCCGACCTCGATCGACTCGCTGGTGACCGGGTTGGTCCAGGGCCTCCCCGGGCTGTTCGGCTGGTTCTGGGAGCTCTCCTACGACCTGCTCATCACCTGGACGCTGGTGCTGCTCGCCCTGGCCCTGCTGGCGCACGGGCGCAAGCGTCTGCTAGCCGAGGAGGTGCTGGCGGGTGCGCTGGCGGTCGGGGTGGCGCTGGTCGCCGGAAGGCTCGCCGGGACCGACTGGTCGGACAGCTGGAGGGCGCTGGCCGCGTCCGGGCCGCCGCCCAACTACCTGGCGGTGCGTCTGGCGCTGACGACCGCCGTGGTCGTCATGGCCTCCCCGTACATGGGGCGGCCGTTCCGCCACACGGGGCGATGGGTGGTCGGCGTGGGGGCGGTCGCCGGGATCGCGCTGGGGACCAGCCTGCCCATCGGGATGGTGGCGGCCTTTGCCGTCGGGTTCGGGTCGGCCGCCGTCGTGCACCTGCTGTTCGGCTCCCCGGCCGGCCGCCCCACCCTCGACCAGGTGGCCGACGCCCTGGCCGAGCTGGGCGTGGAGGCCGGCGGGCTGCGCCATGCGCCGCTGGAGCCTCGCGGGGTCGCGATCGTCACCGCGGAGGCGCCAGACGGGCGCACGCTGCTGGCCAAGATCTACGGCCGGGACGCACTGGACGGCCAGTTGCTCGCGTCCGCCTGGTCCTCGCTGTGGTACCGGGGCGACACGCCCCACCTCGCCCTGGGCCGTCGACAGCAGGTCGAGCACGAGGCCTTCGTCACCTTGCTGGCCGAGCGGGCCGGGGTCGCGGTGCTGCCGGTGGTGGCGGCCGGGATGGCCTCCGAGCATGACGCGCTGCTGGTGACCGAGGCGACCGGCCGCCCGCTGCCGGCGCTGGGTCCCCACGAGATCGACGACGAGCTCCTGAACGGCATCTGGCGGAACGCCGGGCGGCTTCATGCCCTGCGCGTGGCGCACCGGCGGTTGGACGCCTCCCGGATCCTGGTCCGGCCCGACCGGACACCGGCATTCGGGGACTTCGGGGGCGCGACCGTGGCCGCCGACGACACCGACATCGCCGCCGACCGGGCACAGGTCCTGGTGGCGACCGCCCTGGGGGTGGGGCCGCAACGAGCCGCCGCGGCCGCGCTGGCCGCGCTGGGCGGCGACGCGCTCGCCCAGGTGCTCCCGCTGCTGCAGCCGGCGGCGTTCGAGCGGCCGACGCGACAGGCGGTCGACGAGCGGGACTGGGACCTGGAGGACCTCAGAGAGGCCTGCGCGGAGGCGGCCGGCGCCGAGCTTCCGAAGCTCGCGCAGCTGCGGCGGGTGTCGATCCAGTCGATCGGCGTGGTGCTGCTGATCGCGCTGGTCGCCTACGCCGTCATCTCCTCGCTGGCCCACGTCGGGCTGGCCAACCTGATCGACGAGTTCGCGGCCGCGGACCTCGGGTGGCTGGTCGTGGCGCTGGCGATCTCGCCGGTGATCCCGGTGGCGCACGCCGTCGCGACCCTCGGCGCCTCGTTCCGGCCCCTGCGATTCGGGCCTGTCCTGATGCTCGAGTACGCCATCCAGTTCATCGCCCTGGCCGTGCCGAGCTCCGCGGCCAGGCTGGCCCTGGATGTCCGCTTCTTCGGACGCAACGGCATCGACGGCGGCGGCGCGCTCTCCATCGGCGTGATCGCCAGCGTCTGCGGGTTCATCATCCAGGTCCTCCTCATCGTCCTGATCAGCCTGTCCGGGCTGGCGTCCCTGGAGCTGGGGGGAGGCGGCGCGTCCTCGACCGGCGGGTCGTCCTCGTCCGACGAGCATCGCCTGCTGATCCTGACCGCGGTGCTGGTGGTGGTGGGCGTGGCCGTCACGCTGGCCGTCCCCAGGTACCGCAGGGCGGTCAGGGAGGCCGTCCCGAGGTACCGCGCGGTGCTCCAGGAGCAGGCCTCGTCGGCCTCGACGGCCCTGCGCGTCCTGCGCTCGCCCTCCAAGGTGGCGATGATCTGCGCCGGCAACCTGGGCGCCCAGCTGCTCCAGGCCGTCATCCTGGGGCTCTGCCTCCGGGCGTTCGGGTACCACGCCACCATGGCGGAGCTGGTCCTGGTGAACACCATCGCCAACCTGTTCGCGGGGTTCATGCCCGTGCCCGGCGGCATGGGAGTCGCCGAGGCCGCCTACACGGCCGGGCTGGTCGCCCTGGGCGTCCCGAACGCCACCGCGATGTCCACCGCGATCGCCTTCCGGGTGGTCACCTACTACCTGCCACCGGTGTGGGGGGCGGTCGCCATGCGCTGGCTGCGACAGCACGCCTACCTGTGAGAGGGTGAGGTCGGGATGCCGCCGGTTGCGGCGAGCTTCGTTGTCGGCTCCTGGATCGAGCGTCGAGCCAGGATCGCCCCGGACCAGGTGGCGCTGGTCGCTGACGAGCGCTCGTTCACGTATGCGGAGCTGGCCCGGCGGGTCCGGCGCCTCGCCAACGGCCTGCGCGGGCTCGGGGTGGGGCGCGGCGACCGGGTCGCCTGGCTGGGACCGAACCATCCGGCGTTCCTGGAGGCGTTGTTCGCCTCCGGGCTGGTGGGGGCGATGCTGGCACCGGTGAACCACCGGCTGACGGCCGCCGGGATCCGCGCGGTCCTTGCCGACGTCGAGCCCCGGGTCCTCATCCAGCACCGCGCCACCGACCCCGTCCCCGTGGCGGCCCCGGTCCGGCACCGGATCGCCGTCGCGGGCCCGATCGACGGGGCGCGGGACTTCGAGGCGCTGGTGGCGGAGTCGCCCGACGACCCGGTCGAGGTGGCGGTGGGGATGGAGGATGTCTGCCTGCTGCCGCACACCTCGGGCACGACCGGGCCACCCAAGGGCATCATGCTCACCCACGCCAACCTCACCTGGAACGTCGTCAACTTCCTGAGCTGCGCCGACTTCCGTGGCGACGACGTGACCGTGGCCATCGCCCCGTTCTTCCGGGTGGGAGGGACCGGGGTGAACGTCCTGCCGGTCCTGTTCCTGGGTGGGACCGTGGTGGTGCCCGGCGATCTGAGCCCGGCGGGGATCCTGCAGGTGATGGAGCGCCACCGCGTGACCGTGGGCTTCGGCAATCCCGACCTGCTGGACGCCCTGGCCCGCTCCGAGCTCTGGCCGGCGGCCGATCTGTCGAGCGTCCGCTTCGTGGTCACCGGCGGTGCTCCGGTGCCGGAACGGCTGATCCGGGCCTGGCTGGACCGCGGCGTGCTGTTGCTGCAGGGCTACGGCCTGTCCGAGGCCGCGCCGCTGGCGCTGCTGGTGGACCCGGCCAGCGCGCTCACCAGGATCGGGTCTGCCGGCAGACCGCCGTTGCTGGTCGACGTCCGCATCGTGGGCGCGGACCAGCGGGTGGCGGGGCCGGGGGAGACCGGTGAGCTGCTGGTGCGCGGTCCCAACGTCATGGCCGGGTACTGGAGGCGGCCCGAGGCCACGGGGAAGGTCCTGTCATCGGACGGCTGGCTGCGGACCGGCGACGCGGCCCGCAGCGACCAGGAGGGATACGTCTGGATCGTCGACCGGATGGCGGACTGCTTCGTCTCGGACGGCCAGACGGTCCATCCCGGCGACGTGGAACGGGTCCTGTCCGGCCATCCGTCGATCGCCGACGTCGGCGTGGCGCAGGTCCTCGGCCGCGGGGGCGGCGGTGCGGTGGCCGCCGTCGTGGTCCTGTCGCCGGGGGCGCAGGCGACCGAGGGGGAGGTCCTGGCCTACGGGCACCAGCATCTGGCCGCCCACCAGGCGCCCGCCTCGGTGACGTTCGTGGGTCGCCTGCCGAGAAACTCGGTGGGCAAGCTGCTGCGGGCTCGGCTTCCCGCCCTCATCTCCTCCCCGGACCCCTCCTGAGGCGGCGCGCCCCGGCGCTCCCGCCGGCGGCGCCGAGCACGCCCAGGGGCACGGCCCAGAGCGCCAGGAGCAGCAGGGTCCACCAGATCGCATCGCCCAGGTTGCCGCCGACCCCGATCCCGCCTTCCCCGTCCAGGAGGAGCCCGCCGACCTGCCGGTACCAGCGCGGCGCCTCGGCCAGCCAGGCGGCGATGAGCAACGGCGCGCCCAGCGCGACGGCCCATGCGCAGGCCCACAGGCCGGTGCGGGACGACCGGCCGACCGCGGCGGCCGCCAGCGACCCGGGCAGGACCACCACCAGCGGGGCGGCGAGCAGGTAGCCCATCAGGCCGCCGTCCCATCCGCCGACGCCCCCCAGGCCCATCCGCGACACCAGCACGAACCCGACCGCCAGGGTGGTGGCCATGGCGACGCCGAAGCGCCCGGCGTGCCGGTTGGGCAGCAGCCAGCGCGGCGGGCGCAGGGCCAGGCACAGGCAGCCGGCCAGCGCCACCGCCAGGACCACCGCCGTCACCGGCGGGAGGCTCACCCCGATCGTGGGCGGGTGGGTCCGGTGGTAGGAGGGGTACTCCACCAGATACCAGGTGGTGGCCACGACACAGGCGGCGATCCCGGCCAGCGCCAGCCCGGCGACCGCCGGGCCCGGGCCGGCCCAACCGACCCGGCGCGAGCGCGCCACGGCCAGCGTCGCCAGCCCTCCCAGTAGCCCCACGAAGGTCAGCGCGAACACCCGCCCGGCGGGCACGACCGCGCCGGCCGCCAGCGCGGCCGCCGCCGTCGCGGCGACGGCGAGGGCCCCGGCGACGCCCACCACCGCCAGGTCGCCGCCCGGCGGGAAGACCGCCGCCCGGGCGCCGCCGGCCGCGAACCGCCACCGCGCCGCGCGGTCCTGGACCTGGGTCAGCTCGGCCGTCATGGCCGTCCCCCAGTCGCGCCGGTCGGCGGGCAGCGTCGCTGCCGCGGTCGCCAGCAGCCGCGCCGGGCCGTCCAGCTCCGACAGCCTCGCGCCGGCCCGTCGCCACCAGGCTCGCCACAGCAGCCAGGCCGCGATCATCCAGGGCGTGCCGAACACCGCCATCCAGATCGCCATGTCGAGGCGAGCCTGGACGGTCAGCGGGTCATCGGCGCTGCGCATCTGGAGGACCCAGAGGCAGGCGAAGGGCGTGGCCGCGACCGCGGACGCGACCAGCGCGCCGGCCCACCCCGGGCGCCTGGCCCTGCTCATGCGCCCGCCAGCCGCGGTCGCCGCCGCACCGTGCCGGTGGTGGCCTCGGCCGCCAGGGTGGCCGCCAGGGCGCGGCCGGGCCCGGTGAGCCGGTACAGGTGGCGCGGGGGCCGGCCGTCGGGCGCGTCGCGCTCCCAGGCCGTCTCCAGCAGCCCGCGGTCGGCCAGCCGCATCAGGATCGGGTACACCGAGCCGGCCTTGAGGTCGAGGTGCTGGCACAGCTGGTAGCCGTAGTGCCAGGCGGCGGGCGCCTGGGCCAGGGCCAGCACGACCGCGGTGGTCTGCGCCGAAGGACGCCGGGCCCGCGTCATAGCCGTAACTCTATATAGCTAGAGTTCTGAGGTCAAGGCGGCCCGGTGGGTGACCAGAGCCCAGGTCCAGGGCGGTCTCGCCCTTCGTGGAGCTCGGCCACCGCGGTCGGGCTGCCGCGGCCCAGGCCGAGGGTGGCATGCTGTATCGGCGGCCGTCCTTGTCCTGCCAGGGTGGCCGGGACGGCCGACGCCCAGGGAGCCGCCGTGACCGACACGCCCCAGGTCCTGTTCGTCTGTGTCCACAACGCCGGGCGCAGCCAGATGGCCGCCGCCCTCCTCGACCACCACGCCAAGGGCCGGGTCCAGGTGCGCTCGGCCGGCTCCGACCCCGCCGAGACCCTCAACCCGGCCGTGGTCGCGGCCATGGCCGAGGTGGGCATCGACCTGTCCCGCGAGCTCCCCAGGCCCCTCGCCGACCAGGCCGTCAGGGCCGCCGACGTGGTCGTCACCATGGGCTGCGGCGACGCCTGCCCGATCCATCCGGGCAGGCGCTATGAGGACTGGCTCGTCCAGGACCCGGCCGGCCAGCCGGTCGAGATCGTCCGCGGCATCCGCGACCAGATCGACGCCCGCGTCCGGCGGCTCCTCGCCCAGCTCCTCCCGGCACCCGACCGGCAGGCCAGGACCCGCGCGGCTACTCCCTGGTGAGGCCGTCCACGGACTCGCGGAGGAGGTCGGCATGGCCGTTGTGGCGTGCGTACTCCTCGATCATGTGGACCAGGATCCAGCGCAGGCTCGGTGCCCGACCGTCGGGCCAGGTGCGCCGGGCC
>Ga0075424_100006400_pt1 | contig 11339 bp, 9 predicted proteins | sample SoiMethybrSBSTD3_FD_75301 | JGI IMG/M metagenome (GOLD analysis project Ga0075424, IMG submission 75301) | Bulk soil microbial communities from a Populus tree surrounding site in Tennessee, USA - Soil MetaG P. TD hybrid SBSTD3 | ecosystem: Environmental > Terrestrial > Soil > Tree plantation...
TGACCAGATATCCCGCGACGGCCAAAGCGCTCGCGAAGTACCGCATCAATCCCGGCAACGTTGGCGGTAAGCGGCGGGATGAAAATTTTCGCACGATCATTCAGGTTGCTCTCGATAATGGGAAACCGGTAAGAATCGGCGTCAATTGGGGTTCCCTCGATCAGGATCTGCTGACAGAGCTGATGGACGAAAACGCAAGGAGCGGCGAAGCACGCGACGCCAAGGATGTTTACGTCGAGGCAATGCTGCAGAGTGCGCTACGGTCGGCAACTGTCGCGGAAGAGATGGGACTCGGGCACGATCGCATCATCATTTCCGCGAAAGTCTCGGGCGTTCAGGATCTCATAACTGTATATCGACAGCTCGCGGACCGCTGTGATTATCCGCTACACCTCGGTCTTACCGAGGCCGGCCTCGGATCGAAGGGTATCATCGCCAGCACTGCAGCGTTGTCGATCCTTCTCACGGAAGGAATAGGCGATACGATTCGCGTTTCCCTCACACCGCGTCCCGGCGGTGATCGCAGCGAAGAGGTCCGAGTCGCGCAGCAGATTCTGCAATCCCTCGAGCTACAAAGCTTCAACCCGCAGGTTACGGCGTGCCCTGGTTGCGGCCGCACCACGTCCACGTTCTTCCAGCACATGGCTGAAGACATCCAGACCTATCTGCGCGAACAGATGCCCATCTGGCGGCAGGTATATCCGCGCGTAGTCGATCTCCGTGTCGCGGTGATGGGTTGCGTGGTGAACGGGCCGGGGGAGTCCAAACACGCGAACATCGGTATTTCACTTCCAGGCACTTTTGAAGACCCCAAGGCGCCCGTCTACATCGATGGGAAACTCGCCGTCACGCTCAAGGGTGAAGGCATCGTGCCCGAGTTTTTGAAGATCCTCGACGACTATGTCGAGAAGACCTACGGCGCTGGCCGGACAGCGGCCCTTACTTAGCTAGTCGGCGAGCTTGAGTAGCTCGGCCGACACCGCATCCAGCTCCGACATGATCGGAGCATCAAACCCAACCTGGCGCAAACGATCATACACCTGCCGGTACCAGCGGCTCGTCGCGGCTTTGCCGCCACCAAAACGATTCCACACCGATTCGGGATCGACGGTCCGGCGCAAATCTGAAATGAACGATGCCGCGCTGTGAATCTTGTCAGCTGCACACACCCAGCGCGCCTCGTCATTTGCGGCGGCCAGCCGCTCCAGATAGTCCACTCGTCGGTCGTCACCAGAAAGCTCGACGCCATCGTCATCCAGCTTTCTGTAGGTGACCGCCAGTACTGTCTCCAGCACCTTGCTGCCGAACTTGTCGCCGATTCGCTGCTCGAGCATCGTGCGTGAGTAACCGTCCTGCACGCAATCCTGAATTACGTCGTGCAGAATGCCGGCGACTACAGTATCGCTGTCACATCCGTATCGAGTGAGAATGATTGCCACGTTCGCCGGGTGCGTGAGGTAGGGAAGCCTCGTCCCTTTTCTCACCTGGCGATCGTGATGCTTCGCCGCAAAGGCGAGAGCATGATTGATGACGTCAGAGTACCCCGGAGCGCTCATCAAGCCGTTGCAAACCAGGACATGAGCTGTTCCAAACCTCGCTGGTCGTCGGTGTCGAATGCGTTACGGCGGTCAGAATCTACGTCGAACACGGCCAGCAAATCACCACGTTTATCGCGCACCGGAATTACGATCTCCGATCGCGAGCGCGCATCACAGGTAATGTGTCCGGGAAATTTTTCGACGTCGGGGACGACAACGCTCTTCATCTCGGCTGCTGCTGTCCCGCACACACCCTGACCGAATGCGATGTCGAGGCAACCGAGTGATCCCTGATATGGCCCCACTCGTAGCAGCTGGCCAGGAACGACAACCCTGTAAAAGCCGGTCCAAAGATGACCGAAAGCGTGGTGCACCAGCGAAGCTAGGGTCGCCATTGCCGTAATCTCGTCATTCACACCGTCGAGAATTGCTTCCGCGTGACCTTTCAGCTCAGAATACGCGCGAGCCTTCGGGACGCTGCGCAAATCCGGAATTGTCTCTGCCATTTCCCTTACTGCGCGGTTGCCAGCTCGGGTCTGAATGACTCCGGCTGTCTGGCCGCACCGAGCATTTCCTCGCGGGTCTCCAGCTGCGGCATTTCCGCATCCCAGAGCACCAGCCCGTGAATTCGCATGTCGGCTGCGCGCAGACCATCCACCGCTGATTTCAAACCACCGATCGTCGTGTGCGCAATACGCGCGCAGAGTATCACGTCTGGCGCCGGAATAATGCTGGCAGCACTTCGCTGCACGTAGCTCGTCGGCGCACCAATGATGATGAAATCGTAGCGACGCTGTAGTCGCGCTAATTCTCTCTTTATTTCCTCGACGACAGTCGGCTCCGGTAGTCCTGAGCGCCTGGTCCCACTCGGCAGTACGTCGAGGGGTCGATCGCGCCCGATCGTAGTCGGCACGATTGCTTCCGGCCAGGTCGCAGCGCCGTTGATGATTCCTGCCAGGCCCGGATCGGGCCGAACGCGAAGCACGCTTGCTACTGCGCACGTGGTCGGATCGACATCGACAAGCAGCGTACTTCGCGCTTCGTAAGCCGCGGCAGCGGCGAGATTGGCGGCAACTGTGGCAACGATTCCCGGATCGTCGCCGGTGATCGTAACGATGGGAACGCTCGCTTCCACCGACGCGATGTGCAGATAGAGCGTGCGATAGCTCTCCGAGACAACGTCGATCAACGGCGGGGCTTCGACGTCCGCCTGTCGACGACTTCGTTCGACGACGATCTCCGGTGGTTTGATGACCGTTAAGACGCGCGCGTTGCTGACCTGCTCTGCCTCGCGCGGGTCAGCAATGTGTGGGCGCTTCAGTTCCGTCCCGAACGAAGCGGCGAAGCCAACCGCGAGCGCCAGGACCACCGCAGCGGCAAGCATTGCCCACGGTGGTGCGCCGACGTTTGCGAGCTCCCGCGCACGTGTCGTCTCACGATCGATGCGGGCGTTCTTTTGACGAATCTCATCGAGCTGCCGCGTCGCGGCCGCGTAGCTCTGCTGCGCGGCCGTTCGTTGGGCGAGTACCTTGGTCGTGTCGACATCGATCACAGGCTTCACGACGGGCGCCGGCGTTGGACGAATGAGGGCGAGCTTGCCCCTCATTTCACCACGCTTCGCATCCGCAATGCCCTTGATCTCACGACCAATCGCCGTTGCCCGGGAAGTAAGAGCCAGGTATACCGGATCGGCGCCACCAACAGCGCCGTAAGCGTTCCGCTCGCGCTCGATATCGGCCAGCGAATCGAGCAGTATGCGCACTCTCGGATCGGCAGCCACAGTCGGCGAAGCAGCCAGAGCGCGATACGAAGTTGGAAGGGGCGCGTTCTCGGCGCGATCGATCAGGCGGTTCAGCGTCGTGAGCTCCGCCGTCAGCGAGTCGCGCTGTGCACGCACGGCGGGAGGGAAAGTGTCGATCACGGCGACCGGCTGCGGAGCCAGCGCCGCACGCGTTGCGTTCATGATCGAGTCGGCAGTATTCACTTGCGCCAGGAACCGATCGCGTGCCGCAACCGTCGGTGCCGAGTCGGTGCGCGTCTCGATCCGACTCGCCACGGCCAGCGCCTTCTTGGACGCGCTACGCGGTACCACTACGAACGCGATCAACGCGCCAACGAACACGACGCCGCCGACGATTCCGAAGACCAGCACCCGTCGCAAGGCATTCCGGGCTCGCGCTGCCATCCAGAGGTAGGCAGAGCCCCCGCTCATACGTGCAATGCTATGAACGTTCATGCTGTCAAAGATTCACCTTCGACGGGACAAAAAAAAGGCGGAGCTTTGTGGCTCCGCCTTTTCAGTCGTTCGAGCATTACTGAACGGTAACTACGCCCTTCATGCCAAGAGCGAGGTGTGGCACACAGTGAAACGGGTATTGACCAGGTTTGATCTTGGCAAACGAAATCGTCACGGCGTCGCCAGCGTTCATCTTCATGTTGCTGGAGAGCTCACCCATTTTGTCGGTGCCCATATTGGCATCGAGCTGCGACTTGACGTCGGCCGGAATTGTAGCGGGGTCGAACGCGACGTTGTGCGGTCCACCGCTCACTACCACGAACTTGATGGCGTCACCCTGTTTGACGGTGATGTTCGCGGGCTCGAAGCGATATCCCTTGGCATCACCCACCATGTTGACTGTCTTTGTGGCACCGGTCGCCGGAGCCATCGCTACCGCGCCGCCAGTTGACGCGCCAGTCGCTCCAGTGGTGGTCGTGCTCGCGCCAGGCGTCGTTGTGGTCGTGGTCGCCGAGCTGGTATCGACGGCAACGTGAGTGGTGTCAGCAGGATTCTTTTCTCCTCCTGCGCACGCGCCGAGTGTGATGACTCCAACTGCTACCGCGAATCCATAGAACCGCATTGTTTGTGGCCTCCCAGAGCCGTACATGTTGCACTTGCAAGAAAGAGTTTGCGTGATACAGAGATTGTGAATTTATTCACAAGCTCGCGGCGACGCAATTCACGCCGCACTTTCGCTGTCATGATCCGTGCCTTCAAACCTTACTGCACCCGATGATCGCCATTCCCGCCCTCGATCTGCGCAGCGGTGCATGTGTTCAACTGGCGGCTGGTTCGTACGATCAGGAGGTGATTCGGATACCGGATCCGGTTGGTGTCGCCGTGGCGTGGCGCCAGTACGGTTTCCACCATTTGCACGTCGTTGACCTCGATGGCGTAGCCGGCCGTGGAAATAACGGCCCCGAAATTCAGGCGATTCTCGGTGCGACCGATGCCGAGGTCCAAGTAGGTGGCGGAGTCAGAAGCAGGGAAGCGATTGAGCAATCGCTGGCTAATGGGGCGCACAGAGTCATCATCGGTACGCGAGCCCTTGAAGACCCCGAGTGGTTGATGGAGATGAGCGAGCTCTTTCCAGGCCAGATCATCGTCGCTGCCGACGTGCGCGATCGGAAGATTCTTTCGCATGGCTGGACTCGTACTCAGCCGAAGTTCGTTCTCGATCTCGTGAACGAGCTCGGTGGTTTACCACTCGCCGGCGTGTTGGTAACAGCCGTTCACCGCGAGGAGGCGATGCGCGGTACCGACCTGCCGCTGATGGAGGACGTTGTCGAGGCTGCCGACTTCCCCGTCTTTGCTGGAGGTGGCCTTGGCACCCTCAATCATTTACGCGCGCTTGCCGACTGCGGCGTTGCTGCCGCCGTCATCGGCATCGCTTTGTACAGCGGCGCTATCGACCCCTGGGTTGCCGCCGAGGAGTTCGCCGAGTAGAGAGCATTCTTAGAACAGCGCGATCGTGCGCGGATCGAGCTTCGACGGATCACCAACGTAGGCAAACCGGAAGTTTTTCATGTACCGTCGTGCCACCCTTTGCACCGCTTCCGGCGTTACACGCTTCAGCTCATCGACGAACTTCTCGGCTTCGCGATAGTCGCCCTCATAAAGCTGCGAGCGCGCCAGGAAGTCGGCTTGAGCCGCGTTCGTCTCATTATCGAGGAAGTACTCGGTAATGAACTGCTCCTCGAGTTGCCGCAAACCCACCGGATCGAGAGTACCGGTTTGCAAATCGAGGATTGCGGCGCGCATCAGCTTGAGAGTGGTGTCGGGCGCAACCGTCGAGACATACAACCCGCCGGCCGTGGCCGCGCGATCGACGAAGGGCGCGTGGACATCGTAAGTCAGGTTCTGGCGCGTTCTGATTTCCGCGAACATGCGACCCGTAAGTACCGAGGTTGCTACTCGCAGAGCCTGATAGTCATCGCCATTCGCCAGCGGTCCGCTGTAGTAGCCAAGGATGTAATTCGTCGGCAGGCTGCGACGTTCGACAACGAGGGCGGTTGGTGATTCAGGTATACGTGGTGGCGCGGTCCACGCGTAGTTGCCCTTGGGCAGCTTGCCGAGCGATTCGTTGACAAGGCGCTCGATGTGTGCTCGATCCACGTTGCCGACGACGACCAGCAGCATTCGCGAAGTCACGAACTGACTCTGGTGATATTTGCGCAACGCGGCGGAGTCGAGTGACTGAATCGATTTCTCATTACCCGTAACAGACACCGAATAGGGATGTCCGACGAACGTGATGCTGTCAGCCAGGTAGTCGGCCAGCGCATCAGGGTCATCACGTCGCTGTCGGATCCCGGAGAGATACTGCGCTTTGACAAGATTCACCTCCGACTGAGCAAGGGTCGGATGCATCACCCTGTCCGCAAAAATCGCCCACGTCGAGTCGAAGACCTCGGTGCTCGAGCGAATGCCGAACATCGTCCAGTCGGCAGTGGGCGTAACCACGATCTCGCTTCCCAGTCGCGACATCGCCCGTCTCAGCGAGTTCTTGGAATAATTCTGCGTTCCGCGCTCGGACACGTCGAGGAGTATCGGCTCGATGCCGGCGTTCGCATCGGTGACCTGTCGTGCGCCACCGATCAGATAGAGATTGGCAGCGACGACGTTGTTTGCGTTGTTCTGTCTCAGTATGACGTGTACGCCTGACACGTCGAAGCTCGTAGTGGCCTGAGCGAGAAGGAGTGCAATCTTGAGCAGCATCATTGTGTTCCCGCCATTACGAGGTCCTGCGCATTGAGTTTGAGTGCCTGCCGCGCGTCCGGTGCGATTAGTACTCCGGTGATGTGCGGCTTGCCGAGAATGTACCTGCGCGCATAGGCACGAAGATCATCGACCGTTTGCTGCGCCATGTTGTCGACGTAGCCCATGTAGTACTCGAGGCTCGCGACGCTCCACCAGAATCCGAGGGTGTGCGCGAAGCCCGACGCGCGCTCGCGGTCAAATGCAGAAGTGACGGCACGATGCGCTTTCACCGCCTCGAGCTCTTCTCCCGTGAAGTATCCGGGCGCATCGAATTTCGCGATTTCGCCATAAAGAGCTTTCATCGCGTCGCGTAGTTGCTCAGGCGATGTCTGCCCACTAATAGTGATCGGACCGGTGTGGTTCAGGGTGTAGTAATTCACACCAACCGCTTGCCACAGTCCGCTGTCGACGAGTTTCTGCTGGAACTGAGAGCGTGGATCGTTGAGAACGTCCGAGAAAACGTCGGCTGCATACGTCGATTTCGGATCCTGCCCGACGCTCGGACCCTGCCATTGGACCTGGACAGTTACCGCTCCAACCGGCGCTTCAACGACAACTGCGTCGCTCTTCTGGAGCGCGGGAATCCCGGGAATCGGATCGGCAACGAATGGATCAGAGCCTCGACTCCAATCGCCCAGCGAGCGTTCGACGAGCGCAAACACTTCAGCCGGCTTCACATCACCGGCAACGATCACTGCCGAGTTGTTGGGGACGTAGTACTTGTTCTGAATCGTCCGCATTTTCTCCGGAGTCGTCGTCGACACGATCTTGCGGTCTCCGATGACGTCCTTTCTGCTGAAGTTGCCGGGATAGAGCTTCGCATCTGTCTCGCGCGTTAGCTCGAAGAATGGGCTCGATTCATTCCGGTCGTATTCGCCGATTACGACCTGCCTTTCACGCTCGAGTTCGTCACGCCGAAACAGTGGATTCCGTAACGCCGAGGCAAGGAGTCCGACCGCATCCGACAGCTTCTCAGCGGGAACTGTCATGTAGTAGTTCACGACTTCTTCGCGCGTGCTACCATTGAACACGGCACCGAGGTCTGACGCCTGGTCCCAGAACTGGTTCGGCTCAGGATACTTGGAGTTGGCGCGGAAAAACATGTGCTCGTACATGTGCGCCAAGCCTTCGTACTCCGGGCTCTGCGTGAACGAGCCGTTCTTCACGTCGATCTCGACGGTCACCAGCGGCACGCCGTGATTCTCGACGACGATTACCTCCAGGCCGTTGGGCAGAACCTTGCGCTGAATGATCTTTTCCAGCTCGGCTCTTTGAGCTTTCACCGGTAGCGGTACGAGCGCTGCAAGGAGGAGCGCAAGAGTAGCGAAGCAACGCTGTACACCTTTTCTTTCGAACATGTCAGATACTGTGAGAGTCCGCCCTGATCTCTATGGGCAATTGGCTAGCCGGCTCGACGCAAAGAGGCTCAAAAGAAATGAGCCTCTTGCTCAATACACCACATTCAAGATCGGTGGTCCAGCCGACTACTTCTACGATGCAACATCGACAGATGATCTGGCAGTGGCAGTCAACACCGCCCGAGAGCTCGACATCAAGTTTTTCGTCCTGGGGTTGGGTGCCAATATTCTCGTTGGAGACAAGGGATTCCGCGGTCTCGTTATCCGCAACACCTCCAGTCATCTGAAGTTCTACGATGACGGCCGGCTCTGGGTTGAAAGCGGCGCGGTTATGGCCAAGCTCATTCCGCAGGCTGTGTCGCGCGGACTTTCCGGCCTCGAGCACTATGTCGGCATTCCAAGCACCGTCGGCGGGGCGGTCTGGCAGAATCTGCACTTCCTGTCACCAGCTCCTGCTCGCGAACGAACGATGTTCATCGCCGAGGTATTCGAATCCGCCGAGCTGCTCAGCGAGGATGGGAGTCGCAAGACCGTCGACCGCGATTACATGAAGTTCGGCTACGACACCAGCGAGTTACACAAGGGACGGGAAGTCGCGCTCGCGGTGACGTTCAAGCTCGAGCAGGGTGATGAGGCAGTGATGCATCGCATCATGCAGGAGAACCTGAGCTGGCGCGGCGGCAAGCATCCCTGGCTCGAGTACCATCCGAGCGCTGGCTCGATCTTTAAGAAAATCGAAGGTGTGGGTGCCGGCCGACTGATCGATCAGGTTGGACTCAAAGGATTTCGCCACGGCGACGCCCAGATCTCCCACATTCACGCGAACATTATGGTGAACCTCGGGGACGCCACCGCCAAAGATGTACGGGAGCTGATCGCCATCGCTCAGGCGAAAGTGGAGGAGAAGTTTGGACAGCATTTGGAACCCGAGATTGGTTTCATCGGCGAGTTCTGATTAGCGGATCGCGAGTCGCTCCGCTTTTTCTGTCAGGTTGGTCCACTTCTCAATCGCCGCATCCAGCTTGCGCCGCAGCTCCTCCAGCTCCTTACCGGCAACAAGGGATTTTTCTGTTCCTTCGCGAGAGGTGTAGAGCTCCGGATCCTCGAGCACTTTGGTCAGGCGCGCAACGCTCTCCTCCAGCGTCGCGATCTCTCGTTCCGCTTCCTCGACCTGACGTCTGGCCTCGCGCAGGTTCGAACGTGTCTCGTCGGCGCTGAGCGGGCGCCGCTGTGTCGACTTTTTCTCGCGTAGCTTGCGAAGTGCTTCCTGCTCGGCGAGCGCCACTTCGGCGGCATGCTGCCGTTCGTTGCTCCGCTCTTCCCATTCCGCAAAGGAGCCGGGAAAGTCGGTAATGTGACGATCGTGGAGTATCCAGACGCGCGAGGCTAGCGCCTCCAACAACGCACGGTCGTGACTGACCAGCAGGATGGTTCCTGCGTATTCGCCGAGCGCATCTTCGAGCACTTCAACCGACTCGATGTCGAGATGGTTTGTCGGCTCATCGAGCAGAAGAAAGTTGGCGCGACCAAGCATCATCATCGCCAGCGCGACCCGTGCTTGTTCGCCGCCCGACAAGGTGTCGGCACGTCTTTGGACTTCGTCGCCCGAAAAACCAAAACGACCGAGATGGCCCTGAACCTGACGGCGCTCCCAGCGCGGTCGCAGCTCCGAGATCACGTCGTAGAGGGTCCGGTCTGTCGGTACCTGAGCAAGATCCTGTCGGTAAAAAGCCGGCGTGATCGACGAGCCGACTGTGAGCTCGCCGGCAGCGATGACACGCTCGCCAACGAGCGAACGAAGGAAAGTTGATTTCCCGCTTCCGTTCGGCCCGATGAACCCGATGACATCGCCGCGCTGAATCGTCGCGGAAAAACCCGCAATCAGCACGCGGCCGTCAACTTCAATGGTGACATCTCGCGCGACGGCCACCTGATCCCCGCCACGTTCGGCAACGTCGAGCGAAAGATTCACCGCACTGCCTTGGTCCGCGCCCGGCGCAGCCAGTCGTGGCAAACGGCCTAATCTCTTCCGCCGACCCTTCGCCTGCTTCGAATTCTGTCCGGCGATGTTGCGCCGGATATAGTCTTCCTCCTCGGCGAGGAACTTTCGCTGTTTGTCGGCCGCCCGTTGTTGCGAAAGTCGCCGTTCGTTCCGCTGCGTGATGAACGACTCATACGTCCCGACATAGGGGTATGCGGTGCCAGCCTCGATGTGCAGGACGTGATCGACGACGTTGGCGATAAACGCGCGGTCGTGACTAATGACAAGCACTGTCCGGTCGGTCCCGCGCAGGAACTCTTCCAGCCAGCGTGTGGTTTCTAGATCGAGGTGATTCGTCGGCTCGTCGAGCAGCAGAATGTCGGCCGGACTTACCAGCTGACGTGCGAGACCCAGCCGGCCACGCTCACCGCCACTCAACTGCTCCAGCGGTTGCGTGCGCGCCTTGTCGGGATTGAAGCCGAGCCCATCCAGGATTGCGTCGACGCGTGATGCGAGGCTGTAGCCATCTTCCCGCTGAAAACGCTCGAAGTCTCGATCATAGCGTGCGAGCATCTGGGGCGTTACTGATTGGCCGGCTGCGGCAATCTGCTCTGCCTGCTCGGTGAGCGAGCGCTCGAGAGCAAGCAGCTCCGCAAACTCTCCAGCGGCCGCTTCCCAGACTGTTTCAGCACCGGTGAATTCCCGGTGTTGTTCGAGCAACGCAACGCGCAGCCCCGGTTGTTTAGAGACAACTCCAGTTGTCGGCTGCTGGCTTCCCGTTATCAGGGTAAAGAGTGTGGTCTTACCACTGCCGTTCCGACCAATTACTCCCCAACGCTCTCCACGTGCAACCGTGAAAGTCACTCCCGAAAAAACGCGGGTGGCTCCGAACTCAACGCTTACGTTCGATAGTGAGATCTGGGTCAAGAACGCAAGACTGACGAGCAGGCGTCAAGGCAGCGCTGGATCGATTGCACGGTGTGATCGCCCATGTGGCCAATGCGGAATGTGACACTCTTCAGTTTTCCATAGCCGTTGCCAACGACGATGCCGAGCTTCCCAACAGCCGCGGTAAATCGCTCGGCGGGGAGATTTTCCGGCAGCCGGATCGCAGAGACTGTAGGAGATTGTGATCCCAGTGGCGCGATGTTGCTCAGTTTCTTTCCTGATTCGTTGCTGATCTGGGCAATCCATTCCTGCGTCTTCGCCGCCATCGCCCTGTGTCTCGCCCATCGCGCTTCCATACCTTCAGCGAGAATGGAATCAAGCTGAGCATCGAGTGCATAGAATAACGTAAGCGCTGGCGTACTCGGTGTTTGATTGCGCCGAGCGTACGCATCGAGCTCAACCAGATCGAAGTAGACGCCGCGTCCATGCAGATTACTCGCGCGATCGATGAAGCTCGGCGAGGCGACGCCGAACGC
>Ga0075424_100006403_pt1 | contig 11335 bp, 10 predicted proteins | sample SoiMethybrSBSTD3_FD_75301 | JGI IMG/M metagenome (GOLD analysis project Ga0075424, IMG submission 75301) | Bulk soil microbial communities from a Populus tree surrounding site in Tennessee, USA - Soil MetaG P. TD hybrid SBSTD3 | ecosystem: Environmental > Terrestrial > Soil > Tree plantation...
AGCAGCTTCACGCGCACGGGCGGGCAATCGGGCTCCGGCAACTCCCAGGCGAGGAGCGCGGGAAGCCAGTAGCGGCGCATGGTCTGCCCCATGGGCGTGCCGGGGCCGACCCGGGTGACTCGCTCGTTCTCTTCTCGTGACAGCATGTGGTGGGCCCTCCCGCGACTACGTGCTAGCGGAGCTCAGGCTCGCGCATCCCGTAGGAACACTGCCCAATAGTAGCCGCGCGGGTGCCCGCTGTCGATGCTCCAGCAAGTCAAAAAAAAGAAGCCCCGGGTGGATCCCCCGGGGCTTCTCCGCTCGACCTCTGGCTTGCTACTTCAGCAGGGCCATGGCGCTCTTGGCCTTCTTGGAGGCCTGCGTCATGTTGCCGGCCTTACACGCCGCCTCCGCCTCCTTCACGAGCGACTGAGCCTTGGTCACGTTGGAGGAGCGAGGAGTCTGGCTGCTGGCTGTGGTGCCACCAGCACGCGGCGACTGGACATCCTGATTGCCGCGAGGAGACTGGACGTCCTGATTGCCGCGGGGCGACTGCACGTTCTGATTGCCGCGCGGGGACTGCACATCCTGATTCTGCCGGGGCGACTGGACGTCCTGGTTCCCCCGCGGCGACTGGACATCTTGGTTTCCGCGCGGCGACTGCACGTCCTGGTTCCCACGGGGTGACTGCACGTCCTGATTGCCGCGGGGCGACTGGACATTCTGGTTGCCGCGGGGCGACTGCACGTCCTGATTGCCGCGCGGGGACTGCACGTCCTGGTTCTGCCGCGGCGACTGGACATTCTGATTGCCTCGAGGAGACTGCACGTCTTGTCGCGCCCCCGCCATGGAACGAGGTGCCTGGACGTCATCGGGGTTCACCGCGGCCGTCTTCTGCTTCAACATTTCCTTGGCTTGGTCCACCTCGGCCGGGCAGCCCGACTGCGCCGCTCCGAACTCAGGCCACGCAGGGACCGCAAGCAACATTCCCAGAATCGCCACGAGCAACGCTCTCGTCATCTCTTCACCCTCCCCTTTTTTACCCACCGAGTCACAAACTGCTTCCTCCCCCCAGCTCATTCCAGAGCAATGCCGGTGCCACGTGCAGAAAGCAGAGAATGCGGGCACTTGGAGCGCCGAGTCATAGCCTCGGGTGAGGAAAACGGGGAGCAGCGGGACACAGCTTCCCGGTTCGCTTGACCTGCCCGCGCGGCGGCGTTACGGTCGCCGCATCTGGAGTGCTCTCCTGACCTTCCGCACTGCACGCAAGGAGGCGACACCATGGCGAGCCTACCCAACGTCGACACCGTGTTCACCCAGGCAGTCCAGTCGAAGAAGATGCCCGGCGTGGTGGTGGCCGCCGCCACCGACAAGGGCACGCTCTATGAAAAGGCGTTCGGCGTGCGCGAGCTCGGCAAGAGCGCGCCCATGACGCTCGACACCGTGGTGTGGATCGCCTCCATGACTAAGGCCATCACCGCCACCGCCGCCATGCAGCTCGTGGAGAAAGGCAAGCTGAGCCTCGATCAGCCCGCGCGCGAAGTGGTGTCCGAGGTCGGCGCGGCGCGCGTCATCGACGGCTTCGACGCGGCCGGCAAGCCCAAGCTCCGCGAGCCACGGCGGCCCATCACCCTCCGGCATCTCCTCACCCATACCGCCGGCTACAGCTATGAGATCTGGAGCCCGACCATCGCGCAATACCAGACGGCCACCGACACCCCCGGCATCACCACCTGCACCAACAAGGCACTCACCACGCCGCTCCTCTTCGATCCGGGCGACCGCTGGGAGTATGGGATCAACATCGACTGGGCGGGCAAGATGGTGGAGGCGGCGAGCGGCCAGAAGCTCGACCGCTACCTCCAGGAGCACATCACGGGGCCGCTCGGCATGAAGGACACCTCCTTCAAGCTCTCCGCCGGCCAGCGCGCCCGCCTAGCCAGCGTGCATCAGCGCGACGACAAAGGGAGCCTCGCCTCCATCGAGTTCGGCCTGCCCGAGGATCCCGAGTTCCACATGGGCGGCGGCGGGCTCTACGGCACCGCGGGCGACTACCTCGCCTTTGCGCGCATGATCATGCTCGGCGGGCGTATCAACGGCACCCAGGTGCTGCAGCCGGAGACGGTGGCCACCATGGCCCAGAACCACATCGGCCCCCTTGAGATCGGCGTCATGAAGACGGCTATCCCGGGTCTGTCGCGCGACGTGGAGCTCTTCCCCGGCATGAGCAAGAAGTGGGGACTGAGCTTCCTCATCAACACGCAGCAGGCGCCCACGGGGCGCTCGGCGGGCAGCCTCGCCTGGGCCGGCCTGGCTAACACCTACTTCTGGATCGACCGGACCAAGCGCGTGTGCGGCGTGTTCCTCTCCCAGGTCCTCCCGTTCTACGACGAGACGGCTATCGGCCTCTTCGGCACGTTCGAGACGGAGGTGTATCGCGCCCTCGCCTGAGATGACGGGTGTCCCGTGGACAGAACTTCCGTGGTCTCGCGGAGCGTCGCGTCGATCGGCTACGACGAGGACGCCATGACGTTGGACATCGAGTTCAGGAACGGCTCGCTCTACCGATACTTCGACGTTCCCGAGGCCGTCTATCTAGGCCTGTTGCGGGCGAGCTCGATCGGCAGGTACGTGAACGCGAAGATCAGGGACCGGTACCGCTACGTGGAGCTTTGAGGAGAGCTGGCCTGGCTCAGGCCTGCGCGTACTCGACCAGGCGGCAAAGCGCGTTGACGAGCTGCATCTCCTCGATGGACGGGCAGCGCGCTTCCAGGAGGCGCGGGGAGCAGACGAGAACGGCGAGGCACTGGGCGCGGGAAATGGCCACGTTCAGCCGGTTGCGCGAGAAGAGGAAGGAGAGACTCCGCGGCACGTCCTCGCCGCTGGAGGTGGCCATCGAGAAGAAGACGATGGGCGCTTCCTGACCCTGGAACTTGTCGACGGTGCCGACCCGGACGCCCTCCGGCAGGGCGGTGCACAGGCGGAGCACCTGGGCGTTGTAGGGCGCGACGACCATGAAGTCGTCTTCGCGCAGCGGTCGCGTGCGACCGTCCGTGTCGGTGAAGGAGCCGCCGCGCATGCCGGCGATCAGCTCGGCGATCCTGACGACCTCCTCTTCCGAGGACGACTTGTTGCCCTCGTGCTCCACGGGCGCGAAGCGAATGCCCGTCCCGAAGGACGTCGTCCGCCGCTTCGCCGACTCGTCCGAGTGCAGCCTTCCTGCGTAGACGATCTCCGAGATGAACCCGGCCACGTCGGGATGCATGCGAAAGCTGCGCTCGAGGAAGACGCCGCGGTCCTCGAGGACGGTGGGGGCGTCGCCGAGGAGATGCTCCAGCACGGAGGCGCCGCAGCCCGAGGGATGCACGGCCTGGGACACCTGCGCCAGCTGCAGAGGGTCGCCGAGGAGGATCAGGTTGCGGGCGGCGGTGCCCATAGCCAGGGCGTCGGCGAGCGAGACCTGGCCGGCCTCGTCGATCACGAGGTGATCGAGGCGGCTGTCCAGCTCGGCGCGTGAGAAGAGCCAGGCCGTCCCCGCGAAGAGCTGCACCTCGGCCGGGGCGTTCACGAAGCTCGCGTTGTCCGGATCGCTCCGGATGAACTCGCCGGTGAACTCGGATTCGGCGCTACCTGCGGACTTCTTCAGCCCCTTGAAGCGCACGCCGGTCTCGCGGGCGACCTTCTCGATCTCGGTGAGCAGATTGTGGATCGCCTTGTGGCTCTGGGCGGCGATGCCCACGCGGTGCCCCGCGGCCAGGAGATGCGCCACGATGCGGGCGCCCGTCCACGTCTTGCCCGTCCCCGGCGGCCCCTGAAGGAAGAGATAGCTTTCGTCCAGTGCGAGCGCGCGCGCCTTCATCTCGTCGAGCTCCGTGGTCTGCACGGGAGCGCCGTCGGCGAGGCCGCGGATACGGGGTCGCTCGCGAGCGAGGATGGCCCGGAGTGCCGGATAGCGACCGTCGTCCGCGCGGATCGACTCGGCCACGCGCAGGACGGCATCCCGCTGGGTGCGATCCTCGATGGGACCGCCCGCCACGATCTCCCCCGGCAGCGGCCTCGCGGCGAGGCTCGGGCCGCGCACGAGCTCCAGCGTGCCGCTGGCGTCGTCGATGCTGAGGATCTCTCCGGCGCTCCTGCCCGTGGCCGGGTCCTGGACGGTCTGCCCCGGCCGCAGCTTGTGATCCTGCGGAGGAAACCTGAGCGTGTGCACGAGCGACTTCCTTCTCTGCTGCGGTGGGGCCTGGGAATCCACGGTGAGGAACGCGATGGCCTCGGAGTCCTCCAGGAGCTCGTCCGGCGACTTGCCGAGCCGGTCGAAGTAGGCCCACCAGGCGGGTCGAGCCTCGCGCCGGTGGTACTCGAGGAGCTCGCCGGCGATCCAGCGCGGCGAGCCAGGCTCCGCGCCGGTCACGAGCTCCGCCCGCAGCTGCTGCCGGGCATCGAGGGCCCCGGAAGCCTCGGGGGAGGGCGCCTGGACCACCGGAGCCTGCGGCCACGGCAGGTCCGCGGGGCGAGCCTGGTGCAGCCACTCGAGGAGGCCGAGCGTGGCGCGGCAGTCTTCCTCGTTGTAGGCCGCGATCTCGTCGAGCAGCGCCTGGCTCTTCACGTGAAGCCAGCGCTCGTAGTTGAGGATGGCCTGGGTGCCCGAGCGCACGGCGCCCGTCCTCGTGAAGCCGAAGAGCGCCTCGAGCTCCTTGAGAGTGTAGCTCGGCAGACCCGCCCGCAGGGCGCGGCGCACGATGCGATGGAGATCCACGAACACTCGACGCCGGAGCAGGTCGTCGACCTGCGCATCCCGGGTCAGGTGCTCGGCCATGAGCCGCTTGAGCGTGCTCGGCTCAGAGCCGCTGAAGTGATAGACGTGGAGATCGGGGTACTGCCCGAGCCGCGCGTGGACGAGATCCACGAGCGCCTCGAACGCCCGGCGCTCGCCATCCCGATCGTGGGCCCAGAACGCCTGGTAGCGGGGCTCGTCGCCGTCGAGCAAGAGTACGCCGAAGAGGTACTCGAGGCCGCGGGCCGGCTCGAAGAATGGGTGGCCTTCGAGATCGAAGATCACGTCTCCCGGTGAGCGCGGCGGCAGGTCGGAGAAGCCGCGACCGGGCTCGATGGGAAGCGCGCGCCATTCGAGCGCGCCCGAGCGCTGCCGGATCAGCTGCAGCCCCGCCTGCTCGCGCAAGCCCTCGAAGGTCGAGACGGCCATCTTGCTCACCGTGCTGCGAGCCTCGGCGAGCCCGGTGAGCGTGTCGATGCCGCCGGCGAACAGCCGCTTCACCTGATCGCGGTGAATGCCGGCGACCCGGACGACGTGATCCTCCTGCTCCAGCCGGTCGTCGCAGAGCGCGCGGAAGTCACAGAACGAGCAGTGGTGGCAGGGGTACGGGCCCGTGGGGGATCGGGCGGCCACCGCGGACCCGAAGCGCTGACGCACGCGCCGGTAGTACGCGGTCACGTCGACCAGCCGCACGGGAACCCGCCCGCGGGTACCGAGGACGATGTAGGCGACCTCGGGGGCGAGCCCCTGAGCCTCTTCGAGCGCCTGGCTATAGAAGGAGAGCTGGAGCGCGTGTTCCGGTCGCGGATGGCGCGCGAGCTTCGTGTCCAGGACCTGATAGCTCCAGGCGCCCAGGCGTGAAGGCCGCTCGACGCGCTCCAGGAAGTCGGCGACGCCGCGCCAGCCGCCCGATGAGAACACCGCCTGATAGACGTAGTCCACGCCCTTGCCGACGGCTTCCAGGGTGCGCCGAGCGCCGCCCTCGAAGTCACGCAGTCCATCACGCTGCACCGTGACCACGCTGTGGCCGGCGGCGCGGATCGCCGCGAGGAAGGCCTGCTCGTGCTCTTCGCCCTTGCGCCGGAGGAGCTCCGCGTAGGCGTTCTCGTAGCTCGGGCGCCGGCCTTCCTGGAGAGCCACCGCGAGCTCGAGCTGCGTCAGGTGCTCGCAGGCGAGAAAACCGCTCAGGTCCGACGGAGAGAAGAGGAGCTCGTCGTGGAGCCGCTGCATGGCTCAGTCGGCGAGCTTGAGTCCCAGGGAGGCCAGCGCCGCGTGGAGGCTCTCGTCGTCGCGACGGATGGGCCGGATCCTCGGGTTGCTGATCGGCCGGTGGCGTGGACGCTCGAAGATCGCCCAGTTCTGGTAATTGTCGCCGAGACGCGATTCGTACTCGATGCCGGCGAACCTGGGCAGCCCGCTCGGCAGGGAGAGCCGATAGATGTGGTTCGAGATCTCCTGCGTGAAGCGGCGGGGCGCGGAGAGGCGGATGGCCGACGCGTCGAGGTCCCGGACGCCGTGAGGGGCGAGGCGGCTGGCCATCGCCGCGCGGAGATAGGCCAAGGACCGGGCGTGGCCGACGTCGGCGTAGACGCCGGTGAGCGTCGCCTGCCCGATGGCTCGCGCCTGGAGCCACTCGGCCGGCACGATGCCGATCCGATACTCATCCGCGGCCCCATCGATCCTGGCGAGCTCGGCGACCACGGCGGGGTCAGGCCGAAAGCGCGAGAGGACCTCGGCGTACGCGCCCTCGAGCTCGGTGGCGGCGTAGAGCACGCGATAGATGCCGTCGGGGTCGTCCCAGCGATTGCCGAAGGTGGCGTCGGAGTGCTGCGCCTCCCACGGCGGCCAGGCCCACGGGTTGGGCCGGCGGCCGATGCGCGTGACCCGGCCGGGAGGGCGGATACCCTCGAGATCGCTCATCCGCCCACGACGAAGGCGCGGGCGGCAGCCACGATCTCCGGGCCGACCTCGTGGATCTCCCCCTCGCGCAGGAGCCGAGCCGGCGACCGGTCGTCGAGCTGCGGGTTCAGCCCCATGAACCAGGCCTGGGTGATCTCCTTGCTGTCGTGCTGGCTGATGAACCGGGCCACGCGCAGGGCGAGACGCAAGCGCGGCTCGATCGCGGGGTGGCGGGGGCTCCGGTTGTCGTGGGCGTACTGCTGCACGGCGCGCGCTTCGCGAACGCCGGCGATGTACGCCACGAGCTTGGCGCCCAGGATGTCGATCAGCTGCTTCGCGACGGCTTTGAAGGGTGTCCGGGTCGCGTAGTCGAAGGCCTCGAGATCGGGCCGTGATGCCGTCTGGCCTGGCGCCATTGCGTCTCCTCCTCACCTGTTCTAACACACGTATATCACAAGCTGATCACAAGTCAAAAACATGGATTCGACATGAGCAGGGATCGAGGCCCCCCGGCTGTCGATACGGGCGTCCGCCGTTCGACCTAGTGATGAACCCCTCACCAGCGAGAGCGCAGGAGGCATCCATGCCCGACACCGTGCAGAAGATCACTCCCTTCCTCTGGTTCGACACGCAGGCCGAAGAGGCCGCCAAGTTCTACACGTCGATCTTCAAGAACTCGCGCATCGTGGGCACGACCTACTACGCGGCAGAGCCGGCCAAGGCCTCGGGCAGACCAGAAGGCTCGGTCATGACAGTCGAGTTCGAGCTGAGCGGACAGCGATTCACTGCCCTGAACGGCGGCCCGATCTTCAAGTTCACCGAGGCGCTGTCCCTCGTCGTGCACTGTGACACTCAGGAAGAGGTGGATCACTACTGGCAGAGCCTCACCGCCGGCGGCGGCCAGGAAGTGGAGTGCGGGTGGCTCAAGGACAGGTTCGGTCTGTCCTGGCAGGTCGTGCCGCGCATCCTCTTCGAGCTCATCCAGGACAAGGACCCGGCGAGGTCGGGGCGGGTCATGGCTGCGATGATGCAGATGAAGAAGATCGACATCGAGCCGCTCCGCCGGGCGGCCGAGGGGCGGTCGTGAAGCGCTGAGGTCGAGCAGGCCTACTCGGCGAGCCAGCCCGCGTCCACGGCCAGGACGTGGCCGGTGACGTACTCGGAAGCCGGCGAGGCGAGGAACAGGAGGGAGCCGACCAGGTCCTCCGGCTCGAGCACGCGCTGGAGCGGCGTGCGCCCGAGGATCAGCGCGCGGTGATCGGGGTCCTCGACGCGCGCCCGTGTCATCTCGGTCCGCACGTAGGTGGGCGCGATGGCGGTGACGCGGATCCCGTCCTTCGCCCACTCGACGGCCAGCGCGCGCGTCATGCTGATGACCCCGCCCTTGGTCGTGGCGTAGGGCGTGGCCGAGTGCAGCACCGGCCCGACGAGCCCGAAGATGGACGCGATGTTGATGATTCGCCCGCCGCCGTGGCGCCGCATCACGCGGGCCGTCGCCTGGGCGCAGAGGAAGACGCCAGTGAGATTCACCGCCATCACCCGGTTCCACTCCTCGGGGGTGATGGCATCGCTCGGCTTGAGCACGTTGATGCCGGCGTTGTTGATGAGGACGTCGATCCGCCCGCCCCCGAAGGCCTCGGCCTTCGCCACGGCCTCCGCCACGCTCGGTTGAGACGTCACGTCGAGGGTGAGGCCCACCGCCTTGCCTCCGCGCGCCGCGATCTCCTTGGCCACGCTCTCCGCGGCCGGGCCGTCGATGTCCCCGGCCACCACCTGGGCGCCTGCCTCGGCGAAGCCGAGCGCGATGACCCGGCCGATGCCGCGACCGGCGCCGGTGACCAGGCACCGGAGGCCTCCCACGTCGAAGCGACCGGATGCCGATGCCGAGGGCTCAGCCATTTCGCACTTTCACGCCCGCCTCGTCCTCGAGCACGGTGATCACCGCCGTCCAGTCGAGCTTGCCGCGCCCCCTCGCGCGCGCCGCGGTGAACATCTCGCGGGCGAGGGCGCCGAGGGCGAGCGGCACCTGCTGCTGGGCGCCCAGGGTGAGGGCGACGCTCAAGTCCTTGTGCGCAAGATCCACCATGAACATCGGGCTGAAGTCGCCCTTGAGTGCCTTGCCCGGGTACGTCATGTGGAGATGCGCGTTGCTGGCCGCGGTCTGACGGAACACGTCGAGCATCACCTTGGCGGTGAGGCCCGCCTTGGCGCCGAGGACGAGGGCCTCGCTCGTCACGGCCAGCGTGGTGATGGACAGGAGATTGTTGACGGCCTTCATGGTGGCGCCCATGCCGCTCTCGCCGCAGTGGAAGATCGTGTTGCCCATGGCGAGGAGCACGGGGCGAAGCTCGTCCAGGAGCCTGGCATCACCGCCGACCATGAAGGCCAGCTCTGCGCTCTCCGCGAAGGTGGAGGGCCGGCCCACCGGCGCGTCGAGCATGGGCATGCCGCGGGCGGCCAGCGCGGCGGCCACGCGCTTCGTCACGTGAGGATCGATGGTGCTCATCTCGATGACGGCGAGCCCCGCCACGCCGCCCTCGGCGACGCCGCCCGGTCCCAGGATCACCGCTTCCACGTCCGCGGAGTTGGGCAGGATGGTCAGCACGACGTCGCTCGCCTGCGCCACCTCCCGGGGCAATGCGGCGGCCTTCGCGCCGGCCCCCACCAGGGCATCCACACGCTCTCGGACCACGTCGCACACGGTCAGGGGAAAGCCCTGCTTCAGCACGTTCCTGGCCATGGGACCGCCCATGAGCCCCAGGCCGATGAAGCCGACGCGCGTCATGCCGCGGCGCTCAGCGAAGGCTCGAGGCAACTTCGACGAAGAGCTTAGGATCGAAGTACTTATCCGCCATGACCGGATTCTGGATCGCCCCGACCTCGACGTTGAAGTTGGTCACCTGGTTGAGCCACTTCACGACGCTGCCATCCTGGTAATACTTGAGCCACTCCGCCGTCTTGTACCAGCGCGCGGCGTTGTACATCTCGCGCATGTCGTCCATGGAGAAGTTCTGGTTCTGGTAGTACTTCTTGTGGAGGATCTCGAGCGCTTCCCCCGTCTTGGTGAGGAGGAACTCGTTGGCGGGAATCCATCCCCGGATCAGCTTGAGGAGCACGTCGCGGTTCTTCTCGTAGTAGTCGTTGCGGGCGGCCCAGCCGTCCACGATGGTGGCGGCGGGGAACGCGCCCGCGTCGGTGAGCATCTTGGCCTTGGGCGCCTTCGCTTTCACCGACACGTTGAAGGGGACCCACAGGGCCACCGCCGGCACCGCCCCCGCGATGAACGAGGTCACCGCCTCCGACATGCGCTGGTTGACGATCTCCACATCCTTGGTCGAGTCGAGGTTCACGCTCTTGAGCGCCTGGTGCAGGAGATCGTGCGCGGTGGTGCCGCGGGTGGTGGCGATCTTTTTGCCCTTGAGGTCCTTGATGCTCGTGATGCCCTGGTCGGGATAGACCCAGATCTGCCCCACCGCCCACTCGAGGTCGTTGATCAGGAACACCTTGCCCTGGCCGCGCGCGGGGAAGTTGGAGAGCACGCCGCCCGTGGTCAGCACGTCCAGGCTGCCCCCCACGAGGGCCTGGAAGAGCTCCACGCCGGTGGTGAACTCGCGGAGCTGGAGATCCAGCCCTTCCTTCTTGTACGTGCCGAGCTCCTGGCCGAGCATGAGCTGGGCGTCGACGGTGACCACGTGCAGGTAGCCGACGTTGACCTTGGTCATGGCCTGCGCCTGCGCGGGCGCCCTCCCGCCGGCCGCCGCCACCGCGGCGGCGCCACTGGTGACCTTCAGGAAGCTGCGGCGGTCGATGTGCCTCTCCATTGAGTGCCTCCGCGACTACGCTGTGAGGGAGACGTCCTTCTGCCGTTCCTGGTCGACGTATTCCTGCATGACGAGCTCGCGCAGCTCATACTCGAGTTCGGCGAACTCCGGGTGGCGATGGAGCTCCTCGCGCCTCGGATAGGGAAACGGCACGTCGATGACCCGGCGGATGCGCGAGGGGCGGGCGGTGATGACCACGACCCGCGAGGAGAGATACAGCGCCTCCTCCACGGAGTGGGTGATGAAGAGCACGGTCTTGCCCTCCGTCTCCAGGACGTGGAGGAGCAGGTCCTGCATCGCCGTGCGCGTCTGCGCGTCGAGGGCGCCGAAGGGCTCGTCCATGAGGAGAAAGTCGGACTTCACGGCATAGGCACGGGCGAGGGCCACCCGCTGCTTCATGCCGCCGGACAGCGTCTTCGGGTAGGCATCCTCGAAGCCGCGGAGCCCCATCAGCTCGATGTAGCGCGCCACGACGGCGTCCCGCTCGGCGGGCGGGACACGATTGGCCTTGAGGGTGAGGCCGAAGGCGATGTTGTCCCGCACGGTGAGCCAGGGGAAGACGCCGTAGTCCTGGAAGATCACGCCGCGATCAGGACCAGGCCCGGCCACGGGCTTGCCGTTCAGGCTCACCGCGCCGGTGGTCGGCTGGACGAAGCCCGCCAGCATGCTGAGCAGCGTGGTCTTGCCGCAGCCGGAGGGCCCGACCAGCGAGATGAACTCGCCGTCGCGCACCCGCAACGAGAAGTCCTCCACCGCCACCATGTGCCCCGTCGCGGTGGGAAACTCCTTGCTGACGCGGTCGAAGACGATGCGCTCGCTCACGGGACGATGCGCTCCTGCCATCGCACCAGCCGCGCGCCCA
>Ga0075424_100006406_pt1 | contig 11333 bp, 12 predicted proteins | sample SoiMethybrSBSTD3_FD_75301 | JGI IMG/M metagenome (GOLD analysis project Ga0075424, IMG submission 75301) | Bulk soil microbial communities from a Populus tree surrounding site in Tennessee, USA - Soil MetaG P. TD hybrid SBSTD3 | ecosystem: Environmental > Terrestrial > Soil > Tree plantation...
ACCCAGATGCCGGCGCCGAGCACGTGCAGGGCGTCGACCGCGATCGCCCGCGCGGTGTCCGGCTCCACGGCGGCGGCGTGGCCGGCCGCCGCGAGCGGCACCAGGGCGGCGACCCCGAGCAGCACCGCTTCGCCTCTCGCCGCCCGCCAGTCCGCGCGCCGCGCGACGGACACGCGCAAGGACAGGAAGGCCGCGAGTACGACGAGGAACCCGGCGCGCACGAGCCACACGTGGCCGGCCTGGGTTTCGATCAGCACGCGTCCGATCGCGCGGGCTTCGAGGGCCGCGGCCGGCCGATCTTCGAAGAGGGCCGCCTGCGTACCGACCACGACGAGGCCGGACGCGAGCGCGACGAGCGCGCAGCCCCACGCCCAGGCGAGCACGCGCCGCTCCCAGGCCTGTGCGGTCGCGCGATCAGAGCGGCCGGCCATCACGATCATCGCCGCGGAGCCGACGAGGAGGACCGAGCTGGCGAGATGGAACCAGCGAGCGGTGAGACCGAGCGCGTACACCCGGCCAGTGTACCGGATGGGCAACCGGCATTGAGTCCGGCGAGTTTCTTCGCTACAGTGCCATCCATGCTGCGGGTCCTGGCGATGCTCGCCTTGGCCGCTTTCGTTCTGGCCGCGGGCCCAGCCGACGCTCATGTCGGCAGCGCCGAGCGCGCCGCGTTCGAGGCGCCGGAGCTTCCGGCCGTCTCGGAAGTCGCTCTGCCCTCTCAGTTCCTGATTGCGGATGGCTCGATCGAATTCCCCTGGTCGCTTGCGCTGATCGCGCTCCTCGCTGCGGCGGCTCTCGTCCGGCGGCGCTCTCGCGAACTGGTCGCCGGGGTGCTCGCGGTCCTGATCGCGATCCTGGGTGTCGAGGCCGCGGTACATTCGGTGCACCACTCGCTCGGCGATAACCCCGTCGCGTGTCCGACCGCGTCGGTCGCCGCGCATCTCGACGGCACGACGGTCGTCGCGCTGACCCTTGACGAGCCCGTCCACCCAGTGGGCACCGCAGCCGTGCTGTCCGGTCCGCGCCTCGATGCTCTCCGCTCGCTCGATCCGTCGCAGCCCCGGGCTCCCCCGTTCGCGCTCGCGTAGACGTCGCGCGACGATCCAAAACTTCTTCAGGGGGATCCCATGCAAGGGAAGACTCTATTCGCGTGCGCGCTCGCGCTGGCGCTCTCGCTGGCCACGTTTGACGCGGCTCAGGCCCACGGCCTGATCGGCAAGCGATTTTTCCCGGCGACCTTGGCCACTGACGATCCGTTCGTGGCCGACGAGCTCTCGTTGCCGACCATCTCCTATCTCAAGCTCCGGGGCACAGAGGACGCGCCGCCGACGAAGCAAATCAGCCTGAGCGGCGAGTTCTCGAAGCGGCTCAGCCCGGATCTCGGCATCTCGCTCGCGGGGAGCTTCACGATGCTCGACCCGGACGAGGGCTCGTCCGTGAGCGGCTTCGACAACCTCGAGATCTCCGCGAAGTACGTGTTCTTCAAGAACGCCGCGCACGAGCTCCTGCTGGCGGGCGGGCTCAGCTGGGACGTCGGCGGCACCGGCAGCAAGAAGGTCGACGCCGAGAGCTTCAACACGTGGACGCCGCAGCTCTTCTTCGGCAAGGGCTTCGGCGATCTGCCGGATCAGCTCGAGCTGATGAAGCCCTTCGCGGTGACCGGCGTGTTCGGCCTGGCGATTCCCTCGCGCGTGCACACCAAGACGTTCGAGACCGACGAAGACGGCAACGTGGACGTGAAGAAGCCGCTGAATCCGATGGTGTTCCAGTGGGGATTCAGCTTCCAGTACAACCTGCAATACCTGCAGTCCTACGTGCGCGACGTCGGCCTCCCGGCGCCGATCAACCGGATGATTCCGATCGTCGAGCTCGTACTCGAGACGCCGCTCGACGGGCGCAACGCCGGGCGCACGACGGGCACCGTGAACCCGGGGATCATCTGGTTCGGGCGGTATTTCCAGCTCGGGCTCGAGGCGGTCATCCCGGTCAACCACGACATCAGCAAGAACATCGGCGCGCTGGCGCAGATTCACTTCTACCTGGACGACATCCTGCCGCAGGTCTTCACGTGGACACCGTTCCACGGCGTCCTCGGGCCGACGCAGCCCCAGTGAGCCGACTGCTGGCGGTGGCGCTGTTTCTGCTTGCTCCGAGCTGGGCCGAGGCTCACGCGTTTCCCGACCACTCGGAGCCTCGGGTCGGCCACACGGTGGACACGTCGCCGCCGGCAGTCCGCATCTGGTTCGACGGGCAGATCGAGCCCGTGTTCAGCAAGCTTCGCGTCGAGGACGCCGACAAGCGGCAGGTCGACAAGGGCGATGCGCGGGTGGATCCGGCGGACGCGACCATTCTCGAGGTTGGTCTGCCGCCGCTGCCGCCGGGCCGATATCGCGTGTTCTGGAGCGTCGTCGCGCGTGACGGCCACCGGACCGAGGGCGATTTTGCTTTCCGGGTGAAATAGACGGGACGTCCCAGTGATGGCGCTGCCACTTCACGAGCTGCTCCTGGCAACGGGCGGCCGCTGGCTCGGACTTCTCGCGCTGGCGGTGCTGGTCGGCGGCCTCGTGCTCGATTGCCTCGTGCTTCCGCGTCAAGCCGGAGAGCTCGTGGCCGCGCGGCGCCGGCTCCAGCGCTGGATCTGCCTGGCGATCGTACTGCTGGTCGTGACCTCCGCGATCGATCTGCTGGCGCGAGCGCGCGTGATGAGTGGGGGCGACCTCTCGCAGGTGGGCACGGCGCTGCCGCTCGTGCTGACGCGCACGCACTTCGGCACGGTGTGGATCGCGCGCGCGATCATCCTGGTGGCTCTCCTCGCACTCTGCGCGTCGCGGTCGGCCGCGGCGCGGATCGTCGGGCTCGTGCTCGCCCTCGGCGTCGCGCTGACGGGCACGCTCACCGGGCACGCCGCCGACTGGGGCGATCGCTCGTTCACCGTGCTGGTCGACTGGCTCCACGCGGTCGCCGCCACCGCGTGGACGGGAGGACTGTTCGGTCTGGCGCTCGCGCTCGGTCCCTCATCCGAGCTGCTCGGCACGGTCGCGCGACGATTCTCGCGGCTCGCCGGGTCCTGCCTCCTGATCGTCGTCGCCAGCGGCGTCTACAACGCGTGCGTTCAAGTGCCGACCTTCGCTTCGCTGTGGACCACGACGTATGGGGTGGCCCTTCTGCTCAAGGTCCTGCTCGCGCTGATTCTCGCGCTGCTGGGCGCCGTGAATCGCTACCTGGTGCTGCCGGGTCTCGGGGCGACTCGCCCGCGGCGGCGCGGACGGCTCCGCCGGCTCTGTCGCATCGCGCTCTTCGGCGCCGCGACGGCTCCCGGAGCAGCGCGAACCCGGCTCTCGCGGCTGGTCGGGCGCGAAGCGACAGTGGCGGTTGTCGTGTTCGGCTGTACGGCCATGCTCGGCGAGTCCACCCCTAAAACCCACGAGGCCCACGCGTCCCACGTCGTCGATCGAGAGGAATCGGCGCGCATCACGATGCAGGAGCTGCATGCGAGCGGGGGCGTGCCGAAGGGCTGGATGTTCACGCCACCCTCGGGCGACGCCGCCAAGGGCCGTGCGGTGTTCGCGCGGCTCGAGTGCTACACGTGTCACGCGGTGGGCGGTGAGAAGTTCCCGCGGCCTTCGAAGGTGGGGCCCGCGCTGAGCGACGTCGGCCACCACCATCCGGCCGGCTATCTCCTCGAGTCGGTCATCAATCCGAACGCCGTGATCGTCGAGGCGCCGGGCTATACTGGCCCCGACGGACGCTCGATCATGCCCGACTATCGCGACAGCCTCTCGACCCGCGAGCTGATCGACCTGATCGCCTACCTGAAGAGCCTCGGGGGCTAGCACGGCGCCCGGGGCCGCCGGCCGCCCGCTTCGAGCCGTCTTCTTCGACGCGGGCAACACGCTCCTGCGCATGGACTACGCGGCGATTGCCGCCGCGCTCGCGCGCGAGGGGGTGCGGGTCAGCGCCGACGCCGTGCAGCGCGCCGAATGGCGGGCGCGCGTCCAGCTCGACGACCACGTCTTCGCGCGGACGGCAGCGGCCGAGTCCACCGAGAGCCAGTCGGCCGCGACGCGCTACATGGCGTACGTGCTCGAGGGGCTCGGCGTGACGGATCGAGACACCGTCGAGAAGGTGGCCGCCTGGAGGCGGAGCTTCAACCCCCCAGTCGGTCTCTGGACCACGCACGATCCACAAGCGCTCGAGGCGATCGCGCTCGTGCGCGATTCCGGTCTTCGAGCCGCCGCCATCTCCAACTCGAACGGGTCGGTGCGGTCGGTCCTCGATGCCGTCGGCGTGGCGGCCCATCTCGACTTCGTCCTTGATTCAGGCGAAGTCGGCGTCGAGAAGCCCGATCGCCGCATCTTCGAGCTCGCGCTGGCCCGCGCCGGAATCGCGGCCGCTGAAGCTGCGTACATCGGTGACTTCTACACGATCGACGCGCGTGGCGCCGGCGCAGCCGGGCTACGGGCAGTCCTCCTCGATCCCGGCGGTTTCTGGGGCGCCCGTGATTGCGCGATGGCGCCCGATCTCCTGGCGGCGGTAAGGCTTCTGGTCGGCTGAGGATCACCCGGCAAGGACCTCGTCATAGATGTTGGCCAGCCGCGCCGAACATTGCCGGATCTCGAAGTGCTCCCGCATGCGGCGGCGCAGCAGCTCCCCCTCGGCGAGCAGCAAGGCCGGATCCTCCCAGAATCCCTGGATGCGATCGGCAATCGCGCCGGCATCGCGTTCGGGAACCAGAGTCCTGGTGAGATCGCCGACCAGAAACGGAATGTCCGAATGGTCGGTGGCGATGACCGGCATGCCCGTCGCCATCATCTGCTGCAGCACGAATGGAGTGCCCTCGGAGTCACCATCGGTTGCCGTCACGCTGGGTGCGACGAACACGTGCGACCGCAGGGCCAGCTCCACGAGCCGCGCGAACGAAACGAAGCCATGCCTCGTCACGAGGTCCTGGATCCCGAGGTCGCGGATCTGGCGTGAAACGGCGCGCTCGGTCGCCAGGTCTCCCGGTTTGTCCATGGCGCCCCCGACGAGGTGCAGCTCCAGCGGGACGCCGGCTCGCTTCGCGCGCGCCGCCCCCTGGACCACGTACTCGATGCCCTTCTTCTCGCGAAACGTCCCGGCAAACAGCAGGCGCAGGGGCTCGCCGGCTCGCAGCTTGCGGGCCTCGAAGGGAAGCCCCGCCGCGTCGATGCCGAGGAAATGGACGTCGAGCTTGTCCGACGGGCATCCCAGCTTTTCGAGCCTCGCGGCCATCGCCGGCCCGAGGGCCAGCACCTTCGTTGCGCGCGCGAACACGCCTGCGTAGATCTCGCGCCACTGCTCTTGATAGCCGAGCTGATAGACGTCGGCGCCGTAGAAGCTGACGAGCCATGGGATCTGGAGGGTTTTGGCCAGAGCCATGTCGCGGGCGGCCACGTAGCCGAAGTGTGAATGGAGCACGCGCGGAGCCTTGCGCTTAAGCCAAATTCGATCCAGCGGGTAGAGTCGCTCGCCAAAGGCCCGCCGCCAGACTCGGCGGCTCAGATTTCGTGGATCGATCGCGCGCGCCTCGAGATCCGCGAACTCTTGCCGGTTCGCGAGGCGGTCGCACACGACGGTTGGGGTGTAGGTAGGAAGAAAGCGCAGATGGTCGTACAGCCAGTTCGTGGTTCGTCCGACGAATTCATCAGTCCTTTGCAACGCGATCATCTTCGACCTCCACAACACGAGGGACGCACATGTTTTCACCTTTATGAGCGCGATGAGCGCTCGAGATAGCCGCGCGAGACCCGGCGAGAGTAGGCGAGCTGCCGAAGTTGTCTCTATCGGATGTTTCCCTGACGAGCGCTTGGAGAATCGCCTGAGGACAAAAGTACACCCGAAATTGCTACGTCATTGCGACGAGACTACCTCGTGGGTGTTGCCGTCTTACGCGCGTGAACTCGAATTCAGACGAGTGTCAAGAATCTGACGCCAGAGAGCGAGATAGACTGCGAGATCACGAGTGCCCGGAACGAGCGCCCGCCACGACAGCCCTGTGACGCGGAGGTAACACACGATCAGGATGGCGGACAGGATCGAGTACGAAACAGACGATGCGATCGCCGCACCGGAGATACCAATTCGCGGCACGAGCAGAAGGTTCCCGACGATGTTTGCGACGACCGCCGCGCCGGAAGCCAATACGGTATAGCGCGGCCTTTCGCGGGCAAGGAGCTCGGCCACGAGAACCTTGCCGATACTCAAGGTGAAGATGCCGGGGAGCAGCCAGCGGAGCGGCGCAACGGCTCCGGCGAAGGAGCTCGAGAAGAGAACGGTGATCACCGGATCCGCCACCGCGAACACGACGATGCAGGCCGCGCCGGTCCACATCACCACGTGCCGGCAGATGGCCGCGGAGACGCCGGCGTCGCTGCGCTGATTCGTCAGGTGCGGCAGGAGCACGGTGGCCACCGAGCCCGGAATGATCCAGATCCGCTCGGCTAACCCGGCCGCGATGGCGTAGAGCCCCAGCGCCTCGATCGGCAGATAGGCCGCCACGATGAACTCGTCGACGCGGTAGTTGAGATACGCCGCGATGGTGCCGGCGTGCACGGGCAGCGCGAATGTCAGGACACGTCGCCAGAGGCTCGAATCCCACGCCGGCCGCCCCCACGCACCGACCGCACGGAGCAAGAGACCCAGGACGATCACTGCGGCGACGGACGCGCCCGCGTCACTCCAGGCCGCTCCGGCGACGCCGAGGTCGAGCGCCCAGACGAGGACGACCACCCCGAGGAATGGCGCGAGCTTGCCGCCGATCTCGAACATGTTCAGGATCTGGATGCGGTTCATGCCACGCAGGATGGCGCCCCAGTATTCCACGACGAGGCGCGCGGGAATCGTCGCCAGGAGCAGCAGCACGAGCGCGGGCGGGGCGGCCGCGAGCGCCTCGAACCCGGGCGCACCGGACAAGAAATATACGACGGCCGTCGCCGCAAGCACGGTGCCCACACAAGCGGCGACCGCGGCCGACTGCCAGATCAAGGTTCGGCGTCCGCGAGGCTCGAGACCCGCATAGACCGCGTTCGCCTGCTCGAATCCCAGCAGGCCAAGACTCGTGGCGAGACTCGGTATCAGCAGGAGCAGCGCGAAGACGCCGCGACCCTCGGGGCCGAGCAGCCGCGCCAGCAGGACGGACGACAGCAGCGCGACGAGCATGACGGCCACGCGCGTCACGAGGGTCGAGCCGATATTCCGGACGAGCTGGCTGGTGCTGTGCTCGGACGCCATACCCACCACCATCGCACCCCTGGGAAGCGGAGACGCGACGAGCGGCTCAGTCGGGCAGGGTCACCGGGTAGTGGCTCAGCACGGCGTAGATCTCCCGCTTCATCTCCTCGATCTCTCGATCGGTCCGGGCCTCGAAGCGGAGAGTCAGATACGGGTTGGTGTTCGAGGCGCGCACGAGTCCCCAGCCGCGGCCGGGAAAGATCACCCGGGCGCCGTCGGTGTCGATCGTCTCGTACCGCCGCTTGAGCTCCTGCGTGACCTGCTCGACGACCCGGAACTTCTCGCCGTCGGCGCACGGCGCCTTGAGCTCGGGTGTCGTGCGCAGGTGCGGAATCGACGCGAAGAGGCGCGAGAGCGACTCCGTCGCCCCCGCGGTGAGCTCGATGATCTTGCACGAGGCCAGGATGCCGTCGTCGACCCCGTAGTAGTTCTCGGCGAAGAACATGTGGCCGCTCACCTCGCCGCCGAGCAGGATGTGATCGTCGCGCATCTTGCGCTTCAGGTGCGAGTGGCCGGTCTTCCACATGATGGGCACGCCGCCGTGCTGCCGGATGTCGTCGACGAGCGCCTGCGAGGACTTCACGTCGAAGACGATCTTGGCGCCGGGATGGCGGGTGAGCAGATCACGGGCGAGCAGGATCAGGATCAGGTCGGCCTCGTGACGCTGGCCGCGCTCGTCGATGACCCCGACGCGATCGGCGTCGCCGTCGTAGGCGATCCCGATATCGGCGCCGGTCTCGAGAACCTTGGCCTTCAGATCCTCGACGTTGCGCTCGTCCTCGGGGTCGGGCAGGTGATTCGGAAAGCTCCCGTCCGATTCGCAGTAGAGCTCGGTGACCTCGCAGCCGATCCGGCGCAGGAGCTCGGGACCGTAGATCCCGGCCACGCCGTTGCCCGCGTCGACCACGACCTTCAACCGCCGGGTCGGGCGGACGATCCGCGAGATCGTGTCGAAGTAGTCCTCGCGCGGGCTCCGCTCGCTCAGGCCGCCGTGACCGCTCTCGTAGTCCCCGCGCTCGATCGTCCTGAGGAGCGCCTGGATCTCGTCCTCGGAGAGCGGCGCCGCGCCGGGGTGGACCATCTTCACGCCGTTGTACTCGATCGGGTTGTGGCTCCCGGTGATGTTGGCGCCGCCGTCGAGCTTCCAGTGTGCCGTCGCGAAGTAGAGGATCGGCGTGGTGGACGGGCCGATGTCGACCACGTCGATGCCGGCCGCGCGCGCGCCTTCCACGAAGCCGAGCTTGAGATCGTCCGACGACAGGCGATTGTCCCGACCGACCGCGATGCGGCGGCCGCCGTTGCGACGAATCATGGTCGCGTAGGCACGTCCGACCTGGCGGAAGACGTCGGGGTTGATGTCGCTGCCGACGAGCCCGCGCACATCGTAGGCGCGGAACACGTGCGGGTTCAACATTGTGCGGTCCTCTCGGCTACGTTATTGTGACGGCGCGACGCGCGCCGCCGGGATGGCAGCGTATCATCCGCGGCGACTGTCGAAAAGGTCTCAAGGAGATCCCATGGCGCTGATGGACGATGCCGGGTTGAAAGCCCTCACGAAAAAGACGAGCCAGAAGCTCTTCAGCACCTTGAAGGGCGGCTCCGGATTCGAGACGTGGAAACGGTTCGACAAGGGGCTCGCGCGCGAGCTCTCCTTGTTCTTCACCGGTGTGCTCTACAGCCGGGAGGTCATCTCACAGAAACAGCGGGAGCTCTGCGCGGTCGGCGCGCTGACCGCGCTCCATCGGCCCAACGAGGTGCGCGCGCACATCCACGCGGCGCTCAACGTCGGCGCCACCCGCCAGGAAGTGGCAGAGGTGATCTTCCAGATGGTCACCTACGGCGGCATGCCGGTCGTGGTCGACGCGCTCGAGGTGTACGGGCAGGTGCTGGCCGAGCGCGGCGAGCCCTTCCCGGGGGAAGAGCCCGCGCGGTGAGCGACGCGGCGCTGGCGGCCGCCGTCGACGCCGCGCGGGCGGCCGGGCGCGTCGCGCTGAAGTACTATCACGGCGGCTTCGAGATCGTCCTGAAGCCGGACGCGACGCCGGTGACGCAGGCCGATCGGGAGGCCGAGCGGACCATCGTCGAGATCCTCGGGCGGACGTTCCCGGAGCACGGGTTCCTCGGCGAGGAGTTCGGAAGCTCCGGGAAGACCGACACGCGGTGGATCATCGATCCCATCGACGGCACGAAGAACTTCGTCCGCCACATCCCGATCTGGGCGACCTTGATCGCGCTCGAGGAGCACGGCGAGATCACGGTCGGCGTCATCCACAATCCGGTGACCGGCGATCTCTACACCGCGCGCCGGGGCGGCGGCGCGTTCCTGAACGGCGAGCGCATCCGCATCTCGGGCGAAGGCGACATGAGCCGGGCCTATCTTCTGCACGCCGGGCTGCGCGGCGCGCGGACGACGCGATACTGGGACGGGTTCATGCGGCTCGTGGACGCGACCGACCGGCAGCGCGGCTTCGGTGACTACATCGGCTACTGCCTGATCGCCGAGGGCAAGGCCGAGGTCTACGCCGAGATCTACCCGGAGGGCACGGGACTCAAGCCCTGGGACCTGGCCCCGTGCAGAATCCTCGTCGAGGAAGCGGGCGGCCGGTTCACCGATCTCGAGGGCCGTCCGACGATCTACTCGAGCTCCGCGCTGGCCACGAACGGACGCCTCCACGATGCCGCGGTGGCGCTGCTCCGCCCCTGACACTCGCGATTCATCCCGGCGCCCTGGGCGATGTGCTCCTGGCGATCCCTGCGCTTCGCGTCCTGCGGCACACCCGGCCGGGCGACACCTTGGTCGTGGCGGCACAGCCGCGGATCGGCCGGCTTCTCGAAATCCTGCATGTTGTCGATCGCTCGATCGACTTCGAGACGCTCGGGCTCGATGCCCTCTTTCAGGAGGATCCGGACGGGCGGGACGGGGAATGGCCGGCGCGCTGCGCGGAGGATCTTCGGCAGGCGACGCGAGTAATCGCGTGGGTCGGCTCGCGCGAGCCGCGATTCGCGAAGCGGCTCCTCGGGCTGGTGCCGGGCTCCGTCGTGGCGCCGTCCGTGAGCGAGGGGCGCCTCGTCTGGGAGCACCTCGTGGAGAGCATGGGGGAGCGCAGCGGCGATCATTCGATTCGCGAGGCGGTTCGCGTGCCGGCCGCGCTCGCGGACGAAGCGCGACGCGAGCTGCGCCATCATGGCTGGAACGGAAGCGACCGCCTGCTGTTCGTGCATCCCGGATCGGGTGGGCGAGGCAAACGATGGGCCGCGACGGGCTTCGCCGCCGTGCTCGAGCGAGTCGCGCCGCTGCCGCGTCTCGCGGTGGTCGTCCATCAGGGACCGGCGGATGCCGAGGCCGTCGCGGCGCTCCCGGAGCGTCTGACCGCTCGCGCGATCAGCCTCCGGGAGCCACCGCTTCCGCTTCTAGCCGGGATGCTGACCCACGCGGCCGCCTACCTCGGGAACGATTCGGGTATCAGCCATCTCGCCGCGACGCTCGGTGTCCCTTCGGTGGTGCTCTTCGGCGCCGACCAGCTGAGCTGGCGACCGTGGGCCGGGCACATCGAGCCGCTGCTCGTCTCGCTGACGGCGGCGGATGACTCCGACACCGCACGAGTCATGACGCAGCTGACGACACTACTCCGGTGAGACCACGGGGCACGATCCTCGCAGCGAGTGTCCTCATCGCCGCTGGCTTCGCCGTGGCGGTCGTCGAGATGCTACGGCTCCCGAAGGGAACGATCTGGATCGTCGTGGCCGTCGCGGTGGCGGCCCTGGCGATCATCCGTGCCGCGACGCGCTGAGCGTCGGCGGCGTCTAGAAGAACTCACTCGGCGGATCCGACTCCTCGTTGCCGCGATCGTCCGGCGACGGATCGGGCTCCGAGCCGTCCGTCAGCTGAAAGCGAGCGAGCACCTCCTCCTCCAGGTTGGGCTCTCCCCTGATGGCCAGGTCGAACCAGAGGTCCATATGCTGCATTTCAATTTGCCTCCGGGCGCCTTGCACCCTGTTCGGTCATTTCCGTCTGCACGGCTCCCTACGCAGGAGTCGTGCCCATTGGAGAGCTTCGAAGAATCAGGGGCTTGCACGTCGTC
>Ga0075424_100006407_pt1 | contig 11332 bp, 9 predicted proteins | sample SoiMethybrSBSTD3_FD_75301 | JGI IMG/M metagenome (GOLD analysis project Ga0075424, IMG submission 75301) | Bulk soil microbial communities from a Populus tree surrounding site in Tennessee, USA - Soil MetaG P. TD hybrid SBSTD3 | ecosystem: Environmental > Terrestrial > Soil > Tree plantation...
CTCTCCCCCGCCACCACCCGCTGAAAGGCGCTGCGGCGCTCGACGACTCCCGGCCCCAGCCGGGCAGCGCTGATCTCCGCCAGCCCGCCCAACACCTTGTCGCTCGGCACGCCCTGCGCGACCAGACGGTCGGCGGCTTCCACCCCGTTGAGCAGCGGCAGGATCACCGCGCCCTTCTCCGCCAGAAGCCGCGCCGCCGGCACGATCTCCGGCAACGAGTAGCTCTTGACCGCCACCACCGCCAGCTCGACCTCGCCGATCTCCTGCGGATCGCCGGTGGCCCCAACCGCCGCGACGAAAGTCCCTTCCGGCGTTCGCACCTCGAGACCCCGCTGCCGCAACGCCGCGAGATGGGCGCCGCGAGCGAGCAGCGTCACCGAATTTCCGGCCCGCGCCAGAATGCCGCCGAAGTAACCGCCGACGCCTCCCGCTCCCAGAATTGTGATGTTCATGGTTCTTCAGTGTAGCGCGAGAAGCAAGGACACAAAGGACATCAAAGACCCAAAGGACGCCGCCAAGCTTGGGTTCGCTCGCCCTTGGTGTCCTTGGTGTCCCTTATGTCCCTTTTGTCGCCCGCCCGCCGCGCCACGCAGCGAACATCCAGATCAGGCCGCTCACGCCGAAAGCGAACGGGAGAATGAGCAGGGCGCGGTTCAGCGAGGTCGCGTCGGAGACGACACCGATCAGGAGCGGAGAGGGAGCGTCGCCGAGGAAATGAATGGCGAGGATCGAAAGGGCCACGGCCGTGGCGCGATTGTCCGGCGCCACCAGGTTGACGATCGCCGAGTTGACCGGCCCCGTCGACACAAAAACCAGCACCTCGGCAATGACGATGCAAGTCATATAGACGGGCCGCTCGCGGGCGGTGAAGGCCACCCAGGCGAAAGGAACCACGGCGAGGGTGGCGACTCCAGAGACCCATAGATAGGACTCGCGGAAGCGGGGCAGCAGACGGTCGCCCAACCAGCCGCCGAGGAGGGTGCCCACGAATCCCGTCACCACCACGATCGCCCCGAACTGGAACGTGGCATCGGTCCGCGCCATCCCCCGCTCGCGCTCGAGGAAGGCCGGCATCCAGAAGCCGAGGGCGCCCAAGGCGAAGGTGTAGGCGGCGTAGCCAAGCACCGTCAGGCTATAGGGCACGTTGTGCAGCAGCCCGAGGTAAGCAGCCAGCGCTTCTTTACCGACCGCTCCGTGCCCATGCGCCGTGACCGGAGCCCCGGCGCCATCCATGGCGCCGCGCGGCGGATCCACGAGGCGCGAGGTCAGCCAGGCGAGCACCAGGCCGGGAACGCCGGCGAAAAAGAAAGCCGCCCGCCAGCCGTAGGCGTGGTCGACCCGGCCGCCCAGCATGAAGCCCGCGGCCGAGCCGATCGGGATGGCCGCGTAGAAGATGGCGAAGACCCGGCCGCGCTTCTCAAGGGGAAAGTAGTCGGCGAGCAGGGCTGGCGACACCGTTCCATAGGCCGCCTCGCCGATACCGACCGCCGAGCGTGCGGCGAACAGGTTGAAGAAGTTGGTCGCGAAGCCTCCGAGAGCTGTGGCGACGCTCCAGATGCCGACGCCGATCGCCATCAGCCGCGGCCGGTTGCCACGGTCGCCGAGCGTGCCGAAGATCGGCGAGGTCATCATGTAGACCAGCACGAAGCCGAAAGGCAAGAAACCGAGTTGGGAGTCCGAGAGGTGAAGCTCCGAATGCTTCAGGCTCTCGACCAGCGCCGCAAGCACCCAGCGGTCAAGATAGTTGAAGAGGTTGACCAGCGTCAGGACAAAGAGTCCCCAGCGGGCCACACGGACCGGATCGACGGGGCGGGAGGGCGCGGGCATGATCGTGGTCGCTGAAGAGTCGGGTGGACTCTAAACGCGGAGGGGGCCGGCGTCAAACCGCGGATTTAAAAAGTGTCAGGTTCTTTGGAAGGCCCGCCTCTGATGGAGCCAGACCGCTCGCCTTCAAACCTTCTCCACTCTGACGTCGTGTGCGTATTGAGCGAGGGCGTCGAGATCGCCAAGGTCCGAAGTGAGCACGGTTCCCGGGTGCCGCAGCCCACCTTCGCCCGGGCATGAATGCCAGGGCTAGAACAGCGCCCCCTGAAGGGGGCTTCAAGCTGGATTCATCCGGCGCTGTTCATAGCCCGGCATTTATGCGTATTTATGCCCGGGCGGGAAGGCCGTCTACTAACCCTTCTTGGGGCTCTTCTTGGCGGGGGGCGCCTTTTCGCCCTTCACGTCGATGGACGTGGCGGTCATCCGGTACTCGATGGTGACCTTGGCGCCGACCTTCAAGTCGCCGGTGACCTTCGTGGACGCGTCGCGCGCGATCTCCCAGCGGTCGTTCCCCTTTTTCACCACGATCGTGTCGGCGGTGAGCTCGAGCACCGGGCCCGTCACCTGGTAGGTCTTCGGCGCCGCCGCCAGAACCGGCAGGGCGAGCAGGATCGCCAACGTCAAGGCGAGAATCGACTTCTTGAGCATGGTTGTCTCCTTTAAGAGTTCCTTGTGGCCGAGGATTATGACTCGCGGCAAGACGGAGCTCAAGGGTGCTCACTCCAGAGTGGCGGACCAGCCTGTTTTCTTGTAGAACGTCTCCCGTGGGCTCGATCGCCGATTCCCTGGGAGAACTTGCATGAATCTTCGCCGCCTCATTTCGTGTCTTGCCGTCTTTCTTGGTCTGGCCGCGGTGACCAGCGCGGCCACCGCCGCCGTGCCGCCTGAAGCCTACGGTAGTCTGCGTTGGCGCCTCGTCGGTCCGTTGCGGGGTGGATGGGCGACTTCCGCGGTGGGCGTTCCCGGCAAGCCGGATACCTTCTACATCGGCACGGCCGACGGCGGCGTGTGGACGACCACCGACGCCGGGCGCACCTGGAGCTCGCTCTTCGATCATGAAGGCGCGGCTTCGGTGGGAGCCCTCGCCCTGGCGACCAGCGATCCAGCCGTCCTCTATATTGGCACCGGCCAGGTCTCCGCCCGCTGGGACATCACCTCCGGCAACGGCGTCTACCGCTCCGGCGACGGCGGCAAGACGTGGGAGCATCGGGGGCTCGCCGACAGCTTTCACATCGGCCGCCTGTGGATCAATCCCCGAAACGCCGACGTGGTGCTCGCTGCCGCCCAGGGCCATCTCTTCGGTCCCAATGCCGAACGCGGCGTCTTCCGCACCACCGACGGCGGCAAGAGCTGGAACAAGGTGCTCTTCGTCGACAACGACTCGGGCGCCGTGGACCTTTCGGGCGACCCGGCGGCGCCCGACGTCATCTTCGCCTCCACCTGGCAAGTGCGGGGCCACCCCTGGCTGTCGTATTTCCAGCCCGAGATCGGCCCCGGAAGCGGCATCTTCAAGTCCGCAGACGGCGGCAAGACCTGGGCGCGCCTCACCGGCCACGGTCTGCCCACCGTGCCGCTGGGCCGCATCGGGCTCGCCGTGGCGCCCGGCAGCCGCGGCGAAAAAATCTATGCCACGATCGACGCCAACGGCACGGACTCCGGCCTCTATCGCTCGGATGACGGCGGCGGCACCTGGCAGCGGGTCAACGCCAACGCCGGGCTGGCGAGCGCCTACTTCGCAAGCGTCACCGTCGATCCGCGGAATGCCGACACGATCTACGTCATGGGGCAGTCCATCCGGCGCTCGACGGACAGCGGCAAGACCTTCGAGTTCTTCCGCGGCGCTCCCGGCGGCGACGACTATCATTTTCTTTGGCTCAATCCAGATCACCCGGAGCGGATGATCACGGCCAGCGATCAGGGAGCCGTGGTGACCGTCGACGGCGGCGCGAGTTGGAGCAGTTGGTACAACCAGCCGACCGGGCAGTTCTACCACGTGGCCACCGACGACCGTTTTCCCTATTGGATTTACAGCGGCCAGCAGGATAGCGGCACGGTGAGAGCGGCGAGCCGCAGCGACTACGGCCAGCTCACTTTCCGCGATTGGCATCCGGTGGGCGGCGACGAGCGCGACTACGACATCCCCTTTCCCGGCAATCCCGACATCGTCTATGGCAGCGGCCTCGGCGGCCGCCTGTCGCGCTGGGACGCATTGACCGGGCAGGTACAGAACGTAGCGCCCTGGCCGGTTTCGAGCTACGGCCAACGGCCGACCACGGTAACCTATCGCACTACCTGGATCACGCCGATCGCCATCTCGCTCCAGCCGCCGCACGCGATCTATCTCGGCACGCAGGTGCTCTTCCGCTCGGTCGACGGCGGCCAGCACTGGGAGACCGTGAGCCCGGACTTGACCGGCGCCACCTCGCCCCTGCCCGCGGACTGCTCCGGCGACGTGCCCGTGGCGCGAGCCCGGGCTTGTGGCTACAGCGTCATCGCCACCGTCGCGCCTTCGCCCCTGGATAAGGACCTCGTCTGGGTGGGGACGGACGCCGGTCTGATCCACCTGACCCGCGACGGCGGCAAGACCTGGCAGGGCGTCACGCCGCCCGGCCTGCCCGACTGGAGCCGCGTCGCTCAGATCGACGCCTCGGCGACCTCGCCCGGCACCGCCTACGCCGCCATCGATCGCCACCGGATGGACGACTTCCACCCTTACGTCTTCGTCACGCACGACTTTGGCAAGACCTGGCGCGCGGCGACGGCCGGCCTGCCCGGCGAGGACTGCGTGAACGTCGTCCGGCAGGACCCGGTCAATCCCAAGCTGTTGTTCGCCGGCACGCGGCGCGGCGCCTTCGTCTCCTTCGACGACGGCGAGAGCTGGCAGCCGCTGCAACTCAACCTGCCGACCAGCGGCGTCAACGATCTCACCATCCACGGCAACGACCTGATCGCTGCCACCCAAGGGCGATCTCTCTGGGTGCTCGACGATTATTCGCCGCTTCGTCACCTCAAGGATCAGGCTCTCGCGGGTGCCGCGCTCTTTCCGCCGGCCGCCGCCTGGCGCCTGAACAACAATCAGAACCGCGACACGCCATTGCCGCTCGACGAGCCGCGGGCGTTCAATCCGCCTGAAGGCGCGGCGATCGATTACTGGCTCGCGACGGCGTCCAAAGGCCCGGTGACGCTGGAGATCGTGGACAGCCAGGGCCAGGTGATCCGCCGCTTTCGCAGTGACGAGACGCCCGTGCGGCCGGAGGCGCGGCAGTATTTCGTCGACGCGTGGCTGCAACCGCCGTCGGCGCTGCCGGCTCAGGCTGGCCACAACCGCTTTGTCTGGGATCTTCGCTATCCCCGGCCACGGGCTCATGAATACGACTTCACGATTGCCGCGGTCCCCGGCACCGATACCCACGAAGTGCCGCAAGGAATGTTCGTTCTGCCGGGGAAATACGAGGTCCGATTGACGGCTGACGGCCGCGCCTCCAGCCAGACCTTGACGGTCGCGATGGACCCGCGGGTCCACACCCCGCCCGCTGATCTCGCGGCGCAACGCGATTTCTACGTCAAGGTCTCGCAGGTCCTCGAGCGCGCTACCGAGGCCCAGGAGAAAATCCAGGCCGTGGCCGATCGGCTGAAGAAGCTCGACGGCGAGCTCGCCTCACACAAGAACGCTGGCGCACTGCGGGAAGCCGCAAAGCATCTCGCGGCCGACATCGAGACCTTTCGCGGCCGAAAAGGAGATACTCTCGACGCCGCCGCCGGCGTTCTCAATGCCCTGGCGATCGACGTCGAAAGCGCCGACGCCGCTCCGACCGAGCCGCAGCGAGAAGTCTTCGATACCTACCGCAAACGCCTGGATCCCGTGCTCGCCAAATGGCAAGCTCTCGCGGCCGGACCGCTGCGCGATCTGGACCACAAAATCCGCGCCGCCGGCCTGGCGCCGGTCATTCCATGATCTGTCAAAAGGATTGCAACGATTCAACTGAGGAGAACCGATGAAGCTTTCTTTCCGTCGTCATCGAAACCTTTTCGCAGCCGCCCTGCTGCTCGTGCCAGCGGCTGTTCCCAAGAACCACAAGCCGGCACCGACGGCGACTCCGGCTCCTGAAGGCAAGCTCGAAATCCGCCTGCTGATCACCGCGGAGCCGGAGAAGGTGCTCAGTCCCACGAAGGGGCCGGACGGCCAGTACGCGCAGGCCCAGCCGGTCAAGATCGCGCCGCGCGGTCAGCTCCTCGTGGGCATCGTCTTCTTCAAGGACTGTAAGGCAGATGCAAAGGGCAACTGCAACGTCGACGGCGACGTGCAGGGCCTGGGGCCGGCCGGCATGGTGTTCAAGAACACCAAGGGGGAAGACGTCTGGCGCAACAAGCGGGCGCCCCATGGCGGCTTCGTCCAGCTCAGCGCGCTGAAGATCAAGACCACGATCGAGGCCAAGGACCCGGCAGGCACCTACCGTCTCATCGTCGTGGCGCACGATCGCAACAACGGGGCCGAGTCGCGCTCCGAGGCGTCGTTTGAGGTGAAGTAGCCCACCCGGGGAAGCACGCTGGCGCTCCCTGGGGAATCAGGTGCGCTAGCCGTCCGTCGCGCAGGTCGACAGTGTGCAAGTCGTGTCGCCGCAGGACACCAGGTAGCAGCTCTGGATACACGACGGGTCCCCAGCGACGGCGGCACCGCTCCCCCCACGTACGTCGAGGCGTTGCACGGTCTCGCGGCTGAGGCTCAGCTTCCGGGCGGTCTTCTTCATCGTCCTCTCCTTGCAGGTCAGTGGTGGCTGCGATCTTAGCAGCTACGGTTCGGGACGGGCACATAAATAGTGCTAAAATAAAGGAGGGACCCCAACCGCAAGACATGCATGACCTGGGAGACACGCCATGAAGATCATCGCCGTTTCCAACAACGACATCGCCCTGACGGCTTGGAGCTTCGACCAGAAGCTGGTGGGATGCGTTGGTTTCGCCGTCTATCGCATCGACATCAATGCCGGCACGGAGACGCCGCTGCCGGCCCTTCCTGGCTTCAAGAACGATCCCAACGTCGGCAAGCCCGGCCATACGACCGAGCAGGCGCCGGTCCAGAAGTTCCTCTGGAAGGATCTCACTGCCAAACGCGGAGGTCTCTACAAGTACAGGGTCGTGCCGCTCCAGGGGACGTTCCCTAACCTCCAACCAATGCCGGGGATCGCACCACTGATCTCCAACCCGGTGCAGCTCAGCCCCAACCGCGGTGTAATCTCGAGCTATTTCAACCGCGGCATCCTGGCAACTCAGGCGACCGCCCATGCGCTGACGGATGGCAAAGGTGGCGCTCCGTCGCAAAGCGTGCTCCTGCAGCGAATCGTCCAGCCCAACGATCCGCTGCGCAAGTCTCTCGCCGGCGACCTGATCACCGCCGTCAAGTGCCTGATCGACCGCGCCCGCCAGCAAGGCGGCGCCTGCTATTGCGCGCTCTATGAGCTGACGGACCCGGAGCTGAAGCAGGAATTGATCGGCTCGCCTTTCATCCACCTCGTGCTGTCGGACGCCGGCGACGGCGACGCGGAGAACCTGCCGGCTCGCACCGCGCTGCACGAGTCGCACGTCGACATTGCCGACCGAATCATGCCCAAGGGACACATCGGCCACAACAAATTCGTGGTCTACACCGACGCCGCAGGCAAGCCCGCTGCCGTGCTGCTGGGCTCCACGAACTGGACGGCCAACGGGCTGTGCGCGCAGACCAACAACAGTTTGGTGATCGAATCACCGGCGCTAGCCTCAGAATACATGAACTACTGGCAGGGGCTGCGTGCCGATACTGATCAAGCAGGGGGCGACCCGAACAAGCTCCAGAACGCCACGCTGCGCGCCGCCGACAATCAAGTCCGCTCGGTCAAACTGGAGGACAACAGCGCCGAGATCGATCTCTGGTTCTCGCCAAACACAAAGGCGACCTCGAAAACCAGCACTTCGCCGAACGACATGGCGGAGGTCTTCGACCTCATCTCCAAGGCCCAGCAGGCCGTGCTTTTCCTGGTCTTCCAGCCCGGCACTCCGAGCATCGTCAACGCGGCCGCGAAGGCGCAGAAGGCCAACCCGCAGCTCTTCGTACGGGGGGCGGTTACGGATCCCAAAGCCGTCGGGCAATACAACACCGACCTGTTCGATGATGCCAACCAGAAGCCAGACACCTATGATGTCGTCGCCGCCACCGCCATAAAGGACCAGTTCGGCATCTGGGAAAAAGAACTCAATCAGGCAGGGCACGCAATCATTCACGACAAGATCGTGGTGATCGATCCTTTCTCTGAAAACTGCGTGGTGGTCACCGGCAGCCACAACCTGGGCTGGCGCGCCTCATCGAACAACGACGAGAACATGGTGATCATCAAAGGCCACCGCGGTCTAGCGGAGGCTTACGTCACCCACGTGCTGGACGTCTACGATCACTATCGCTGGCGGTACCGGCTCAGCAAAGTGGGGGTGAAGAACGCGTTCTCCAGCCTCGACCCGACGGACGGCTGGCAGGACAAATACTTCGACGCCCAGGGCCGCCTCGACAATCCCGAGTTGAAGCTCTGGCTGAGCGCCGATCCCAACGCACAAGCACGCCGAAACGACGGCGGCCTCGGCTCCACCCGCACCCCCGTGCGCCCGCCGGCACCGGCGACGCTTGCTACGCCCGCAAAGAAAACAGCGCGCAAGGCTCCGGCGAAAAAGGCTCCCGCGAAGAAAGCTCCGGCGAAAAAAGCCGCCAAGGCCCCAGCCCGCAAGACGGCGGCCAAGAAGGCGCCTGCAAAGAAGACCGTGGCAAGGAAAACGGCAACCAAGGCGACCAAGAAAACGGCAGCGAAAAAGAGCTAGGCAACCGGACAGCGGTCACTTTAGGAGGTGCAGGATGTCACCGCTTCGGCCACAACGCTACGGAACGGCTGTGATAGGCTTAGCTATCTTCACATCCTTATTCGGCTGCTCGCCGCGCAACCTTGCCAGACCGCATAGAGAGTCTGATCTTCCTTCTGACATCAAGCTTCTTCTCCACGCCGAACAGATGCTGAACACTCTTAGCGAAAGAACTTCGTCTGCAGCGGCGAGCAACCAGGCTGCGAGTGCGATCGACAATCTTCAGTATCTTGCCCGAGCGTCCCGCCGCGATACCTTTCCTCAAGAGCTCCTTGCCCACCCCGTCGTGCGCAGCCGCGAGGACGTCGATCTTCCTTATAGCCTTATCGCAAGTCTCGACCAACATTTTCCTACCGATCCCACTGAGGCCTCCATTGCTCTCTTAGACGCCTCGCGTCGCCTTGAGGATCTCGCACAGCAAGCAGGTCGCTCTCGATGGCAGGAACGCCTACTCACTACGACGCCGAAAGAGATGTCCGAGATTAGTGACATTCGCAACCTTCCCTTTCGTCCTCCCGACATCCAGCTTAGCGCGCTCCAAGGATGGCTTGCGCAGCTTGCTCATCGCTTCACCGACCAGCGCTCACGAGAACGTCTTGCCGATAGTTTCGAGCAGGTGACGTTCATGCAGCGACGATGGGAACCGCACATGGCCGCTAGCGACGAACAGATCAAGGCATTCGAGTTGGATCTATTTGCGCTTAATGTCGCTTCTCTTGAAACGAATGACACCAAAGCGCTGGCAATCGTCGAAGAGGTTACCGAGGATATCAAATTGAAGGCAGAACACTGCCTTAAAAGCGGCGCCGGTCTGGGACGGCCTGTGTTGGTTACCGTAGAAACGCTCCGCACCGGAAGAAGAATCATGAACCTCCAGGTGACATTTATTCCAAAGATTCTAGAGTTTCAGCCGAACCCGGAGAGGTGGGGAGTTTTCCCGAAGGAAAGCAGCCCGACATCACTCGAGCTTGCGCCTGGAAAGTATTTGATGTGGACACGATATTCGGGCACTGATACCTATGGCCCCCCCACGATCGTCTCTGTCGGTCGGGGGAAAACTACACAAAACTGGGACCTTCCTGCACCACCACCTAAGTAGGCCACTCATGCCAACGACTGCCTTCTCACGGCACTCTTCAAGGCTTCGCCAGAATTGGAATATCTTGGCTGAGTCTGGAGTGTGGCTCGCCGCCCTTATCGGAGGATTCGTCACTCCTCCCCCCGAGCAGCTCGCGGGTGTCAGTGACTCTCAATTAGTAAGCCTTTCCGGCTTTGTCAATGCCGTCGTTGTAGGTCTCTTCATAGTTCTTATAGCAACTCGCCGGCCCGCTCAAGGTGCGCGCTTCTGGGCAAGGATGGCCGGGGCAGCATTGGGTGTGGCAGTAGTCCTATTCTTCGTCTATCGAGAGAGAGAAGACGCTTGGACTTGCCTCTACGATAGTCACCGTATCGTCATTGGATCGACGTTTACCATCGCCGGAGCGCGACATGCTGAACTTGATTGTAAGGAACTACTGGAGGACGCGGACGGTCGAGCAGACTTTGTATGGACTGACGCGTCGATCAGGCGCAACAAACTTCTGCTCACCTCTTGTTATGTGGCTCTCATGCCTCTTTTTGCTGTGAGCATCCTCTGCACGATAGAAGCTGGCTTTCGCCTGTCGAAGAGTCGCCCAAAGAATACAGCGATCAAGGCAACGGCTACGGCGGACCGCAAGGCTCCGACGAGAAAGCGTTAGAGTCAGTACTTCCCCAACGGAAACCCTCACCTTGAGAAATAACACCATCCCGGCTCTGATCGCCTTCTCACCAATATTCCTGCGGCCTCTCGTCCAAGAGGTCATTCGTCCTCGTGCCCCGCACCTTGGCTTGATCGGGTTCGTGCTTGGTAGCGCTCCGAACTTTGTGGTCGGATTCTGTTTCCCTTCGGTCCAGCCGACGTCGCTGCGAGCGTCGTCGCTGCCTCGCAGTGCTCGTTTTCCACGCACGGCTCCGCTCTCGCCTGACGTTCGGTGACGATCTACCCAGCCCTATACCTCTTGGAAGCGAAAGTTGAACGATGGAAGACTCCGTCGAGAAGTTTGTCGCCCTCTCTTTCCTGGTCACCGGCCTGTCCCATATACTCCAGCCGCGCGTGTGGGCGGAGTTTTTCATCGGGCTTCGCGAGAAGGGCGAGGTGGGCAGCTTTCTCAACGGCTTGCTGCATTTCCCGATGGGCGCGTTCATCGTCTCGTTCCACAATGTGTGGCACGGATGGCCGTTGCTAGTCACTCTCATCGGCTGGGGCCTGGTGATCAAGAGCCTCGTCTATCTGACCTGCCCGAAACATGGAGTGAAAATGTTGGCCCCCATCTCCGTCGAGAGATCCTGGGAGTTCGTCGTCGCCGGCGTCTTCGCGGTGGCCGTCAGCGGGTTGATCCTGTTCTCATTGCTCAGAAGGTAGATAGTCGCGAGCCCCCGCCTCGTGAGCCAATTCGCTAGACTGCGGCGATGCCGCGCCTCGCCGTCGCTCTCGTTTGGCTCTATCAGGGCCTGTGGTGCAAGCTGCTCGGCCGCTGCCCGGGGCATCGGGCGATCGTGCAGGCGGTGCCGGGGCTGGCGGGCGGGGCCGGCGCGGTCGTCCTTG
>Ga0075424_100006412_pt1 | contig 11329 bp, 7 predicted proteins | sample SoiMethybrSBSTD3_FD_75301 | JGI IMG/M metagenome (GOLD analysis project Ga0075424, IMG submission 75301) | Bulk soil microbial communities from a Populus tree surrounding site in Tennessee, USA - Soil MetaG P. TD hybrid SBSTD3 | ecosystem: Environmental > Terrestrial > Soil > Tree plantation...
GGCGGCGGGCGAAGCTGATGACCGAGATCGTGCCGGCAAGCCGGTTCGCCACGTAGACGTCGCGGGTGTTGCGGCTGATGGCAAGGCCGTGCGCGCCCTGGCCGGTGGGGATGAACCCGACGATCCGCAGCGTGTGTGCCGAGATCAGCGTGACGCCCGCGCGCGGCCCCTGGTTTGCGACGTAGAAGACGCGTCCGTCGGGCGACAGCTTGATGTCGACCGGCAACCCGCCCACCGAGACGCGGCCGGTGACCCGCATCGTGCGCGCGTCGACCCGGTACAGCATCCCGGCGAACTCACAGCTGATCAGAAAGGCATGTCCGTTGGCTGTGAAGTCGAGGTGGTCAGGCCCCGGCGAAGGGACGGGAACGCTCTTGATCAGTCGCCACGTGTGGGGGTCGTAGAAGTCGAGGCGCTGCAGTCCCTCGGCGACGACGATCGCCTTCGAGCCGTCCGGCGTGAAGTAGAGGTTGTACGGATCGGCGACGGGGATCGTGCGGATCGGCCGGCCCGACCGCGGGCTCAACACCGTCAGCGTGTTGCTGGTGGTGTTGTTGACATAGAGGCGGCGCAGGTTCCAGCTCGGCGTGATGTGCTGGTCATAGCTTCCGGTCGGGAACGTCCGCACGATGGCGAAGGTGGCCGGGTTGATCTCGGTGACGGTGCCGGATTCGCTGTTGGGGACGTAGACCCGCTCCGGCACCCCGCGGACAGCCGGGCTGAGATGTCCGGGAAGGATCCCGGCGTAGACGTTGCGAGACCTGGTCTCGTTGATGACGTGCCGCATGGTTCTGGGCGGCGGCTCAGTGGACGTCGGCCGCTGCGGGGGCGCAGTCTGCGGCGAGGTGCGCTGCGTTGTGGCGGTGTCCGCGTCGTCTCCCAACCCCAGTTGTGGCACCAGCAGTCCGAGAGCGGCCGCGAACGGGAGCAGCGCGAGTCCTGCAAGCCTCCGGCGGCCGCGTCTCTGCCGGCGCCGTGCTCTCTCCCTTGCATCCGCGTTCCGGTCGCGCCGACCGTCCACGTCGGCCACCCTATCGCGGTCGCTGAACAGCGCCAAGCTCTGCCGCGGCCCGGGCCGCCGTGCGTAGACTGCGGGCCATGCCCCGGCTCTTTGCAGCGACAGGTGATGGCGTCGTCAGGATCGACGGCGCCGGTACCGAGTGGACTGCGACGCGGGTGCTCGACGCGGCGGGAGCTCAGTGCGTGGCGGCGAGCCCTGCTGACGCCGACGTCGCCTATGCCGGCCTGCGCGACGGTGGCGTCCGGCGAACGCGGGACGGGGGACGCATCTGGGACGACTGCCACCTTCCGGAGCCGGGCGTCTTCTCACTGGCCGTCAGTGCGGCGGACGGCGCCGTCTATGCCGGAACCGAGCCGAGCAGGCTGTTCCGTAGCGACGACGGCGGTGCCACCTGGGATGCGCTGGATGCGCTGCTCGACCTGCCTTCGCGGCCCGGCTGGCGTTTCCCGCCGCGCCCGTGGACCTCGCATGTCCGCTGGATCGCGCCGAGCCCGCACGACGCCGACCTGCTGCTGGTGGGCATCGAGCTGGGTGGTCTGATGCGGTCGACCGATCGCGGGCGGAGCTGGCAGGATCACCGGCCCGGTGCCCAGCGCGACGTGCACGCGCTGGCATGGCACCCACGCGTCCGCGACCGGGCGTTCGAGGCCGGTGGCGGCGGCGTGGCATATAGCGATGACGCGGGCGAGAGCTGGAGGGCCGCCGACGACGGCATGGACCGGCACTACGCGTGGGCGGTCGCCGTCGATCGGGACGTTCCCGAGCGTTGGTTCGTGTCGGCCAGCACGGGGCCGTTTGCGGCGCATGGGGCCGGAGATCCGGAGGCGGCGGTCTATCGCCGCGCGGATGGTGGGTGGCAGCGGGTCGGTGGAGGTCTGCCCGACCCCCTGACGGCGATGCCCTATGCGTTGGTCGCGCTTTCCGGAAGGGTGATCGCCGGGCTCCGTGACGGTCAGCTGTGGGAGAGCAGCGACGGCGGGGAGCGGTGGTCTCCCAGCCTGATGCGCGGAGACCCGCTGCCCGCCGTGCAGGCGCTCGCCGCAGCGTGACCGCCGCGGTGGCCCGTGATATGCCAGATCAGATCTGTGCGGCGTAGAGCCGCCAGGTGCCGGGCACGCCTTCGAGCTGCCGGTCGCCACGCTCCTCGAACCCGATCCCCGAGCCGGCGACGATGTCCTTCACGGTGCCCGAGACGGCGACCTCACCCGGCCGCGCCGCGGCGGCGACCTGCCTGGCGATTTCGACCGCGATCCCGCGCGGACAGCCGCCCTCCACCTGCTCGACCTCGCCCGTGTGCACGCCCGAGCGGACGTCCAGTCCCAGCGCTTTGAGGTCGTCGGCGATCGCCGACGCGCATCGGATCGCACGCGCCGGGCCGTCGAATGTGGCAGAGATGCCATCGTCGGTCGAACCGACCTCGTGCCCACGGAAGCGGGTGAGCTCCGCCTGGACGAGGCCGCGGTGCCTGGTGAGCAGCCTGCGCCCAGCGTCGGCGAAGAGGATCGTCGCCAGGACCCGGTCGGGCTCGACCTCGCCCCGCATACCCGCCAGGAAGCGCTCGATCTGATCCAGCAACGACGGTGAATCCCCTTCCCAGGGCAGGTGGTCGTTCCCGGGAAGCTCGACCGTGCGCGCACCGGGGATGTGCTTCCCCATGTACCGGGATCCTTCGCGCCAGGTTTCATCGGCGCGGTGGAGCACGAGTGTCGGGACGGTGATCGTTGCCAGCACGTTGCGGACATCGATCTGCGTGTTCATGAGCCGCAGGGCCTTCGCGGCCCCGGGACTCGCGCCGCGGCGCACGTACGACGTGTACCACGCGAGGGTCTCGGGGTCGCGGAGGATGGCCGGCGCGACCCGTCCGAGCCAGTCTCTCGTCGCCGCCGATGCCCAGTCGTCTTCTTCGAGGAGGTCGAGGCGGTGTCGCAAATTCTCTTCGCTCACGCCCCATCGGTAGTCGGTGTCCTGCATCTCGCGCGGGAAGGTACCCAGCAGGATGAGGGCCGCGGTTCGCTCGGGATGCGTGGCCGCGAACAACGCCGACATCGCTCCTCCCTCGGAGAGGCCGATCAGGACCGCCCGATGGGAACCGGCCGCGTCGAGCACTGCCCGGACGTCGTCCATGCGCGTCTCGAGGTCTGGCAGGCGCTCGGGCGATACCCGGTCGGACAGGCCCGTGCCGCGCTTGTCGAAGAGGATCAGGCGTCCCATCGAAGCCAGCCTCTCGTAGAACTCGGCGAGCTTCGGGTACTCCCATCCGGGTTGGAACGTGCAGATCCAGCCGTGGACGATGACGAGGTCGATCGGTCCCGCGCCCACGACCTGGTAGGCGATCCTGACGTCGCCGCTTCGCGCGTAGGCGACCTCTTCCAGTGCCCTGGCGACGGAGGCGTGCGTCTCTGTGCCGGCGCGCAGCTCGAGGGACGGGTCCTGCTGAAGGATCTGCCGCTCGAGCTCGCGCAGCGACGCCGACGGCTCGATCCCGAGCTCCTCGGCGAGCGCTCGCCGGAACGTCTGGTAGCTGGCGAGCGCCTCGGCGTGCCGTCCGGATCGGTAGAGCGCGAGCATGTGCTGCCGGCGTAGGCGCTCGCGCAGCGGGTGTTCGGCGATCAGGGCTTCGAGCTCACCGACCGCCGCGCGGTGATGGCCCAGGTCGAGCTCGGCTGCGAGCAATCCTTCGACGGCATACATCCGAAGATCCTCGAGCCGCGCCTGCTCCGATGCTGCGAACGGCTCGGACGTGAACTCGGCGAGCGCCGGCCCCCGCCAGAGCGACAGAGCCTCGCGAAATCCCGCCGCAGCCGGGTGAGCGTGGCCCGCGTCGAGTGCCTCGCGCGCCTTCAGCACGGCGGTTTCGAAGCGATGAAGATCGAGCTCCTCCGGCCGGACGACGAGGGCGTAGCCGGGTGGGCGCGTGCGGATGGTCTGCGCGCCGAGCACCTTGCGCAGACGCGAGACGTGGACCTGCACCATCTTCTGAGCCGTCTCCGGAACGTCCTCGCCCCAGAGGCCGTCGACGATTCCCTCGAGCGCCAGCGTCCGGTTCACGTTGACGAGCAGCAGCGCCAGCAGCGCCCGTTCCTTCCCACCGCGCAGCGGCACGTCGCGGTCGCCGTCGTGCACCTCGAGTGGGCCGAGAATCCGGAAGTCCATTTCGCGCCTCCCGATGACGCTAACACGGCGAAGGCGGCAATTACCGGCCAATTACCTGCGAACTGCCGAGGGACAGCCGTGTTCGTCTCTCCTTGGCTGGACGCCTCGCCAACCGAAAGGAGATCACGATGACGAGGTCCCATCCAGATGCGGCGCGCGGCCGGACGCCGGCGTCGTTTCACAGCTCACCCGCCGAAGCGCAGGTCGCGGCGCCTGAGGAATACCTCTACGTCGCGGCGATGCGGGTCGGCACGGGCGTGGACGCGCCCGACTTCCTCGCGGTCGTCGACACGGACCCCACATCGGACACCTACGGGCGGATCGTCCATGAGACACCGATGCCGTATGTCGGCGACGAGCTCCACCACTTCGGCTGGAACCGTTGCGCGTCGGCATGCCACGGGCCGGATCGCTCGCACCTGATCGTTCCCGGTTTCCGCTCTTCGCGGGTCTACGTGGTGAACGTCGCCGACGACCCGCTCCGTCCCCGGATCGAGCGGGTGATCGAGCCGGACGAGCTCGTGCGCGCGACCGGATACACCCGCCCGCACACGACGCACTGCATGCCGGGTGAGAACGTGGTCATCTCGATGCTGGGCGACGCGGACGGCAATGCGGCCGGCGGCTTCGCGGTCATCGATGCGACCACGTTCGAGGTCAAGGGGCGTTGGGAGAACGGCGGACCGCGGCCGCCGATGAACTACGACTTCTGGTACCAGCCGCGCAAGAACACGCTGGTCTCGAGCGAGTTCGGCGCCCCCACCGCCTACGAAGCCGGGTTCGACCTCGCGGACGTCGAGGCCGGAAGGTACGGACAGCGGCTCCACTTCTGGAATCTCGAGCGGCGCGAGCTCGAACAGACCATCGACCTCGGGGCAGACGGGCTCGTCCCGCTGGAGATCCGCTGGAAGCACGACCCGGAGGCCGACGAGGGCTTCCTCGGTGCGACGCTCTCCTCGAAGATCTGGCGCTTCCACCGCGAGAACGGGGCGTATGCCGCCGAGCCGGTGATCGCGGTCGACCCGGTCGACCTCGACAGCTGGCCGATCCCGGTCCCCGGATTGATCACCGACCTGGTCGTCTCCATGGACGACCGAGCGCTCTACTTCGCCAACTGGCTGCACGGCGACCTGCGCCGGTACGACGTCTCGGATCCGCAGAACCCGCGGTTGACCGGGCGCCTGTGGCTCGGCGGCCTCCTCGGCGAGCCGAGCCAGGCCGGCCGGCCGCTCACCGGTGGCCCGCAGATGCTGCAGCTCTCGTACGACGGGCGCAGGCTCTACGTCACCAACTCGCTGCTCTCGAGCTGGGACAACCAGTTCTATCCCGAGCTGCGCTCGTACCTGCTCAAGATCGACATCGCCGAGGACGGCTCGATGGCGGTCGACCCCGGGTTCTTCGTCGACTTCCACGATCGGCCTGACGGGCCCGCGCGGGCACACGAGATCCGCCTCCAGGGCGGCGACTCGACCTCGGAGGTGTTCCCGTGATCCTCGAGCACATCATGGGCCTGCCCATCGAGGAGAGCGTGCTCCAGCTGGCACCGGCCGGGGCGGCCGTCGCGACAGCTGCCGCCGTTGCGGGCCGGGCCCGACTCGGCTCGCTGCGCCGGCGGCTCGGCCGCGCAGCTCGCGGAGGACACCGGTAACCGCGGTGATGACCGCAAGAACACCGGGCCAGGACTGCGGCGACCGGACCGTCGCCGCAGTCCTCGTCCTGTGCCTCTTCGCAACACGGGCCGCCTCGGCGGCGCACGTGCTCGGCCGCTTGCCTGTGCACCGCGGCGGGGTCGCTGCGGCGCCCCGCCTCCCGGTCGCCCTGGGGGTGTCGGAATGACGGGATGCGAAGGACTGACGCTACGCCTTGAGCGCACATTTCGCGCGCCCCGCCCCCTCGTCTACGGCGCGCTCACGGATGCAGCGAAGCTCAGCGAGTGGTGGGGCCCTCGGGGGTTCACCGCTCGAGCCGTCGCGTTCGATCCCCGTGTCGGCGGCACCTATCTGATCGCGATGCAGCCGCCCGACGGCGACGCGTTTCACCTCGGGGGCGAGTTCCGGCGCGTCGAGCCGCCTACGACGCTTGCGTACACATTTTGGTGGGACCCGCCCCATCCCGACGATCGAGAGACGGTGGTCACCCTCGCCCTCGAGGATGCCGCCGAGGAGACGGTCCTTCGTCTTGAACAGAGAGGGTTCGCGACCGAGGAGCGGTACCTCCTCCACGAGAATGGCTGGTCGGAGTCGTTCGATCGCCTGGAGCTGTTCCTGGCCGGCGGGCCGAAGTGACCGCTCACAGCGCCAATGAAGCGGCCGGGGCTGCCGCTCAGTGGAAGGTGGCGGTCAGTGGCACGGCGCCGATCCGGAGTCGACGGTGCCTCCGCTCGCGTTGACGAACCGCCAGTCGTAGCTGGTGGCGTGAAGCGTGAGCTTGAGGATGCCGAACGTCTTGGTCGTCTTCTCGACGTTGTGGCTGCCGTTGAGCGAGAAGAGATCCTCGCCGCCGGTGCCGACGATGAACTGCCGGATTCCCCGGCTCGCGTCCACGTGGCCGGCGGCGTCCTGGGGCGCGAACCGGGCGTAGGTGTGCAGATGGCCGCCCAGGATGACGTCCGCCCCGGCGTTGTAGAGGGTCTGCCAGAAATACTTGTAGCTGCTGACGGGCGTGCTGGTGCCGTTGTAGTACGGCTGGTGCCAGTAGGCCAGCGTGCACGTGGCGGAGCCGAGGTTCTGCGTCAGGAAATTGCCCTGCGGCGAGCCGGAGCCGCAGCCGCCGACCTTGCCGCAGTTGCCGTTCAGCGCGATCAGGTGCCATGTGCCGAGGTTCCACGCATAGTCGCCGCGCGAGTCGCCGGCGGCGGCGCCGAAGTACTTGAAGTAGCCTGCCGCCCCCGACGAGCAGTCCGTGCCGCCGCTGGTCTGGTACTCGTGATTCCCGGCGACCGGATGGGTCATCGCAAGGAAGCGGCCCCATGACGGATCGTATGACTTGACGTAGGCCTGATAGCCGCCGCACCCGTACTGGTTGTCGCCCAGCGGGAGCACGGCGCGAATGCTCGCATCGGCGCCGATCAGGTTGGACGTCGCGAGCTCGCGACAGGCGCTGCTCGTCCCCTGACCGCCGTTGAACTTGGAGCTGGCGGGGTCGCAGGCGATATCGCCGGCGGTTGCGACCACGGGATCGGACGCGGCGACGGCAGCCGCGTCGGATACGCCGGCCGCAGCTGACAGCGAGCCGGCCGGAGCAGCCACGATCCACGCGCAGAGCACGGCGGCCCCGAGCAGAGGATTCCTGCAGCGAGCGAGAAAACGCATAATCGACCCCACCTTTCGACCTGCGCCCCTAGAGGATCCGAGAGCAGGGCAATTTTACAGGTTCTCCCGCTCGAATACCATGCCCGCGTCGACCAGGTCGAGGCGACGAGCCTCGGTGTAACGAACCGTGCCCCTCCCGCGATGTTCCGAGTAGAGCGTGTATCGCCCTTCGCGCTCTCGGAGGAGGCGCGTGCTTCTCGACTCCGAAGCATGCAGCGTCCGGCGACAAGACCGCGGCGCGTCGATTCGCCAGTCCGCGCGGCGGTCTTCGCCTGTGGGGAGACAGGGCTGCGCCGAAGCATTTCGCCCGGCACGATTCGAACATGCGGCCCGACAGCGCTAGCTGGGTCCTTCTGTGTGCCTGTTAGGGCGTCGCCCGGTCAAGTCCTCGACGGCTCGACATCCGTCGCGTCGCCGGCGCGCTCGGCGGGGGCCCCGACGAGCGGCCCGACGCAGAAGTACTGCATGTGCCGCTCGGCGAGCCGACTGTGGTAGTCGCCGAACTCCGCCGTGGCGTCCTTGCCGCCGTACATGCGCGCGACGAAGGGCCCGCCCGGGTGGTGATCCTTCCACTCGGTGAAGTCGTAGACTTTGCCGCGGACGACGACCCAGCAGTCGTCGAAAGTCGTGTGCTGTGCGAGCTCCTCGCGCGTGACGGGCCGGTCGCCGGTCCATGGCTTCGCCGGCTTCCAGAGGCTGGTGGCGACGTCCCTGCGGGCGCTCTTGAGTGCCTCCTCCCGCGAGCGGAAGTCCCACGGCCCGAGCTTCTTGATCGGCAGCTTGTCGCCGATCGCGCGCGCGTCGAACGCGTAGATCCACGAGTCGTCGCTGCCCGCACGCTCCGTGTGATCGAAGACGGGGTAGTCCCGCTCGTTGACCGCAGCGAGGATCTTCCGGCGCTCGGGTGAGTCCTCCGGCTCGAGGTGCTTGAAGAGGAACTTCGACGCGAACTGGAAGCGCGTCGCGCGGTAGTAGCGGACGCGCTCGTAGTGCAACAGCGCGCGGTAGATGTCCGTGCCGTGGAGCTCGAAGCACTTGCCGAGTGCCGCGGCGTCCTCGAAGGCCTGCGCCGCACCCTGGCCGAAGGTCGGCAGCATCGGGTGGGCGGCGTCGCCCACCAGGCCCACGCGACCCTCGGTCCAGTTCTCGAGCGCGTCCCGGTCGTAGAGCCCCCACTTCGTCGGGTTCTCCATCAGGCTCGTGAGTGCGACGACGTCGTCGTGACGGGGGTCGCCCTCGAACGCCTTGCTCATGTTGCCGACCATCTCATCGCGGTCGGCGGGGAACCAGTCGCTCTCTCGGCGCTCGAATTCCTCGGCGTTTGGCTCGTAGAAGCCGAGCCACACGTTGAGCAGCTCGCCGCCGCGGACCCAGTACGTGAGATGCTGCGCCGTCGGGGTCTCGCGGGTGTCCATCGACATCGTTTCGATGGGGTTGTAGTCGAGCGGGCTGCCGTCGGGCTTGCGCGCCGCGGCGACCTTGTCCCTCGGAACCAGACCGCGGTAGACGACGACCTCGGTCCAGCGCTTGGTCGAAACGCCCGGCCAGACCGCCTCCAGCACCCGGGAGTCGACGCCGTCGGCACCGATCAGCAGGTCTCCGGTCTCCGTCGTGCCGTCGGAGAACGTCACGGTCACGGACTCCTCATCCTGGCTGACGGCCTCCAGGCGCTTGGCCATGTGGACCTGGATCGGGCAGTTGGCACCCGTCTCCGGCGCGAACTCGAGGACCCGCTTGTAGAGGCACATCAGCAGGTCGAGGCGGTGCATGTGGTGGAAGCCGGCGTGATCGTTGGCCGACGTGTTGTGGTCGAGCGGCTTCCGCGTGATGGAGCCGTCCTCCCAGACCATCCGCGTCTCGCTCAGGATCGCCGCCCTGCCGCCGTCGACTGCCCCGTGCGGCCCCTTGGGGTCCCCGCCGTCGAGGTCCACGCCCAGCCACCGCGCCAGCCGTGCGCCGTTCGGGGGGATGTTCAGCCCCGCTCCCGCGGTGCTCGGCGTGGGCGTCTGCTCGAAGACGTCGATCGTCGTGAAGACGCCCGACTCCCGCAGCGCCAGAGCGGTCATCAGCCCCGCCATGCCTCCACCTGCGATCAGTGCCCGCATCGAGTCCCTCCAGCTGCTCTCCATCGCTGGCGTCCGACCGCGCGAGCAGCCCCGCGGCCGGCGACCGTAGCGCGGACAGTGTGCCTGACGCCTGTCTCCGAAATCAAGGTCCGGGCAGCCGGGTCCATGGGCGAATGCGCCGTCCAGCATGCGCTCCGTGCGACGCCTCGAGGAGGCCCCAGCGTACTTGACGTCGACGCAAGTGAGTGTGATTGTTTCCTCGTTCCGACGAGGAGGAAGTTCATGTCAGACGTGGGTTCTGCGGGAACCACCGGAGGGCAGCTGGGTGAGCGACGCCTGGGAACGATCCACGCCGTCGCGCAGGCTCTTGCGATCGGCCCGATGTTCTCGACGGCGATCGTCCTTGGCTTTGTTTCGGCCCCGGTAACGGGCGCCGGCTTCAATACCGCGCTCTCGGTGCTCGTCGCCGGTCTCGGCGTGCTCGCGATCGCGTATGCAATATCCGTCTTCGCCCGCCAGTACCAGGGCGCCGGCGCGGTCTATGAGTACCTCGTGCGCGGCGCCCACCCTGCGGTGGGGATCCTCACCGCCGGCGTCTTCTTCATGGGCACGTTGTTCCTCGGGGGCGGCGGCATCTACCTGGGCCTCGGCATCCTCACGAACGGCTTCTGGACCGAGCACATCTCGACGTCCACGGTGCCCTCGTGGTGGTTCCTCGCGCTGCTCTTCATGGCGCTGGTGCTGGTGCTGAACTACATCGGCGTGCGGATCGCGATCCGCGCGATGCTCACGTTCGCGGCCCTGTCGTTCACCCCGATGCTGATCCTCGCGCTCGCGATCATCTTCCAGGCGGACAACACGTTCTCCGTCTTCAATCCCTCGACCACGTCGGTGCACACCGTCTTCAACGGCGTGATGCTCGGCATCCTGCTGTTCGTAGGCTTCGAGGCGGCAGCGTCGCTGGGTGAGGAGAGCCACGACCCGGCCAGGTCGATTCCTCGGGCACTGATCGGCACGGTGGGCGCCTCGGCGCTGTTCTACGTGATCATGTCGTACGCGATCTCGATCGGGCTCGGCAAGGCGGCTGTGGACAAGGGCGCCTGGCTCGATCCGACCGCGCTCGACCAGCTGGCGACCAAGTACATCGGCTCATGGTTCGCGACGATCATCGACCTGGTCGTGATCCTCGACGCGACTGCACTTGCGCTCGCGATCTGCGTCACCATCGGCCGCGGCTACTTCGCCCTCGGCCGCGACGGCCTCCTGCCGTCCTTCTTCGCGAAGACCTCGCGGCACAACACGCCGTGGGTGGGCAACCTGGTGATCGTGATCGGCGGCGGCGGCCTGATCCTGCTCGGTCTCTACAGCCACACGCTCGACCGGTTCGGTCTGCCGCGCCAGTTCGCGGCGTTCTTCATCGCGGCCACCGCCGGCTCGTTCGCAGTGGAGCTGGTCTACCTGATCCTCGCGGCCGCCGCTATCGGACTGCTCCTCCGGACGAACGCCGTCTGGTGGCAGTACCTGGTCGTGCTCGTTGCCATCGCGACCCCCGTGCTCGGATTCTGGGGCGCGCTCAACCCCGATCCGCACGACACCACGAACCTCAACTGGCTGGCGCTCTACTGGGCGCTCGGCGTGGTGGTGCTCTCAGTGATCTGGTTCGCGGCCGTCAGGTTGATGCGGCCACAACAGGTCGCCAACGCCGCGTCCTATGCGACACACCATCACGGTGTCGCGCCGCTCGACGAGAACCTGGACTTCTCACCGGCACCGGAGGA